>Ga0315268_10009056_pt1 | contig 10358 bp, 14 predicted proteins | sample C1_top_MG_FD_204535 | JGI IMG/M metagenome (GOLD analysis project Ga0315268, IMG submission 204535) | Sediment microbial communities from Yellowstone Lake, YNP, Wyoming, USA - C1_top | ecosystem: Environmental > Aquatic > Freshwater > Lake > Sediment | place: USA: Wyoming | collected 2017-08-01 | reverse complement strand
GCGAAGTTTAGTGCCGTCATGCGCAGGAGTCAGTGATTTCTGCCCCCTCGCCGGTACATTCAACGTCCCCGCTCCAAAAAAGGAAGGCACGATTTGCATCGTGCCTCTCTCCATTTTACTCGGAAAATTACGCCGTCCGCGGAGCCATCCAGTCGAGCGCGCGCGCGATGTAGGCTTTCATGTCGCGGCGATGCACCACCGCGTCCACCATGCCTTTTTGCAGGAGGAACTCGCTGCGCTGGAAGCCTTCGGGCAACTTCTGGCGGATCGTCTGCTCGATGACCCGCGGTCCGGCAAAGCCGATCAGCGCGCCCGGCTCGCCGATATTCAGATCGCCCAGCATGGCGAATGATGCCGTCACTCCGCCCGTCGTCGGATCGGTGAGCACCGAGATGTAAGGGACCTTGGCCTCGTCCATGCGCGCCAGCGCCGCCGAGATCTTGGCCAGCGTCATTAGGCTGATCGTGCCTTCCATCATGCGCGCGCCGCCCGAGGACGACACCACGATGAGGGGGATGCGCTCCTTGGTGGCGCGTTCCACCGCGCGGGTGATCGCCTCGCCCACCACCGCTCCCATCGAACCGCCGATGAAGGCGTACTCCATCACCGTCACAAAGACTTCGCGCCCATTCATCTTGCCGCGGGCGTTGATGATCGCGTCCTTGAGGCCGGTGGTCTTCTGCGCCACCTTGATGCGCGCCGCGTAGGGCTTGAGGTCGGTGAACTTCAGGGGATCGGTCGAAGTCAGGTTGGCGTCGTCCACCGTGTACTGATCGTCATCGAGCAGCATCGCCAGCCGCGTGCGCGCGTCGATGCGGAAGTGCCGGTCGCACTTCGGGCACACGCTGCCATTCTCTTCCAGGTCCTTCTTCCAGATGATCTGCCGGCATCCTTCGCATTTCACCCAGAGCCCTTCGGTGCGGATCTTCTTTTCGCCCGAAGTATCCAGTTCCTGCGACTGCCTTCTGAACCACGTCATAAGGATTCCATTCGCCGGGTGGGGAGCGTTCTCTGCCCGGAAGCGCCGCGGCCGGATCGATTAATACTCGATGCCCCGTTGCGCCATGATCCCCTTTTGATAGGCGTGCTTGACCTCACGCATCTCCGTGACCGTATCGGCCAAGTCAACAATTGTCGGATGTGCGTTGCGGCCCGTCAAGATAACGTGCACCATCTCCGGCTTCCGCCGCAGCACCTCCGCTACCTTTTCCGGATCCAACATCTTGTAGCTGATCGCGTAATTGATCTCGTCGAGGACCACCAGGTCCCACGTTCCCGACAGGATCGCCTCGGCGGCCTGCGCCCAGGCTTCTTCCACCATCCGTATGTCTTCCGGATCGGTCTCGGCGCCGCCGACCTTCACAAAGCCGCGGCCCATCTGCTTCATCACGAAGCGGTCGCCAAAGGCCTCGACGGCGTCCAGCTCGCCGTAGTGCCACGAGCCTTTCAGGAACTGCAGCATCAGCACCTTCATGCCGTTGCCGACCGCGCGCAGGGCTGTGCCCATCGCCGCCGTCGTCTTGCCCTTGCCGGGGCCGGTATTCACGATGATCAGTCCGCGCCGGACGTCAGCCATAAACCTTGATTGTAAACGGGAGACCGGGGAATGACGAATTGCGACTTTCGAATGCTGAATGAAGGTAGTCGTTCCGCATTCTACGTTCGGAGTTCCGCGTTCTCAGTGTCCGCCGTGGTACGGATGCCCCTTCAAGATGGTGAATGCCCGGTAGAGCTGCTCCAACAGCACCACCCGCGCCAACTCATGCGGCAGCGTCATCTTTCCCATCGAGATCCGTACGCTTCCCCGCAGAATGCTCTCGCGGCTCCAACCGTCCGCCGGCCCGATGGCGAAGATCAACTCCTGGGTCCCGCGTTCCAAATGTTGGCCGACGAATTCCGCCAGCTCTTCGCTCGAAAGTTGCTGGCCGCGCGAATCCATCAACACCAGCACCGGCGCGGTGCGCCCAGCCTTCTCCGTGGATTTCAGCAGCGCCGCCTCACTCGCAAACTCCGTGCCATCCGTGGCGTTGTACCGCGAAATGCGTTTCAGGTATTCCGCCGCCAGCGCCAGGATCGCCGGCTCCTTGGTCTTCCCGATCCATGCCACCCGTAGTTTCACGTCCATACTCTAGCAGGCGTCGCCGGCGAACACCGCAAGCGCCGCACGATTCGATCCAGTGTATGTCGGGTGGAAGCAACGCCGATCGAGCGCCGCAGGCGCGGCATTCGTTAGCCCAGCACGTGAGTGCTGGGGTGATGGCGATTCCACGCAGAGTCCCGCAGGGACGACATTTCTCGCCCGCGATCCAGGCCAAGAAGAAGGCCGGGGCTTCAGCCCCGGCCTTCTTTTCAAGATTACGCCTTACTTGCGCTTAGACTTCTTCTTTGCCGCTTTCTTGGCCACGGCTTTCTTCGCAACCTTCTTCGCTACTGCCTTCTTCTTCGGCGCAGCTTTCTTGGCCGCTACTTTTTTCGCCGGCTTCTTCGACGGCGATTTCTTCGCCACTGGCTTCTTCTCCGCCGCCTTCGGATGGAGCAGCTCGCCTTCGGTCAGATGCTTGGCCGACTTCCACAACCGTTCCAGGTCGTAATAGCCGCGGCGCGCGGTGGAGAAGATGTGGACCACGAAGTGAACGTAGTCCAGCAGGATCCATTCCGCCGTGTTGTAGCCTTCGCGGCTGTTCGGCTCCACGCCGTTGCGTGAAAGCACCTCGTCCACGGAATCGGCGATCGCCTGCACCTGCCGCGGATTGCTGCCGCTGCAGATCAGGAAGTAGTCGGTGAATGCGCTGGATTCCTTGGGAAGTTCCAAGAGCGCGATGTCTTCAGCTTTTTTGTCTTTGACGGCCGCCAGAGCCAGCGCGACCTGTTGACGGATCTCTCGAGTGCTCATTCGTCCTCTGGGGGCATCGGCTGGTGCAGACGCTCCACCTACCATTATCTACTACCGGTGCTGACTGCGCTTGGGCACCACTCGCAAACCGGCTTAAGCCTTCGCCGACTTCGCCTTCGCTGACCCAGGAAGCCCGGGCCCTGCGTCGGTCGTGTACAGACGGGTCTTCCGGATGTACTCGGCCACCGCGCGTCCGACGAATTTCGCCAGCGGACGTCCCCCGCGGGCCGCCGCGCGGATCTCGGTCGCCGACAGAGAGACTTTGACCTCGGGAAGCAGATGCACGATCGCGCCGTTGTGGACGATGTCGCCCGCCGGATCTTTCTTCAACTTTCGCGTCGCCGATTGCGGTGGACGCAACTCCTCGGGCAGCGCTTCGGCCACATCGCTCAGCGAAAATCCCGGACGGTTCGCAACAATGAATTCACATTCGCGCAACAGTTCCACCGGGCTCCGCCATTTTGCGATCGAGAGGAAGGCATCGATCCCGATCACGAAGAAGAGCCGGTCGCTCTTCTTCAAACCCTTCTTGAAGCGCCGCACCGTGTCGATCGAGTAGCTCACCCGCTCGCCGGTCGACCGTAGGACTTCGGGAGCTTCGAGCAGCGACGGAACGAAATCCTTCTCGCCCGCCAGGGCCCGCGAGAGCATGGCGAAGCGGTGATAGTAGGGAGTGACCGGCTGGTTGCGTTTCAGCGGCTGGATGTCGGCGGGCACGAAGTAGATCTTGCCCAGCCCATACCGCTTCGCCGCCGCCCGCGCCACCGCCAGGTGTCCGAGGTGGACCGGATCGAAGCTGCCGCCGTAGAGCCCGATATTCATGGCAACAGCATAGCGCAAATGAAAACGCGGACCGAATGTTCGGTCCGCGCCTTGTACTAGCCCAAGCTACTTCTTTTTCTTGGCGGTCTTCTTGGTGGACTTCTTTGCTTTCTTGGTAGCCTTCTTAGCAGCTTTCTTTGCAGCCATTGGTATTCTCCCTTTTCGTTGAATTTTCGACTTCTTCTTACTGGTTGCCTTACTACGGGTCTTCGGAACCTTCGCTGTCTTGAACAGCGCAGCTCCTTCGACCTCTTCGCCGGCAGCGATCCGCCGTCGAACTTCTTCGACATACCGGGCCATCGCCCACTGCAACTCTGGTATGCCGCGGCCGGTCACAGCCGAGATCTCGTAAAACTCTAAACCCATTCGGGTCGCATACGCACGAAGTTTTTCTAACTTCTTCACGTTGCCAACGTCGGACTTCGTCGCTATCACGATCGTCGGCTTGCGATCCAGACGGCTTTTGAACTTGCGCAGCTCGCCGGTGATGACCTGGAAATCCTTCACCGGATCGGGGCGTCCCGTGCCATCGGAGATGTCGACGAGATGCGCGAGCAGTCGCGTGCGCTCCACGTGCCGCAGGAATTGCGTGCCCAATCCCGCGCCTTCGCTCGCTCCTTCGATCAGTCCGGGGATGTCGGCGACCACGTAGCTGACGATGTTCGGCATCTCGCCCAAGGCGACCACGCCGAGGTTCGGCTGCAGGGTGGTGAACGGATAATCGGCGATCTTCGGCCGCGCCGCCGAGATGCGCGAGATCAACGTGCTCTTGCCTACGTTTGGATATCCGACCAGTCCCACGTCGGCCAGCAGCTTCAATTCCAGCCGCAGGCGCCGTTCTTCGCCGGGACGCCCGGGCTCGCTCTCGCGCGGAGCCTGGTGCGTGGGCGTCGCGAAATTCTGGTTGCCGCGTCCGCCGCGTCCGCCGCGCGCGATCACGATGCGCTCGTTGGGCTCGGCAAAATCGTGCACCAGCTCGCCCGTCTCCTCGTCGTAGACCAGCGTGCCGACCGGCACTTTCAGCACGATGCCTTCGCCATGCGCGCCGGTCCGATTCGAACCTTCGCCATGCCGTCCGCGCTGCGCTTTGTATTCTGGATTGAATCGGAAGTGGACGAGCGTGTTGTGTCTCTCGCTCGATTCCATGATCACGTCGCCGCCGCGTCCGCCGTCCCCGCCCGAGGGACCTCCGCGGGGAACGAACTTCTCCCGCCGGAAGGCGGTGATGCCGTTGCCACCTCCACCGGCTGCTACGCGGATTTTTGCTTCATCAACGAACATTCAGTGCGAGCGGTCTGGAGTGGCTTTCGTGTTCGAGGTCAACCTCGTCACGCTGTCGTGGCAGCCACCCGGCGACCATGCTTCCCATATTTCACCACACTATGATGCAGAAACACAGGCCCAAAATGAGCCGGAACATATATTTGCAAATGTAAATTACTTGGAACGGCCGCCGTCGTGTCGTAAACTGTCAGCCGTAACCCCGATGAACGACTTCGAAAAACTCGGGCTCGTCGTGGCCGGCGTCGCCGGATTCATCCTCTACATCAATCTCCTCTGCGCCCTCATCGCCTGGTGGAGTGGATGGCGTTGGCTCGCCGCGCGCTTCCGTTACCAGGAGGATTTCCGCCAGCAGATCGGCTTCTGGCAGTCGGCCCGCATGCGCTTCGGAGCGCAGTACAACAACGCGCTCAAAGTCGGAGCCGACGTCGTCGGTCTCTATCTGTCCACCATCTGGATCGTCCCGCAACACCCTCCCTTGTTGATCCCGTGGCACGAAGTCCACTTCGTCGAGCGCAAGAGTTTCTGGATCTGGACCTTCCTGACCTTCCGTCTCGGCAACCAAGAACGCATCCCCTTCACCATCTCCGAAAAGCTCGTCAAGCAGATCCAGGCCGCGCCCGGCGTCCCGCCGATGCTGATTCCCCACAACGAGTAACGACCCTGTCGTTAGTTGTTAGTTGTTAGCTGTTGGCCAACGACAAACGACTAACGACTGGTTTTGTCATCCTGAGCGAAGTCGAAGGATCCCTTTCGTGCCGATGCTTCGTATCAGGGCACGCCTTCAGGCGTGCCGCCACCCGCGCCATAAAGGAAGGGGCTTCAGCCCCAGGATTTTCCGTTCCGCATTCCAAGTTCCGCGTTCAAGGGTTCCTCGTTCCAATGAAAAACCCCTCGCTCATCGCGAGGGGCTTCTGAACTCTTGCCACGGGTCGTTCCGGTCTTCGCTAACGACTATCGACTAACCGCCATCGACCTTCTTACGCTTCCACGGGCTCGATGGAGACGAACTTCCCGGTCTGTCCCTTGTCGCGGAACTTCACCTTGCCGTCGATCTTCGCGAACAAGGTGTCGTCCTTGCCACGGCCGACGTTGAGTCCCGGCTTGATCTTGGTACCGCGCTGACGAACGATGATGGTTCCGCCGGTCACCGTTTGTCCGCCAAAAGCCTTGACGCCCAAACGCTGTGCGTTGGAGTCCCGGCCGTTTCGCGATGTGCCTTGTCCTTTTTTATGTGCCATACGTCCACTCTCTTCGATCTTTAGATTTTCACCGGCCTTGGCCGGCGCCGCCCGAGCGGCTTACTTCTTCTTGCCCGATTTCTTGGCCGGCGCTTTCTTGGCCGGAGCCTTCTTGGTGACCGGCTTCTTGCGTGTGTGCTTCGCCGCCGCCTTGGGAGCGGCTTCGTGGTGCGCCGGGGCCGCCTTCTTCACCTTCGGCGCCTTCTTCTCCAGCACCGGAGCGTCATGGCTCTTGCCGCCGTAGCTGATCTTCGAGATCCGCACCTGGGTAAAGGGCTGACGATGTCCCGCAAGCTTCTTGTACTGCTTCTTGCGCTTGAAATGGAAGACAAGGATCTTGTCGGCGCGGCCTTCGCCCAGCACTTCGCCGACGACTTCCGCATCCTTGTGGAACCCGATCTTGCCGTCATCACCGCTCACGGCCAGAACTTCGAAGTCCACGTTTCCGCTGCTACCCGTCTTCTCGACTTTGACGACGTCTCCGGGAGCAACACGATACTGCTTACCACCAGCGCGGATCACCGCGTACATAATGCCTCCAGTAACTTGCATCCATGGCGCACACCTGCGCGATCCCATGGCAACCTTAAACTTGTGCGCTTGCACTTCCCCGACGAGGAATCCCTCGAAGCAACCGCTTCACAATAAGGGTTAGCGGGGGCGCTCCAGACGGAGCCTGGTAGTACAGGCAAACCATAGAATTTTAACGTTTTTGAGGCCCCCCGGTCAAACCGGAGTCCCTCATCTGCCAAATTCCAGCCACCAACGCGGTTCGCCTAATTCCTCGGTGTCTCGGTGTCTCGGTGGTGAACGCTCTTCTCCCGGTAGCGGAACTTCAACCCCAGCAGCGCCATCTGGAAGGTCAGGGTCAACGCGTTCGCCAGGATCATCGGCCACGAATGCAGGTAGATCCCGTAGATCAGCCAGAACACCAGCCCCAGGTCAAAGAGGATCAGCGTCCCCACGTGCAGGTCGCCCACGCTCTTTGTTTTGAACGTGTGCACCAGTTGCGGCAGAAAGCAGAACGTCGTCAACGTTCCCGCCAAATACCCGATGAAAGTAAACAGATCCGCTTTATTCATCCGAGGTTTTCACTTCAGCATTCGTAATTCTTACTTCGTACTTTCCTAGAATCCTTGCTTCGCAAAGAAGTACGCGCTCATTCCCGCGCCCAGCGCGATCACGATGGCGCGCACGTGCTGCGCCTTCATCTTCTGTGCGAAGAATGCCCCATAGTATCCGCCGACGGCCGCGCCCACCAGCATCAACATCGCCTGCGGCCAGATCACGGCTCGCGCCACCACGAAGGCCAGGATCGCGATCCCGTTGCACACCGTCGCCAGCACCGTCTTGTAGGCATTCATGGTGTGGATGCTTTCCACTCCCATGATCGCCAGCAGCGCCAGCATCAGGATGCCCGCGCCGGCGCCGAAGAATCCTATATACACGGCGATCAGCAGTTGCAGCGCCGCGCCCCAGACCAGCGCCCACCGCGTGCGGTGCTGCATGTGGTGAGAACGCGCGCGCACGTAGCGCGTCAGCCGTCCGCTCACCGCGAACAGCAAGGTCGCCACCGCCAATAGATAAGGTACCAAGCGAAGGAAGGTCGCCTGCGGGGTATGCAGCAGCACGGTCGCGCCGCACAGTCCGCCGATGATGCCGGTCACGATCAGCGGCACCAGCATCTTCTTGTTCTCGCCCTCGAGCTCGCCGCGATACGCGCCCACGCTGGCCAGCGTGCCCGGCCACAGCGCCATGGTGTTGGTCGCATTCGCCTGGATCGGCGGCATCCCCGTGAACAGCAGCGCCGGAAAGCTGAGGAAGCTGCCGCCTCCCGCCACCGAGTTGATCGCGCCCGCGACCACCGCGACCGCGAACAGCAGGGCCGCGTCATGCCCATGCAGGCCCGTCAGGCTCACACGTTCTCCAGCCGCTCGTGGGTCCGCTCGTTGTGGACGTTGCCGGTGTTCAAGGTCGTCTTCGGCTCGATCAGCATCACCTGCGTCTCTTCGTCGCTGCTCGGAAAGTGCTCCATCCCGTGCGGGATGATGACCAGCTCGCCCGCGCGGATCTCCATCTCGCGCTCGACACCCTCTTCGCGGATCTTCATCCGCAACAGGCCCTTCACCACCAGGAACAGTTCGTCCTCGACATCGTGGTGATGCCACATGAATTCGCCCTTCAGCTTGACCAGCTTGATATGCGAATCGTTGACCTCGCCCGCGATCTTCGGAGCATAGTGCTCCGTGAACGCGGCAAACTTTTCAGCTAGATTTACCACCCTCACGCTCATACCGATATTGTAGCTGCTGTTTTTCGGAGAGCAGAGACGGCAGGCCCATTCCCGCCGTTCTTGTTGGTCATCCTGAGCCCGGTGCCCCACTTCTGCCGTCGTTTGGCAGATGTGGGACTCCACCGAGGGTCATGCTGAGCGCAGCGAAGCACCTGCTGTTGCCTTTGACTCTCAACCTTCGAAACCTTTGAAACCTCCGAAACTTTTGAAACCTCTTGACCCCTTGTCATCCTGAGCGAAGGACGCTGCTTCCTACTTACTCCATGTGCTTCTTCGCCCTGTGAAAATCAAAGTGTCCCGTCGACTCTTTCCCACCTTCGCTGGAAGTCCAGTCCTCGGTGTGATGATCCGGGCCGTCGAAGGTCAACACCACGCGCGACATATGGCTGTCGCCGGGCGCGGCGTTGGTCACGTCCAGGAATTCAAAGGCGATCTGGTTCGGATTCTTCGTCGCCACCGACTTGAACCGCGGCTGGTTGTGCGCCGCGCAATAGTGCGTCGCCATCAGGCGCGTGCCATCGGTATGGAACATCGTCACCATCTCCCACGGGCTGCCTTCGCCCAGCGCGTTCAAGATCGCGGACCCGTCCCCGGTCATGCGGAAGCTGGTCTTCGCCGGAAGCTTCTGGCCGCCTTCCTCCATCGTGCCCTCCCACTCGCCCACCAGGGTCTTCATCTGCTCCCACTGCGGCGTGGATTGCACTTTCGAGTGATGCATATCGTGGTCGTCGGCGGCGACGGTAAACACCACCGCGACCAACACGCTCATCAGCACCCAAAGAGTTCTTTTTCGCATTTCACCCTCCTGGCCGTACGGCGGGATTCTAGTCCTTGCCGCAGCAAAACAAAAAGCGAGCCGCCGGGCTCGCTTTTGCAATCTTAATTTCGTTGGGCCTTATTCGCGGGTGTCGGGGGTCAGCTCGAATTTCTCTCCGGCCGCGCGCTTCTCCCAGTACTTCTTCACCCAGGCTTCGTAGCTTTTGCCGGCCGCCGTATCGCGCCCGCTGAACTCCAGCCGCGCGATCTCCGCGTAAGGGATCGCCTGCCGCACGTTGGAATCTTTCGGCAGCACCCGCACCAGCGAATCCTGGAGGTTCTTTCCCGGCTTGCGGTCGAAGATGTAACCATCGATCACCGTGCCGTCCTTCTTCGTCAAGGTCACGTCGCCGCGGTAGTCGAACGCCTTTTCCAGCGCCTGGCGGACCTCTTCCTCCGTGGCCAGCTCCGGGATCCAGCCCTGCAGCGTTTCGCGCGCGGTCACTTCGGTGGTGGCTCGATTGATCTCGCTCATACGCGTGTCTCCTGCGGCCGCTCGATCTGCACCAGCGGGTTGCGCGCGTGCGCCGGCACCACCCGGTTTCTTTCGAGCGCGTTGGCCGCGTCGGAATCCACGTACGACGTGGTCATCGCCTTGATCGTGGCGATCATGCCGCCCACCGAGCCGAAGGTATCGTTGACCGCCGAAGGCTCGAAGCCGCTATGCACCATGCAGTTCTGGCACTTCGGGTTTCCACTCTTGCCGCCGTACTCCGCCCACTTCGTCTCTTCCATCAATTCCTGGAAGGTGTCGGCGTAGCCATCCTGCAGCAGGTAGCAGGGCTTTTGCCAGCCGAAGACGTTGTAGGTCGGGATGCCCCACGGCGTGCACTCGTAATCGCGCTTGCCCATCAGGAACTCGAGGAAGAGTGGGCTCTGGTTGAACTTCCACTTCTTGCCGCGGTTGCTCAGGATCTGGCGGTAGAGTTCGCGGGTCGACTGCTTGGCCAGGAAGTGCGACTGGTCGGGCGCCTTCTCGTAGCTGTAGCCCGGCGAGATCATCATCCCCTCG
>Ga0315268_10009055_pt1 | contig 10361 bp, 7 predicted proteins | sample C1_top_MG_FD_204535 | JGI IMG/M metagenome (GOLD analysis project Ga0315268, IMG submission 204535) | Sediment microbial communities from Yellowstone Lake, YNP, Wyoming, USA - C1_top | ecosystem: Environmental > Aquatic > Freshwater > Lake > Sediment | place: USA: Wyoming | collected 2017-08-01 | reverse complement strand
GATGGAAAAATTGCGGATGAGTTTCTGGTTCACCCCGTTAGAGAAATTGTTTGGTTCGTTGTATTCGTTCATAGCTATGAAAATATTATGCGATTTCTGCTGCAGTTGAGGGATATTCTCTAACGGAGTTCACAGCTGGGATGGTTCTTCGGCAGAGGGGGCGAGAAGAGCGGAACGCCCGGTGTGGGTACGCACAATTCTGTCGAGCGCACCGACGACGATGCGGAATTCTTCGTTCTCAGTGAGATAGAGCGCACCTGCCCCTGCGATAAGACCCACGATACCAGCAGCGAGCCCTTGGGTAAAGACGGCCATAAGGCTCGTGAGCGGCGCGATGCCGCCCTCAAGGGCGAGGACGACGTACGCGGCGGCGCCAGCTGCAAGCGCGGCGATGCTCCCGTCGATAAGCGGCCGAGCGAGCGAGCGAGCGAGACTAGGGGCAATGTTCCGGAGCGCGATGAGTGAAAGGATGGCGAGGAATATCTGGCCGAGGGTCGCAGCGAGCGCGATGAGCAGGACCGGTGTGCCGGTGACATCAGCCACCTTGAAGAGCTCGGCGAGCGACTCCGGGAACCCGGTGGCGGGCAGAGTGAGTAACACAAACGCGATGAAGACCGTGAGTGCGCCGCCTATGAGCTGGTACATGAGCGGCCGCCACGACTGTCGCGCCGCGTAGAGCGCGCGCGAGAAGAGGAGCACCACACCCTGCGCCACGAGCCCTATCGCGAGGATGGCGAGGAGCGCAGCGGTGAGACGCGTCGCCTGCCAATCGAAGGCGCCGGTGCCGAGGATGACGCGCACGAGGTGTGCGCGCAGGACGACGATAAGGCCGAGCGCGACGACCGACCAAAGGATGATGTGCCGTGTGCTCGCGGTGAGGATACGGGAGAACTCATCACGATTCTCGAGCGCCGAGGCCTCAGAGAGTGCCGGGAATGCCGCCACCGCATAGGACGAGCCGATAAGCGCGAGCGGCACCGCCTCGAGGTTGCCCGCGAAGGTGAAGACGGATACGGCGCCCGTGCCGACTCTCGAGGCGAACGCGGTCAAGATAAGCGCCGTGACCGAGCCCATACCGAGCGCGAGCGAGCGTGGCACAGAGTCGCGTACGACCGAGGTCATGCGCGCACGGCTCGGGAGGCAGAGGCGCGGCATGACGCCCGCCTCCACGACGACCGGGATATTCACCGCCAGATATGCGATTGCGCCGATGATGACGCCGAGCCCGATGCCCGGCAGACCCCAGAGCGGGTAGAAGACGACGGTGCCGAGGATGATACCCAAGTTGTAGAGTACCGGCGATATTGCGAAGAGCGTGAAGCGCCGGTGCACCTGTGTGACGCTGCCGAGCACGCCCGAGAGGCCGAGCAATATCGGCTGAAGGAGCAAGATGCGCGCGAGCAGGATGAAGTCGGCGTTCTGCGCGGAGGACACGAAGCTCGGGTAGAGGAAGGCGAGGAACTGCGGCATGAAGACGGCGAGTACGACGCAGATGAGCCCGCCGACGCCGAAGAGGAAGGACGCCGACTCGGAGAGGAGGCGGCGCGTCGCCTCCCTATCCATGCCCGTGATGCGCGGTATGAGCACGTAGGCGGAGACGAGCGAGGACACGAGCGCGAAGACGAGGTCAGGCACGCGGAAGGCGGCGTAATAGAGGTCGAGCACCTGCCCTGCCCCGAAGGTATGCGCGAAGGTGCGGTCGCGCATAAGGGCAAGTGCTTGCGAGGCGAGGGTGAGCGCGGCGAGCAAGTACGCGGCCTGATGCAGGCCGCGTACCGGTGCCGCGATGCGCTCAAAAAACCGTCGAACCATGCCTCCATAATACTCCGAAGTGCGCTTGGTGACGAGTAATAAAAAGGCGCCACTGAGGGCGCCTTTTTATTCTTTCTTACTACTTATTGCTTCACTGGCGCGGAAGGTGCCGAGAGGAGGTTCGCTGGGAAGGGATTCTTCCCTGCCTGAAGCGCAGTCATGTAGGAAGCGACGGCCTTCGCATTGTCAGATGACATCGCGCCGATTGCCTGCACCTGCGTAAGCGCACTTGCCGTGTCGCCCTGCTTCGCATAGACCGCCGCGAGGAGGTACCGCGCGTTCGCGAACTGTGGGTTCGCCGCGACCGCTGCAGAGAGCGCTGTACCAGCATTCGCGAAGTCGTTCTGTGCCGCGTAGAGGACGCCGACCTGGAAGAGGATGTTCGGGTCGTTCGGTGCGAAGTATGCCGCAGCGAGCGCCGAGGAGAGCGCGTCCTTCACATTGCCATCCTGCACTTCGAGCTGCGAGAGGAGGAAGATGGCGTTGGTATAGTCCTGCTTGAGCGTGATGGCGGCCTTCAAATAGTCCTCTGCAGTCTTGCTGTCCTTATTCGCGATAGCGAGCTGCGCGAGAATGAAAGGAATCTGCGGATTCGTCGGATTGAGCGCTTGTGCCTTAGTATACGCGGTCTTCGCGCTGTCATAGGCCCCCGTAACCTTGAGCGGTACCGTTTGCGCGTAGAGATTGCCGAGCGCGAGCCAGTTCTGGTAGTCAGACGGGTCGAGCTTGGTAGCGGTCAATGCGGCATTGATACCGGCAGAGAGCGTCGCCTGGTATGCCTGCTGCGCCGCCGCCTTCTCCATGGTGGAGGAAGCTGCGATGGCGTTCAGACGCACCCCTGCGATGCCTGACTGTATCTGATACACAGCGGCGGTCGGCGCGAAGGAAAGTGCGTTCTGTGCGGCTTTGTCAGCCGCATCGAGATTGCCTGCAGAAAGCGCAGCGGTCGCGCGCGCGAGCTGTGAGTTTGCGATGTAATGCTCGACAAGTGCGTACGCCGCCACGACCGAGGAGAGCAGGATGATGGTCAACGAGAATACGATGACGAAGCCGAGCTTCGGGCTGCGCGCGAACAGGATGCCCCACTGCTTACCGTCAGCGTTGAATCGCGTCGTCGAAATGAAGAGTCCGGCGAAGACGAAGGCGAGCGCAAGCATCACGGCGCTCGGCAGATCGAAGAGGGCCATGATGAAGAGGTACACCGTACCGATAAACGAAAGCACGGCGACGTAGCGCAGGAAGGGATCTCGCGGCGTGCGCAGGAGCAGAGCCCGGAGCCCGAACACGAGGAAGAGGCCGAGGAACGCGATCCAAGCGAGTACGCCCGCGCTGCCGGTGGTCACGAACGAAGTCGGGATGAAGCCGATGCCGGAGTTGAAGTCGACGTTCCAGAAGACGGTCGAGTTCAGAGACGCATCCCGGTACTTGAGCCACTCTGCGCCGAAGGTGCCTGGGCCGCTACCGAAGACCGGCGAGGTCCCATATGCCTTCTCTGCGACCGCGAAGGTGGATTGCCACGAGGGGCGGACGTTCAGTGTGTTCACGTGGAGCGAGTTCGCGAGCGCGCCGCCAAGCGTGCCGCTCAAGAGGAAGAATACGGACGCAGCCAGCGTCACGAGCGGGAGGACGAGCGAACGATTCCCCTCGCCGGCTTCAAGCGGCGCTTCGTCCATGAGGACCGTCTCACCGAAATCGGCGTCAGACGCTTGGCTTCCGTGTCGCATCACCGCTTCGACGAAGAAGCCGAGCGAGACGAGCGCGAGGAGCGTCCACACGAGTGAGGAGTTCGCGACTGCGAGCAGGAAGAGCGCGCCGGCGCCGGCGAGCAGCAGCTTGGTACGCGCAGAACCGGACGGCTCGAAGAAGCGGAAGGTGATAAGGAGGCCGATAAGCCCGAGTCCGAGGAGCGAGGCAAGGTCATTCGTGGAACCGACGAGCGAGAATGCGGGAGAGATGATGTTCGGTGCGAACTGCCCGACGATGACGATGAGCAGTTGCGCAGCCGCGATAGCGCCGAAGGCCCACGCGGCAGTGCAGAGGAAGGAGCGATAGTGCTCGGCACGGCGCAAGACGAGCGCCGCGAGCGTGCCGAGAACCGCTGCCGCGAGCATGAAACCGAGCGTGTCCTGCTCAAGCGAGGTGCCCCAGAGCGTGGTCGCGAAGGGTGCGCCCGAGAAGGCCGCCGAGAGTGCATAGGCGAGGACGGGGAGCCAGAGCGCAAGCGCGAGCGTCGACGACGGGAATATAATATTGCCGCGCGTGAGACGGGCGAGGATGTAGAACGCGAGCGTCACGAGCGCGCCGGCGGCGAGCAGAAAGGTCTTGGTCGTCGCGAACGAGACTGATGAGGACGGCCAGACGAAGACAAGCGCGACGACGATAGTCGCGAGAAGCGCCCAGATGCTAAAGGTGTCGAAGGAACGACGCGAGACTGACGGTTGCGGTGGCATGATTAAAAGTATGAATCTATATGATGATAATACCGTTTAGTATACCCTGGAGCCGCCTCGGTCAAGAATCTCGTCCACAATTATTTTGTGTGCTATAATGTGAGAAGACCAGGCTAGACGATCGCTCGGTGAGGCAACTCACCGGGAGGAAAGTCCGAACATGCTCCTACCTTACCCAGTAGGCGAACCTGCTGGTTCGAGGCAGGAAATAGGTAGCGGGTAACGCCCGTCGTCCGCGAGGATAGAGGTGCCTACAGTGACGCCAAAGGCGAAAGCCAGCGGCTCCCCGTGAGATGCTGCGCAAGCGCTATCTCACGGGGAGAATCTCGTCGAGAGACGAGGGTGCAACGACCAAATCCTTACCCGCATGCAAGGCCGTGCTTGGCTTCGGCCGAGAGTGCCGCTCGAGCTTATCAGTAATGGTAGGCCCAGATAAATGATCGCCCCGTGTCCTACGTAGCTTTATGCGAAGTAGGGCACGACAGAATTCGGCTTATCGGCCTGGTCCAAATATAATGAGAAAACCCACGCTCCTGCTGTGGGTTTTCTCATTTCTAGTGAAATTTTTAACGGCTCAGACAATCTCGCAGGTGCCGCCGGCGCAGGCCAGCTCCCGCTTCATGTCCGACTCATCCTGCCGCTCATACGCAGTGAGCTTAGAGTAATCCACCTTCGGGAAGCGGGCCATGCGCACCTCGTACTCCTCCTTGGTAATCGTCTCGTACGGCGCGAGGCGATACACGTGGTTGGAGCGCGGGAGGAACGAGAGGCCGCCGATGATGCCCCAATTCTTCTGCACCCAATCAACGACCGATATCCACTCGTCCTCGGAGACCGAGATAGTTGCGGAAGGATTGTGCTCGGTGTAGTTGAGCTTCACGAGCTTCCAGTATTCAAGCTGGTCGAGCGCCGAAAGGTCGTCCTTGAATCGCGCCTCCTTAGAGTGGTCCGGCGCTTTCACCGGGAACTCGAGCACGTAAGTGTTCGCCTCTTCCATAGACTGCCCCACTTCTGGGTAGTACGGCACGCCCTGATCGCGCATGAGCTTGAAGAGCGAGTCGGTCGCGCTGATGCGCACGCGGCGTATATAGTAGGGTGCATGGCGCGGGTGGATGCCCGAGGCGCAATCAAAGGTCTGCGAGACCGTGCCCGAGGGCTTCACTGCGGTGACCGACATGGACTGCGCGACGCCGAACCGCTTCGCATAGGTCTTGTTCGTCTGTACGGCCATATCGCGTATCTTGCGCAGGACTTCTGGCCGACGCGTGACCGGACTATCCCACTGCCCCGTGACCGAGACGCCGAGGAGACGCTCTGCCTTATTGTGGTCGGTCCATTCCTCTGAGATGTAGCCGAACTTCGTGAGCGTGGACTGGTAGGTGCCGATGATGGACGCGAGGCGTGCCTTGCGCAGAAGCGACGCCTCGGTGTCATTCGCGCGCGCGATGACCTCGGAGAGATTACAGAACTGCTTTGATTGCAGAATGATCTCGGCGCACGGGTTCGTACCGATGGAGCCGCGCACGACGCCGTCCTCGCTGATGAAGCCGACTTCTTTGAAATAGTCCTTACGGCGCTTCGGCATGGTCTCGGCGAGCGCGCCGCGGTTGAAGATGCCGCGCTCTCCCGAACCGCTCTTCATAAGCGCGACCCACTCGTCCATGAGCTGTGCATTCGTCGGCTGCGTCTCGTACACAGCGGAGTTGTTCGCCACCGAGCGGTGCGGGTCGGTCATGTAGAACTGGCCCTTCTTGGCGTCGCGCATCTCCAAATCGTCGAGGTCGGAGAGCGAGATCATGGCGGTACGACGCACGCCGCCGGCGACTACGCACTCGCCTATCTTGCAGATGATGTCGTGCACGTCTATAGAGCGCAGACGGCGGCCCTGTCGCGAGAGGATACGCTCGCGCGCAAACGCGAGGAGCGAGCGGAGCGGCTCAGGTCCGCTTGCCTTACCACCCATCACCTTGAGCCGCGCACCGGCCGGGCGTATGTCGGAGAAGTCGAACTCGATGTCCTTGCCCGAGTACCACGTCGTGACGCCAAGCGTGAGCGCGTCGCACCAACCCTCCTTGGAATCGGCAATCTTGTGCGTGGCGAGTTTCTTGCCCGCCTGCTTCATGATCTGCGGGAACTGCTCGACGTTCTGGCTCTCCACTGCGAAGCCGACGCCGCAGCCCTGCATCGAGAGGTACATGATCTCAGCGAAGTCGGAGAGCTTGGTCGGTGCGGTGAAGGTGCAGTTGTAGCCGCACGTGTTACAGCGGCGTGCCGCTTCTCCGGAGAATTGCATGAGGCGCATCGAGGGCATCACTTCCTGCTTCAAGATGCCGGTGCGCACCTCCGTATACTCTTTCTCGGTGAGCTTATCGCCCAAGTTCTCGCGCATGAAGTTCACGTAGCGATCCACGGTCTCAATCCACGTCTCGCGACGTCCCTCCTCCGGCATCCACTTCGCGTAGGTGCGCAGATAGACGAACTCGCCGAGCACATTACCTTCAAAATATTTCTTGCTTTCGTCGGCGAGCTTCTTCACGTGCGCGGGCACATCGACGTGCGAGGCGCGCAGCTGAGCGCGCTTGTCGCGATAGAGGATGTACGCCTTCGCGGTCTTCACATAGTCGTTCAATATGAGGTATTTCTCGATAGAATCCTGCATGCCTTCGACCGTCGGGAGGAAGCTCTTGTACTTCTTCGAGAATCGACCGAGCTCACCGGCCACTTGGTGCGCCACCAGCACCGCATCTTCCTGACTACCCTCCTCCGCCGCCATCATCGCCTTCCACACTGCCGTCACAATCTTGTCGAAGTCGAAGGGGACGAGTCGTCCGTCGCGCTTCTCGATCTGCGAGATCATCTCGCGATAGCGTTTCGTCTCTTTCGAGATTATCGTCTCTATCGCTTTCGGCACGACCGGTATGACCGGTGCGACGGTCTTGGTGCGGAGGGAAACTTTGGCGGCTTTGGGCATGTGCGGTGGCGATTACTAACGATTAATAATATGACTCACTTCGTTAGTGCTAATTTTACTCCTCATCCCGCGAAACACACTGTGGACAGTATTACTCTGAAACGATTGGAAAGTTTTTCAACAACAGCGGCATGCCCTCCGTGATGTTGTGTGCATGCGCGAAGCCGGCAGCGGTCTCTAAGACATATCGCGCATCAGCAGTTGGATAAAAGACATACGGGTAGGACGAGGTCGCGACGTTTTCCTGGATGGAGACCACGTGTCCTTTTGAATCGAGCCAGAACATGTCGAGCGGAACGAGCATATCCTTCATCCAGAAGCCGTAACGGTCATCTTGAGAGAAGACGAAGAGCATCCCGTAGCCATCAGGGACACTGGTGCGGCCGCCGAGACCCCGCTCGCGGTCGGCCGTGCTTGTCGCATAGTCGAGATTCAAGGACACTCCGCCGAACTCTGCTATGCCCGCCGCAGGAGGAGCTGGCGGCGCTGTCCTATACGCGAACAGGGCTCCAAGCAGGAGAAGCGCGGAAGCGAGCCATACATACTCGGAGCGAGACATGTGCGTACTATACCAAATGAAATGGTACGATGACCAAATGCGTCGTGCTCTCATGCTCGTTTCCCTCTGTCTCCTGCTCGTCCCTGCGAGCGCCTTTGCCACCGCGAAAGCATCGCCACTTGAGGTCTCCGGGTGGATACCCTACTGGCGCGCCACAACCGGCACCACCGACGTCCTTCCGCATGTGCAGAGCCTCACTGCTGTGATGCCCTTCGGCTATATCGTGCAGAACGACGGCTCACTCAATGATGCCTTTCACTTCGACGACACCTCGGCTACTTCAAGCGCGAATATGCTTATCGAGGCCGCGAAGGCAGGAAGGACGAAAGTTATCCCCACCGTCATGTGGAGCAATAGCGCCGCAGAGAAGGACATCCTTGGTTCTCAGCCGAGCCGCCGCGCGCTTGAAGAAGCTATCGTCGCAGAAGTACGGGCAAACGGTTTCGACGGCATCAACATAGACTTCGAGAACAAGCCGTCCTCGACGCGTCCGTACTTCTCGCTCTTCCTCAAGGGACTCTACTCGCTCATGGGCAACAAGCTCGTCTACTGCAGCATCGAGGCGCGCACCCCGTCCTCCTCCGCCTTCTCCACCATCCCCGACAAGATCGACTATGCGAACGACTATGTCGCTATCAACAAGTATTGCGACCGCGTGCAGCTTATGACCTACGACCAGGGTGCGGGCGACGTGAAGCTGAACTTGGCGGCCAACTCGGTGCCGTACATCCCTGTCGCCGACCCCAAGTGGGTAGAGAAGGTGGTGACGCTCGCCGCGAAGACTATCGTCAAGAAGAAGCTCGTGATAGGCATCGCGACCTACGGCTACGAGTACGACCTGGTGCCACTACAACAGGGGTACCGCTACAACATCGCGTGGGCCTTCAACCCGCGCTACGCCACCGAGCTCGCGACCGACCTCGGCCTCAAGCCAGAGCGCAATCTCGCCGGCGAGATGAGCTTCGTCTATCAGGCCACGACGAGCCCCGCGATTGCCGGCGCCGCTGCCGCGGTCTCTACACCGCCCTTGCGCATCGTGTGGTGGAGCGACGCGAAGGCTATCGCGGAGAAGGTGAAGCTCGCCCGCACACTTGGCGTCCGCGGCGTCGCCATCTTCAAGTTCGACGGCGGCGAGGACCCGGGGATGTGGGATGTACTGCCGAAAGTGGCGAAGAAATAATGCTATCCTAATTTCCTATGCTGACGCTGTATGTAAAGACTGGGTGCCCATTCTGTGCGCATGTGCTCGCCGCGGGTGCCGATCTGGGCGTCACCTTCGAGGAGCGTAATATTGCCGACGACGCAATCGCCAACGAGCTCGTCGCGCGCGGCGGCGAGCGCCAGGTGCCCTACCTCGTAGACACCGACCGCGACGTCGAGATGTATGAGTCGGGCGATATCGTGGAGTATCTGAAGGCGCACTACGCAAAGGCATAAAAATATCGGCGCGAGATGTCTCGCGCCGATGCGTATACTCGTTAAGCCGATTCGCTAGGAAGCCGCCGGGGACTCCTCGCCCATGATGCCGAAGTCCGCAAGTTCCCTTTCCCCGCGAACCACCGCAGTGGCGTCGTCGACAGACATCCCGTACCTGTTCATGAGGCCATCGCGGATGTGGATCTGCTGGAGCGAGAGCCCCTCGACCGTGGCCTGAATGACGCCTGAATGTTCTAGAACCTTCCGTGTGTTCATTTTTTTCCTTTCTGCCATCGTTGTAGGAGATACCCAAGGCAATGGTATATGCGCTGACCGAAACGGTCAATGCAAAAGCCAAAAACCGCCGAAGCGGTTTTGTTTTTGCGGAGGCGGGGTCGCGATTACGTTTTTCGAACATTATGTGGTCAGTACACTTTTCGTGATGTTGCGAAGAATTAATCTCCACAAGTCTGTCCTGTTACGCGTCTTATATTTTCTTGTTATCTTCGGACGCTGCCCAGATCAATGCAATTACCCATCCGAAAAATGTCCATCCCAAAAAGAGATTCAATATGACTATAGAATTTTCACGTGGATGTTTTTTATGATGCGCCCATATAGAGGGGAGGAAATAAAGTCCGAGGCATATTGCAACAGAAATATAAGCCATATTCAGTAGAAAGACATTGCGAATGTGATTAATATTGTTCTCAATCTCAGTATAGCACTCGTTCATTACCCAAAGATTTCCAGCAAAAATCTTAAGTGACTTTGAGGCGAAGCCTCCAAGTGACTACTCCTGCACAAGCGTGAGCAATTTCGCCTCGACCTCATCCATAACGATTGGTGATGCTTTCTCAATGAAAACGAGGTGTCGTTTATTCCAATCCAACGTCCGCACCTGATCGACGAGAATCGCTCCTGTCCTGCTCTCCACGCCAACGGAAACTTCGAACATATAGCCCTTCACTCTCGACGTAATGGGACAAAAAAGGGCGCGTTTGGTCACGCTGTTATATTTCTCTGGCGACACGACGATTGCCGGACGGCGCCCGCTCTGTTCATGCCCTTTTGTAGGGTCGAAATCAATCCATACAACATCTCCGCGACGAGGCGTGTATTTCGCGACTACCATACGATTTTCTCTCCGCCG
>Ga0315268_10009053_pt1 | contig 10362 bp, 9 predicted proteins | sample C1_top_MG_FD_204535 | JGI IMG/M metagenome (GOLD analysis project Ga0315268, IMG submission 204535) | Sediment microbial communities from Yellowstone Lake, YNP, Wyoming, USA - C1_top | ecosystem: Environmental > Aquatic > Freshwater > Lake > Sediment | place: USA: Wyoming | collected 2017-08-01 | reverse complement strand
GAGTCATCCAGCGCCGGGCATATGGCCTGCGCGATGAAGAATATCTGCGACTAAAAATACTCACGTCTATGCTCCCGAGGTTCTAAAAAACATGAAATTTACCCACTCGATTACGCGAAGAGCCTCAATTTCCAATGCTCTGAAAATGGCTTGCATCTTGGTGTCGTCTGGCTCATCAGCATAAAGTGCTTTCGATATAGCCTTCTTAAGACCAGACAGCCGCGCAGCTGGATCGCCGATTTCATCCCACTTTTCATGAATCAGGTCTGCAAGTTTTGCAATTTCTGTTTCACCAAGAAACATCAGGTATTCCGATTTTTCATTCTCTTTGAACACGAAGCCCATAGAATTCATTGCGAGAGTGATTTTTTCTTTCGCCGCTATTTCGGCTCTTCTGTGCTTTTCAAGAAGTAGGGTGGTAAGCCTACCAAGGATTCGTTTAGTTCGAATTGCCAATTCACCGTCTTGGAACAAACCCATTTTTTTCTTTTCATCGAAGTGCTGTCGCACTGCCCGCTTGAGACACTGACTGGAGACACGGGCGCGGCGAGTCCCACCAAAAAAGGCATCCTTGGGCGCACCTGTGTCATCTCTATTCAGATTGGATGGGGCAAAGTTTTGCAAGGCATGAATCTCGATAATTGTTTTCATTCGTTAATCTCCTTATCTGTGTGATGTTGTGTATCAGTTCGTAATTTAAGCGCCGTAGAAGTCTCGTGCCCAGTCGTTCTGGGTGCTCTTCTGATCGTCATTCCAGTGCAGCAGCCCCTTCAAGAGGGTATCGAAGTCGATGACTTGTTCCTTGAGGAGAGCAGCCATCTGGCGCAGGCGATGTGGCAACTGGTCGCGGTCGGCATCCAGTAGATTGATGAAGCGGCGCTCGGTGCTTGAGGAGCCGCTTGCCGCCTGATAGGCCGCACATGCCTTCCCGATGGGCAACGGAGCTCCGCTCCGGCCTTCTCGCCAGTGCGCGGCCCAGATGCCTGCCACCAGATAGAGCATTTCTCGCCGCCAGAGGTTGTCCTCACCCTTCAGAAAAGGTTCAACATAGGGATAGGCAGGTACGAATGCTCCGGGATCAAAAGCAAGGCTTCGTCGCAGCACCGCTCTCACCTTTGTGTCTTTCTCGTTCAAACCTTCCAGCCATTCGATGAATCCGCCCATGCGACCTCCTTCTGTGGTTCGAGTTTTAGAATCTCAACGTTCAGTTCTTTCAGTTTGCGTTGTACTGGCTCTTCGGCTTTAACAGTCTGTTGAAATTCTCAATAGCTGCTGAAAAACAGTGAATTTCTGGGGTCACTTTACCCCTCCCAGTGATCTAAAAATCGATTGTAGAGCTTCCTGAGAGGTCAAAGAATTTCTACATTTTCAAATACCGATAAATTCAACAAACTGTTAACGAGGGCACGGATAGCCCAAACATCCGCGGTAGCTACCGACGCGCTATGCTGCTCCCACGCTGCCGATAATGTGTTCCGAACAGACTTTAGCCACTGGCAAAGAATATCGTCGTAATCCATGTCGAGGGTGTACGCCCGCAAAATTTCATGAAAACGGGATTCAAGAGTTGACCAATAGTTTGGAAGAGCAGGCAGTTGTTTAACAAAGTTGAGAATATCTTTTTTTTCAACTTTTCTTTCACCGTGCCGAAGAACGTCTTTGGCGAAAGCCTCGCAAGCCCCATTCAATACATCACCTGTTTTTTCAGCTTCGATCAAGGCGGATCGAATATCATGACGAATGTCGCGATTCCCCAATATCGCTTCAGGAAGTGCGAAGTATTCCTTTCTCCAAAAGGCAATATTAGGTCGAGGCGGAAAGTACCTCTGCCCAAGAATCATCACACCTCTCGGCAACCTTTGGCGATCCATTTTTGTGAGCATTACGGCATGTTCAATGACTCTTGGTGCGAGGCGCGCATCATCTGGAAGCAGAGAATCAAAATCTCTCCAAAATCCCTTTTCCTCAAAATGGATAGACATCTTCTTTTTTACCTTCTCCTTGGTCTCGCCATCAGTTACCTCAACAATGGCATATCCGAGCATCGTGTCTTGCTCTGCCGTTGCCTTGTACCCGATGCCAGAAGCAAAACCTAACTCGAATATTTCGCCTGAAGGTAATTCCTTAAAAAGAATCGAACGGGTTCTCCACGTAAAAAGATCGACTATCCCGGTAGCACCTCTTTCTACAGCACGATCTTTTTCCTTCCCCGACTTTTTGTCTAATACCTTAGTCGAGGCTTTTAGATTCACCAGTGACTCAGGCTCTTTTTCCCACATGGGAATATCGGCCTGCATTACCGCACGATTTTGAGGAACAAGGCAAAAGAGAAGGGTATCGAGAAGATTCAAACCAACAGGAATAGCCATCACAGAGCCAGCCGACGGTGCCGTCCCGGTATGTGCAATTTCACTTTTTCCTGTGGAAACGGCAAAGGTCTGTGTGGCAAGTAACCAACGAACGGCGGCAGCAGGCTTGATGCTACCAGATGCAGTCGTATCCACATGATCGAAGAGAACTTTGGCAGTGTCAGCATTGTGCTCGGCAGCAAGCGCCGTCCAAGCTCTCCAAGTCTTCGGTTCGAATGTTGGAATCTGTCCGAACGGATATTTCTCATCAAACAACCAAAACCGATCCCGCCACTTTTCCAGATAAGCCGTGATTTTTTCGCTGGGCAATCCTTCCTTGAATAATGCCTTGGCCTGATCTATGTCGGTCGGCCCTTCCAGCGCGCGGTACAACACCGCGAGCAAAAAACGGTGAAGGGCTGCCACCACCAGCGGTGACGAGTCCTCAATGGCCGCGATCTCTTTGGATCGCAGCAGGGTGTCGCGGATGCCTAATTCGTCGCGGGTTCCATCCGAGAATCGCACCGGAATCCATTTCTTGTCTATCAGGTTGAATCGGCTCATTCGGCCTCCTTTGGTTCGTATACTAATCCCAAGTCGTCATCCAGTCGCACCTTTGCGTCCTCAGTCCAGCGTCCTTGCGCGTCCAGCATCAGCGGAAAACAATTGCGCAAGAGTGGCGATTTCTTCCAGCCTTCCGGCACCCCAAGCGCCCGGAGTTCACTGATCACATTTTTGCGCGAAATACTTACTGCCTGCAGAAACCACCGTTTTGCATAGTCGAAATCCGGTGTCGCTGCGGAATTGAATTCGTCATTCGGTAATAACGGGATGGCGACAATCGAGTCTTCGCCAAGACGAGTCTTGACCATCAGCGTTTTATGCACACCGGGTTCGTCTTCATCGTAAAGAACGAATCGCGCCGGATCATTCCACGATGCATCGTCGGGAAATCCTATGATCGCTTGATTCGCCTGTCCTCTGTGGGCAATAACTTCACCGTCTTCGGCCACCAAGGATTTCTCCAGCCGTTCCCGCAAGGATTCCGGTACGTCCACCTTCTCTTCATAAACCGCTTGCACCAAGGTGTCGATTTCATCCGGTAGTCTCAGGCTCTGTTTCGTCTTCAAAAGAATCCATGTGCGCAACAAAATATCCTCGCGGTACACCGCGCCCCACCAGAGTGGTTTTTCGAAAGAAGGTGGCTCATCGCCAGCAAGTCCTGCAATCAGGAGGATCGGCTCAGAAACAGACCTGGATTTTCGCGCGTGCCGCCACAATCGTCCTGCTCGCTGGAGCACAAGGTCAATGGGCGCAAGGTCGGTTGCGATCAAGTCAAAATCGAGATCCAGACTCTGCTCCGCCACTTGGGTAGCGATGAGGATTTTTCGGCCTGACCGATTGCACGTCTCCCCGAATGTTTCCAAGGCATGATCCTCGCGTTTCTGCCGCCGTTCAGCAGGGAAGCGGGCGTGAAATAGATACACTTCCGTTCCATCAGCAAGGCGTTTGCCAATACGCTGGCCTTCACGCTCCAGCGGTTCCCCCTCGGGAAAAAGCCGATACAAGTCTTGGGCGCGCTGCACCGTATTAACAAGCGCCAAGCCCATGCCGCCATTGACAAGGTGCTCTTCCAGCGCAGAACGTATGCTGGGTAAATCCGAAGAGATACCTTGTAACTTTAGCGTCAGCCGCCGTGCAGGATCGGCCTCGAAATGTTTTTGAGTCGCCTCTTCGCCGGGACAGAATACGGAGAGGCGTGGGTACTCCTTCTCTTGTTCGGGTAACCTGCCGCCCACCGCTTTTGCTAACGCTGCACGGATTGACGGTGGCAGCGTGGCTGATAGAAGAATTACCGATGAGCCTAATGCCAGCAGCCAGCGTAGCAGATGAACCAGAAGCGTGCCGGTGTAAGCGTCGTAAGCGTGTATCTCATCGAAAACCACTACGCGGTTTGCAAGACCCCACATGCGAACGAAGTTGTGTCTTACGGGCAAAATAGGCAGCAAAGCCTGATCGACAGTCCCCACGCCGTATTCAGAAAGGAGCGCCCGCTTCTTGTTGGTAAACCATTCTCCCGCACGAACCTCGCCACCCTTGCTGGAATCATGGATGCCGGAAAGACGTAATTTTTGGAAGGTGTCATTGAGCATCGTTCCGCCATGCAGCAGTTGCAGATCGAGCTTTCGATCCGAACCTTGGTCGCGCAAGAATTTAAGGGTTCGCTTGAACATGGCATTACCCGTTGCCTTGGTTGGCAAAGCCACATACAAACCACGATGCCCGAAACGACGTTGCAACTCCAAGTGAGCGAAATAGGCAGCCTCGGTTTTGCCCTCGCCCATGGGAGCTTCCACCAGTAGTATGGCGGGTTCCTTCAGATCGGCCACAACTTCAGCGACCGCTTGCTGCAAAGGACGTGGGGGAAATTTAAAAACCTGCTCGAAGGATTTAGGTTCTAAAGAAAGTGGTGTTCGTGGCTCCCATCCGATTGCATCCAATGCCTGCTCAGCACGAACTCTGCGTTTTTTGAACCATCCCTCCAGATCATCACAATCTTGGAGGGTGCCGAAGGTAAACCAATCTTCATTGGAGCCGATCCAGTCGGCAAAGCTGGTGAGACCAGACAACAACATGAAGTCGGGGCCATTAAGAGTTTGCTTGGTTGGAATCTTGATAGGCTTTAAAACCTCAAGCAAAGCTTCTACAAGGCCTCGGCGGATTTGCGCCCAATCGTCCTTGCCAATGGCGCGCCTATCGCCTTCCAAATATTTGATGGTTATTGGCGAAGCCCTGCTCCCGTGATGACAACCCACCGCATCGGACACCAATTCCGCCAAATCATCTGGCCAACCCTTTTCCCGCAATACCTCTGACAGTACAATCTGGCTCACGAAAGCGTGGTTAACAGTCTGTTGAAATTCTCAATAGCTGCTGAAAAACAGTGAATTTCTGGGGTCACTTTATCCCTCCCAGTGATCTAAAAATCGATTGTAGAGCTTCCTGAGAGGTCAAAGAATTTCTACATTTTCAAATACCGATAAATTCAACAAACTGTTAATCTCGATATTCGGATTCCGTGTTGGTTGCAGGCCGGTCATGTCCAACCACTTGCACTGGAAACCAGGACAGGCCTTCCCCAGATCATGGCAAGCAGCCACAAGCAACAACCATGGTCGGGCATCTTCCCACCCCATCTCCAAACATGCTGCCATTCTGCTACGAGTCGGTTCCGGTTCGCGCGCCAAGATGGCGTCTACAGTGGCCGCCACATCCAGCATATGAAGAATGAGGGGATGCCATCTTGCGTCCCCGTCCTTGCCCGTTTTTGCCCAGAGGTTTGTCAATGTTTGATCCATTTTCTCTTACATCACCCATTGATGGACGGCGAGCGGATGCCACTTATGCTCAAACGGGTAGGCGGGATCGGCCTTGCCCCAGTAGTTGAAAACGAAGTTACAGTGGAGGCTAACGTCAGCTTGACTGGCGTTAAGCGTAGCGGCCATAACTAAAATCGTATCCCCTCGTTGCGCTGGCATGTTTGGCGTTAACAGTTTGTTGAATTTATCGGTATTTGAAAATGTAGAAATTCTTTGACCTCTCAGGAAGCTCTACAATCGATTTTTAGATCACTGGGAGGGGTAAAGTGACCCCAGAAATTCACTGTTTTTCAGCAGCTATTGAGAATTTCAACAGACTGTTAATAGTTCTTGGTTTTTCGGTTGCCGGAAAGTGTATACCCTTGGGTGACTCAAAACCTGAGCCTGCCATTTGTTAATCCGGTTCGCATACTACTCCACGCAGTAGCTCACCAGATGAGCTACTGCAAATATTATTTTTGCCCGGAAACGCTGAGCAAGCGCTCCGTTCGTGGTGGCCATTCGACTACGCTCAGGGCGAACGGGCTTTCAGCGTTTCCTTGGAAACGTACCGCCCGGAAGCGCTCCGCAATTCATCGGCAACGCGCTTGCGCAGGGTTTGAGGGGATATGACTTCGACGTCGCCACCGTATTTGAGTATGTCCATGACCAGTTCGCGATCATCACTGTAGGGTATTTCGAGGAAAAAATTGCCGTCTTTGTCGAAGCTGGATTTCTGGTTCGGGTGCCAGTTTTCGGCTGAGACCCAGCGCGATCTTTCGGGCGTGAATTTGAGTTTGGCCCATGCGCAGCGCTTGCCGGAAAATATGCCATAGCCACTGCCCAGCACTGCGTCGAGTTTTTTGTCGCCCACATTTTTTGCCGGTTTCTCCAGCATGGTCGCCTGTCGGATCGCATCTGCCGCGAAGCAGCGCAGTTCGCCGCGCAGGTGGCACCATGCGTCCAGATACCAGTTGTCCCGGTAATAAACCAGCCGCAACGGAGATATTTCGCGCTCTGTCGTTTCGTCGCGCGAGCGGTTGTAGTGGCGGATATTGAGGCGTTTGCGCTTGACCAGCGCGGAGCCGATTATTTCAAAATTCTGGTAGCCGAGGTTACGCGCGGCTACGCCCAGGATGCGCACCCGATGCCCTATTTCTTCGCAAGAATGATCGCCTTCGCCCAGCAGGGCTTGTAGTCTCGCCAACAGAGGCTGGATGTGCGGCGCGAGAATGCCGGGCTGGAGCGTTGCGAGCAACTGCTGCATGGTCAGCAGCGCGTGGATTTCCGAGGCGTTGAACCACAGGCCGGGCAAACTGTAGTGCTTTATTGCTGCCGCATCATCGGGGAAACGGTAACCGCGCTTCTCCCTGTCCCACGCAATCGGGGCGTTGAGCCTATCCTTCATGTAATCCAGATCGCGCTTCAGGGTTGCCGGCGAAATTCCCAGTTCATCCAGAAAAATTGCGGTCGGCACAACGCGCCGCTCGTGCAGCAGTTGGTCGATTTTGTAAAGGCGCGCGGTGCGATCCATGTCTATGCCAGATAATCCATTAGAAAAAACTGCGTCATTCCGGCACAGGCCGGAATCCAGATAAATTAAAAATCCCCACGTCAGTGGGAAACATCATGGTTTTGTCCGCTTCGCGGAGTGTTTTCTATTGCTGGATTCCGGCCTGCGCCGGAATGACGGCCTAATGGATTATTTGGGTTTATGCTCAATCTGTTACGATAACCCCAGCCGCTCGCGCAATTCCGCGATAATGGCCGGGTCGAGGGGCGGGGTGCTGTCTTTTCCCCTTCGTTCAAATTCCATCAGCAGCGCCTCGACCATTTCTTTTCCGTCCTTGGTCTTGATGGCTTGCAGAGGGGTCTTGCCATTCAGTGCAGGGAGTTTTTCTTCCGGCCAGTTGCGGTAATGCTGGCGCATAAATTCGGCCAATTGCGCCTGGACTTCAGGACGGCTGTTCAGCTCTTCCTGTTCCTTTTGGCGTTGTTTGGCACGCGCCGAGCCGCTTTCTTTTTCCAATTGGGCGAGCATGGCTTGAGGCGATTCGATTACGGTGGTCTTGTAGCGCGCCTTGCCGGGCAGTAATTTTCCCATGAGCTTCTTGAATTGTTGCGCGCGATTTTCGGAGTTGACCTCGGCGGTGAGGGTCGCGCCTTCGATGCGGAGATGGCCGAGGATGGTGTTGTTCCATTCTTTGTGCATTTTGTTGCCGGGCTTGTGCCAGGCGAATGCGATCTTGTGCAATTCACCCGAGGGTTTGAATTCAGCACCGGTCATGATGCTTTCGTCATCTTCTATCAGGTCAAGTGGACGCAGGGCGTCGAATGCTGTGCGCGGCGAACATTCAAGGTCGTAGATCAGCCTGTGAGGAAGCAACGGCTCGCCATCGGTGTTTTGCAGTTGCGGCATGGGCGGATTGAGCAGGCGATCGGTGATGTCGTGGTACAGACTCAGCATGTCATAGCGATATTCCCTGAGCCGTTCCGGCGTGAGCGGCGATTTGCTGCGTTCCATCTTTTTGCGCAGCTTCAGGATGGCGCTTTTATCCATGGGCGGGAACATGAACGGCGCGCAGGCTTCGAGCAGGGAAACCCCGTCAATCGTCACCACCTTGCCGAACAGGATGTCACCCGCCTGCGATTGGCGTGAACCCGATTGTTCGATGACGTTGATTTCTTCGCTAGTGAAAATATCGCGCAAGGTAAATCCTTCGCCGGGGCGGACTTCGATGACATCGTAATAGCTGAACGGGGTTGCGCAGCACTGTTCGATATAGCGGACGAGCAAGGGGTCGAGTTGGCGGGCCTTTTTGTCCAGATAGTCCCGCCCCGGCGTGCGCCCATCCTGCGCTTCGAGCTTGGTCGAGGTATGGCGCGGATCGGGCGTCCATTCGTAAAAGAACCAGGGCATGAACACCGTCATGTGCGGGGTGTCGATGGCGAACGGCTCGTCATGCTCATCGTCCCAATGTGGCATGAAGTCGTCCCAGGCTTCCGCCAATGCCGTTTTGCCGAAATGGGCGGTGGTGAATTCGAGTATCTGCATGGGCGAACCTTCGATGACCCGGCGTATCCTGCGCCAGAGAAATTCATCATCGGGCTGTGTTTGTTCGGTTTTCAGGCAGCATTGCTTGTACTTTTTTCCGCTGCCGCAGGGGCAGGGGTCGTTGCGTCCGGTTTTTGGCTCTGGGCGGACATAGGGTTCATGAACATAATACGGGTCATATCGGTTAACCGGATAATCCGCATCTCTGTTCAGGCTGCGCAGGTTTTCTTTTGCATCTTCTTCCCGCCAGCGTATCTGGCGTTTGGCGATGGCGTCCGGCTCGTAAAATGCCCATGGGTCTGTGAAGCGTTCCCATTCGGGCTGGAAATATTTTCCCGCATAAGCTTGTTGGACTTCCTCTTCTGAAAAATGAGCCATGAATCCGCCCTGTTGTTCTGCCAGGTCTTCCAGCAAAGGCCGATATTGTTCACGCGGGAAGTGCAGCAACATGCTGGCTGCCGACAAACGAAACTCCCAATCATCGTCTCCATCATTCGCCATTCCGGCGATCCATGCCAGTGCTTGTTCGAGCTTTTCACCTCCTTGGCGTGCGGCTGAGGCGATTACCGTTTCGATGGCGTTGGCGCGCATGTACTCGCCTATTTCACTGTCTTCGCAGAGGGCGATCAAGGCAGGCAACACGCTATCCGGCTTGTTCAAAAACAGTGCGGGCCAATAGCCCGCGAGCCAGTCTTGCATGTCGTCATCTTCTTGCGCCAAGCGCCGCATGATTTCCACCAGCTTCAGCCCCGCTTGTTCGCTGGGGATGAGTCCGAGTATGCAGGCTGCATGGTGCCGCAGCCACCACACATCATCTTCCGTTTCGGGCGACCAGAGAAAATCGTCCTGGTGCAGCCTGCCCAGATACTCCGTCATCTCGTCGCCGCGCCGGGCGCATTCGTCTATGACGTTGCGCGGGACGCGGTCTTCATCCTCGATAACGGTGTCTATCAATTCCGCCGGGCTGAGTTCGGCGAGGTCTGCGTCGGGATAGGCTGGCAGTTCTATCGGGTCGTTCATGTTGTTTCCTATTTATGGTGAGTCATGCAGGTTGGGTTAGCATAGCGTAACCCAACATCATCAACAAAAGCTGTTGGGTTACGCGGTGAAACTGCTAACCCAACCTTGTATTATCCCTTTGCAACAATTTCGATGGTTTTGTATCACAATCCGTCGAGCACGTGTAGCACTCTTGAGGGGCGCCTCAAGAGCGAGCGACTGGATGCCGTACCCACCCTTTGGCCTTGAGCCAGTGTTGTAGATTTTGCAGCAGTCGCTCATTCTCTATCTAAAGATCGGACAGTATCTTTGGCCCGGCTTGCCGGTAGCCCGTATTCACAAGGTTGATCATTGGAGGATATAGCATGAACACATTTTATTTGGGAATCGATGTCGCCAAAGCCAAGCTGGACTGTGCTTTGCAACTGGCGAATGGTAAATTCAAAAACAAGGTAATCGACAATAACTTGCCCGGCTTTACTCATAAGTCAGAAATATAGGCGACACTTGGATGTCCAAAGAATGACCGTACCAAGCTCGGATTATTTCTGATTGTGTTCAATTGTGAATCAACCTTTTCAGCCAATTTCTCCCCCGTTCT
>Ga0315268_10009052_pt1 | contig 10363 bp, 8 predicted proteins | sample C1_top_MG_FD_204535 | JGI IMG/M metagenome (GOLD analysis project Ga0315268, IMG submission 204535) | Sediment microbial communities from Yellowstone Lake, YNP, Wyoming, USA - C1_top | ecosystem: Environmental > Aquatic > Freshwater > Lake > Sediment | place: USA: Wyoming | collected 2017-08-01 | reverse complement strand
TGGGCGAGGCGTACTGGTACAACTATCAACTGACCAGGGAGCCCCCGTGGGTGGGGCAGGCTCTGGCGTCCTGCGAGCGGGCCGTGGCGTTGGACGCCAGGCTTTCCAGTGGGCACACCTGCCTGGGCGTCGTGTACAACGGAACAGGCAAGTACGAACTGGCCATCGAGCAATTCCGCCAAGCCGTCGTACTCGAGCCGACTAGTGACGCCGCGTATCGCGGCTTGGCCTCCGCCTACGAACGTTTGGGAAAACCGAAAGAGGCCGAGGAGACGTACCGCCGGGCCATCGCCCTCCGCCCCCACTACTGGGCGGGCTATAGCTGGCTGGGCGCGTTCTACTACTGGCAGGCTCGCTATGCGGAGGCGGCTGAAGTGTTCGACCAGGTAGTGAAGCTTGCCCCCGATAGTTTCCGAGGCTACAGCAACCTGGGCGCAATATACGATGCCCAGGGGCGCTACGCCGAGGCTATTGTGGCCTGTGAGCGCTCCGCAGCGATCCGGCCCACGGCGGACGCCTACTCTAACCTAGGCACAGCTTACTTTGGTCTGCGGCGGTTCGCCGAGGCAGCCCAGGCTTACGAGAATGCCGTGCGAATGGAGGCGCAATACTATCTGTGGTGGGGGAACCTGGCAGACGCCCGCTACTGGGCCCCCGGGCAGCGAGCCCAGGCAGCCAGCGCCTACCAGCATGCAATCTCGCTGGCCAAAGAGGACTTGCGGGTCAATCCGCGAGAGGGAAGAACGCTCGGTTATCTGGCCTACTACTACGCGGTGCTGGGTGACAGGCAGGCGGCGCGAAGCGGCCTTAGACGCGCGCTAGCCCTCGCCCCCGATAATCCCGAGCTGCGATTCAACGCCGCTCTCGCCAACAACCAAATGGGTGATCGCCACCAGGCGCTGGCGTGGCTGGAAAAAGCGCTGGCGGCCGGAATCTCTCCCGCCACCGTGCGCGACAACCCGTTCCTTGACAATCTCCGCACGGACTCCCGCTATCTTCAGCTACTTCAGCGCCACCAACCTTGAGAGGAGGAGAACATGCGTAAAGCATTCGGCATAGTGATTGGCTGCATCCTGCTGTGCGGCCTGGCGACGGCAGCAATGCTCGCCGTGCCGCCGCCAACCCCCGTCACAGTCACGATTAACGGCGACATGGACACGGACGGCGTAGACACACCGTGGTTCGAATTGTCTCGCAGTGCGGGAGACACGGTGCAGTGGGCGAACAGCACTAACTCCAATTGCACGCTGTCATTTGGCAAGAAGAAATTTCTCAAGCAGAGCGAAATTGATGTCCCCGCCAAAGGCCAATCAATAGTACTCAACGCCAGCGATGCCCCGGCCCCTAAAGCGGGATGGCCGCCCAACAAGGTATACAAGGTCTACAAGTACACCGTTGAATGTGGCGGTGTCTCTTTCGATCCAGGCGGGGGCATGAGGCCCTGAACACACGAGAGCGGAGCAGTAGCGGTCGTTGGAGAGTTTCCCGAGTCCGCCGGGGTTGGGGTGCGCCCCGGCCCCCTGAACGCTGGCGGAACAGCAGGCACGTGTAACTCGCAGCCTTTCTCGCGCCTCGGCCGGGGTTTGCCTTTCCCCGGCGTGTTGGCTATCCTGCGCTGAGCTCAGCCGTGATGGCAACTGTTATGCCGAGGGCAAGCATCGTCGCGGGTATTTTCCTGCTTGTTGTTGCGATCCTCCTCTTAGCCATTAAGTATTCTCGCACTCCGCAGCGCGGCCGCTTTCGTGCCTGGGGCTGGATCGGGCTGGGCATCATCGTGGTCGCCGAAGGCCTGCTCTTCTGGGGCAGCCGCTGGATGGCGATCTTCATCACGCCTATCGCCTGGACGGGATACCTGCTGCTCATTGATGCTGCGGTTTGGAGTCTGCGCGGTGAATCCCGCCTGGGCAAGACCCCGGGACACTTCTCCTCGCTCGCATTTTGGTCAGTGCCGCTTTGGCTGATCTTTGAGGCGTACAACCTCCGGCTGGAGAACTGGACGTATGTGGGCTTGCCTGAAAGCGTCCTGGTGCGCTGCATCGGGTCCGTATGGTCTTTTGCCACCATCTGGCCGGCGATTCTTGAAACCGCTGACTTTGTGGAAGCACTCGGCTGGTTTCGTTCCCACGCAGCGCGCCGCATGAAGCTGAGTCCATCGGCTCACCTGAGCATTCTTCTCCTGGGACTTGTCCTGGTGACCGGCCCCTTACTTGTTCCGGCGTCGCTCAGCCGTTACCTTTTCGGCGCCGTTTGGATAGGCTTCGCCCTGTTGCTCGATCCCATCAACTACTACGCCAAGGGACGTTCCCTGCTGCGCGACCTTGAAACAGGCCAGACCGCGACTTGTTACAGCCTGCTGGTTTCGGGCCTGATCTGCGGCATTCTCTGGGAGTTCTGGAACTACTGGGCCACTGCCAAATGGGTGTATGTGTTTCCCATTATGCAGCAAGGGAAGATCTTCGCTATGCCGTGGCCCGGCTATTTGGGCTTTCCGGCCTTTGCGCTGGAGTGCTTCGTGATGTATGAATTCCTGCGGACCATGCGAACGCAGCTTCGCAGGTTGCCGCGTCGTGCGGAATAGGCCGTAACGAAGCAAGGGGGGAATTCCATGCCAAGGAATCAGCAAGGCGCAAGCGCCATAATCCTGAGCAGCGCGCTCGCCATACTATTCGCGGGCGTCACAGCGCCCGGCGCGCCAGCACGGGCGAAATCCAAGCCTGCGCCACGCGTGGAAAGCGTGCTTACTCTGGAAACGCGGGCGCTAAGTTTTCGCCTCGCACCGCAAGACGGCAGTTACCAGATTCTGGACAAGCAAACAAACGTGGTCTGGCGTTCCAATCCCTACCAGCGGCGCTTCGGACAAGCGACCCTCATCATGGAGGGGAAGAAGCAACCAGCCAATCTTGATCGCTGTGAGGTGAAGCGCGTGATGGACGGCCTCGAAGCCACGTTTCGTCCGCTCCCCGCGAAGCCGGAGGTTTGGTTGCGCATCCGAATTCGCGCGCTTCCGGACGGCAAGGCGCTGGAGTTTAGCTACGCTGCGGCGGAAGCTCTTTCGGTAGAGAGCGTCCGCATTCTGGACGACGCTCTCTGGACCACCGACACGGAGAAAGGATATGTGGTAGTGACGCCACGCCTAGGCCTGCTCATCCCTGCGGACAGCGGATTGAAGTTCACCAAGACCTACGACACCTACGCCTACGAAGGCAGCCACATGGAAATGCTGGGCGTGGTGAAAAGCGGCGCCACGGCGCTCATCACCTGGGATGATCCCTATGTGGCGGCCGAAGTGAGAAGTGAGATGCCCCAGAGGGCCCCTGTCAGAGGGAAACAGGTGCTCTCCACGTCACTCGTGTTGCGTAAGTCCGCCCAAGCGGTCCAGGTCCGGTTCACCGGCCGCGGCGACTACGTGACCATCGCGAAGGCATACCGCGAGGTCGCTCGCCAGCGGGGATTGCTTGTGCCCTGGGCCGAAAAGCTGAAAGGCAACCCCGAGCGCGCCAAGCTGTTCGGGGCCATCAACTTCAAGCTGTGGGCCTTGCTGGACCGCGAGATGAATGAGGAAAGCACCAAGGAGGAAGTCGTCAAGGTGGTTTGGACGTTTGACGAAGCAGCCCAAGTGGCTGAACACCTGAAGAACGATCTGCAACTGGGCAAAGTCCTGTTTGTGATGGGGGGATGGACTCACCGCGGCTACGACAACCAGCACCCGGACATTCTCCCCGCCGCGCCGGAATGCGGTGGCGACGAGGCGCTCGCGCGCTGCACCCGGCGAGTGATGCAGTTGGGCTATCTCTTGTGCTTGCACGACAATTATCAAGACATCTATCACGACTCCCCTTCCTGGAACGAGAACCTCATTATGAAGCATCCCGACGGCAGCCTGGTGAAGGGCGGGAAATGGTGGGGCGGACGGGCGTATCTGACCTGTTCCCGGCAAGCTCTCGAGTTGGCCAGGCGGCCGCAGAATCTGCCCGCCGTGAAGAAGCTGACGGAGGCAAACTCCTACTTCATAGACACCACCTATGCCGCAGGGCTTCAGGAGTGCTTCGACCCCCAGCATCCCCTGACTCGCGCCGATGATATGAGATGGAAGCAGGCCCTTTCCGATTACGCACGCGAACTCTTTGGCATCTTCGGCAGCGAGGACGGCCGCGAGTGGGCCATCCCGCACAGCGATTTCTTTGAAGGTCTCACGGGAGTGGACGGCACCTACTTCCACAGCGTGGAGGAGATGAAGAGGGTAGGCGGAGTGTCCGTGCCCCTTTTTGAGATCGTCTATCGAGACAGTATCGCACTCTACGGAAAATACGGCTTCGACATTTCCAAGTCCGCGGAATACGTCCTGTACCACGTCAGCATCGGGCGGCCACTCAACTACCACGACGTGCCCGCCCACCTCTATTGGCAAGAGGCGGCGGTCGCACCCTCCGCGAGTATCCCAACCCAGCCGGCAGGCGACCCGGCACTTTTCACCCGCGCCGACCATGGCTGGGCAGAAGGGCTCACTCCCTTCGACCGGTTCGTCAAGAACACCTACGAAATTCTCTCACCTCTCCACGAACTTACGGCGCAGATGCAGTTGACCCAACACCAGTTCCTGACGCCTGACCGCAAAATACAGCGCACCGTCTTTGGGGAAGGCGCGGGGCGGGTGGAAGTCATCGTCAACCAAGGCAGCAAGAATTTCCGGCTCCAGTCCAAGACGGGCGGCGCTGTTTTGTTGCCTCCCTATGGCTTCTTGATTGAGTCACCCACCTTCGTGGCGTTTCACGCCCTCGCCTGGAATGGGCTCACGTATTCTTCGGCGCCGCTCTTTACGCTGCGCAGCCTGGACGGCAAGCCGCTCGCCCAATCCGCCAAGATCCGTGTCTTTCATGGCTTCGGCGAGGCGCGGCTGAAGTTGGGACCATTGACTCACACTGTGGAAAAGGAAACCGTGCTTTCCCACGCTGCGCAGAAAGAAAAATCTGCTATAACAACTGTCCGCTTCATCCGAGACAAAGAAGGAGTGGCAGTTTATGAGTAAGCCGCCACCGTTTGTGAAAGTAGCCGAGGTAAGGGAGATTCCCGAAGGCGGCGTGAAACACATCATCGTGCACGATAAGCCCATGGCCCTTTGCCGCGTCGAGGGGAAGTTCTACGCCATCAATGCCATCTGCCCGCACATGGGCGGCCCGCTGGCCAACGGCCGGCTCAATGATCATGTGCTGGCTTGCCCTTGGCATGACTGGACGTTTGATGTGCGCACCGGACAGCCCGACCACCCCGGCGGGCATTCTGTATCCACGTACGAAGTCCGCGTGGAGGGCAACGACGTACTCGTGGGCTGGCTCAAACCCTCCCCGTCCTAAGGACCCTTCAGGCTGAGGCAGTCTGCTCTAGCGAGGCGAATTCGCCAGGATGGAGCATGAGGAATAAGCCGGTATCATTCATGATGGGGCTGGCGCTGCTCTCGCTGTGGGCAGCGGTCAGTGGGGGCGCGTGGGCGCAGGAGGTAGCGCCGCAGGCTCTGGGAGACGCTGAAGCCCGCGCCCTGGGCCGGCACGGCCTCGACTTGATGATGGATGGCAATCTCGACAGCGCCATCGAGATTTTTCGGGACATCCAGAGGAAAGACCCGCAATCCCCACTGGGTTACCTTCTCGAAGCCGATGCCGTCTGGTGGAGGATCTACTACGCCACGGCCAACCTGACCGATCCCGACGTGTTCGCCGCCACGGACCTGCCCAGCACGCCCTATGATGCCCACTTCAAGGATCTGATCAATGCCACGATCAGCAAGTCCGAAGCCCGCATTCGCGCCCAGCAGGACGTGGCGCGAAACTACCTCTATCAGGGCATGGCCTATGCGCTACGGGCGCGGCTCGAGGGCCTGCGGGACAGGGATTTGCCTACGGCGCGCGCGGGCAAAAAGATGCGCTCCCTCCTCCTCAAATCGTTGGAGTTGGATCCGAATCTCACCGACGCTTACCTGGGAGTGGGGATTTACAACTATTTTGTGGACACTCTCTCGGCAATCGTCAAGATTCTCAGTTTTTTCATCGGCCTTCCCGGGGGGAACCGCGTGCGCGGGCTGCAACAACTCCAGATGGCTGCGGAGAAGGGCGACTTGGCGCGTGCGGAAGCCAAGTTCTATTTGGCCAAAGATTACTCCCGCGCCAACGAACGCCAGTATGCTCGGTCGCTCGAACTCTTCCAGCAACTAGCCAACGAGTATCCGCACAACCCCCTCTGGCCGATGCTCATCGGAAGCCTGCACTGCCGTGTGGGCGACATCCGGGAGTGTGAGGCCCGGTATCGGGAGGTTTACCGAATCACCGCGGGGCAGAATACGGAAGTGAACCAAGCACTTCGCCGCGCGGCGCGCGAAGCCCTCCAACGCCGCCATCCCGAAGAGAAGCTCGAGGAATAGAGCGTCCTTTCAAGAATTGTGGGGGGAATGCCCTGACCAGCTTGCCGTCCCTGGTGTCCCACGAAATCCCTGTTTCTCTCGGATCACAGGGCCAAGGCCTTCTTCATGGCCGCGGCCGTAACTGCGCAGGCCTCGTCACGGGGCAGAGCACGGAGAGCGGCATTGAACGGCTCGGCCTGAATGGGCCCATCGTAACCAATCTTCCGCAGGGCGTCCAGGAACACCTTGACGGGAATTACCCCGGTTGCCGCCGGCAGCTCGCGCGCGAGGTCCACTTGCTTGTCCAGCGGCGTTCCTGCCGGCGCGTCGTTCAGGTCAACGGTGATGATGTCTTCGTTCCGTAGGGTCAGCAGGTCCTGCTCGGTCTCCTCGGCGTTGAACCAGTGATAGCTGTCGAGCTGCACTCCTACGTTCCCGGTGCCGATGGCCACGATGAGTTCCTTGGTCTCGCTCAGCGTGTGGATGAAGGAGTGTCTCTGGCTCCGCCACGAAGTCTTGGGGCCGACGTACTCCAATCCCAGCCGCTGCCCATGGTCTTTCAGGACTTCTGCGCAAGCCCGGAGGCGATAGGCGTGCGTCCGAAAATTCTGTAGGTAAGTCAGGTCGTTGCTGAAGGAAAGAATCCAGGTACTTACTCTCTGGACGCCGGCTTTCGCGAGAATCTTGAGGACGGCAGGCAGTCTCTTCAGGCCCTCACTGAACGTCAACTCATCCTGGCGAAATTCCACCGGCAAACCGGCTGACCCGAGCTTCAGGTTCTTGGACTTCAACTCGTCGAGCAGTCTTTTCAATTCTTCCTCAGAAAGCTGCGCGAAGTAGCCGGGGTCAGGGTCCACTCCCTCGAACCCGTATTTGCCGGCAAGCTCCACGGATTCCCGAAAATTGGCTTTGACCCCGATGCGGCCGCAACTCAAGACGGTGTAAAACTTTCGCCCCGGGACGTCGGGCGTCGCGTGTCCCCTGGCGCGCGATTCCAATTGCGCCAAGCCGGCTGCGCCCAGTCCCGTGACCGCGAGAAATCTCCGACGGTTCAGTTTGTTGTTGGGCATAGTGCCTCCGGTGTTCCGCATTCCACCGCCAATTGCGCTGGTGCAAATATCCCCGTGCGTCAGGGACGGACCAACCCCTGCTCAAGCGCCGTCGTCTGCGCGCCAGCACGATAAGAGCTGCGGACAAGAGGACCCGACTCGACGTGGCGGATGCCCAGGCGGAGGCCCTCTTGCTTGAGCGCGGCGAACTCCTCAGGCGTGTAGAAGCGCGCCACGGGCAACTGTTCGCGCGAGGGGCGCAGGTACTGGCCGATCGTCACGATATGCACCCCTGCGGCGGCCAGATCCCGCAGCACCGCGCAGACTTCCTCGAGCGTCTCTCCCAGGCCGACCATCAGCCCGGACTTGGTAGGAATCGCGGGGGCAATCTCCCGCGCGCGCCGCAACAAACCAAGCGACCGCTCATATTGCGAGCCCCGCCGGGCGGCGCGGTAGAGTCGCGGCACGGTCTCGACGTTGTGGTTCAGCACGTCCGGGCGAGCGCGCAGCACAATCTCCAAGGCTTCATCCGAGCCGCGAAAATCCGGGATCAGGACTTCAACCTGGCAGCCGGGAATCCGGCGCCGCAGCGCCGCGATGGTGAGGGCAAAAACTGTGGCCCCGCCGTCTTTCAAGTCATCGCGGTCCACGGAAGTGACCACCGCATATTTCAGACCCATGCGGACTGCAGCCTCGGCCACGCGCTCCGGCTCTTGCCAGTCAACCTTGCCGCCGGGACGGCCTTTCGGCACGGCGCAGAAACCGCAGCGGCGCGTACAGAGGTCTCCCAGAATCATGAAGGTGGCGGTGCGGTGCGCCCAGCACTCCCCGACATTGGGGCAGCGGGCGCTCTCGCATACCGTGTGGAGCGCCTGCCCGCGCATCAATCGTTTCAGCGCGAAATAGTTATCGCCCGCCGGCAGGCGCACTTTCAGCCAGGCCGGCCGCCGCGCCCGCTCGGACGACGTCGCGATCTGGACAAGCTCTTTCATGCTCAGTCTTGATTCTACGCCGCGCCGCTCGGCAGGGCAACCGCGCCCGGCACAGGAGGCTTGCGGCGCTCGACCGACAACGGGCCTGCGGTGCTGGCACTTTCTTGCTGCCGCAGCATATTGGTCATTCAATTTTCCCCGGCCGCCGTGCGATACTAGGCAGCCTTTGACGCAACCCTTATGACCGAGTCTTCCACGAACGTGCAGCCCAGTGCGCCGGTCGCCGTGCCGCGTTTGCGGCGTGTGCTGACGCTTTGGGACCTGATCTTCTACGGCATTGTCCTGATCCAGCCGACCGCGCCCATACCGCTTTTCGGTGTGGCGCAAGAGCGCTCGCACGGCCACATTGTGGACACCATCCTGCTCGCCATGCTGGCGATGATGATTACGGCGTTCAGCTACGGGCGGATGGCCGCACTTTACCCGGCCGCGGGTTCGGCGTACACCTACGTCGGTCGCGGACTCAATCCCCATTTGGGCTTTCTGGCCGGCTGGGCCATGTTTCTCGACTACCTGCTCCAGCCTATCTTGAATGCCGTGTGGGTCGCGGTTGCTATTCACCGTCTGCTGCCCCAGATTCCCTACGCGGTCGGGGCGTTGTTATTCGTGGGGATCGTGGTTTGGCTGAACCTGATCGGCATCCGGGCCACGGCGCGCGCCAACCAGATCCTTCTGGGTTTCATGTTTCTCGTCATCGGAGCTTTCGTCGCTCTGGCAATTCGCTATCTCTTCCACTCGGGAGGCTGGGGCGGAATCCTCTCGACGGAGCCCTTCTACAATCCCCGGACGTTCAGCTTTCCGGTCATTGGCGCGGCGACCTCCTTGGCTGCCCTGACCTATATCGGTTTCGATGGCGTAACCACCCTGGCGGAAGACGTCGAGAACCCCAAGCGCAATGTGTTGCTGGCGGCGGTGCTGGTCTGCCTGTTCACAGGGCTGTTCGGCGGTCTGGAAGTTTACCTCGGCCAGCGCGTTTGGCCTGATTACCAAGGCTTCTCGAATCTCGAAACTGCTTTCTGGGACGTTTGCCGGCGGGTGGGCGGTGTGGCGCTTTTCGGCGGGATGACGGCGGTGACTCTCCTCGCCTGTTTTGGCAGCGCCCTCACGGGTACGTTGGGCGCCGCGCGCCTGCTTTTCGGCATGGGCCGTGACAACGTGCTGCCGCGCAAGTTCTTCAGCTATCTTCATCCCAAGCGCAACACGCCGAGTTACAACATTTGGATGATAGGCCTGCTGGCCTATGTCGCCTCGTTGTTCATCACTTACGAGCAATCCGCGGAACTGCTGAATTTCGGCGCGTTTCTGGCCTTCATGGGTGTGAACTTGGCTGCCATGCAACAGTATTACTTCGCCGGCGTGCCCGGTCACAAACGCCGCTGGTTGACGGACCTGTGTCTGCCGCTGTTTGGTTTCCTCTTTTGCCTGTGGATCTGGTGGGGCCTGCGGACGCCGGCCAAAGTCGTCGGCGGCGTCTGGTTTGCCATCGGGTTGACTTATGCCGCCATCAAGACCCGCGGCTTCCGCACCGCCCCGGTGATGATTGACTTCCACGAATTGTGAGGAGTCGCCCCAGCAGGAACTGGTGGCCCTGACCATCCTTGTTTCCCGCTCCGCAGGAGGAATCGCCCATGCAAACCGGTGGACAGCTGCCAAACTACATCGGCGGCCAGTGGCGCCCGGCCGCTGCCAGTGAGTATCGTGCCGCTGTCAATCCGGCCACCGCCGCTGTGCTGGCGCAGGTCCCGCTGTCGGGTCGCTCCGAGGTGGGCCAAGCCGTAGAAGCGGCCGCCGCGGCCTTTCCTGAGTGGCGTTGCACCCCGCCCGAAGAACGCGTGCAATACCTTTTCAAACTGAAGCAACTCCTGGAAGAGCATTTGGAGGAGATGGCGCGCCTTCTCACCGAGGAGAACGGGAAGACGCTCGCCGAATCG
>Ga0315268_10009051_pt1 | contig 10363 bp, 8 predicted proteins | sample C1_top_MG_FD_204535 | JGI IMG/M metagenome (GOLD analysis project Ga0315268, IMG submission 204535) | Sediment microbial communities from Yellowstone Lake, YNP, Wyoming, USA - C1_top | ecosystem: Environmental > Aquatic > Freshwater > Lake > Sediment | place: USA: Wyoming | collected 2017-08-01 | reverse complement strand
AAATGGCGTCCACAGTTGAGGTGAAAGAATATCCGACGGAGCCGTTGAAATGCTGGGAGCAAGCGAAGAGCCTACGCGCAAAATACTACGATGATTACTTGCACGCGCATGAGAAGGGTGGCTTACGATGGGCCGGCGGCGCCTGGTCCTTCAGCGCCATACCTGCAGGGTTAGGGGAGGATGTCTACTGCATAACGGGTGAGCCATACGGCGCCACAATAGCCTTCTTCAAAGACTTTGCAGCTAAATGCCACGACGCCACTGAGGCGGCTGGTTTTCCACGTACATTATGCTCCTACATGCGCAATTATTGGGGCTCAATTCTACTTGATAAATACATTCTCACCGACGGCACAGTTGTTGACGGTTATCCCGCGCCTGACTTCATTTGGCAAGACCACATCTGCTGTAGCCACGCCAAATGGTATCAGCTCGTCAAGTGGCTGGAGAAGAAACGTGGCAAAGATGTGCCGATGTACTGCGTGGACGTGTCAGTTGGTTATCCATCAGAATTGACGCCGGAAGAAGACTACAAGGTTGATTACATTGTTGGGCAACTCAGCGACGGCATTGACTGGCTTGAGAAAACAACTGGCCGAAAATACAACGATAGCTTACTCTGCGACGCCGTTTGGAACGAAGTAAAGGCAACATCCTTGTGGGCTGAAGTTTGCGCCCTCAATCAGGCTGTTCCAGCGCCTCTCGACGAGAAATCCATGTATTCATTGTATGTTATGGGCACGTTGATGAAGCACCTGCCTGAATGTGCCGATTTCTACGAGACACTCAGGGATGAGGTTAAAGACCGTGTCAGACGGGGTATAGCCGCTGTTCCAAATGAGAGATTTCGGGTGATAACAGACACTCAGCCGCCTTGGGGCTTCCTAAAAATCTTTAGGGAAATGGAAAAATACGGCGTTGTGTCTGTAGGTTCTCTCTACACATTCGGCTTGATAGGCATGTGGGGATATCAGCCCGACGGCACCTGGACGCCAAGACCGATGCCGCCTAAGAAGCCGCAGACAAGAGAAGAAGCCTTGCAAGCCATTGTGCGATGGACATTGCACAAGCCTGAGTGGGCACATTTCTACCAGCCTGAATTGAAGACCAAAATGATGGACAGCATAGTCAAGCAATGGAAGGTCAACGCTGTGCTCCTCCACTACAACCGAGGCTGTGAGGGCTTAAGTGTTCATATCGCGGAAAACCGCTTGGGTTTGCTTGATACTGGTATTCCAGTGTTTCCATTCGAGGGCAACATGGGAGACGAACGCGACTTCGACTTGACGGGCACAATGTCACGTTTAACATCGTTCTTTGAGAGCATGGGAATGAAAAAACTGAAGGAGTGATTGATAAGATGATAACTGCAGGAGTTGACGTAGGTGCCAAGTTTGCCAAAGTCTTAATCTTAAGAGACGGACAAGTGATGGCGAGAGAAAAGGCGCTTGTTGGATTAGATTTGATGAAATCTGCCAGCGACGTTTTTGAAACAGCGCTGAAGGACGCTGGGCTATCCAGAAGTGACATTCAGAGAGTAGTTGCCACTGGCATGGGTGGAAATGCCATTTTTCAGAAACCGCCAATAAGCGCTGATGAAACGATTTCTGTGGTTGTGGCCAGCGCCGCAGGAGCCTATCAGCTTGTTCCAACCGTCAAAACCGTGATAGATGTGGGCGCTGAAGAAGGCAGAGGCATCAAGGTAGAAAGCGGCAAAGTCAGAGACTTCGTGATAAACGAGCGTTGTGCTGCTGGAGCTGGAACCTTCATTGAAGCTATGGCTCGGGCCTTGGAGGTCAAGGTTGAAGACTTGGGACCAATGTCGCTCAAATCAATGAATGCTGTTCCAATGAACGCTCAGTGCTGCGTGTTCGCCGAGTCTGAGGTGGTTTCACTCATTCATTCCAAAGTTTCGAAGGAAGACATTTCAAAGGCTATACACGACGCAATCGCTGGTAGAATCAGCTCTATGATTCTGAGAATTGGCGTGGAAAAAGACGTTGTCCTCATTGGCGGCTGCGCCTTGAACCCAGGCTTCGTCCCGCCCTTGGAAAAAGAACTTCACGCCAGCATTATCGTGCCCGATTTTCCTGAATATGTTAGCGCGTTAGGCGCCGCGGTTATTGCGGCTAATCCATCGAGGTGAAATGAAAAATGGCTCAGACTGAAATGAAAACTGAATACTGGAGATGGCCAGAGTACAGAATGACCGTTCCAAACAGGGATTGGCACAATGCAAAGGTGATAACAGCAGGTGTCGACATAGGCTCAGTCGGCAGCAAGGCAGCTGTGTTGGTTGACGGTGAACTCTACGCTTACGCTGTGCACCGAACTGGGGGCGTCAGTGAAGACACTGCCATAAGTGTGACTAATTGGGCGTTGGAGGGCACGGGCATTGAGATGGGCAAACTGCACTACGTTGTGGGCACAGGTTATGGACGGGTCAACGTTCCCTTCGCTAAGAGAAGCATAACGGAAATTGCGTGTCACGCTCGAGGTGCCAACTACATTTATGGACCCACCGTGAGAACCGTTTTAGACATTGGTGGACAAGACTGCAAAGCCATTCGCACCGACGAAAAAGGCAAGGTATTGTCATTTCTAATGAACGATAAATGTGCAGCTGGAACAGGACGAGGTTTGGAGGTTTTCGCAGATTTAATCAGTGTGCCGATTCAAGAGGTGGGCAAGGTTTCGCTTAATGTTGACCAAGAACCTCCTCCAGTGAGCAACACATGTGTTATATTTGCTAAGGCCGAATCGATGGCTCTTCTGCGTCAAGGCTGGTCTAAGGAGAAGGTTGCGGCTGCTTATCATGCAGCTATGGCTGACAGAATCGTTGACTTGTTGACACGTGTAGGCATTGAGAAAGACTTTGTGATCACGGGCGGCGTTGCCAAGAACATGGGCGTAGTCCAACGACTGGAGAGAATCTTGAAAATCAAACCTCTCGACCCCAAGATGGATCCGATTTTGGCTGGAGCCTTGGGCGCAGGCTTGTTTGCCAAGGCATTGTATGAAAAAGAGACGGGGCAGCGTTAATTGCAGGCGCATTATGGTTACAAGGATGGTTCAGGCGACTACTTCATCATAATTGACACTGACAAGTGTAACGGCTGTGGCAAATGCGTCACGGCGTGTCCCTACGGCGTTTTAGAATTGATTCCGAACGAGTTCGACATTGAAGGCGGAACTATGGCGACGGTGAAAGAGGAACACCGCAAGAAAATCAAGTACAGCTGTGCCCCATGCAAACCAGTTGCTGGAGAACGACGACTACCATGCGTGTTAGCCTGCGAACCTAAAGCCATAACCCATTCTTGGTGATAGCGCCTCTTTACGTAGGTTACATGGCATGGAAAAAATCACTTTCTTTGTCAACAATGTGAAAGTTGAAGCGTCTAAAGACTCATCCGTTTTGGAAGCAACAAGAAGCGCTGAGATTTACATACCTTCTCTGTGTTACCATCCAGACTTGCCGCCCTCGCGCAAGACCAAACCAACCAGTATGATTTATCGTGGTACCGAGCAAATCATAGGTAACACAGCTGAGAAGGAATTTGAGGGCTGCAACCTATGCTTGGTAGAAGTTGAGGGGCAAGCCGACTTGGTTCCAGCCTGCGACACTTGCGTTGCAGAAGGGATGAAGATTCACACGGACACTGAGTGTGTTCGTGAAGGCAGACGGGAGAAACTGAGGCTGATTTTGGCCAAGCATCCACACGCGTGTCTTATCTGCGCTCAGAAAGAGGGATGCACGCGGGAGCCGTGTTCTACTAACGTGCCTGTTGCGGAGCGTTGTTGCTCCAAGTTTGGAAATTGTGAGTTGGAGAAGGTTGCGGAGTACATTGGGATTCGGGAGGATACTCCTCGATACGTGCCTGCAAACCTGCCTGTAATCAAGGATGAGCCGCTTTTTGAGCGTGATCACAACCTCTGCGTTAATTGTACACGTTGTGTGCGTTCTTGCCAAGAACTCCGAGGCGTCAAAGCATTGAGTTTTGTCTATCGAAACAGTGAGGCTTTTGTTGGTTCAGTGGCGCCTACGCTGAAAGAGTCAGACTGCCGTTTCTGCGGTGCCTGCGTTGAGGTTTGTCCAACGGGGGCCTTGATGGATAAGGATGTTAAGGCTGGCGAACGCGAACAGAGTTTGGTTCCGTGCAAGTTTGCTTGTCCAGCGGGCGTAGATGTGCCCAGATACGTCAATTTGATTGCTCAGGGCTGTTATGCAGAAGCCGTTGCGGTAGTAATGGAGAAAGCGCCTCTTCCAACCGTGCTTGGACACGCATGTGCTCGACCGTGCGAAAAAGTGTGCAGAAGCCGAGAAGTCAACGAGTCTATTGCTATTTGTGCGCTCAAGAGGTTTGCAGTTGACAATGTCACCGAACTGCCAGTAGTAGGCGCAACAACTGTTTCACCTACTGGAAAGCATGTGGCGGTAGTTGGTTCTGGTCCTGCTGGGCTGACGGCAGCGTATTACTTGTCTAGGCGAGGGCATTCGGTGACTGTTTTTGAGGCAATGCCTAAGCTGGGGGGCATGATGCGGTATGGGGTTCAAGAGTATCGTTTGCCTGAGAGTGTTCTCGAAAAGGACCTCAAGAGGGTATTGAGCTCGGATATTGATGTGAAAATTAACGTTGCGTCTCAAGATGGTTTGTCTCTGAGTGAACTCAGATCACAAGGCTACGACGCTGTGCTCATTGCCATCGGTTTGCCTAAAAGCCGCATCTTGAATGTGGAAGGCTCTAACAGTCCAGACGTGCTTGGAGGCTTGGACTTTCTGCGTGATGTGCGGCTTGGAAAAGAGGTTAAGGTGAAAGAACGTGTTTTAGTTGTGGGCGGCGGCAACGTTGCCATAGATGTAGCCCTAACCGCGCTGCGACTGGGCGCTAAGCAAGTTCAGGCCGCGTGTCTAGAAAAGTGGGAGGAAATGCCTGCGTTTCCATGGGAGGTTCAGCAGGCGGTTGAAGAAGGTGTTCAAATTCACAATTCATGGGGGGTCAAGCGGATTCTAGTCGGAGACGATCACAGAGTCACTGGCATTGAATTAATCCGATGTGTCTCGGTTTTCGATCAAGACGGCAAGTTTAATCCGTCATTCAATGAGTCCACACTCAAAACAATGGAAGCTGACATGATAGTTTTTGCCATTGGTCAAGCACCTGAATTGAAAGGGCTGAGAGACATCGATTCGCTGAAGTTCACGAAGCTCGGTACCTTAGTGGTTAACAGTTCCACCAACGAAACAGGCCTGCCGGGTGTGTTTGCTTGCGGGGACATTGTGAAAGGACCAGCCTCAATCGTGGACGCTGTGGCTTTGGGTAGAAACGCTGCGGTAGCTATCGACAAGCATTTGGGTGGCGACGGAAACGTAGAGAAAGCGTTGATAACGTTGGAAAAACCAAGTCCATGGCTGGGGCGAGAAGAAGGTTTCGCTGCTAGACGCCGCGCTGAAATGCGGACTCTTCCGGTTGAAAAGCGTAGAGGCAACTTCGATGAGGTCGAGTTGGGCTTCGACGAAAAAGTAGCGACAGGAGAGGCCAAGCGTTGTTTACGATGTGACCTCCGATTACAGATTAGACAGCCGACCCTGCCGCCTGAGAAATGGATACTGTTTGAGGCTCAAGCCGTGGCGAAGGTTCCTGAATGTGAGGGCGTGTTTCAGCTACTTGACGAAAAGAAGAAGGTCATCTACATTAAGGGTGCAATGAATCTTCGGAAGGAATTGATGGAGCAGTTGCCCACCAGCAAGAATGCCAAGTACTTCCTGTATGAAGAGGCAAAAATGTTCACAATGCGCGAAAGCGAACTACTTCAACAATTCATGAAAAAATATGGAAAGATGCCCGACCAAAACGTTGGATTAGAAGAAGACCTCTACTAAAGCTGAAGCGAACGCCCGAAGTCTTAATATCCTGTATATTCTCTGCAAATTGCGGGTAATGAGGTGGTTAACGCGTCTTGGAGAATTTTGACGTTCTCGTCATTGGTGCAGGTTCAGGCATGATAGTTGCTTCTAACGCGGTTGCCAGCGGCTTGAAGACGGCGTTGGTTGAATCTGGACCAATGGGTGGAACATGCTTAAACCGCGGTTGCATACCGTCAAAGATGCTGATTTACCCAGCAGACGTAATCGCGACAATACGGGAAGCACAGGAATTAGGCATAACTGCTACAATTAGCTGGGTTGACTTTAAGCAAATAATGAAGAGAATGCACGAACTAGTCAAACAAGACTCTGGGAACCAAGCCAGAGGAGTTGAAGCCACTCCAAAAATAACTTGGTTCAAGGATGTGGGCTGGTTTGTTTCAGATTATACGATGGAAGTTGGAGGTCACGAGATCAGGGCTGAGAAGATCTTCATTGTTTCAGGCGCCAGGCCAGGAATCCCTCCAATTGCAGGGATTAAGAATGTCAATTACTTGACAAGCGACACGGCGTTGGAGCTTGAGACGCAGCCCAAAAGCATGGTTATAATTGGAGGTGGTTACATAGCCGCGGAGTACGGGCATTTCTTCTCAGCAATGGGCACGGAGGTTACGATAGTTCAGAGAAACCCGAAGTTTCTGCCCGCGGAGGAGCCAGAAGTATCCGAACTGCTGAAAGAGGAAATGGCGAAAAGGATGGCGATATTCACAAACTATGAGGCTGTGGAAGTCGCGGAGAGGAAAGGTGTCAAGACCTTGAGGGCAAAAAGTCGTGTTGATGGCAGCTTTAAGGAATTTTCTGGTGAAGCCCTGTTGGTTGCGGCTGGGCGAGTGCCTAGTTCTGATGTTTTGAAACCGCAGAAGACCGGTGTGGAATTGGACAATAGAGGATACATTAAGGTGAATGAGTATCTTGAAACTGGAAAGAAGAATATTTGGGCTTTTGGAGACGCCATCGGCAAGCACATGTTCAAACATGTTGCTAATTACGAGGCAGAGGTCGGGTGGCACAACGCTGGTCACGATCACAAGATGGAGATAGATTATTCCGCGGTTCCACATGCTGTTTTCACTCATCCCCAAGCTGCTTCGGTAGGTTTGAGAGAAGAAGAGGCGAGGCAGATGGGTTACAGGATTTTGGTGGGCAAAGCCTTTTACAGAGACACGGCGCAAGGAGCAGCTATGGGTTACCCAAAAGGATTTGTGAAGGTCATCGTGGAACATGAGACTGGAAAAATCCTGGGAGCACACATAGTGGGCCCGCATGCATCGATACTGATACAAGAAGTTGTCAATGCAATGGCTTTTGGAGACAAGACTTTTGAACCTATTGCGAGAGCTATGCATATTCATCCTGCAATGCCCGAGGTTGTTCAAAGAGCGTTTGACAGTTTAAGAGAGGCTTGAATTGGAGGTGGAAAAATGAAGTCGGTTAAAGTTACGGGCAAGAACAACAAGCATAAGGTTCTCATGTACGCGATAAGCACCTGTGCTTGGTGCAAAATGACGAAGAAGTTCTTGAACGACAACAAAGTTGAATATGAATACGTAGACGTAGACTTGTCCAGCGACAGAGACCGAGCTGTAATCAGAAAAGACATTGAAAGCCGTGGAGGAGAGCCCAACTATCCAATAATAATCGTAGATGACAAGAAAATGATCAATGGTTTTAGAAAAGACAAGATAAGCGAGGCGTTGGGCCTTTGATAACACTGGAAAAAGTGAGGCTGAGGGCTGAAGCAGATGCAAGAACCAACGGATGCTACTTGAACCCTGACTCTGCTTTTCTCAACGACCTTTTTGAAGGGCTGAAAGAGAACGAGGAACGTTACGGGTATCCTTCTTGCCCTTGTAGACTTGCCACGGGAAAGTTAGAGTTGGACAGAGACATAATATGCCCCTGCGATTACCGAGACCCAGACGTCAAAGAGTACGGTTGTTGCTACTGCGCTCTTTATGTTAGCAAAGACGTGTTCGAAGGCAAAACCACGACACAGCCGATTCCAGAGCGGAGACCAAAGGAGAAGTTAGAAAGAACTTATGGCGCGGGCGGCGTAGGCGCGGCGCCTTCAGCAACATTATCACAGGCCAGAGCTGCGGCGAGTAGAGAACCGCCTCAAATCAAGTTGAGAATGTGGTACTGCAAACAGTGCGGCTACGTGTGTTTCCGCGAAGACCCGCCATACATATGCCCCATATGTAAAGCGAAAAAAGAGATGTTCGCCGAACTGCAAGTGCGAGTAGATGCACAAGGATAGCGAATGTTTAAGCTTCTGTGCGTGATTTCTCATCATAGAATTGTTGGGGAAACCGCTTTGAGTTTGCGTTGTGGTGGCGGCAAACAGAGAGAAGATGAGTTGAAGCGGCAAGGCTGGACCAGACAGTTTGTGACGGATGAGCCTCGCCTCAGCGAGGCGGTTGAGCTCTATGAGGAAATTGGCTACGAGGTGCATCTGGAACCAACATCGTTTGAAGAATTGAACCAGATATGCAAGAACTGTTTTGAAGGCGACTGCGAGAAATACAGAACCATATACATTAGACGCAAAGAATAAGCAGTATTCCCTTATTTCTAGTCGGATTCGACTCTATTGTATATTCGATCCAGTTTGAGGCTTGTTCTTTTCCCAGCCACCTTCTTTAACACGTAATGCAGCGTTTCGTGAGCGATTATGTCTTCAATCTCGGTTTCATGTAGAGTGCCGAATATGTAGACTATTCCGTAGCCCGTGTCGAACACTCCTTGTATCGGCGGGAACTGGAACACGAACTCTATCGACTTGGCCATCTTTCCTTCACTCTGTATTTTGTGCGTCTACTCCTCATTTATGACATAAGTCATATTCCTCTTATAAACTTCGCTGAACAAAAACGACAAGACATCGTACTAACTGAAAATTCTGAGCAAAAATATGAATTCTTACGCAACAAGATATTTTTGCTCTCTTCATAGACAATACTGCCAAAAAGAGGAATCAGATTTTGCCACTGTTCAAATCTTTCAAAGCGCCAAACGCATCGATTACACTAAACATTAGCAAAGACAACTTCAACCTCGGAGAAACAATCACAGGCGAGCTACTTGTCACATCTCAAGAAGACTTTGAAGCAGACGAAATCCGAACAGAGCTAGTAGGCATCGAAAAAATGCGAGTAGGCGGTGAACCCCTAAGAGGCGCATCAGAAACACAGGAAACACGCCTCTACAGCTCCTCGACACCGCAGACGCAGAGCGGAACCATACGAGAATACCTAATGTACCGCGGACAAACCAAAGCAAGCCAGAAATTGAGAGTTCCAAACGGCTACAATCAACAATTCTCCTTTAACATAACTATTCCAGCTGGTCTTGGACCAACCTTCACCGGACTCCGCCGGGACGGACAATGGCTCGAAAGAACATGGATAATAAAAGGTATCGTAGCAGTTGGAGGAAGACCCGACGTCGAGGCCAAAAGAAGCATACAAGTATCAATACCTTCAGTATCTACAACAGCGCAGGCACCGACCCCTCCAGCTTCGTTACCTGCACTCGCTGCTGCACCCGCTGTCGCAGCTCCAACAATTGATGAAACAACACCAATTGCTGCTCCGCAGCCTGCAGCTCCGGTTCCCAAAGAGATACCGACAAGTTGCACAAGATGCGGGGCTCCATTCAGCCCAAGCCAAGAAGACCTAATCATCACGTGTCGGTACTGTGGCTTCACGATTTCATTAGGCACTCAAGAGGAAATCAAGACGCACAGCATGCTCGAAAACCATCTTTTCACCCAGCAGGCGGTTGAAGCGGCTCAAAAATACATGGATAAAGGCATTCTGCGCTCAGGCGTTTCACGAGATGCCCAGATAACAAACGTGAAACTGCGCTTCATTCCCTTCTGGACCTTCCCCGTTAACACGCAGACTAACTTCAGCGGGATAACAGGGGCAGGACTTGCAGGTGAAATGCATCAGGTAGAGGCTGCTTTGTCAGACAAGAGAGCCAGCAAACTCTCCAAGTTTGGAAAACTCGTCAAAGCAGGTGCCAGCGCATACATGGAGATGCAGCAACAACAACAGAAAGACCATAAGCCCACAACAGTGTCGCTGTCGTTTTCTTCGCACTATGCTTGGCCCATCTTGGCAAGGAAGACAATGATAACGGAAATCAACTATTATGATGTGCCAGCCGCCAGAAAAATACCGTTCGATGTGGGAAAGATTTCATCTGACGCTGAGTTTCTAAACACTGAGTTCAACGAGGAGGAAGCTAAACCGAAAGTCAGAGCTGAAGTTGAGGCTAGGGAAAGACTGTTGGCAAGCGGCAGAGTCGACACCTTGCAGTCGTGCAGCACCAACGTGAATGTTGGAGACGGCGAACTCGTACACGCTCCAATATGGTTTGTCCACTACACGTTGAAAGGAGAAAACTACATCATTCTCGTAGACGGCTCTG
>Ga0315268_10009050_pt1 | contig 10364 bp, 7 predicted proteins | sample C1_top_MG_FD_204535 | JGI IMG/M metagenome (GOLD analysis project Ga0315268, IMG submission 204535) | Sediment microbial communities from Yellowstone Lake, YNP, Wyoming, USA - C1_top | ecosystem: Environmental > Aquatic > Freshwater > Lake > Sediment | place: USA: Wyoming | collected 2017-08-01 | reverse complement strand
CAACGACCCGTTATACCCAACAGGGTGGCCTTGAAACCGAAGCGGACGATTACATTGATAAGCCCGTAGAACCTGACGTCCTGGTGAAACGGATCGAGTCCCTCCTCGCCAAATAGGTTATTCGTGTTTCGTGATTCGCGGTTCGCATTTTTTAATACGATTCACCAGCCACGAGTCACCAATCACGTAAGTTTGGGGCAAAGGGGTTTAAATGCCAGGTCAGACAAATATTCTTGTCATTGATGATGAACAGATCATGAGGGATGGATGTCAACGAATCCTTACCAAAAATGGTTGGTCTGTCCTCACTGCCGAAAATGGGAAAATGGGGTTGGAGGAGATTCAAGCTCAACCCGAGAGTATTGACGTGATTCTGCTCGATTTGATGATGCCTGGTATGAGTGGAATGGAAGCGTTGGATCATATCCGAACCATCGATCCAAATCTCCTTGTGATCGTCATTACGGGTTACGCGACGGTCGAGTCCGCCGTGGAGGCGATGAAAAAGGGAGCCTATGATTTTATCCCGAAGCCTTTCACCCCAGACCAACTCCGCATCGTGGTGAAAAGGGCTTTGGAAAGAAGAGCCCTTCAAAAAGAAGCGGAGTTTCTGAGAAAAGAACGAGAGAGATCCCTTCGGGACATTGCCACAGAAAAGTCCAAGATCAAAACGATCATCAATTGCATGGGGGATGGGGTCTTGGTGTGTGATGGAGACGGTTACATCGTTCTCACGAATCCGGCTGCAAGTCGGATGCTCTTGACCTCCGAAACCTCACTTCTGGGAAACTTACTCCCCCAGTGTAATCTCAACTCAGAATTGTCCAAGACCATTGAAGAAAGTCTGAAGACGAAGGATATGAGTTATACGTCTGTCTCCCAAGAATTAAGCCTTGGGGAATCAGGGGAAATCTTTCTCCGTGCCCATACTGCCCCCGTAAGAAATGATGTGGGTGAGACCATCGGTTCGGTCACAGTCCTTCAAGATATCAGTCATCTAAAAGAACTTGATAAGATGAAATCCGAGTTCATTGCCATGGTGACTCATGAACTCCGTGCCCCTATTGCAGCGGTCGAACAGCAATTGACTGTCATCCTAAATAAAATGGCAGGAGAGGTCACAGAGAAACAGGAACAACTCCTTAACCGGGCCAAGGAGAGAACCAGGGGACTACTCAATCTGATCAAAGACCTTTTAGACCTTTCCAAAATCGAAGCTGGCAAAATGGTTCAATATAAGGAACCCCTCGCCCTTCAAGAGGTGATCCAACGAGTAGTCGATTTGATGAGAGTTGAGGCGGAAAATAAAAAGATTGATCTCCAATTTTCTTCCCCTCCCAAGGTTCCAATGATCAATGCAGACCGTAACAGTATGGAAGGAATCTTCACTAATCTCATTTCCAACGCAATCAAATATACGCCCGAAGGGGGAAAGGTTTGGGTCACTCTCGGTGAGGGAGGTGGATTTGTGAAGGCCACGGTGTCAGACACTGGGATTGGCCTCAAAAAAGAGGATCTCCCCAGAATCTTTGATAAATTCTATCGGGTGAAAACGATAGAGACCCGTCAGATTGTTGGAACAGGCCTTGGGCTGTCTATTGTGAAGAGTATTGTAGACGCCCATTTGGGCTCAATCTCCGTTGAAAGTGAGGAGGGGGGCGGAACCACTTTCACCGTTCTCTTACCGAAAGAGTCCCACCCGACCGCCTCTTGAAAGGGTTGAAAAGACGGAGTTTCATCTGCTCACAAGATTCCCCATTTATTATTCATCGCCCTTCCAATCCTCAACCTCTCTCATGCGTAAGAAGACAAATTCCGAAGGGGTATGAAGTTCCATAGGCTTGATATGAATTAGACCGCCTATCCACTACTCTACCAGTAAAATTCTTAAATTTCCTGCTTCCTACTCCTCTCTTTTCCCTTCACGATTTCTGGACAGATTTAGGGTATGGGTGTTATTATTAAATGAATATGGCGATAATCATTTAATTAAATGATATCGAGAGGAGGCATCTCAAGTGTCCAAGTATCAAATGGATGAAAAAGTTGCTTTTGACGGAAAAAAGGTAAAAGTATTGGGTCCCACCTTTGAGGGGGGAAAGCCTGAGACTCCTATCAACTGGAGACAGAAATTGAGAAATAGGGAGGAGATGCTTGCCTATCTCAAAACAGGGGAACGTTACTGGTTCGGTGATGAATGGTTTGGCAGTGAGAAACGAAAGACGAAGGCTTAAACGATAACTAGTGGGAGGTGAATCTCGTGGCGTTCGAAATACCCAAAATGAGTTATAGCGGAAAGATTAAGGAAGTGAAACTGGGGAAAGGACCCAAGACAGTGACAGTGGGTGGAGAAACAGCCTATCCTTTCCACCTCTTTGAAGGAGAAATGCCCTACCCTCCTCAAATTGCGATGGAGGTTTACGATACGGTTCCAGATGATTGGCCTGAAGCGGCTTTAGAACCCTTCAAGGATGTGGTCAATGATCCCGTGGCCTGGGCCAAGAAATGTGTTGAGAGTTACGGTGCAGCGCTGATCTGTCTTCAGCTCGCCAGCACAGATCCCAATGGCCTCAATCGTTCCAGTGACGAGGCGGCTCAGCTAACTACAAAGGTGGCCAGCGCTGTCGATGTCCCGGTGATCGTCTGGGGAAGCGGAAATGTGGACAAAGATACAGAAGTGCTCCGGAAGGTCGCCGAGATCTGTGATGGAATGAACCTCGTCATCGGACCCTTGGCAGAAGGCAATTATAAACAGGTGGGAGCAGGAGCTATTGGATATAAACATACGGCCATCGCTTCCTCTCCCATCGATATTAACCTGGCCAAACAACTCAACATCCTCCTCGGAAATTTAGGTGTTCCAGATGAACAGATCATCGTGGATCCCACCACAGGAGGGTTGGGTTATGGAATCGAGTATACCTATTCTGTAATGGAGAGGGATAGGATGGCTGCTCTCACTCAACAAGATGAAAGGCTTCAATTTCCTATCATCTGTAATTTGGCCAAAGAGGTCTGGAAGACCAAAGAAGCCAAGACGAGTGCTGAAGAGTCCCCCGTTCTTGGGGACCCCAAAAAGAGGGGCATCTTGATGGAAGCGGTGACGGCCATCATGCTTCTCTTGGCCGGAGCAGATGTCCTGGTGATGAGACATCCCGAAGCAATCAAACTGGTTCGTGAGATGATCTCTGATTTTATGACGAAGTGAGACTGAAGGGGGAGTGAATAAGGAGGGATACATGTCCGATTTGGAAAAGAAGAGTATCGATCCCGCAACCATTCATATGTTGAAGAAAGCACAGGCCGATGGATGTGAAACCATCTTTGATCGGGCCGAAGCCATGAAACCCTGTCCCATTGGAGCAGAAGGCAGTTGTTGTAAACAATGTGCCATGGGCCCTTGTCGTGTACCCGCTCCTAAAAAGAAAGGAGAAACTGCTGCAGAGAAAACAAAACGGGTGGGTCTCTGTGGGGCAACGGCAGAGACCATCTCTGCCCGTAACTTTGCCCGGATGGTGGCTGCAGGGACTGCTGCCCACTCCGATCATGCCCGGGGCGTGACCGAGGTTTTTTTAGCGGCAGCCAAAGGTGAAGTCCCTGGATTTCAAATCCAGGACGAGCAGAAACTTTATCAGATTGCGATGGATTTCGGCGTCGAGATTGGAGACCGATCCGTCAAGGAAATCGCCATCGATGTAGGACAGAAGGCCTTAGCCGAATTCGGACGTCAGGAAGGGGAACTCCTCTTCGTCAAGAGGGCCCCACTCAAAAGACAGGAAATCTGGAGGAATCTGGGAGTGGTCCCTCGTGGAATTGACCGTGAGGTTGTGGAATTATTGCATCGAACCCATATGGGCGTGGATCAAGATTATAGGGATCTCTTACTTTCAGCTGCTCGATGTGCTTTAGCAGACGGATGGGGAGGTTCGATGATCTCCACTGAACTTCAGGATGTCCTCTTTGGAACTCCTGTTCCCGTATTGGGCAAGATGAATCTCGGCGTGTTGAAGAAAGATGAAGTGAATGTCGTCGTCCATGGCCATGAACCCTTGCTGCCAGAGATCCTGGTTCAGGTGGTAGATGATCCAGAGATTCAAAAAGCAGCCCGATCGGTAGGAGCTAAAGGGATCAATCTGGCAGGCATGTGCTGTTCTGCCAATGAGATTCTCATGCGCCATGGCATTCCTGTCGCTGGCAATTTCCTTCAGCAGGAATTGGCGATAGTCACAGGAACAGTGGATGCGATGGTCGTGGATGTCCAGTGTGAAATGCAATCCTTGGCTCAAGTCGCCAAATGTTATCATACTATATTGATCACCACCTCACCTAAAGCGAAGATTGATGGAGCGATGCATCTTGAATTTGATGAACATAATGCTCCGAAGGTGGCAAAAAAGATTTTAATGGAGGCCATTCAGAACTTTAAGAACCGCAAGCCCAATGTGGAAATCCCATCTGAAACTGCAGATACCGTGGTGGGCTTCAGCCATGAAACGATTAACTACCTACTGGGTGGTGTTTTCCGCGCCTCCTATCGACCTCTCAATGACAATATCATCAATGGTCGAATTCGAGGTATTGCCGGAGTGGTGGGCTGCAATAATGCCCGCGTCACCCATGATGACCCCAATCTCACTTTAATGAAAGAACTGATCAAAAACGATGTCATCGTCCTGGCGACAGGTTGCAGCGCCATAACTGCTGGCAAAGCAGGACTTCTCACTCCAGAGGCTGCCAGACTATACGCTGGAGATGGTTTGGCTTCTGTTTGTGAGGCGGTAGGACTTCCACCCATCCTCCATTTGGGGGCCTGTATCGATAATAGCCGAATCCTGATGGCAGCCACTGCTGTGGTCAAGGATGGAGGCCTGGGTGATGATATCAGTGATCTTCCAGCAGCCGGCGCTGCCCTAGAATGGATGAGTGAGAAAGCGATCGCCATTGGCCACTATTTTGTGGCCTCAGGAGTCTTCACTGTATTCGGCACAACATGGCCTACGACAGGAAGTGAGGAGGTGACCAAACTTCTTTTCGAGGAGTTTGAAAATACATTAAAAGGAAAATGGGGTTTTGAACCCGATCCCATCAAAGCCGCAAAATTGATGATCGAACACATTGACAAAAAACGAAAGGCCCTGGGTATCGACAAAGCCAGAGAGCGTGTCCTCTTCGATATGGCCAAACGTCGCGAACTGGATGCAGCCTAAAACATAAAAAACGTGACTTGTGCTTCGTGAATCGTGACTCTTAATTTATTTTTACGAATCACGAATCACCGATCACGAACAACAATTATAGATGGAGGTTAAAACGTGTCAAAAATTATTGCATCAGCTGCAATAAGAGGTGCCCATCAAATTGTGGAAAATGCTGAAAAAAAATATGAGGAAGCTCTTAAAAAGTGGGGGCCGAATCAGGATGTGGGATTCCCCAATACAGCTTACTATCTTCCCATCATCTATTCCATTTTAGGAGTTCCCATTCAAAAACTGGGTGACATGAAGCCCGTTCTCGAAAGGGCCCGATCCCTTTTACCCCCATTGGTGAAAGAAAAGGTGAGTCTCCCTTATTTAGGTCCAGCCCTCGATGCAGGGATGGCAACCTTTTTTGCCGAAGAGATCATTGAAGCGATTCGATATTTAGAGAATCCCAATTTCTATACGAAGCTGGAGGATCCTCTGCCCGGTAATATTTGGCTTGGAGCGGCGGATGATGTCATCTTCCGCAAACGGGGAATTGAATTTGTCGATGGCACCGCACCGGGGTTTGCGGCGATTGTGGGTGCCGCACCCTCGCCAGAGATCGCTAAAAAGATTGCCACGGAGCTCCAGGAAAAAAATCTCTATGTCTTTATGTGTGCTGAAAATGAAGGAAAACGATTTTCCGAACAATTGGTGGAAGCAGGTGTTCAAATTGGCTGGCCCACGCGTCTCGTCTCTTTTGGGCCTGATATTTCAGCAGCCGTCTTCGCCATCGGTTTTGCATGCCGCGTCGCCATGGCTTTCGGCGGAATTAAACCCGGAGATTTTCGAAAAAATTTAATTTACAACAAAGACCGAACCTTTGCCTTTGTGATGCCCTTAGGATTTGTGACAGATGAATGGTATGCCAATGCCGCGGGAGCCATCAATTGGGGTTTCCCCACCATTGCCGATACACCCATTCCAGAGATTTTACCCACCGGTGTATGCACCTACGAACATGTGGTTTCCAATATCCCCCACGATCAGATCGTTCAGAGGGCGGTGGAAGTAAGAGGACTGAAGGTCACGATTGCCGAAGTCCCTATCCCGGTCTCCTATGGTCCTGCCTTTGAAGGGGAAAGGGTGAGAGGTGAGGATATTTATGTGGAGTGTGGTGGAGGAAGAACTCATGCAGTGGAATGGGTGACCTCCAGACCGATGGATGAGGTAGAGGACGGTAAAGTTGAATTATTTGGCCCCGACCTTGATCAGATAAAACCTCCCGGACTTCTTCCTCTTGCTATCGTGGCTGAAGTTGCGGGGCGACAGATGCAAGAGGATTTCGAACCCATCTTGGAAAGACAGATCCACCATCTGATCAATTATGCTCAGGGGATCATGCATATTGGTCAAAGAGATATCGCATGGCTCCGGGTTAGCAAAGGATCTGTGGATAAAGGATTTCGCCTTTCCCATCTCGGTAAAATCCTCCATGCAAAGTTTCATCAAGACTTTGGAGCCATCTTTGATAAAGTCCAGGTAAAGATCTATACCGACAAAGAAAAAGTCGATCAGATCCTTGCCCAGGCAAGAGAAGTTTATAATAAAAGGGATATTCGTATCGAAGGAATGACAGATGAGACGACGGACATCTTCTATTCCTGCACCCTCTGCCAATCTTTTGCGCCCAGCCATGTCTGTGTGATCAGCCCTGAAAGGACTGGGCTTTGTGGGGCTTACAACTGGATGGATTGCAGGGCCTCTTTTGAGATCAACCCGACCGGGCCCAATCAACCCGTTCCGAAGGGAGAAATCCTCGACCCCAAACTGGGTCAATGGAAAGGGGTCAACGAATTTGTTTACAAGGCCTCACGTCAGAAGTTAGACCATTACAATTTCTACAGCCTGGTCTATGATCCGATGACCACATGCGGGTGCTGCGAGTGCATTGCCGCTGTCCTTCCGTTGTGCAACGGGGTGATGACCGTTAATCGGGATTTTCCTGGCATGACCCCCTGTGGAATGAAGTTCACCACTCTGGCAGGCTCGGTGGGAGGGGGTGCGGTCACACCAGGTTTTGTAGGACACAGTAAATACAATATCACTCAGCGAAAGTGGCTGGTAGGAGATGGCGGTCTCAAACGATTGGTCTGGATGCCCAAAATGCTCAAAGAGGAAATTAGAGAGCGGTTGATAAAAAGATCAGAGGAGATTGGCATTCCAGATTTTATCGATATGATCGCAGATGAAACCATCGGCATCAGCGAGGAGGAGATTCTTCCCTTCTTAACGGAGAAGAATCATCCTGCCCTTTCGATGGACCCCATCCTCGGATAATGGTAAATACGCATAGCGCATGGAGCATAGAGCAAAGTGTTTAAAATCCCAAATAACAAATTCCAAATTCTAAATAAGCTCCAAATTCCAATTTAAAATGACCAAAACGGTTTTGTTTGAAATTTCGAATTTGGGTGATTGGAACTTATTTGTTATTTGGTGCTTGGGATTTGGTGCTTCCACATAATTATGCTCTATACCCTCTGCCCTTTGCTTAATGAAGGAAAAGGAGACAACCCATGGGCATGACTGGAATCCAGATCTTTAAATTATTACCTAAAACAAATTGCAAGGAGTGTGGGGTCCCGACCTGTCTCGCTTTTGCCATGAATTTAGCAGCAGGAAAGGCGGAGTTATCCGCCTGTCCCTATGTCTCAGAAGAGGCGAAGGCATTGCTGTCAGAAGCAGCGGCCCCACCTATTCGACCCCTCACTATTGGTTCGGGTGAGAATGTGGTCAAGATCGGTGGGGAGACCGTGTTATTTCGCCACGAAAAAACCTTTGTGAACAAACCCGGTCTCGCCATCCTGATCACAGATACAATGCCAGAGGATGAGGTCAATGCCCGTTTGAAACGATTCAAGGAATTGAGATATGAAAGAGTTGGCCTCACTTTGCGGCCAGAGTTGATCGCCGTCAAAAACGAGTCGGGTGACACTGGAAAATTTGAAGCCTTGATCAAAAAGGTGAAGGCTGAAACTGACGCAGCCCTCATCCTGATGAGCGACAAAGCAGAGGCATTAGCTATAGGAGTGAAAACCTCTGCAGATCGTGTCCCATTGATCTACGCTGCCACCAATGGCAACAGCGATGCATTAGCCCGTCTTGCGAAAGAAAATAATTGTCCGTTATCCGTGAAGGCCAATAGTTTAGAGACTCTTTCTGCCCTTTCCGACAAAATGACTGCAGCAGGCTTAAAAGACCTTGTGCTCGATTCTGGATCGAGGACACTTCGAACAGCCTTTGAAGATCAGATCCATATTCGTCGGGCAGCACTCCTCCAAAAGAATCGTTCCCTTGGATTTCCAACCATCACCTTCCCCTGCGAAATGACAAAAGATCCCATCAAAGAAACCCTGATTGCCGCAATGTTTGTGGCAAAGTATGCAGGCATCATCGTGCTCTCCGATTTTCACGGAGAAGCCCTCTTCCCCCTCCTCGTGGAACGGCTGAACATTTACACGGACCCTCAACGACCCATGACGATGCAACAGGGAATCTATCCCATTGGCAATCCGAGTGAGGACTCCCCTGTATTAATCACCACCAACTTCTCATTGACTTACTTCATTGTCTCCGGTGAGATCGAATCGAGTCGGATTCCCAGTTGGCTTTTGGTGATGGATACCGAAGGCCTCTCGGTTCTCACGGCTTGGGCAGCAGGGAAATTTGTTGGGGATGGTATCGGTTCTTTCATTAAAAAAAGCGGCATCACAGAAAAAGTCAAACACCGCCGGGTGATCATTCCTGGAGCAGCAGCTGCCGTGAGCGGAGACCTCGAAGAAGAACTTGGATCAGAATGGGAAGTTAAAATCGGACCCAGGGAGGCTGCTCATATCCCTGCTTACCTGAAGATGGGGAATTAAATATTCCCCTCACCCTTCCCCTCTCCCCTAGCGGGAGAGGGTGGGGGTGAGGGGGAGGAGACATCATGCTACTCATTGGAGAAAATCTCAATGTGATGGTCAAGAAGATTGGGACGGCCATGAAGGAAAGGGATCCCAAGCCGATTCAAGAGTTGGCCATTGCCGAAGCCAATGCAGGGGTAGATTATATCGATATCAACCTCGGCCCTGCTCGAAAGGGCGGTGGAGAGTTGATGGCGTGGGTAGTGAAGATGGTCCAGGAGGCCGTCGATACCCCTCTCTATCTCGATACAATTAATGCCGAAGCGATTGAAGCAGGTCTTCAAATCTATAAAAATAAAAAGGGGAAAGCCGTTATTAACTCGATCATGGCCCGTCCTGAGAGCATGGAAACCAAATTCCCTCTTGCTCAAAAATATCAAGCCGGAGTCGTCGCCCTCCTCTGGGGTCCTTCTGGTCTTCCACGAGATTCGAATGAAAGAGGAGTGCTTGCAGCGGAACTGATGCAAAAGGCGATGGAGTTCAATATCCCGAGCGAAGATATCTGGATCGATCCGATCGTGACCCCGATCACCAGTCCCCAGAGTCAAGTCCAAGTCCCCAGTTGTGTCGAGTTTATGAAGATGTTTAAAGACCTCCAAGAGTTGGCCCCCGGAATGAAATCGACCTGCGGCCTTTCGAATGTCTCCAATGGGGCTCCAAATGAACTCAGGCCCATTCTCAATCAGACTTATCTGATTATGCTTGAACGATATGGGATGACATCAGCGATCATTGATGCCTTCGACGAAGGTCTCAAAGAACTTGCAAGGGGAAAACGTGAGAATTTGAAAAAACTTATCTATCGAGTCATGGACAAAGAACAAATCGATCTTAAATCCTTGACCAAGGAAGAGACCGATTATGTAAAGACCACCAAGGTCTTGATGGGACAGATTCTTTACTCCGATTCCTGGCTCCAAATGTAATCTGCTTTGAATTAAATTTCCTAACCAAATCAGTATAATCATCAACTGCCTTTACATTCTATCTTCCTGAAATCCGCACTTCTAAAACTTTAGAAAAAAGTGTATATTACAATCATAAATGATGATTGGTAACTTCCAATCCCCAAAATCGCCTGTAATGAAGCTCTAATCTATAGAGAATGAACGTGGAGACTAAATACCTAAGAATGATCCAAGGGATGAAGAGAAGGGGGCGAAAGGATTGGACAGTCTATATCCTCCGCTGCGGGGATGGGTCGCTCTACACGGGG
>Ga0315268_10009049_pt1 | contig 10365 bp, 8 predicted proteins | sample C1_top_MG_FD_204535 | JGI IMG/M metagenome (GOLD analysis project Ga0315268, IMG submission 204535) | Sediment microbial communities from Yellowstone Lake, YNP, Wyoming, USA - C1_top | ecosystem: Environmental > Aquatic > Freshwater > Lake > Sediment | place: USA: Wyoming | collected 2017-08-01 | reverse complement strand
GAATTTTCCTGAACATCGCACGACGACCACCTCCAGGGCGGGAGAGATCACGAGCCGGGCCGATATGCTGACCTTCAACTATATGAAGAAGATCCCCACCGGGCTGCTTACGCTCGACGCCCTCTATGGGAACGCCACGTCGGAACGGGTCGGTTCGACGAATATCATAAACGAGGTGCACAACGCCGCTCTGGGCGGGAACTTCACGTTGTCGCAGCAGAACGTTACGGCAGGTTCCATCGTGATCGAGATACGGGATCCTGCGACCGGCATCCTGATGACGCTGCCCTCGACGAACTACATCATCCAGTATCTGGGGGGGGCCGTCCAGATCACGATCACGGGCGTGTCTCCCGCGACCCCGCAGATCGATCCCGCCTATTTGTACGAATTCCGCGCCAACTATACGCTCTCGTACCAATCAAGGATCGACACGATCTTCACCGGGTATTCCGTGAAGGCAGACATCATCAGGGAACGGCTGAACGCGTATTATAACGTTAATCGATCGGAGCAGGAACTGGTGACAGGCTCGATCCCGGGAGGACCGGACGTTAGTGTAAGGCAAGCGATCGGCATGAACGGGCATAAAGGCCCCTATTCAGGGAATATAGAATATTCGAGCTATCGCTCACGGGTGACCCCCCTGGAATCGTTGATCATGTTCGCGCAATATCGGGATGCTGTAGGCAGGGATGTCAATGCCAACGCGCGGCTGACCACTTCGTGGACAGAGCATTTTCCCACGAACGTGAGCTTTGGGTATCACGATCGGATGTACGGAGCTGACGCTGGGATGGACATGCGATTTTCCGGAACGAACATCACGGCATACATGTCCGCCTCTTATTTTAAGTTCCAGTCGCTCATTGACACCAACCGGATGTCGTTCAACGCCTATGCGACCTGGCAGCTGGGCCTGCTGTCTGTTAATGGCGGCGTGCAGTTGAATCGAACGGAAACGCTGTACGCGACAGGCACAACCTCGCTCGAGTCGCAGTATTATTATGTGATGTTGAGCAGAAAACTGTTCTGATGCGAAGGAAAGAGGAAAACATGCTGAAACGGATCTTGCCAGCTATCGTTGCGCTTTGCGCGGCAGCGTCCATCTGCGCGGGCTGCGCGTCCACCTGGGCGCCGAACAGCATACCGCTGTCCGAACAGACCCAGTGGCGTGATCAGGCGAACGCCCCTCTGGTCCGCCACGTTGAGACGATCACGGGGTTCAAGCGGACGAAGACAACCATGTCAGGCATCCTTCAGTATATCGTATTCGGAAAGAGCTCTGCGGAAACCATGTTCGGATCGCCGACCGCCGTTGCCGTGGGAAGCGACAACAGGATGGCGGTGGCGGACATGGGTCGTTCGTGCGTGCATCTGTATGTTCCCGCGGAACATCGATACCGGAGGATCGCCGAGGCGGGCATGGAGCCGCTCCGGACCCCGGTCGGCGTCGCGTTCGACGCGGACCACCGGCTGTATGTCTCCGATTCGACGACCGGCGCCGTGCAGGTCTATGACGCGGCCGGCGAGTTCCTGCTCTCGCTGCGGCAGGCTGGTGCCGCCGCGATCCGGCGTCCGACCGGCCTGGCCTATTCACCTGTCAGCAAGCAGATCTACGTTGCCGACACGCTTGCCGGCAGGATCTACGCCTTCGCGCCCGGCGGCGAATACCGCTTTTCTATCGGCGGGTCGGGGGAGCAGACAGGACAGTTCAACTTTCCCACGCATGTAGCGATCGGACCTGACGGGAGCATCTATGTCGTCGATGCCATGAACTTCAGGGTCCAGGTATTCGACGCGTCCGGCGCTTTTCGTTCGTCCTTTGGCCACCACGGCAACGGTTCCGGAGATCTGGCCATGCCGAAAGGGATCGCCGTGGACGCGGCAGGAGTCATCTATATTGTCGACACACTCTTCGACACGGTCCAGTTCTTCAATCTGAGCGGCGATCTTCTCTTCGCGATCGGAGGGCGCGGCAGCGGCCCGGGAGAGCTGACGATGCCGTCGGGCTTGTTCCTGGGAACCGGGAACCGGCTGTACGTCTGCGATACCTACAATCAACGCGTGCAAATATTCCAGGTGACCGGGAGCGCTCCCCATGAATAAACATGCCGTGCTCACAGCGTTGCTGTTCGGCGTTTTCGTTGTCCTGTCGGTACCGGAGGCCGGCGCGAAGATGAGCATTTTGTATTCAAAGCATAACCTGTCGGCGGTGACGGGCCCCGGACAGATCAAGGCGGCGTCCGAGAACAGGATCTGCGTGTTCTGCCATACGCCGCACAACGCGAGTCCGCAGTCGCCGCTCTGGAACAAGAAGCTGGAGGGGGTCAATTACAGCCTCTATCCTCCTTATACCAGCACCACCATGCGCGCAGCTCCATCTGCCCCAACGGGCGCTACCAGGCTCTGCCTCAGCTGCCACGACGGCACAATCGCTCTCGGAGAGGTCCTGGAGCCGGCGCAGAAGATCACCATGACCGTTGTGGGAGGGATACCTCCCGGCAGAGCATCGAACTTCGGGGCATCGCTGGCCAAGCATCATCCGGTGTCGTTCTCCTACTATAGTTCTCTGCCAAATGCTGAGCTTGTCGCGACCCTGCCGCCGGAACTCATGTTCTACTCGAACGGCATCATGCAGTGCAATACCTGTCATGATGCTCACGACAATACCAACAAGAAGTTTCTCGCCGTGGACAGCAAGAACTCGGCCCTATGCAATCTGTGCCATCAGATGTACGGATGGCCCGGCGCGACGCATAACACGTCCGGCAAGGGCTGGACGGGCAGCGGGATCAATCCCTGGCCCCGGACGGGCACCGGCACCGATTTCGGATGGACCACCGTGCAGCAGAACGGCTGCGAGAATTGCCATGCTCCTCACAACGCGGATGGAACGCAGCGGCTGCTGAACACGCTCGCCGAGGAGGACAACTGTTATCCCTGCCACAACGGGAACGTGGCGTCGACCGATATCCAGGTCGAGTTCCAGAAGCCATCCCGTCATCGAGTGGACTCGACCAAGATCGGGGTGACGTCCGATCATCACGAAGCGAAAGAATCTCCGGTCATGCTGACGGGCCATGTGGAATGCGCGGATTGCCATAACTCCCATGTGACGAACAACCAGGCCGCGAACCCGCCCGCGGTCTCGGGCAGGCTTGCCCAGGTGAGCGGCGTGGACATCAATGGGGCGGGTATAATGCCGCCCAGTTTTGCGGCGAACGAATTCGAGATCTGCTTCAAGTGCCACGCGAGCGGCACTCCGCAAAGCGGCATGTCCGCGGGTTTTCCGGTACCCCGCGTCGTGAATAGCGTGAACAAGCGAACCGCGTTCCTGACGACAAATCCCTCATATCATCCGGTCGCGGGGCAGGGGCCGATGGGCCTTGATGTACCGAGCATCCCGTCCATCTACCTGCCGACCATGACAACGCTCAACATGATCTTCTGCACTGATTGCCATGACAGCGATAACAGCGTGTCCATCGGCGGGAGCGGCCCCCGGGGGTCGCATGGCTCCATCTACAGCCCGCTGATCAGAGAGCGGTATGAGACCTCGGACAACACACCGGAGACCAATGCCGCGTACGCGCTCTGTTATCGCTGCCATAACAGGACCAGCATCCTGAGCGACGCCAGTTTCAAGAAGAACCTGCTGTCAGGAAAAGGCGGGCACAGCGGCCATACAGGCGTCACGGTCAACGCTCCGTGTTCGCTCTGCCATGATCCCCACGGGATCCAGGACCCCGGCACGTCGGGTTCACACACCCATCTCATCAATTTCGACACGCGTTATGTCGCGAAGTATGGCGCGAACGCTTATCCTTTCTATACCGACAACGGGAGCCATACCGGGAGCTGCACCCTGGTCTGTCATGGCGTATCGCATACCGGGTCCGCGACGTACAGCTATCCATGATAGGCTGCCGAAAACGTCCCGAAGTGTCATTGCGAGGAGCGCTTTCTGCGACGCGGCAATCTCGAACTTATTGAGTTGGTTCACTACGAGATTGCTTCGCTTCGCTCACGTGACCCCTGGATACCCGCTTTCGCGGGTATGACGGCTTTTTACGAAACCATCAAATATGATCTCGCTTTTGGAGCAGAACCGGCCAAACAAAAAGGCCCCCGGCATGTATAGCCGGGGGCCTTATCTTTTCATTAATGAACCGGGATGTTAGTTCGGGAAGTTCTTGATGATCGCCATCTGCGCATCAGTCATGCCACGCAGATACTGTGGATCCGTCCAGAAGTTGTTTAAAATATTCATCGCCTCTGTGTCGATCTCCGTTGCCCGCGCTGTTGCATCGGTGAATGGATCAAAGCTTCCCGCGGTTGAGCCAGTATCTGTGCCATCCATCAGCACGAAATTTACCAGGGCTACCTTGCCGCCGGCCGGTACGGTAATGACATAAGAGACGTCGATCACATCACTACCGGCACCCACCCCGTCGCTCGATGTAAATTCAACGATGTCCGCGTGCCCGAAAACCAGCCCGATGTCCCGGGTCCCGTCGCCGAATGTGGCAGAGGACGCATCCCAGGAGGTGAGCGCCCGGGGAACGGTGACCGTCGTTGTGCTGTACGTCTCGGGGTCGTAGATGATACCAAAGTTGCCCAATATGCTATCGGTTGATCCCAGTTGGGTCTCATAGGTCACGGTCCTGGTGATTGCGGTTCCAGTCGGATTTGAATATACGTCCACCCACCGCCCCCAGAGCTTATTCGGCACCGTATAGAATGACCTCGTGACCGTCAGGCCCTCAAGGTTGGCCCGCGGTCCCGAGGTAACGTTCTGCACTTCAGCAGGCGTGTTGGTGGTCCAGCCGGTAAGGTCGCAGGTCTCGAAGCCTCCGTTCGTTAAAAATCCTGAACGCGGATTGCTTAGGTAGTCCTGGATGGAAACGGTATCCACAATAGCGTATGACTGGCCCAGCAAGAAGGTCGAACTATGCACTTCAAAAGAGAGAACAACCTTCTGGCCCGCGTACGCTTGGATATCAAATGAGTGATTAAAGAACGGCAATGGACTTGTTGTACTGACAGGGCCATAAAACGTCCTTGTCGCGGCTGAGTAAGGATTGCCATTCAATGGCCGGAGAACAACACTGTATGTGGGATTGATCCCCACGAAAATATCAGTATCGAGATACACAGCATCATGCCATCTGAGATAGCTCGGCGTCCCTGTCGGCAAACTGGTAAGATCAAGGACCTGCTGAAGTCGGGAATCGGAGGTGGCATTGAGGAATGCAGCGCAAGTGCCTGTTATCACGGTCCTGACCGCTGTCGACGACGGCAAGGACGACAGTACCGTTGCTCCATCCGAGACCGCGGCTACCTTCACGCCGTCTGCTGTCCCCATGGTCGGCGTGTAATAGGTCAGCTCGCTGTATACCTGGTTCGGGGGGAACGATGTCCAGGACCCACCCGAGATGATGGTCGGCCAGAGTGCATAGACGAACTGCCCATCAAAGCCATCTACGAGCGCAAAGTCTTGTTCCAACGTCCACATATTTGCCTGGCCCGGGAATATCTCGTTAGATGACGGATCAGTATAGTCCAGAGAGGGTACGCTCTGCCGGAATGCCATAATAGCCGGCAGGGGCAGCGATGTGATCTGCGTTGCGCCGGTGGGCAGCACCGGCGGCGGACCTCCTCCCGCCGGGGCGCCTCCTCCGCCACCCCCGCCGCAAGCGGAAATTATGAGGGTAGCTGCAAGGACAAACATGTTAAGACCGATAGTTTTTTTCATGGTGTTGGGTTATCTCCTTTGACTATGTGCAGGTTGATCCTGGATATTGCTGAGTATGCGTGTACATAAGACACTACGCGTAAAGAACTAATGCAAAGAAAATGCCTGGAAATATTCAACAAGAATACAGCGTGTTCGCTGAAATAATATTACGAAAGAAGCCCGATAGCGGTCAATTTACCGAACGTGGGTGGTGTTCTCACCACCCACTGATCGCTACGCGGCCTACTTTGAAGAAGGATCCTGTTTAAGCTTTTGATATCGCTCCTGTTGTGCCCGCTGCTGTCTTGTCGGTTGCGGCGGTGATGGCGCAGCTTGCTGCGCCGGCTGCATGGTCTGTTGTTGGGTCGGATTGGGCGCCTGTTGTTGCGTTTGCTGTTTAGGATTTGGCGATGGCAGCGATTGCTGAAATTGGGTCTCTTCGCCTGAAAGCGGCACGCGTCCCTCGACCCGGGTAATGGTATCCAGAATGACGACAAAATCCTTATTTGCCTCCTTGACCGCATAGGTGGCAAGCACCTTGTCCCCGACCTTCACGACGAACAGCTCGCCGGAGTTCGATAAAAAGAGCGTCATGTCCTTCTCGACCAGGTAGCCAAGGTATTTGAATTTCAGCAGATTCGCGCGCGACTGATCAGCAGCGATCTCTTCTGGTGTCTTCTGCGGTCCGGCAGGCACGGTCGGCGCGGTCACCACAACGACCGGCGTCGTTTTTGGCCTGGCTGTCTGGGGATTCTGCATCCTGAATATGTCGCGTGTAACTCCGGGATAGTTTTGCTTGCTCAGATTGAGATAGACGGCAAGGGGATCCGCCCCGCCCGAGCGGGACTGCAGGCCATGCCTTACCGGCGTGCTTGCCTTGGTGCCTCGTTCGTAAACGAGCGGCGCGATCTTCGGTGCGTCCTCCGCCAGGAAACGATAACCGTTCATCAGAACGATCGTTCCAAGCAAGGCCGCCAGGAGCATTTTCTGTTGTTCTTTTGTAATTGTCATGGGGTATCGTTCTCTTCGAACTATTGCACAAAAGCGCATCGTGCGCGAGACGCAAGAATATTATCCATAAGAAAAGAGCGTAAAGCAAGGGCTTTCTATTGGCGCTGCCCGCTTTTGCCGGAAAGCCTACCGCGCGGGAACTTCCGGCTTGCGAAGAGCGCTTGTCAGCAGGATCGCCGCTGCGGCAAGGAAGGCCGCCATGAAGAAGCTGGACGAAAAGCTGCCGGTCTTTTCCGCGAGCACGCCGGCGATCGAAGGACCCGTGATCTGGCCAAGCCCGAAGATGAAGGTTATGAACCCAAAGGCGGCGAGCGCCTTCTCCGGACCCACATATTCGCTCACGGCGGCCACCATGATGGACGGGATGGACCATGCCACGATCCCGTAGAATCCGATCGACAGATACAAAAAGAGCGGTGGAAGGTTTGCCGCAACCATGAAATAGGCGAGCATCTGGAGCAGGAACACCAGCATCAGGCCTGCTTTCCTGCCGATATGGTCGGACAGGGTGCCGAAGACCGGCCCCGAGAAGAGGCTGAGGAACCCGACCCACGCCCAGAAGTTTCCGGCGACGGATTCTGAAAATCCGCGTTCGTTGACCAGCGTGGTCACGATGAAGGTGGCGTAGATAACGTAGGTATAACCGAACAGAAAATAGATGCTACCGAGGAGATACAGCGTTTTGTTCCGGTAAATGTTCTCTCTTCCGGCCGCCGCTGTCACCGTCACAGATGGTATGATCTTGTCCTCGCTCCCCAGCGGGCCCAGGCCTTTGTCCTCCGGTTTGTTCCGTAAAATGAAATAAGCGAGCACGGCGATGAACGCGACTGCGCCCGCGAGGATCAACCAGTTCGTTCTCCATCCTTCCGGCCCCACAGCGCTGTTGACGAACGGAATAAGGTTGCCTGAAAAAATAATGGCGAAGCCGCTCCCGATCACCACGAAACCGGCTGCCCTGCCCCGTATCGACCGGTCGAACCATGCCGTGATGAGCCCCATCATCGGTACGTTCGCCGCGCCGCTGCCGATGCCCGTAATGAGGTAGAGCAGAAGGACCGTTACGAAGCTCTGCGCCCGGCTGATGAGGGCCATGGACACCGCGATGATCGCAAGGGCGATGACGATGAGCTGGCGGGAGCCGACCTTCTTCGCGATGGGCGCGCAGAGCAGGACCGCTGCGAGGTAGCCGATGAAGTTCCCGGTGCTGATGTAGCCGATCTGCGCGTAGGAGAGCTTGAGCGACGCCGCCATCGACGGGAGAAGCATGCCGAGCGCGAAACGGCCGAAGCCGAGACAGGCCATGATGACGATCGTGCCGGTAACGGCGATGATCCAGGCGTAGTGGAAAGGGCGTTTTTGTTGATCCGAGGAGGTCATGTATAGTTATAAATTCCTTGATACGTATCAGCGTTTAAGATCGAAATCAAGTTCAAGATCTTTGACACTGAAGACCCTGAGAATGGCTATGATAACAGCGGATACGTCAAAAGAGAGGTTGTTAAATATATAGCAAGGATCTATCGTGTTTCTTCCGCCATTAAATCCGCCCTTATCTGTGTCTAAGATCTAGGCCAAGATCTTTGACATGCTTCTTCATAGTAATTTGTCAGTGTCCTCAGTGTCAAATAAGAGTTATCAAAGGTTGTTATTTGACGATGTCCGCAATGCTGTCCTTCTTACGGTACACGGTCCCCTGGAAGAGCGCGATCTTGTTCCCTGCATCGTCCGTCACGGTGATCAGATAGGTTGCCAGCTTCGGGTTGATCGAGACCTCTTCTGCCTCGGCGAAGAGCGTTCCGCCGGTAGCGGCCTTAAAGAATGAGATGCTCACATTGATGGCCACGGCGAGCGTTCCATGGGAGTTCGACGCTATGGAAAAGACCGCGTCGGCCAGCGAGAAGATCGCGCCTCCGTGTACCATCCCGGCACTGTTTAAATGATTGTTGCCGATCTCCATGCGCGCTCGCGCGGTGCCTTTGCCGTGTTCCAGGACCTCGACGCCGATGTGCCGCGCAAAAGCATCTTTTTGAACGAACTTCTTCATTGCGTCCATGTGTTATTTGTCCTCCCCGCTGGTAACCTGCCGCATTATAAACCACTCCGACTCACCGGTAAAGGTCCTTTGCATGCCGAAAAAATGACTTTCCAGCATGTCCTCATTTGACAATATCCCGCATCCCTGCTACCCTTGTAGCAAGTCACACATTTCCATACGGAATGATCCAGGGAGGAATAGCATGAACAGGTTCGTCAGGAACAGCGTTCTAGCAATTCTGTGTTTTGCCGCGGCTGCAGTGATGCTGCCGAATGCTTTCAGCGAGGAAAAAGCAAAGGTAGTGGACGGTAAAGCCCTGTTCGAGTCGAAGTGCCTCAAGTGCCACAAGAATACGAAGTTCAAGGACCTGGCCAGTGACCGCAAGGGCTGGGTGCTCACGCTCAGCAGGATGCAGCGAAGCACGTGTCCCATGACCGATGACGAGCTGGAGGTCCTCGCCGATTATCTTTCGAAGATCTACGGGGATTAAAAACGCGCCCCGGTCGCTTCGGTCCCTCAACGCGAGATTAGGTAGCGTTACCGTCAGGAAACCCCGTAGCTTGCTACGGGGTTTTTCATTTGCTCCCCAGCAGTGAGCGCGCATTCAAGAACAACAGCTTTTCTTTTCTGCCGTCCGATATCCTGAGGCCTTGCGTGCGGTCCAGCATCTCTTTCTGGTCCGACCAGGGGCTGTCGCTTCCGAACAGGACGCGGTCCTCATCGAACGCCGAGAGCGCGTTGATGAATTGGTCGTCATTGATCTCGGTCAGGGTGATGGATGTTTCGGTGTAAATGTTCTCACACTTCCCCAGGATGCCGGACCGGTCCCACTGCCTCCACCCCCCCACATGCGTAGCGACGATCGTAAGGTCCCTGAACTGATCGGCGATCGTCTTTACCCGCTCCACATCACCCTGCGTGTTTCCCGGGAAGGCCATGTCAAAGCCCGTATGAAGCACGACGAAAAATCCGTAATGTTCGATGAGCTGGTAGACCGGGTACATCTTCCGGTCATCGATGGCGAAGCCCTGGTACATGGGATGGAGCTTGACACCTTTGATGCCGGCTTCAGCAGCACGCGCGAACAGCACGCCGATCTCGTTCATTGAATTGTCGGGATGCACGGAGATAAGCGGGACGATGCGTTCTCCCGCGATATGCCTGCAGAATTCGAAGATCGGCAGCATCTGCGACGGCCTCGTCGCGATGTTTGCCACGACGCTCAACGCTATGCCCGCCTCGTCCATGGACGCAAGCAGGCCCTTGAGCGTGCCGTCGGTCCGGGGAACATAGTCGCCGGACTCCTCGGCCAGCGCCGCGACGGCTCGCTTCGCGATCTTGTCCGGAAAAATATGGGTATGGAAGTCGATACAGTTCATGTTCACTATTTGCCACAGAGGCACAGAGGTCACAGAGAAATACAAACCGGACCAAAAGGAATAAACATCTTAAAAAAGATTGTCGTCCTCTGTGCCTCTGTGTCTCTGTGGCGACCGTGTCTGCGTATTAAAGCTTCCGGTTGTCAATCACCCGCTTTGCCTTCCCCTCGAATCGCTCAATGGTCTTCTTCTCCACGAGC
>Ga0315268_10009048_pt1 | contig 10365 bp, 5 predicted proteins | sample C1_top_MG_FD_204535 | JGI IMG/M metagenome (GOLD analysis project Ga0315268, IMG submission 204535) | Sediment microbial communities from Yellowstone Lake, YNP, Wyoming, USA - C1_top | ecosystem: Environmental > Aquatic > Freshwater > Lake > Sediment | place: USA: Wyoming | collected 2017-08-01 | reverse complement strand
TAGTCAACATCGAACTGGACCAGGCAACTCTTAGCACATCTTAAATGCTTCTTAAGATGAGCCACTCACACAATTTTCAACTAATTTGTTGACATGCTCGCCGGCTTGAGAACCAGCACGTAATCCACCTCGTCGCGTGTCGGCTGCGGTTGTTCCCGAAGAGATTCGCAAACTTATTTGGCGCAAACCGGGACCAAAAAGTGCATGAGAGAGTAGAAGAGGATTATGAATGCAAAACCGTGGCGCCGGTGCGGGAGAGCTTGGGCGAGCAGTCCGCACCGGCCAGGCGAAAGGACTCTCGACTCCCCGCTGCAACCGTAGCGCCGCGTTCTATCTCCCTTTTCACTTGCTGACGGGCAGGCGAGGCGCCATGCTGCCCCCCCGATTAGGTGGCTCCTCAGCAACACGGCCAGGCGACCAACAACTCATGAACTTTCCTCAACGCACTGGCTTTGCCGCGTTAGTCAAAAAGGCCCGGCTGCCGTGCGCCCTGGCGGCGCTCTGCATTTTCGGCACGCGCTCAGAGGCTCAGTTGAGCCCGGGCTTGCTCCGCCAGATCTACACCAACATCGCAGGCAGCACCATTGCGGATTTGACTGGCAGCCCCAAGTTCCCCCTGGCCCCAGACATCGTGGATACCGTGTCAACTTTGGAGAGCCAGTGGCTGCCGGACAGTGCTGGCGAGGACTACGGACAGCGGTTGACCGGCTGGCTGGTGCCGCCGTTGAGCGGGGATTATGTGTTCTACCTGGCCTCCGATGATGCAAGCCAGGTGTTCTTGAGCACCGACGATACTGTGGCGCACAAGCAGTTGATTGTGGAGGAGCCCAGTTGGAGTCCGGCGCAGAATTGGGAAGGGACAGCGGACAATCCCCAACGGGCGAGCGCGAGCATTCCGTTGGAGGCGGGCAAGTTCTATTATCTGGAGGTGCTGCACAAGGAGGGATGGGGCGGGGACCAAGTGGCGGTTGCCTGGAAGTTGCCTGGCGGACCGGCGCCACGCAATGGCGATCCGCCGATTGGGGAGAGTTAGTTGATGTATCGGCCGGAAGTGCCCGTGGTGAAGTACAGTCTGGCTTGGACGGTGGATCCAGCAGGGGCGAATCTGAGGCTGTCATGGGATGCAAGCTGGGCGGGCGTCACGCTGGAGAACGCGCCTGGCCTGAGTCCGCCAGTGCAGTGGACGCCTGTGATCGGGGTGGCAGGGAACTCAGCAACGGTGCCATTGAGCGAGCAAGCAAGGTTCTATCGTTTGCGAAAATAGCCAATCGTTAAACGTGGGTTCCTGGTTAAAGCCTCGGGCAGCGTCTTAACCATCGAGTTTCCGCTTTAATTGGCGGCGGCGACCCTCATACTTCCAGGACCGTGCTGCCGGATTAGCCAGGAAAAAGTTCTCGCGTCTGAAACGGATCCAGTAGGCGGCGTGCATTGCCAGCCAGATTGGCTGGCTCAGACAGACGAGGGTCCCTCGAAGCGTTCCACCCGTACTGTGCACAGTCGGCGACTGGGCCAACTGCCAGGTGACGGTCCGGATGGCAGCGAGCGACCCTATGGTCGCCGCGGCCATGGGCGTGGACGCGATTCCTCAAGCCTCAGAACCTCACCGCTGGCAGTCTGTCGACCTGCCCGGCGCAAGTGCGCGCGGTTTGACTGATGGTGGCATGGCCCAGCAGCTTGCTGGCAATGAACACCCGGTGATCAGCTACCGCCAATCTCCAATAGCATTTCCGCAGGTAATGCACCGGTTTGGCGTCGTTGACCCCCGCTTCCGCAACCAGTCGCACCCAGGCTCAAGGCGACTCGAGACGGGCTGGGGTTGCCGGATAGGATTGGCGCGGCATGGAACCGGATGGAATCAAGTTGGTTTCCGGCGGCCAAACCGGCGCTGACCGTGCCGCCCTGGATTTCGCCATCGAACACGGCATTCCGCACGGAGGCTGGTGCCCGAAGGGCCGCAAGGCTGAGGACGGCCCCGTTGATGCCCGCTACCTGCTGAAGGAAACGCCCAGCAGCGACTACCCCCCAGCGCACCGAGTGGAATGTGCGGGACAGCGACGGCACGGTCGTCTTCTCCATCGCGGCGACATTGAGCGGCGGCTCGAAGAAGACCGTTGACTTCGCCCGCAAGCAACGCAAACCGGTCCCTCACATCTCGCAGGAGGGCGGCCCGGCGTCACCGGAGGAGCCGCTGCGCCGCTTCATCCTGGAGCACAACGTCAGGGTCCTCAACGTGGCCCGCGACAACCTGTTGCGCGCCGGCGAGCATTGGCCAAAATCGCGCTTGGACGTGTAGCCCTGGAAGACGTTGGAGCCTTTCAAGCGGGGCAAGATCGAGAGGCAGTGGCAATGACTGTCAAGATTCGTTAGCTCCAGGAATTGGCAACCGATAGCAAGGCTCTACTTCACTTGCACTCGGAAAATGTGGGCGGGGCTTCGGCCCTCGACGAACAGCGAGAGGTAGTGACCGGTGCCGATGATTGGCACACTGGACATAGCACCCGTGGGCGACTGAGCGAAAGGACAAGGCTCCCAAAGGTAAGGTGGCCCCGCAAGAAGCGGCGCAGCGAGGAGCGCATAGGTCTTGCCCGGGACGGTGAGGAACTCGAGCCTGAGCCGTCCGTTGGCGCATTTCTCCCACTGGTCAATGAGGAAGCAGTCGTAGGCGTTGGCCGGATCGGTGCCCGCCAAGTATTCCTGGAGATTCGAGACGCCATCGCCATCGGCGTCATCGCCCGGTTCCACGTCGGCGATGGTTTTGATGACGGGGTTATTGGCATGGTCCACGATCCACTGCTCCCATTCGTCCGGCAAGCCGTTGGCGTTGCTGTCCACCCCGGCGGTAAGGTTGATACGAATGATTTCCCCAGGCTGGCCGACCTTGGGGAACGGCATCGTGGGCACAAGGGTCTTTTCTTCGCCAAAAGCCGAGACCGTGATCCGGAAGGTGTCGCCGGTGTGGGCCGCCATGGGGTCAATCGGCAAGCCGACCCCTCCGCCATCCAAGGCGACACGAAAGACGAAATTGACCCCGGGAGTGACCATCCCGGACACAGCGTAGGTCTCAAAGCTCCGCTCGTTGATCCAGAGCGTGACGACGGCCTCGGCCGTATAGGGCCAGCCGTATTCGTCCGCGGCCTGACCGTAGAGGATGAAAGAGGGTCGAGGGATGCCGGCGCTGCCCGGCGGGCCCGCCAGCCAACACGCCGCCAGCGCGGCAATAGCCAGCGTCAATCCGAGTTTAGTCTTCATAGCACGATGTTCTGCAGAATCAGTTCCCAGAAAAAGAGTAGGTCTGGAAGAGTATTTTGATGTCCTTCACCCCGTTGCCGTCACTGTTCACCCCGTTGATGAACCATTCGAGGGCGTGCGCGACGTCGCTGTGCAAAGTCGAGGCTGGGATGATGAGCAGCCATTGGGTGTTCCACACCGAGCGTCCTACCAAGCGGGCATTGGTGCAGAGCTCGGACGGATCGAACGTGCCCCGGTCATGGTAAGCGCGGAGCGACGGATACTTGCGGATGGTGCCGATGCCGCCGGACAACGAGTCAATGATGGGGATCCAGTCCGGCGCGTTCAACGAGCCGTCGCGGCTGATGTCGAAGGGAATCGGCAATGCCTGGTCCACCACCTGCCAGGTCCGCGGCGGCCCGAGCGGGTCGGTGGGCGCTCGCATGATGTCTGTGCCCACCGGGATCAGGTAAACCCGCGGCTCGTTGGCCAAGCCCTTGCCAAAGGCGTTGTCGAAGTTGCTGAACCATACGCCGACCGTGCGAATCTTCGTGGCGAAATGGCTCGAATCATACGCGTTGTCGCCGCCGGCCACGTCCCAGCCGAAGAAGTTCTTCCTGGATTCGATCGTCGTGGAGAACGGAATGACTAACGCCGGTTCAGGACGGGATGACAGACTGAATTGCAGACAGTAGCGGTGGAACGCCGGCAGGGCATGCAGGTCGTCCACCTTGCAGCGCCACAAGGCGTTGCGCCAAGTTTCGTCGCTAGTGGCCAGCGTCGCCGGGTCGGCCGGCGTCGCAATTCGGAACAGCTCCGCCCGGAGCGAGAAGCGACTGGCCTCAGTAGCCGGGTTGTTGAAGCCCAGCCGGCCCTTGAGCACATCCCAGTTGGCTTTCATGCGGGCCATGATGTCAGCCAGCCCCGGATCGCCTGCGCCCCCTACCAACTGCGGCACACCCTCGCTGATGACACCCAGGCTCCGTGTCCGCACGATACTTGACAAGAAGTCGGTCCCGAAGCCAGCCTCGGCACTCGGCCCCAGCAGACCGGTCTCGTAGTCGTAAGCCTTGGCCGCGAGGTAAACATACTCAGCGGCCAGATTAAACGCCGCGCGATATTTTCCCAGCGCATCGCTCCGGAAAATGCGGAAGGCCATGTCTGAGTACCGGTCGGTTTGGATACGGGTGGCCGCCCTGGCGCGGAAGCTCGTCCGCTCATCCAGGAGCCGGAAACCTTGGGCGACCAGGCTCCGGAATCGCTCCTGCATCTGGAAGAGGGTTTGCACCCGTTTTTGGACCTCGAGGGTCTTGCTCTCCTGTTCGCCCAACTTCTCCTTGAGCTCGAGCAGGAGTTGGCCCTCAACCACTTCATGGCCGTATTTGAGGAGTTGGCTGTCGCGGTAGGCCTCCGTCACCTTCGAGGCCACCTCCGCCGCGACCTTAATGCCGTACATGATTTTCTCGGCCGTCCCGTGAAGATATACGAAGCCTGCCTTGGCGTCCAGGGTGACGGCCCGCACCGGGGAGCACAGGTCACCGCCTGCGGCAACGCCAGCTATGGTCACCATCGGCAGCCCCCAGGCGGCCGCATCCGCGATCAGCATGTTAAACTCCCGCTGGACCTGGATCCAAGACTCCGTCGCGTCGGCGAGCCGGGAGATCGCCTGATAACTAGCCATTGTAGCCCCCGTCCACGTCCTGAGAGAGTCCTCGTCGTCAAATCGCTGCATCCTGGACTGCAACCGATCGAAATACAGTTGGATGCTCGACTGGAGCGCCTGCATGTCGGCCAGCGCCTGGCGCAACTCATACCAAGCCTGGAGGTAATCGCCGTAGGCCACCTGAATCTCCCCTTGGGCACGGCGAGTTCCTTGGTAGGAGGCGGGCTTGGCCGGGAAACGTCCTTGGACCAGGTTGAAGGTCACGTCTTTGTACGACACTTTCTTCAGCGTGTAGTTGTCCCAGTCTTTACTGGTGCCCTCACTTACCGAATAGTCAATCAAGTTGCTGATGACAACCTGGGATTCGACCAGCGGCTCGCCGATGATGTCGTGCACATCAATGTATTGGTAGTGATAGAGGTCGGGGCCATCGTAATCCTGCGGATAAAGCTTGCCGGGGCCTTTATCGTCGTCGTATGGGTAGCCGAATATCTCGATAAGGCGATTATTGTAGTCCTGCTCGCTTCGGTTCACGGCCTCGACGAGATCCTTCTGAGAATCTGCCTGGCGACGCAGCACCTGGGTGTTTTCCTGCGCATGATTCAGCAGGCGCCGGGCGTTATTGAGCGCGACTAAGGATCGCTCATAAATCTGCTCGAAGTGGGTCTTGCCGGCGTCAATCTCCGCGGGGCTGATGTCGAAAGGCACAGCGTCCTTGGCCAAGCCAAGCGGGTTCAGGGCGCGATCAGCATTGTCGGCTTTAAGCTGGATCATATCGAGGCAGGTGGCGATTTCCTTCAGTTCAGGGACCGTGGTGCGATCAACCTTCTGGATACCAGTGTGGGTGGGATCGTAGTCTTGGTCAGGCAATAGCGAGTTGGCCACGGCCCAGTCGAAGTAGGCGCCTTGGCCGGCCCGGCAGGCCCATTCACCCAGGCCCCACGCACGGTTCGTGTTGCTGTCCCGGAAACCTAGCCAGACCCCCTGGCGCAACTCCCGGTACCGGCTGCGATGGACCAGTTCGACGATATCGGCGCCGGTACGGGCCTTGGCCGCGGCGGCTTCTGCGAACTTCCTTTCGTCGAAGTAGTCCACGTTCAGGGTCACCCCGCCCACGACCTTGCCCTCGATCCGCGGGCTCCAGGTGAAATTGCTATTGGCCAGCAACCGGTAATAGCCCTTGATGGCCGAGAGATAATGCCCCCAAGCATCCCCGTGGCCCTGGGGATAGAGCTGCTTGGCATCGGCCTCGTTGATGACCCCGCTGACATCTCCATTGGCATTGGGGATGTTGTAGTTCAGGGCATAAGCGGCCTCGCCACCGCTCATGCCCTTGGTAAAGTTCCAATAAAGACGGTTATAGACCGGGTAAAGGTGAACATCCGGGGCAAGCGAATCGTCCCGCCCGCGGAGCAACGCCAGCTCTTCGTCCAGCAGCGTGGGCACCTGGTTCATGAAACAGAAGATGGACGCCGCTTCCGAGCCATAGACGAAGCGGTCGCTTGTGCCATAGGCGATGGTGGGGTCCATCGCATCGCCGTAGGCCTCGTTGCCCAAGACCATGTATAGATCATGAATCCGGCCCGCCGCCAATAAGAGCGCGTCGTTAGCCGGGTCGTAGCTGTAGCCCGCGCGGATGGTCATGTTCTCACCCCGCCGGAGGAGCGTCTCGTAGATTTCAATCAGGCCGTAATTGTAAATGTTGTCGAGATTCAGCGCCACGTCGCCGACGTACCGGGCGCCCGCTTGCGCGATCATGCTTACCGTGGTGTTCACCTTGGTCAGCTCGAGATCCTTGATCCGCTGCTCGAAAGGATTGATCCCGTTCAGGGCCCGCTTGATCCAGCCCTCTGCCAACATCGGCCCGGTCCACTCACTCCAACTGTCGCCTGTTGGCCCGGTCTGATCCAGCGGCCGATACCGGCACACGAAATAGTTGTCCGATAGCGCCAGCACGCCTGGCCCGCCAATCACGATGCTCAATTGGTCGGACTTGGGCGCGCCAGTGAAACTGATCCACTCCTCCCGGGGCCTGGAGTCGGCCACGCCGTACGCATCCGGCGGCAGGTAGCGCCAATCGAATTCGTACTGCTCCGGGTGGCCGGCGAAGTCACCACTGTGCCGCATGGTCAGCTTCTCATCCAACGGGTTCGGCGAGTAGATGGCCTTGACCTCGCCGCGATGAAGCGGCGCTTCGACCCGAATCACGGTGACACTCACCGGGTCAGCGGGCTCGCACAGCGTGGAGCTGCTCCCGAAGGCCAGCGTGACGTAGCCCGTCCCCTTGCCGCCGGCGGCTGACAGCGCCAGAGAGTCGAAGGGGATATCGTCGTCAGTAATCTCGACGATGTCGGTCGCCAACCCGTCCACCGCAGCCTGCCAGGCAGCATTTTGGCTCAGGTTGCGCACCCGGTTCCGATCGCTGCCGGCCGTGTTGACGTTGCCGCCCAGGTAATTCAACAACAAGTAGTAATCGCCAGCCTCGGGCACCACCAATTGGCCCACGAACTTCAATCTCCCCGCGTCCGGGTCATAGAATAGCCGCGAGCGCAGGTGTGGCGGCAGCTCGCTGAAATACTTCTTGCCCCCGCTGAACTCAGTGGCGATGTCGTCGGGCAAGGCCGCCAGGCCGACCATGCGCTGCTGGGTTGGGTCAATGAGGCTGACCGACCGGGTGTTGTTGATCCGCGCTGACTGCTGGTAGAGGATCTTGACGCTCTTCTGTCCGGCAATGGCCGGCAGTCCGTGTTTAGGATTGACCAAGGTTTCACCCAGGCTCAGCACGGGTACGTTGGCTGGCCAGAGGTTGGTGTAGGTGTAGGCAATGGGCGTGCCGTTGGTCCCTTGCCGACTCAGCCAAGGCAACTCCGCCCCCATGCCCGGTTGCTGGGCCAAACCGGGGAAATTGAAGCTGGGCTGCATCGGGTAATAGAAACGCATCAGCGTGTTGGTGGGGGCAGGATTGTCGGGCGAACCATCGTCGCCCGCGGCATAGGACCAATAGGTCAGCTTGCGGTCGCGCCAAGCCGGACCCGCCTCAAGGTAGGTCTGAGCGCACTTGGGCAGGACCGTCAGGGGCATGGGCTCTTGCAGCGGCATGCCCACCTCCACCTCTTGCGCAAACTGGTAGAACTCATTGTTCTCGATCACGTGGAATACCAGCATCTTTGGCCGGAGGTCAGCCAGCAGGTCCTCATACTCGACCAGCACATAGGGCGCCGAAGAGTTGGTAGTGTTCAGGTCGTCGCGAAGCGCATACACCTGTCCGGCCAGGAGCAGCGCATGTTCCTCGTTAGGATTGTAGCCCGGCCTGTTCGGGTCGTTCTGATAATAAATGCGCGGCTGCTGGCAGTAATCAGGCAGCAGGCCGGTCTTGTCCTTGTTCTGGCCAGCGATGACTATTTCCGGCGCCACCAGCGGCCATACATTGGTATAAACAACAACTAGAGAAGGCCAAGACACGGCTGCTGGCATATAAGGGTGCTGGTGCGGAATGCTCCACCACACCTCCAACAGGTTGGTATTGACCGCGAAGATGTGCGAATTGGTCGCCGGCCAGGAATACAGTCCGGGGTTAAAGCAGTCACGTGGGGACTGATAAATATAGCCCAGCGCTTCCGGAACGTCTTCGGCCGGCTCAAGTCGGGTATCCGACAAGGCTACGCGGCCATGCCAGTCAGCGGACTGATCCAGAACGTGGTCGCGCAAAGCCAGCGAGCCACCCGGCTGAAAACGCGCCTCATCGAGGGTGAAATGGTGGAGCAGGCCCGGCTCGCCCAGTGCCAGCGTCCGGTGCATATTGGCGATAATCTCCCCTTGGCTAAGGGCGCGGCTCCAAAGGCGGACCTCGCGCATGTCACCACGGTAGAAACCATGGCTGTCCTGAACCCCATGCAGGCCAAAAGCATAGACCAAGTCCGTTGCCGCGATGATTCCCACCGCCACGTCCAGACCCTCCTGCACGCCATTGACATAGAGCCGCATCTTCCCCGGGTTCTCCGACACCACTGCTACGTGATACCAGTCGCCTGGTTGAACAATCGTGGTCCCGGTAACGTCGCTGTTGCTGCCTGTAAAGGCCCTGACAAACAGCTTGCCTTCCTGGTTGAACGACAACTCCTGCAACCGATTCGTGCCGTTCGTCGAAGTCAGGATGAACACGGTCCGGTTGGCGTTTTCCTTGGGCTTGATCCACAACTCAACCGTGCAGGCAAACTGGCCGGCGGCAGGAAAACTGAAGCAGCTCGAGACGCCATCGAAGCCAAGCAGCCGCGGCAGGGCCAGCGGCTGCGGCTCCGGCACCGGCACGCCACCAGCCCAGTCGCACCACTGTTTGGCCGCAAGGTCGCGCACTTGGGCGGAGCCAGTGGCGTCTCCTTCCTGGCGGTCCTGGAAATCAAAATAGTGCGCCAGCTCCGGTTCATCGCCGTCCAAGTGGCGGTACATGTTGCTCACGAGCTCATCCTGGCTGAGGACGCGGCTCCAGATGTGCACCTCTTTCATCTCCCCCTTGAACCATCCGTACTCCAATTGCACGTCTCTGTGGCCAAACAGATAGACGCTGGGGGGAACGGGGGCTTGGCCGATGTCCTCGTCCCCGCCTTCCTGGACCCCGTTCAAATACAAGCGCATTTTGCCAATGGATTCCCGCACAACGGCGACGTGATACCAGCGGCCAGCCTGCAGTCTGGCAGTCCCGCGGTTGCCGGTTTGCGCGTAGCCGTTGGTCGAAGCGTGATGCCAAAGCGTCCCGTCGTTAGCGATCACCAGCCCTTGCCAGCTTTGGTAGCGTGTGATCTCGTCGGTCAGGTGAAACAAGCACATGTTGTTGGTGCGTGTCGGCCGGACCCAAAACTCGACGGTCGTCCCGCTCGTGTAATCCGCAGGCACTTCGAAGTAGCTCGATTCGCCATCGAACACCGCGACTTTGGGCAACTGAACCGGGCGCACCTCCTCGCCAATCGTCCAGGGGACTAACCCGCGGTTGAAATAGATGCCGTTGGTGCTCTGGATCGAGCGCACGACCTCAAACCAGACATCGTTGCCAGCGTTATAGCGCAGCAGGGCGCGACCCGGCCCCGTGGTATGGAAAGACTTCCCGTCGAGAGAGAGCACAGCGTGCTTGGGAGGGTCCATATAGGCCTCCAACTGCGCCATAAGCGAGTCGGGAATGGTTACAGGCGCATTGGTTGGGTCGCCACCGCGGATGTAGAGTTGGCAGAAACGGTCTTCGGGCCAAGTCGCGGCATACCAGTCCACTTCATAAGGCCACAAGATTTCCAAAAGGCCCTTGTGTTTCCAATAGACCTCGATGTTCCAAGGCGCCTCCGCATTCTCCCGGATGGCAAACAGCCAGCCGGCAAAATGGCCGGCGTTGTTCTGCGGGGTATGGTGATAGAGGTAATCCGGAAGCCCTTTCCGCACATCGGGGATCAGCCCCTCCTCGCCGTAATAGGTTGAAAGCGGCAGAAGCC
>Ga0315268_10009046_pt1 | contig 10366 bp, 6 predicted proteins | sample C1_top_MG_FD_204535 | JGI IMG/M metagenome (GOLD analysis project Ga0315268, IMG submission 204535) | Sediment microbial communities from Yellowstone Lake, YNP, Wyoming, USA - C1_top | ecosystem: Environmental > Aquatic > Freshwater > Lake > Sediment | place: USA: Wyoming | collected 2017-08-01 | reverse complement strand
CCCATCTTCTTACTGCATATCTCACATTTCATACCCTGAAAAAATGGGCGTTCAGTATATAAATTTTAGTGTCGGAAGAGCAGAAAACACTAGGAAAAATCCGAGCGAAGAAACAGAAAAATAATTCTTCCAAGCCAAAATATAGAAAAAAAATCTTTAAAAAAATAAAAAATTCTTCCGACGAGAAAAAAATCAAACAAAAACATTTATAAATACAAATCACATGAAAATAAAAAGGTCTCCTACAAATGATTAGACAAAAGATAAACAAGGAAGAGTTCATAGCTATAAAATCCGAAATCACCGACGATGGAATATCTATTTCTTTCATAGGGAAAAAGTACAAGATAGCATACCCTAAAGAGATATGGAAGGATTATTCTGAAGCAAACAAGGAGTTTTTGCTTGATAATATCACATTCATGCAGACAAGCTACCTCCCACCATCAATGAAAAAAAGAGGGGCAATCTACAGCACATCACTGCCGCTACTGGAATCATTTGCATTCAAGTCAACGCTGTATGACATCCCATCAACAGCAAAAATAGATGGGAACAAGACAACCGACTACATGAAGAGCTTCTTCAACTCAGAATTCATATTCGCAAGCTATGATGCAGTCATTCCAGAGATCGGCAAGAGAAAACGAGCCAACTCAAAGAAGAAACCGGTTGCAATAATACCATTCACAGCAGGCAAAGAGAGCCTACTGACCCTCGGACTGTGCCTGGAACTAGGGATAAAACCAATCCCGGTCTATATAGATGAGGACCCTGAGCATCCAGAGTCAAAGCACAAGGAGAAGATAATAAGGACAATAGAGTCTGAATACGGCATAAAGGTGTATAAACTGCTCAATGAGCCGGGGAAAAAGCTAAGATTTGTAGATAATCCTGATAATAATTGGGGATTAGGGGCGCAGCTCATCAGCTATCTCCTGGAACTATTCCCATTCATCAATTATTTCGAGGCAGACTATGTCTTCTTCGGAAATGAATACAGCTGCGATGAGTATACATATGATAAAGAGGGTTTCAAGAGCTCTTTCTGGTTTGACCAAAGAAGCGAATGGACAATGCAGCTCAACTCAATAGCAAAGATGCTGACCAACAACACGACAGAGGTCGGCAGCCTCGTAAACCCACTATATGAGATAGCACTACTAAAGATACTTCATGAAAGATATCCATACCTAGCACAACTCCAGATGTCCTGCTTCTCTGACACAGAAGAAGGAAAACACAGGATATGGTGCGGAACATGCCCAAAATGCGGATGGATGTATGCTTTCTTCAAGGGACTTGGCATCGATACAGCAAAGCTGGGATTCAAGAACGAGCTCTTTACAAAGGATAACAAGCATCTTTTCACGATATTCGGTGGAGATGGCATATATACCCAAGATGCAATAGGCATAGGAGAAGAGGAACAGGCACTAGCATTCTACATGGCTGCTGAGAAAGGAGAGAAAGGGGAGCTAATAGAAGAGTTCAAGAAGATGCCACAGTATGAAGATATGAAGGCAAACTTCAAGAAACTGCAAAAGAAATACTTCTCACAGTATGAAAGCATAACAATACCTTATGCTCTTAAAGAAGGCGTAATGGACATATACGACGAAACATTTGAAGGCAGCTTTACAATCAAAGACTTCAGGAGCAGGCCTTCTGATGGCGCTGAGAAGATAGAGACAAAGGAAGAGATTTTGAAGTAATTCTGATATTATTTGTAATATGTGCACTAGTTGCACCGCCGCAACGTCGCTCGCTCTGACAGTATAACCGCATCTTTCCCCGAGTTTAGTGTGAAACGCGTAATAAGTAGCTAGCTCGCAGGACGGTTGCGGCGGTGCCTAGAGTTACGAAAACTTATTAAAAGTGGTCAAATTCTAGAGTTATATGACAAGACTTGCAATAATACGCAAAAGCGAATGCAATCCAATGGGGTGTGGAGAATACCTGTGCGGAAAGGTCTGCCCGATCAACAGAAAAGGCGAACTCTGCATAAAACCAGACCCTGTGGACAAGAAGGCACAGATAGATGAACAGCTATGCATAGGGTGCGGCATATGCCCAAACAGGTGCCCATTCTCTGCAATAGACATCATAAACCTACCAGAAGAATTGAAAAAAGACCCAATACATAGGTATGGACAGAACGGATTCGCACTATATTCACTGCCAGCACCGATGTTCGGCAAAGTAGTGGGTGTATTAGGAGTCAATGGAATAGGCAAATCAACAGCAATAAAGATACTGGCAGGAGTACTAAAGCCGAACCTTGGAAGGCTTGAAGGAGAAGCAAGCTATGATGAACTGCTGCAGTTCTTCAAAGGCACAGAAGCACAATCATTCTTTGAAAGGGTAAGGGACGGAAAGATAAAGACATCATACAAACCACAGCAGATAGACTTCATACCAAAACAATTCTCAGGAACAATAAGCGAACTACTCAGGAAAGCAGACCAGAAAGGGATATTCGACAAGGTTGTTACAGAACTTGAGCTCAAAAACATACTAGACAATGAGATAAGAAGCATATCTGGAGGAGAGCTTCAAAGAGTTGCGATTGCAGCTACTGTCATGAAAGACGCAAACCTGTTCATATTCGACGAACCAACATCCTATCTTGACATAAAGCAAAGGATCAAGGTGAGCAGATTCATACGCGGACTTGCAAATGAATCTACTGCGGTACTTGTCATCGAGCACGACCTGATCATACTAGACTACATAACAGACCTTGTCCATATAATGTACGGCAAAGAAGGGGCTTATGGCGTAGTCAGCCTTCCAAAGACAACAAGGACAGGAATAAACATCTTCCTAGACGGCTACCTGAAGGAAGAGAACATAAGATTCAGAGACTACCCTATAAAATTCGCCGCAAAGCCACCTGTGCAGAAAGCAAGCAAAGAAGTACAATGCACATGGGAAAATGTACAGAAGACACTTGGCAAATTCGAGCTGGCTGCTGAAAGCGGCGAGATACACAAGAACGATGTAATAGGCGTACTAGGAGAGAACGGCATAGGAAAGACCAGCTTTGTCAAGATACTCGCAAAAGTGGATGAGCTGGACAAAGGGACAGTCAATGAGAAAGTCACTGTATCCTACAAATCACAATACCTGGAAGGAAGCGAAGAAATAGTCATGACGGTCCTAGGAGATGCACTCGAGAAGTACGACGCACAGATAATGAGGCCACTAAATATCAAACCGCTGCTCATGAAAAAACTAAATGAACTCTCTGGCGGAGAGCTACAGCGGGTAGCAATTGCGCTCTGTTTATCTAAGAAATCCGATCTTTATCTGCTTGATGAACCAAGCGCTTACCTTGACGTAGAGCAAAGGATAAGGGTATCAAAGATAATAGCAGACAACATGGAACACAAAGGCACATCAGCGCTTGTTGTCGACCACGACCTGCTATTTTTAGATTACTTATCAAAGAAACTCATAGTCTTTGAAGGCATACCTGCAATAAAAGGAACTGTCAAAGGGCCATTCGACATGCAGGAAGGCATGAACAGGTTCCTATCAAGCCTCGACATAACAATGAGGCGAGACGAGGAAAGCCTTCGACCCAGAATAAACAAGCTAGGAAGCCAGAAGGATAGGGAGCAGAGAAGCGCGAACAAGCTGTATTATGTTTGATTTTATACGTGAACATAACGCGCCGCCGCCAAAGCACCGCTCGCTCCACTTCTGTTCTTGATTAATTAACCGAGAGATTGCTACTGATTCGTTTTACGCTAGCTCGCAGGGTGGCATTGACGGCTGCGCTATTGCCAGAATTAATTCTTGTGAAACAAAATATCTTCTATCTTGGTCTTATCTTCCAAAGAAAGCTCTTTTGGGATGTATGTCTTTTCCTGCTCCTGTTTGTGCGTAGGAAGCTGGATAGGCTCTCCCCAATCCCTGTCTGACTTCCATCTAGGATAGATGTGGCCGTGTATGTGCCTGGTCCAGTTGCAGTTAATCTGCCAATTGATGATATCAGGGCGGATGACCTGCTCAAATGCCTTGCCAACCTTAATCCACGCATCCATGATTGAACTTGCTTCTTCTATTGAAAGCTCTGTAAGGTTCTCTGCATGACGCTTAAGCATCACTTTGACGTGACCTCTGACATAAGGCGAGCCCCAGACAGCAACAGCATGCTTATTCTCATATATCTTCTTATAATGCTTATTCCACTCACAGAACTTGCACTTCATCACCACAACTCCTTCTTCAAACGCATGATCTGCCTATTAAAAACATCAGTCTCATTCTTAGACAATAGCTTTGGCTTGAACTTCTTACCTTTCTTTGGTATCTGCGGAGGATTGCCATAATCAGGGTCTGACTTAAACCTAGGATAAATATTCCAATGGACATGATGATCCCAGTTATCCAGGTACTCGAGATTGAAAAGATCAGGCCTTATCGCTTTACCGAGGGCTTTCATGATCTTCACAGTATCATTCAGGAAAGAATCCAGGGTCTTCTCATGAAGCTTCAAGAGGTCCTCTTCATGCACCTTAGGCATGACAACAATATGACCCTTATGGTGAGGCCTACCGAACATGACGACGATGTGATTATTCTCAAACAGGATATCCTTCTTCTCCTTAATATTCTTACAGAACTTGCACTCAGGATGAAGATGAGGATGCTGATGCTTATGCTTGACACACTTGAACCTATCCTTCTCTTTAGTGTCCAAAGAACACAGAAGCTCCTCCTTAAACCTGCTCAATGACTCAACCACAAATCTCACCTCTAATGTTTCTCCAAAGAAATTTCGCTATTTAAGCATTTCCCTCGGATTCACCCAAAACAAGACCTGCACAGATAAGATGGGAAACCTAATCTCACTCTTCATAATGTCAAAAGCGGCAGGGGACCACCAGTCACAGACCGGTGGCATGTTCGCTTCGCACCCCTGCCACCTTTTGAGCATCATAAAAACCTGTGGTTTTTAGGACACCAAAAATCCAGGGGATTTTTGCGTGTGCTCAGAAATATACCTGACTCATTATTGTTAATGACTTCGTCCACCAGTCAAATAGATTGGTGGTATATTTCTGACATATCAGATTTTCCTCCCGATCGAAATAAAACCAGAATGGATCGTAGTCTTAGATGTTGGACGCACCTTTCTCTGGTCAACCTCCCACTCCCTCTCAATAACCTCAACTGTCTTCAAGTGTATGAACTCATCCTTTTTGACAAGCGCATTCACAAAGTCTGCTGTCTGCATGATTGTAGGTGAATAAGAAATAATAAACCCTCCGCGCTTAAGGGATTTCGATGCTGGTAGTATAGCATTCCACGGCTCTGGTAGGTCGAGACATACCAACTCAACATCCTTCTCATCTATGCCATCATACATGCTCTTGTTCTTCAATGTGATATTCTTGACTCCGAGAGTATCCATGTTCTCCTTTGCGACGGCAATATTCTCCTTATCTATCTCGTATGAATAGACCTTCTTGCAGTACCTGGCAAGCAGAATTGCCAGAGCTCCTGAGCCTGTGCCACCTTCCACAACAACAGAATCTGGTCCTATGCCTGTCTTAGCTATGATGAAACCAATATCTTTGAGAGGAATTATCTGCGGAGCACGCTTTATCCTCCTGTAATCATCTATGAAACTGGCATCAAACAGATGAAACTCCTTGCCTCTTACATCAACAACATCCTTCTTCATGTCAGCTTTCTTTATTGTCCCGTACTTTGTAGAATAATCCTTGGAAGAGTCCTTGATGTAAAACATCGCCTCCCTAACAAGAGTCACTTCCTTGCCAACATCCTCAAAGAACTGCTTCTTACCCTTAAGGACCATAATCTTTGACTTTGCCTTCACCATGGCAAATGAGAATTCAGGAGGGTTTTTAATATTATTGGTAAAAGACTAGAAAAAAAATTACTTCTTGGACTTAACCTCAGATAGAACCTGGTCTACAGCGCTCTCTGGCCAGCCTTTCTCAACAAGCACCTTCCTGACCTGATTCTCCTTGAATCCGAGGCTATATGCATGGAAGATGTACTTCTCAAGCTCCAGCTTCTTAGCTGCAGATATCTTAATTTCCTTCACTACTGGCTTAGGTTCTTCTTTCTTTATCTGTGGTGCTTTGGATTCCTCTACTGCTTTCTCTATAGGAGCTGCCCCTTGAGATAAAAGGGGGGCAGGTTTAGAGACATCGGAAGAAGTTTCGGGCAAACCAATAGTCTCTAAACCTGTCCTAGTTACAGTAGGGGGTTTTTCCAAGCGCTGAAGCCTTACCCGGTAAAGGGCAATGCTCCCCACGAGGAATATGACAAATACAATCGAGAATATTATCGTCCAGATGCCTATAGGCGACTCTGGAACCTGAAGCTCCTGATGGACTTCCTCACGCACAGCAGTGGTTGCTGGTTGAGTTGGTGGAACATATGTGGGCGTATAAGCCTGCGCTGTCGGAGTTGTCGCAGGTGTTGTTGTTTTCTGCCTTGGTGCAGGCGACAATAACGGGAAAGTGAACCTAGGCTGTTCTATAAGAGAGAATGTCAGGATAGCAAAGTTGTTGGACACGTGCATAGCTATTGAAATATCCCTGTTCAGAAATGATTCAAGACCCACTGTCTTCGCCTGACCTAAGTTGATATCATAATACAGATAATCAGACATTGACCTGAGCGAAACCTTCAGATTGCCAACAGTTGCTACCTTGAACTGGTATTCCTTGGCCTTGAACTGCACAACAACTGTATCACCCTGATATACCTGTACAGATGCTCCTTCTGTTGTCGGGGTAACATAGATGAGCCTTGGCTTGACTCCTCCACCACCGCCTCCTCCACCACCGCCACCACCGCCAGTACTGGTGTAACTAGGCGCTGGAGGATTATCCTGGCTCAAGTAGAAACTTGAGAAATTTGTAGTTACTACTGAAGCAATCTTGTTCGTTCCATCTACTGTTGTTGAGAGCTTGACACACGTCGATATATTGGTCAAGTTGGTCGTGAAATTGAAATCACACTTCCATATTACCGGCGCGGTTATGCCTGCGATGTTCGTATAGTTGAACATTGCGGTGTAGCTATGGTCAGTATACTGGGTGATGTTGAATGCATAAGCATATTTTGCAATGTAACGTGAAGTATCTAATTTACCAAGCTCGCCTGAGAATGACTGCGATGTAATATTGACCACGCGCGCAGTTATGTTGAACTCAGGATATCCGCTGGATGATGCATTTATCGACGGTATAACTACCTTGAACTTGCTTTCACTGTTCAAGAGCTCAAGATTCCAGGTAGTATTTGGCAATAAAACACTGACTGCACTTGCTGAAGGCACTGTTCCATTGGCAAGCACATCACCACCATCCTTGGTATACCTGTAAGTTATGTCGTCAGCGAAAACCAATGAAGCTCCAGCTATGATGAAGAAAAATGCAATGATTGAAGCAATGTATCTCTTATCCATCTTATTTCACGTCTAGAGTCTGTGTTATAGGCTCGAATACCTCGAAAATGTTCTCGATTACAGTGCCCGGAGTTATCGTCAATGCCGGATTCGTCAATGAAACAACTGTCAGGTTGTATTTTCCTATCCTTGTTGTGTCAACTGAAGCAAGCAAGCTTTACACTTTGTTAGTGGCGTTTATCTCTGGATTGAAATCAAACTGGACTGAAAGCGCCTCTGTTGTTGCATCAGGCCTATTGACACTCAATGCGCCTGTCAAAGTGCTATTAGACGCAACTTCAATAGTGATGTTCATGTTTCCATTCTGATACTGCCATGACGGGGTCGCATAAGCGCGTATAAACTCCAATGCGGTCTGGCGCATCTCGAACTGTTTTGTAATGCTATCTGTCTGACCCAATCCATCAGTGCAGGAGACATTCAATGTATATGTTACATTGAACTGTCCTGATACAAGTATCTGGTGCAGTGTGGTCAAAGTCGTTGAACCGACAACAGCACCATTCAAGTATACTGTGCATGATGCTGGCTCCTGTGTACGGATGTCTGTAGTGAATGAAGGTGAAGCTGCTACAACTACTGTTGTAGGCTTGATGATTGTTATCTGCGGAGGCTGGTTGTCGACTGTGAAATTGGCATTCGAACCACCAAGAGTGGTGCTGCTGACATTGATTCCATCAGTCACATTCAATCTTAACGTCGTGTCCTGCTCCACATATCCTAGAGCAGCAATCGAGTTCCAAGGGTATGAGAGATTGCCCCGTAGCGTTGCATAATTCGCAATCAGATTCCAAATTGAACCTCCATCAGTCGAGTATTCAAGCGAATAATTCAAGGTCTGATGCTCGTTTGGCAAATCTGTTGCTGGTGACCAGGTTATTGTGACTGTGCCTTTCTTTCTATCACCAACACCTGGCTGAGTGAATGCTCCTGGAACTGGAGCGTCATTGACAGAAATTATGTGCACTGTGGCATTCACTTTCCTGTCATCCATCCCGTCAGTCGCAATGAATGTGATATTATAATCTCCGTAAACATTCGGCATAAGAGTGAAATTAAACACTCCATTTGTTAGATCATAATGATTTCCTGAAAGGTTGAACACAGAGTTATTCGCAAATATAGGTAACTTGAAGCTGAATGTTGCGTTGTCTATATCTGTGAAATTCGACTTGATAGAGAAGTTCACACCTCCTGGGAAATCCTCATCCACATAGACATCCACTATAGGGTCTATCATGTAAGGCGCATCATTCACTGGATTGACTGATATAGTAACATTATTCGAGTAGTTCATCTTGCCATAATAGTCTGTAGCATTGAAGTATACACTCACATTGCCAGTGTAGTTGTTTGTCGACGACACATTCGTGATAATGCCTGCTGAATTTATCGTTATGAATACGTTCGGATTGCTGTATGCTGCATTGAAAGTCAAATTATCAAGGTAACCCCACGTACCTGCCATGTTCGGATCCTGGAAGTATGATGAAAGATTCAGATTAATCGCGTTATATGTGTCCTCGTTCAGCGTTATATTGCTAATAATGCCTGTAAATGAAGGCGGGTTGTCAGACACATTTACAGAGAACAGGCCTGTTAAACTAGACTGATTGGTCATGTTTGTCCTGTCTGTCGCTGCAGACCACCAATAGAATGTCCTGTTGATATAGGCGTTCATATTAATAGGTCCTGCTGTGAAATTCCTGCTGTACAGCGACGTATTGACAATGTATGTTATCGGGGTTGCATTTGAAATGTTAGTGTTGTTATAAGTGAAATTAACAGCCATTAATGTCGGGTCTGACCAATTAATTCCTAGTGTAATCGCTGATGTGGCATATACTGATGTGCTATTTGGTACAGGAGTATACCATCTTGGAGGATAATGATCAACATAGAATGTCCTGTTCGCCTTGTTGTTCCCTTCATAATTCGATCCGTTAAACTCTGCCCTATAGCTTCCATCAGGCCATGTCATGACAGAGATATCATCAGAATAGTTGTGGTTAGTCACTGTAAGGTTTGTCTTTGACTGCGTGAACCTCACGGTGGTCGATGGAAGAGGCCCTACAATCCTCAAATTAGACGTGAAAACATTGTATGCAATGAAATCTGATCTTATAGTATTATTGAATATTGTCGTGTTCTCTATAATCTCATCAACACCTGTGCCGAAAAGGAACCATGCAGCGTTGCTATTTACTGTGAAATTAACAGTAGCGGACTTCCAGTTATTCATCTGGTCTTTAGCCCATATTGTAAGCGTGAAATTTGCAACAGTAACATCGCTGAAAGAAAGCAAATCACTCTTCCAGACATCAGTCAATGTCTTAGTCAAGACACCAGATGTCCTTGGCGCCCATGTATTAGTATAAGTTATTGAGTAATTCGCATATGTCGGGTCTGTACCTGAACTATCCGCTATATTTGCATATACCCTCAACTGGCCTGCAACAACCGACCCTTGCGACGGAGAGACACTGCTAATGACTGGCGCAGTATTATCTGTAGTAAACTGTGAGTAATTCAATCCGGATGAGAGACTTATACCCCATACACAGGAATTATTGACAAACGCATTATCGCAGCCCCGTATATACCACCTGAAAGTATCATCTTTCAATCCTGTAGTATCAATAGTATAAACATAATATGGATCTATAGGATACTCAACTATGAATGCAGTCCTCAAGGTCATGTTCTGCATGGCATAATACAGGCTGTTGCCGTTCTCAAACACAACAATCTTGTCATATATTGCCGGATTATTGCCAGACATACCAATGGACGCATTGAAAAGATTGCTACTAAGCAAATCAGTGACAACAATATCACCCGACGTATTCACGTAGGCTATCCTGTTACCATAGATTGCAGCGTCATTGCCTGACAAAGCAGATGTTG
>Ga0315268_10009045_pt1 | contig 10366 bp, 8 predicted proteins | sample C1_top_MG_FD_204535 | JGI IMG/M metagenome (GOLD analysis project Ga0315268, IMG submission 204535) | Sediment microbial communities from Yellowstone Lake, YNP, Wyoming, USA - C1_top | ecosystem: Environmental > Aquatic > Freshwater > Lake > Sediment | place: USA: Wyoming | collected 2017-08-01 | reverse complement strand
CCGGACGCTCCTGCAGTGGTCGATCGATTGCCAGCTCGATAGCCAGGCTCGCATCACGATTCCACAAGACCTGTTGAAGTTCGCCGGCATCGAAAATGAAGTTTTGATCCTTGGGGTTCTCGAACGCATCGAGATCTGGAACCCGAAAATCTATGAAGAATACATGAACAATCAACCGGCAACGTACGAAACTGTTGCCGAGGTTGTTCTGAAGCCATCGTCTTAGATTGGCGTACTCGGCTGTGCGTCTGGCATCGTACCATACGCCGGTCCTCCGGGAAGAGGCACTCGCTCTGCTCATAACGACGACCGGCGGCGTGTACGTCGATGCGACGCTCGGGGGAGGCGGCCACGCAGAAGCGATCCTACAGAGGCTCGATCCCACCGGGATTCTCACCGCTCTCGATACCGACCCAGACGCCATCCAAGTCTCCACCGGAAGGCTCGCGCGGTTCGGAAATCAGGCGATCCTCGTTCAGGAGAATTTTCGGTCTCTCTCATCCGTCCTCTCGCAGAGGGGATTCGACCGGATCAATGGTATCCTCTTCGATCTCGGTGTTTCATCCTACCAGATCGATGAGCCGTCGAAGGGCTTTAGCTTTCGGGCCGACGAACGGCTGGATATGCGGATGGATCGGAGACAGGCGCACGATGCTCACGAGCTGGTCAACCGGTGCGACGAACGGGAGCTGGCCGATATTCTCTGGAAGTACGGTGAGGAGAGAGCATCTCGGGCGATCGCCCGGGCGATCACCCGTCACAGGGAGAGATCAACAATCGAAACGACAGGCCAGCTTGCCGCAATCGTGGAGTCGGTCGTTGGCGACCGGTTCCTCGTGAAGACGCTTGCCAGGGTCTTCCAGGCCCTCAGGATCGAAGTCAACAAGGAGCTTGAGAATTTGCAGTCGGCGCTCGATCAGTCGATCCCGATCCTAAGCCCAGGCGGTCGGATCGTCGTCATCTCGTATCATTCTCTCGAGGATCGGATCGTCAAAGAGACGTTCAAGAGGGCAGCCGCAAAGTCCTATGCCTCAGGAAACAAGCTGGTTCCGGATCTCAAGGTGGAGCCGAGCCTGAAGATCTTAACGAAGAAGCCCATTCAAGCCTCAACGGTGGAGAAGCAGAACAATCCCCGAGCGCGAAGCGCGAAACTGAGAGCAGCAGAGAAGCTGTGAAATCAGTATAGCCGAGTCGCATCTCGCCCCAAGGACAAAAAAGAGAAAATCACGATCCACCCGTAACTCATTTCATGGCAAAGATCTACAGAAATAGCGCAGAGATTCTTGCCGAGCGTGCCCTACAGCCCGAAGAGTCGAGTGGCACCATGGCAGCCGCCAGGAGGCGGGCTCCGGTACCGTTACCCCCCGAGCCGACGCGACGGATGATTTACAGCGGCACAATGCCGATGCCCCCGGAGCCGGGCGCACCGTCCGGCGTCTCCCTTCCGCCCAAGAACCGGAAGATCGCGAGGCGGAGGGTTTCCCCGTTCAACATCATCGTTGCGCTGATGGTCACGGCGGCGGCTATCGTCCTCTACATCAGCAACATTATCGCTGTCAACCAGCTGGTCAATGACATCCACAAGCAAGAGGTGCGGCTTCAAGACCTCCTAAACGAGCAGGAAGTGCTCCGGGCGAAGACGAGCCAGATGTCAAGCCTCGAGCGCATCCGGAAGCGCGCTGAGGAGGAACTCGGCCTGCGGAATCCGACGCAGGCCCCCGGAGAGCTGCAGGTGGATCCCGAGAAGGTGCGTGAAGTCCAGGAAGCCATGCAGAAGCGCTGATGTCCGAGCAAGATCCCATATTGCCTCAACAGATTCCCGGCGCGCCGGAGGATGATGCGGTCCGGCAGGCGAAAGGCCGTTTGTTCGTGCTCAAGCTCGCCTTTGCCCTTTCGTTCCTGGTCATTGCGGCGCGCCTCGTACAGATCCAAATCTTTGAAGCGGCCCGGTACCAGGCCATCGCCCGAAAGCAGTACGAGCAGAGGGTCATCCTGCCTGCGATGCGCGGGGAGATCAAAGACCACAACGGCAATGTGCTGGCTTCGAACTCGATGTTCGCCTCTTTCGCGGCCGATCCAAAGATCGTCGGAGAGGGGGCGCTGGAGGTGGCACAGAAGTTCTCTGCCGTCTTTGGCAAGCCCCAAGCGTTTTACCTCAGCAAGCTGCAGACTGCGTTCGCCGCCAGCACGCCGAAGCGGTTCGTGTGGCTGGAGCGGCGCGTCCCCATCGACGCCGCGAAGAAAATCGAAGCGTTCAGGCTTCCCGGCATCGTAACGGTCGAGGAGCCAAGACGCCTCTATCATTATGATGACGTGGCCGGGACGCTGATCGGCTTCACCGACATCGATAACAGAGGGATCTCAGGGCTCGAGCTGGAGTTCGACGAATACCTTAGAGGAAAAGACGGCTCCGTCGTGATGCAGCGCGACGGCCTCGGCCGCTCACGTGCCTCCGTTGACTACCCTCGCGTCGAGCCGCGTGACGGCTGCGACGTTACCCTCACGATCGATCTTGCGTATCAATCGATCGTCCAGGAGGAGCTCAAGAAAGGCGTCGAGCTCAACAAAGCTGACGCCGGCCTCGCGGTGATGCTGAATCCCAAGACAGGCGAGGTGCTCGCGATGGCGAACGTGCCCGGCCTGAACCCGAACGATCTCAACTCCTACGATGTCGACGCCGCCCGCAACCGGGTTGTGACCGATGTGTTCGAACCGGGATCGGTCTTCAAGGTCGTCACCGCATCGGCCGCGTACGAGAACCAGCTTGTTACACCCGAACGACGGTTCTACGCCGAGCATGGCCGGTACGTGGTTCCGAGCAAGCGCGGCAGGGGCAGGACGATAACGGACGCGCACGAGTATGACTGGCTCACGTTCCAGGAGGCCATCGAGCTCTCGAGCAACATCGTAATGGCAAAGGTGAGCCCCCTCATCGGTCCGGAGCGCTTGTATCGAGAGGCGCGTGACTTCGGCTTCGGCATACCGACGGGCATCGATCTGCCGGGGGAGGTCCGGGGCAAGCTCAAGAAACCGTTCGAATGGTCTGGGACCACGCTTCAAACGATGGCCTACGGCTACGAGGTGGCTGTAACGCCGCTTCAGCTGGCGGGGGCCTACGCGGCGGTTGCGGACCACGGCGTGTTGATGAAGCCGTACGTCGTCTCCCGCGTCGAGGACAACACTGGTGAAACTGTTTTCGAACAGCACCCTCAAACCATCCGCAGGGTCATCTCGCCAGAGACCGCGGCGCTCCTCACGCAGGCCTTTGAAGGTGTCGTCGAGCGCGGAACCGCAGAAGATGTCCGCCTCGCCGGCGTTCGCATCGCAGGAAAAACGGGGACCTCGCGCAAAGTCGTTGACGGCCGGTACGGCTCCGGAAGCTACACCGCCTCATTCGTCGGTTTCTTCCCCGTCGAGGATCCACAGGTCGTGTGCCTCGTCATGTTGGACAACCCTAGGGCACGAGGGTACTACGGCGGCATCACGAGCGGGCCGGTGTTCCGCGCAATTGCCGAGCGGATCATTAATACCACAGGCCGATTCACGAAGAAGCCGCCGGTGAACGAGCAAAGCCCGAAAGGGGGTATCAGCGTCCCGGATGTTCGGACGCTCGAGCTGAACATTGCTGTCAAGATGTTGGAAGGGATGGGATTGAAAGGTGAGCCGGTTGGCTCTGGAGAGATTGTGATTCGTCAAGTCCCCGCGCCGGGCAGACACCTTGAGCCGGGGGATATCGTTCAACTTGTTCTCAACAGCGAGGAAGCGGACGAGACGAGCGGGAGGGTGGTTGTCCCGGACGTACGGGGGATGAGTCTCCGGCGTGCGATCAACAGATTGGTTGTTGACGACTTCGATGTGAGCGTGCGCGGCTCGGGAGTTGTAGTGGAACAAATCCCCTCAGCGGGGAACAAAGCTCAATCCGGCGCAACGATCCACTTGGTCTGCGAGCCGCGCACGATTAGTTCAGCTGCCTTGTATTGAACGTCTCAGTACCTTATACAGAATGAAGTTAGGACAGCTCCTGGAAGGGGTCACGGTTTCCAAGCTCTTTGAGACGGTGTACGGACGAATGGTGGTGACACAGGATATCGAGGTCAGGCGAATTCAGTACGACTCCCGGCGAGTGGAACCGAATGACTGCTTCGTCGCCATCCGGGGGACGGAAACGGACGGACACCGATTTATCCAGTCGGCGATCAGTAGGCGGGCCAGCGTGATCGTACTGGAGAACGAGGCTGTCTTGCCCGATTCACTCTCCATGCACGCCGGCGTGATCAAGGTCGTCGTGCCCGACAGCCGGAAAGCGCTCGCGGTGATGTCAGCGAACTATTTCGGCCACCCATCCCGCAAGCTCACCATGGTAGGGGTCACCGGAACCAACGGCAAAACGACGACCACGCACATCGTGAAGTCCATCCTTGAAGCAGCGCGTCAACGCGTAGGCCTGATCGGCACGATCGAATACAAGATCGGAGACACGGTCATTCCAGCCACGCACACGACTCCGGAATCACTCGAGCTGAACGAACTGCTGGCGCAGATGGTCCAGTCGGGCTGCACCTCCATTTCGATGGAGGTCTCCTCGCACGCTCTCCACCAGTCGCGGGTCTACGGCCTCGAATACGACGTTGCGGTCTTCACGAATCTAACGCAGGATCACCTGGACTACCACGGGACGATGGACGAGTACTTTCGTGCGAAGAGCCTCCTGTTCGAAGGACTTGCGCCCGATGCCTGTGCCGTGACGAACCTGGACGATGAATGGGGCTCGAAGATCACGATCCCCCGTGAGGCTCCCCGGCTGACGTACGGCATCGGCGAGCCTGCTGATGTCCGGGCGACGGACGTACAATTGTCGATGCAGGGGACATCGTTCACCGCCAGCTTCAAGAACCGGCGAACGGCGATCTCCTCCCCTCTGGTCGGTCGCTTCAACGTCTACAACATTCTTGCGGCCTTCACCGCCGCGCTCGCACTCGAGATACCTCTGGAGACCATTGCGAAGGGCATCGCGAACGTAGCTTCCGTTCGAGGACGTTTCGAGCGGATCGCGTCTCCCAAGGGCTGGACGGCCATTATCGACTATGCACACACGCCGGACGCATTGGAGAAGTGCCTCAGGACCATTCACGATATTCTTCCGACGAGGAACCGGGGCAAGGTGATCACGGTGTTCGGAGCCGGCGGTGACCGCGACAGGAGCAAGCGGCCCCTGATGGGGAAGGTCGTCAGCACTCTGAGCGACCTCGCGATCGTCACATCCGACAATCCCCGGACTGAAGACCCCCAGCGGATCATCGATGACATCGTTCGGGGGATCGACAGCGGGACAAAGGCGATCCAGATCCCCGACCGGAGGGAAGCGATTGTAACGGCGCTCGAGTCGGCAGGGCAAGGAGACGTCGTACTGATTGCCGGGAAGGGACATGAAGACTATCAAGTCATCGGCACGACGAAGAGACATTTCAGCGATCGGGAAGTTGTGGAGGAACTGATCAGCACGTGAAGCTCACTCAGAAGGACATCCTGAGCGTCAAGCACATGCACGCCATCGGGTTCGAGGCACCTCAGCGCTTCGCCTGCTCGGGCGCCTCGACCGATTCCCGCACGGTTCACAGCGGTGATCTCTTCATTGCGATTCGAGGAGAGAAATTTGACGGGCACAACTTCGTGACGAAAGCGATCGAAGCTGGCGCGGCTGGCCTGGTCGTTGACGCGAAATGGGCGGATGCAAATCCAATCCTGCTCTCCAGCCTGAATGTGCCCCGGCTGATCGTGGAGGACACCGTGCGAGCACTCGGCCAGCTGGCGACGGTGTACAGGCGTCGATTCAGGATCCCGGTCCTCGTTGTGGGTGGGAGCAACGGGAAGACAACGACCAAAGAGATGGTGCGCGCCGTGCTCGGCACCAAGTACAAGGTGCTCGCCACCGAGGGCAACCTCAACAATCATCTCGGCGTACCGCAGACCCTGCTTCGGCTGGAGAAGAAGCATCAGATCGCGGTGATCGAGATCGGCACGAATCATTTTGGCGAGATCGCCTACCTCTGCTCGATCATCGAGCCGACGCATGCTCTCGTCACGAACGTTGGTCGCGAGCACCTCGAGTTCTTCGGATCGCTTGCCGGCGTCGCCAAGGCGGAAGGCGAGGCGTTCGAATGGCTGCGAGCGAACCGGCCCGGGACCGCGACCGGCTTCATCAACGCGGACGACGCCCGCTTGTTCACGAAGGCTCGCGGATTGAAAAAACTTGTCTCCTTTGCTTTCAGGAAGCAAGCAACCGTCAGGGGCAAGCTTCTGTCGGTGAGCGAGCACGCGTGCGCCCGCCTTGAGATCAAAGCAAAGGGGAAGAGATCGTTCACCGTCGAGCTCTCGGTCCCCGGACCGCATAATGCGCAGAATGCTCTCGCCGCTGCAACGGTCGGACTGTTTTTCAGAGTCCCGTCGGCCAAGATTCAGAAGGGGCTTTCGTCCTTCACTGGATCGAGCAAGCGCATGCAGCTTGTGAAGCTCGATGGCGTCACGATCCTGAACGACACGTACAATGCTAACCCTGACTCTGTCATGGCTGCCTTCCAGACATTGCGGTCGGCGAGCACCAAGGGCAAGAAGATCGCCGTCCTTGCGGATATGCTCGAGCTCGGTCAGAATGCCGTTGACGAGCATCGCCGCATTGGCCAGGCCGCGGCAAAATACGGGGTTGAGTACTTGCTCACCTACGGGACGCTGGCACAACACATTCACGACGCAGCGGCAATGAAGTTCAAGGCGCATTATGATCAGAAGAACATTTTGTCGGAATATCTTGCAGAGCTCTTGACCGATGGAGACATCGTCCTCGTCAAAGGTTCACGCGGGATGAAGATGGAGGATGTGGTCACCTTCCTGACAGAGCGCATGAAGGAAGCGCACGGGTCATCCGAGCAAGCGGCATAGTAAATGCTCTACTATCTCTTTACATATCTTCACAACCACCAGATTGACATCCCGGGATCGGCGATGTTTCGGGCCATCACCTTCCGCGCGGGCGCGGCGGCAGTGACAGCACTCATCATCGCGTTCTGGTTAGGACCGAAGATCATCCGAAGACTTCGAGCTCTGCAAATTGGTGAAGCCGCAAAGCTCGAGGCTCCGAAGACTCACCTCACCAAAGCCGGAACGCCGACCATGGGAGGGCTCATCGTTCTCGCATCCATCATCATCCCGGCCCTCCTGTGGGCGGACCTGCAGGATGTGTACGTCATCCTCATTCTTTTTGTCACCTTCGCCCTCGGTGCGGTCGGGTTCCTGGATGATTACCTCAAGGTCGTCAAGAAAAAGCCAAGAGGGCTGATCGGGCGGTACAAGATCGTCGGTCAGATTGTCGTCGGCCTCGTTGTGGGGGGTATCATCTTCTTCTTCCCGCAGTGGATCGACTCGGGCCTCGTCGCGTTGAAGTCGAAGACCACCGTCCCCTTCTTCAAATCCCTTGAATTCGACCTCGGATGGTTCTACATCCCTGTGGTCATCTTCATCATTACGGCGACATCGAATGCGGTCAACCTCACAGACGGCCTCGACGGCCTTGCGATCGGTACGGTGGGAATCGTCGGTCTCACGCTCGCCATCATCGCGTACATCTCCGGCCACGCAGAGTGGAGCCGCTATCTGACGATCCCTCACCTCCGGGGCAACGGCGAACTGGCAATCTACTGCTCAGCACTCGTCGGGGCATCCCTCGGGTTTCTTTGGTTCAACTCGTACCCGGCCCAGGTCTTCATGGGGGACACCGGCTCGCTGGCTCTTGGCGGCGTCATCGGGGCGATGTGCGTGCTCATCAAGAAGGAGCTGCTGCTGCCGACGCTCGGGGGTGTTTTCCTGATGGAGACGCTCTCCGTGATCATCCAACGAACCTACTTCAAGTACACAAAGAAGAAGTACGGGGAGGGTCGGCGCGTCTTCAAGATGGCACCGATCCATCATCACTTTGAGCTGCTCGGCTGGCCCGAGCCGAAGATCGTGACGCGCTTCTACATCGTCGCGATCCTTCTGATGATCTTGAGTCTCGCCACCTTCAAGGTCCGGTAGGGAGAACGATCGGGAGGAACCATGCAGGAAAACTTCACCGTCGGTTGGGGGACCCTTGCATTGATCAACGCGGCGATCGCTCAGTCGAAGAGTCGAAGCGGCGCCACATGGCTCATTGCATCTCTTTTCCTGGGGCCAATTGCAACTGCCATTTTGGTCCTGTTGCCAAAGTACGAAGCGACCCCTGAGGGCATCGAGCGCGAACAGGCAGTCGAGAGGGTCCTGAAGTTTGTCAACACAGCGCTGGTCGTCCTCGTTGTCCTCGCGATCGTGATCGCCATGGTGAAGAAATTCTGGGTCTGAGACTATTTTGGGGAATGATGAGGTCCAGAAGCCTTATTCGCGCGAAATGGATAGCACACAGCTCCGAAACAGGAAGATCACTGTCATCGGCGCCGCCCGAAGCGGCGTCGCGGTCGCCAGCCTTCTGCAGGATGAGGGTGCGCAGGTTTTCGTTAGCGACAAAGGACAGACCGAGAAGCTGAAGGCTGAAGCTCAGGCGCTCTCACAAGCGGGGATCGCGTGGGAGATCGGCCAGCACACGGATCGAGTCTATGATTGTTCTTTGATGGTTGTGAGCCCGGGAGTTCCCAGCAACGCTCCCGTGGTACTCGAGGCGCAGAAGCGCGGTATCAAGATCGTCAGCGAGGTAGAGGTCGCAAGCTGGTATTGTCGTTCGCCCATCGTTGCCGTCACAGGCTCCAACGGCAAGACAACCACGACAACACTGATCGGGAGGATCCTCGGCGATGCAAAGAAAAAACATGCAGTTGCGGGCAACATTGGCACGGCATTCTCATCAGTCGTTCTGGGCCTGGCTGAAACAGATATTGCTGTTCTGGAGATAAGCAGCTTCCAGCTCGATCATTGCGAGACGTTTCGACCCAGGATTTCGATCATTCTGAACGTGACGCAGAACCACATGGACCGCTACGGGAACTCGATGGAACGGTACGCGTCTGCCAAGGCTCGCATCTTCATGAATCAGGTCGGCGACGATGTGCTGCTCTATAATGCCGACGATCCTTGGACGGCCAAGATCGTTCCGACCGCTCGTTGCAGGAAGATCACCTTCAGCATTCAGGAGCGTTGGAAGGAAGGAGCTTTCGTCAACGATGGGTGGTTGATGACCACGTTGGATGGAAGGGAAACCCGGGTGATCCGGATCGACCAGATCAGCATCAGAGGGCCCCATAATCTCTACAATTCAATGGCCTCCGCCCTGGTCGGTCAACTCCTTGACGTCGGGGTAGCGTCCATTCGGGCCACGCTGAAGAATTTCAAGGGGGTTGAGCACCGGCAGGAGTTCGTCCGGGAGGTGAACGGCGTCCGGTACTTCAATGATTCCAAAGCGACAAGCGTGGATGCCGTCTGGTATGCGCTTCAGGCGTTCGACAGGCCGATCGTGCTGATGCTAGGCGGCCGGGACAAAGGGAACGATTACACGAAAATCTTCGATCTGGTCCGCAAGAACGTCCGGGCGATCGTGGCGATGGGAGAATCAGCCGACAAAGTGGAGAAAGCCTTTTCGGACTTCAAGACGGTCCGACGAGCAAACTCGATCGACGATGCGGTGCTGACGGCGCAGAGCCTGGCGCGGCCTGGAGATGTGGTGCTATTGTCCCCGGCGTGCGCGTCGTTCGATTGGTTCGAAAATTACGACCAGCGCGGCAAGGTGTTCAAGGAGCTTGTGAAGAATTTGTAGGAAGATGTCCGACTTCTTCCAGCGCGTCACGACGGCAGAAGTCGGACATCTACACCAGCATGACAAGAACGCAGCGCAACCATATCGATTTAGCGCCGCTCATCGCGGTCCTCACGTTGATGGTGTTGAGTCTCGGTGTTGTCTACAGCGCTTCGGCGACATGGGCGACGGAGAAATTCGGCGAGAGCAACCGTCTGTTGAACCTGCACGCGCTCAAGGTTCTGCTCGGCTTGGTTGCGCTCTTCGTCGGTATGACGACCGACTACAAGAGGTACAAGAAATTCACGAAGCCCGCGGTCATCATTTCGATCGTGTTTCTCTTCGTCACGCTTCTTCTCGGAGGAGAGGTAAAAGGGGCAGCGCGCTGGCTCCGGTTTGGAGGTCTGAGTCTTCAGCCCTCGGAGTTCGCGAAGCTCGCGCTCCTCTTTCACCTCTGCACGTTGATCTCGACGAAGGGGGAAGCGATCTGGAAGTTCAAGAAGGGTTTCCTGCCGATGATGATCTGGATCGGAAGTGTTGCGGGGCTTGTGCTGCTGCAGCCGAATTTCAGCACGGGGTCGATGATCCTGCTGATCAGCCTCGTGATGCTTTTCA
>Ga0315268_10009044_pt1 | contig 10366 bp, 10 predicted proteins | sample C1_top_MG_FD_204535 | JGI IMG/M metagenome (GOLD analysis project Ga0315268, IMG submission 204535) | Sediment microbial communities from Yellowstone Lake, YNP, Wyoming, USA - C1_top | ecosystem: Environmental > Aquatic > Freshwater > Lake > Sediment | place: USA: Wyoming | collected 2017-08-01 | reverse complement strand
TCTTTTTCCCGTCATTGCAAGTCGGCTTTGCGCGAAAGAGATAATAAAAGGCCGTCCAGATTATGGAGATTATTACGATATAAACAAGAATGATAACCGCGCGCTTAATGCCTCGCTGAAATGGAGTCATTTGATATTTCAAATTTTCTTGTCTTAATACTAAATTATTCTAAACCACTTGTCTAATCCATTTCAAATCCAGCTCGTTAACCCGTTTCAGCCATAGGCTGATCCGCCTTTGGCGGAAACTCGCCAATAAAACAACATATCAATAAAACCTTGCAAGTAAGCCAATTTAATACTACCATTAAGCTGTAACTATTCACCCCGTACCACAGAGCACTCCGCAACGTAAGCCCGGAGATAAATGTTATAAATCCCAAAGGGTAATATCCCTAAGACCACAGACGTAAACCTAAACCTGTGGTACGGGGTTTACTAAAAATATGGAGAAAACCAAAAAGATTGAGATAATGCGCCACTCTCTGGCTCATGTATTGGCTACTGCCGTTTATGAAATGTTTCCGGACGCCAAATTCGGCGTTGGGCCGGCTATCGAAAATGGCTTCTATTATGATTTTGATTTGCCCCGCACTCTCATTCCGGAGGACTTGGAAATCCTCAAGGAAAAAATGCGCCGGATTATCAAGGCCAATTATAAATTTGAAAAAGCCAATATTTCAGCTGATAACGCTATCAAGCACTTTAAAAAAGCCAAACAGCCTTATAAGGTTGAATTAATTAACGACCTTAAAAAAGAATCTAAACCTTTGAAATCAAAAAAAGGCAAACTCGCTACTCGCTACTCGCTACTCGCTACTATCTACAAAACCGGCCCTTTTGTAGATTTATGTTCCGGCCCTCATCTCGATTCAACCGGCGAAATAAACTCGAAAGCGTTCCGGCTCACCAAAATTTCCGGAGCTTACTGGAAGGGCGATGAAAAAAACAAGATGCTTCAGAGAATTTATGGCGTGGCTTTCGCAACCGAAAAAGAATTGAAAAATTATCTGTCAACAATCGAGGAAGCCGAAAAAAGAGACCATAAAAAACTGGGACGCGAACTAGGTCTTTTTTCTTTTCACCCCGAATCCCCCGGTTCGGCTTTCTGGCATCCCAAAGGAATGGTTATCTGGAATGAAATGGAAAAGTTTGGAAAAAGTTTGCGTGCGAAATATGGTTTTCAGGAAATTCAAACTCCGATACTAGCAAAAAATGAATTATGGAAAAAATCAGGACACTGGGATCACTTCAAAGATAATATGTTTTCAGTAAAAGCTGACAACGAAACATACTGCATAAAACCGATGGACTGCCCTTTTAATATTTTGATATATAAAGAACAAACAAGATCTTACCGGGATCTTCCTATCCGCTTCACCGAAATCGGGCGAATTATGCGCAATGAAAAATCCGGCGAGCTGAACGGCTTGCTGCGAGCCAGATATTTGACTCAAGATGATTCGCATATTTTTTGCCTGCCGGAACAAGTTGAAAAAGAAATCACAAGTCTTATCAAAATGGTAAAAGAATATTATCCCGCTTTTGGAATTATGCCCGAATTTTTCCTTTCCACCCGTCCCGATGAATTTCTCGGCAAAAAATCGGACTGGGAAAAAGCCGAAAAAAGCCTTGCCAGCGCCTTGCGTAAAGAAAAAATGAAATATGGCATCAAAGAAAAAGAGGGCACATTCTACGGGCCGAAGGTTGACATTGATGCCAAGGACGCGCTGGGGAGAAAATGGCAGTTGGCTACCATCCAACTTGACTTTCAGATGCCGCAAAGATTTGAGTTGGACTATATCGGAAAAGATGGCAAGAAAAAAGTGCCCGTAATGATTCACGCCGCCGTTTTTGGCTCATTTGAGCGCTTTATCGGCATTCTCACCGAGCACTACGCCGGCGCCTTTCCGCTCTGGCTCTCGCCCGTCCAAGTCGAAATTATTCCAGTCAGTGATAAATTCCAAAAATACGGAGAGCAAATAAATTCGCTTCTCTTATCCGCCGAAATTCGCTCCCAAATCCGCGAATCATCCGAGTCTTTGGGCAAAAGAATCCGCACCGCCCAAAACGAAAAAATAAATTATATGCTGATCGTCGGCGAGAAAGAAGTGAAAGCCAAATCAGTCGCCGTGCGTGATCGGGAAAAAGGAGACCTTGGAGTGATGAAGTTAGAGAAGTTTTTAGAGAAAATAAAAAAAGAACTTAAGGATAAGAAATGATTTTGTAATGAAGTATTATATCAAGGTTTTCGGCTGTCAAATGAACTATTCCGACGCCGAAAGAATTTCAACAATTTTAGAAAAACATAAACTTAAACCAGCCGCTTCACCTGATGCGGCTGATTTAATCATATTCGTCACCTGTGGCGTCCGCCAAAGCGCAGAAGACCGCGTCTATGGCCAGATAAACAACACCCGCAAAAAATTTCCAAAGAAAAAAATTATTCTCACCGGCTGCCTCGCACATCGAAAAGATGTTCAGCGAAGACTCAAGGGAAAAGTTAACTTATTTTGCGAAATAAAAAATTTCCCAAATAAAATTAAAAAAATACTAAATACCCGCCCGACTTGCTTCGCAACTCGAAGCGGGCGGGCTAAATACCAGATACCTGCCCGCATTGCTACGCAAAGCGTTGCAGGCGGGCCAGATACAAAAAACGGACTATGTAATGATTATCTCAAAATAACTCCCCACTACACAAACTCGCACACAGCCTACATCCCCATCATGACTGGCTGCAACAACTTCTGCGCCTATTGCGTCGTCCCCCATGCGAGAGGACGTGAATATTCCCGTCCGGTCGAAGATATTTTGAAAGAAGCGCGGGCTTTGGTCAAAAAAGGATATAAAGAAATAATATTGCTGGGACAAAATGTGAATAGCTATAGAGGTTTTTACAAAAACAAAGAAATTAATTTTCCTAAATTATTGAGGCTGATTGACAATATTCCCGCGAAGCGAAGCGAAGCCCCGCACCAAACTGACAAGGGCGGTTTTGGCGCATGGGGTAAGTTCTGGCTCACCTTCCTCACCAGCCACCCCAAAGATATGTCCGACGAACTGATTAAAACAATTGCCAAAAGTAAAAAGGTTTGCGAATACGTGAATCTCCCGGCGCAATCGGGGAACGATGAAATCTTACGAAAAATGAATCGGAATTATACGGTCGAGCATTACAAAAAACTTATCAAAAAAATCCGTCAAGCATTCCTAAGACCGAGTCTTAGGAAATCCGCAAGTTTAGCTTTAAAAAAAACTTTCGGAAAATTGCCCCCCGCCATCTCCACCGACATTATCGTTGGCTTTCCCGGCGAAACAAAAAAGCAATTTGAAAATACAGCCAAGTTTATGCGGGAACTGAAATTCGATATGGCCTATATATCCCAATACTCCCCCCGCCCCGAAACCGCCGCCTGGAAACTGAAAGATAATATTCCCAAAAACGAAAAAGCCCGCCGCGAAAAAGTCTTGACGGACATTCTTTTGAAAACCGCACTTGAAAATAACAAAAAATATGTTGGGAAAGTGGTTGAAGTTTTGATAGATAAAATCCTAAAGCTAAGCTTTAGGAAATCCGAAAGCTTAGCTTTAGGAAAATATAAATATCTGGCGAGAACCCGCACCCAAAAGAAAGTCGTGTTTTTCTCAAACAAAAAAATCCCCATCGGGAGTTTTGTGAAAGTGAAAATAACAAAAGCCAAAGCGTTTGGGCTGGAGGGAGAAATTTTATGAATAAAATCCTAGTCATCCTTGGCCCGACTTCTTCGGGAAAATCCGATATTGCTATTAAATTGGCGAAAAAGTTCAATGGTGAAATAATTTCCGCCGACAGTCGGCAGATTTATCGCGGGATGGATGTTGGTACCGGGAAAACGCCAGGCAAACTTATAGCGGTCCGTCCGCATTCCTCTTTGGCCGCGCGGTCGGTCCGCTACAAAATATTCATATCCCGCGACATCTCCCACTACATGCTTGATATTGTCAGCCCGCGCACGGAATACAACGTCGCAAAGTTTAAAAAGCAGGCGGAAAAAATTATTAAAGATATTTTAAAACGTGGCAAACTACCAATCATCTGCGGCGGGACAGGGTTTTGGATTTCAGCAATTGTTGACAATGTTCAATTTCCAGAAGTGAAGCCCAATTGGAAACTGCGAAAAAAGCTCGAAAAATATTCCACCGAAAAATTATTCGCAATGCTTAAAAAATTGAATCCCGAAAGAGCAGAAACAATTGACCCGAAGAATAAAGTCCGCCTCATCCGTGCCATAGAAATCTGCAAAAAAATCAAAAAAGTCCCCTCTTTAAAAAATACCAGATACCAGATACTAAATACTAGATACAAAACATTACAAATCGGCCTCAAACTTCCCAAAGAAAAATTACATAAAAACATAGAAAAACGGGTTAAAATCAGAATCAAGCAAGGGATGGTCGCCGAAGTCAAAAAACTCCGCAAACAAGGCCTGAGCTGGAAAAAAATTCAATCCTTCGGTCTCGCCTATTTCTGGATTCCGCTGTATTTGCAAAACAAAATTACTAAACAGAGGCTTGTTGAAAAAATTATTCAAGCCGAAAAAAACTACGCCAAACGGCAGATGACATGGTTTAAGAGAGACAGAAGAATTAAATGGCTAGAAAATTACAGGGAGATAGAAAAAGAAATTAATAGATTATTGAAGATACAAAAAGATTAAGGTCGGGAAGATTCCCGACCTTTTATAAATTGGAGTAATTTAATCTAGGGATGCGCTCTTTTCCGTCGAAATTCTCGACAGCTTGCTCTTCCATGCCCGCCTTTGCTCAAATCCGCTTGGCAGACTCTGCACATCACTTGATCCAAACTAAACTCAAAGGATTCTTTCTGCCTGATAAGATTGGCAAATTCATCCAGAAAATAAGTGCAAGAGGTTGCATCTTCCAGGGTACACACACTGGACCGTTTGCAATTCAGGTACTCACAAATTGCATGCACCTTTTCTCTTCCCTTCTTCACAGCATCAGAGATTAACGCCAGATGATCAGCTGCGATGCGAAGCTCTTCGGGAGAAAGGTATTCGGCTAAACCCTTCGGAAGCAAAGTTATAAGATTCATAACTCCTCCTTTTAGAAAAGAACTCAAAAAAAATCCGCCCCTGACGGGCGGTGTCCGCTAAAAAACATTTTTGAATTTTGGTGAGTTTTTAGCCATCTTTGCTATCTTAGCCCTTTCGCTATCTCTTGTCAAGAGCCCTTCTCAATAATTTTTGCGCAGTCCCAGGATTCGCTTTTCCTTTCGCCTCTTTCATCACTTGCCCAATCAGATATTGCATCGCAGCCTGCTTACCAGCTTTAAAATCCTCAACCGGGACAGGATTTTTCTCAATTACTATTTTAACATACTCCTCTATCCTCACTTCATCACCAACTTGAGCCAGGTTCTTTTCCGCAATTATATGCTCTGGGTCAGCACCCGTTTTTACCATTTCCTCGAGAACCAATTGCGCTGCGCTGGAATTTATTTTTCCTTGAGCGACAATACTCACCAGCTCCCCGAAATTCTCGGGAGTAATTTTCAAGCTGGGGATTCTTTCTCCTTCCTTGAGATATTTTTTTAGACCAGTAATGAGGTAATTTGCTGTTAATTTAGATAGTCCACTATCTTCCTCGCATAATTCGCAGGCTTCACTCACTGCTTGTTCGAAAAATTCCGCCAGTTCCCTATCTCGTGAGAGAATCTCGGCATCATATTTTGATAATTTATACTCATCCTGAAATCTTTTTATTTTTTGCGCTGGCAGCTCCGGCAGCTCTGCCATCACTTTATCCACGTATTCCCGATTAAATTCAAGCGGCGGTAAATCCGGCTCGGGAAAATAGCGGTAATCGTGGGCGGATTCTTTTTCTCGCTGCGAATATGTCTGCATCTTGTTTTCATCCCAGCCACGCGTTTCCTGGATAACTTTCTCATCCTTATCCAGAATCTCGGATTGTCTCCTAACTTCAAAATCAATCGCTTTCTCGACTGATTTAAAAGAATTCAGATTTTTTATTTCTACTTTTATCCCAGATTTTTTGTCTTTTGAAATAGAAATATTGGCTTCGCAGCGCATATGTCCTTTTTCCATATCAGCATCAGAAATTCCAAGGTACCGTAAAATTAGCTGTAACTCTTCGCAGAATTTCTTAGCCTCTTGAGCGGATTTTATATCCGGCTCCGTCACCAACTCCATAAGAGGCACACCGGAACGATTGAAATCAACTAGGCTAAAATCTGTTCCTTTTTGATGGATAAGCTTCCCTGTATCTTCCTCAAGATGAATTCTCGTTATGCCAATGATTTTCCCATCTCCCATCTCTAACTTCCCACCTCTACATATCGGCTGGTCATATTGGGATATCTGGTACCCCTTGGGAAGATCGGGATAAAAATAATTTTTCCGGTCAAATTTGGAGATTTTAGCGATTTTGCAATTAAGCGCCAAGCCCACTCGAATCACATATTCAATCGCTTTTTCATTGGCCACCGGTAAAACTCCGGGTTGCCCTGTGCAAACCGGGCAAATATTAGAATTAGGAACACGATCAAGTCCCAGTTCATTTTTGCACGTACAAAACATTTTGGAGTCCGTTTTGAGCTCCACGTGAACCTCCATTCCGATTGTGGGTTTATATTTCATAAAAAATGCGAAATTATAAAATCAAACCTGAGCTTCCCTTCCCTCCGTCGTCACTCTTCCCCCTTGCCATTGTCCGCGATATTGACTTCCTTCGCCCAAAACCTGATGGAAAGTGATATGAACCACCCGCGCGCCCATATCCACTTTTATGTTCGATTTTCCCAAATTGTAAAGCCCAAAAGTGAGTTCACCTTGGTAACCAGTATTCACAATCCCGTTGAAAAGGGCCAGCCCCGAGCGAAATAAAGTCGTTCGGGGAAAAATTATCCCTGAAATGTCATTGGGCAGATTTACTTTCTCGACCGTCTTGATTAAATAATACTTACCGGGCTCAAAAATATAAGAAGTAACTTTTTTGGGATTGTATTTCGCCACCAGTTTTGATTTTGGCGTCTCCCTCTCGTCAATTCCCAGATATCCATAACCCTCCAAATTATAGACCTCGCCTATTCGCAAATCAAAACCAGCCCCTTCTGGGTTTTTAAGCTCCCGTTTGGACAGGTTTTCAATAAGATTCTTTTCTTTAATAAGCCGAAGAAGTTCTTGGATACCTAGTATCATTGATTTACGATTTAAGATTTACGATTTACGAACAAAAAGAAAAAGTTCTTAAATCATAAATCGTAAATCCTAAATCTATTCGCTCTCCAGCCTCCTTCTCGAAGTATCATCTTCCAAAAAATCCTTGAACCATTTTTTGTCTTCTTTAGTTAGTCTGACTTGCCTAATCCTGACATTGGCCTCTTCGGCTACTTCCCGCCAGTGTTTGTCACGTTCGACATTTTTCGAATCGTAACCAATTTCATAAACAATTTCACGGATTCCTGCCCGAACCAAAAGCTTGGTGCAAACGTAACAGGGAAAGAGGGTGAAATAGGCCGTGGCTCCTTCGACGCCAATGCCATAGCGCGCGGCAAGCGCAATTGCATTGGCTTCCGAGTGGACGCTTCTGCAAAAATCATATTTTTCGCTGTCTGATGCTTTGATGTTTCGACGGTAGCAGACTCCTTCATCCGAGCAATGCGGAACTCCCGGCATCGAACCGTTGTAGCCGGTGGACAAAACCTGCTTGTCGCGCACGATCACGCATCCGGTCGGCCGCGAAAGACAAGTTGACCGCGACGCGGCCATTTTGGCAAGGGCGAGAAAATAAGCATCCCAAGACGGCCGTTTGAAAGCTGGAGGCATAAATTTTATTTTGAGATAATTTTAGTTAAAAAGAGGCACCCCTACAGTGCTCTCTTATTATAACGGCTTCAAAAAGAAAAGGCAAAATTTTTCTATTCCACTCTCGCAAATACCACCACCTGCACCTTATCGCCGTATTTTTTGGCGCATTTGGGGCAGGTGGCGTAGAAGAAGATAAATTCTTTGGGCGAAAAGCCTTTTTCCCGGCAGTATTTCTTGGTTTCCTTGAGCCAGCGGCGCATGTCACCATAATGCCCCTCAAAAAGCCGGGTCAAAAACTTTCCGGTGATAAGTTCCGTTTCAAATATATCAGACTTATGCGCAATCGGAATCAGAAGATCCGCTCCAAACAAACCATCATTTTTAACGAGTATCATGTTCTCCGCCAAAAGCCCCGCTTCTTTCACTTTCGCTGTTCCCTTAATAATTTTCTGCCCAATATTTATCGGCACGTGGAAAAAGGCATGGTAGTGCGATTTGTAAAACGGCTTGTCCCGCCAGACGATTTCTTTTTTGTCCCACTCGGCGGCAGCTAATATTTTGCAACATTCGGCGTTCATAGACTGACAAACTTAACTGGCAAAACTTTTTTATAAACTCCCGCAACCATAAACGAATCTGATTCATGAATATAAATCGGCTGGTGAAAAGAATTAGTCGAACTGGGAAAGAGGCCAATCACGCCGTTTCCGAGTTTGCGGAAATGCTTGATAGTTGCCAGACCATTCACAATCGCCACCACGATTTTCCCGTCGTAATCGTAATCAATATCTTTCTTTTCAAAAATGACATAGTCGCCGTCGTTGATGTCTTCTTTATTCATTGAATCTCCAAGGGTTTTCACCGCAAAAAGTTTTGCTTTCGCACTTGGTGCGATAAGGCTCTCCGAAATTTGAAGATAGCCGTCAATGTTATCCTCGGCAAATGCGAGGGCGTCTCCGGCAGACGCGAGACCATATACTGGCACGCGAATCGCACTCTCGAGACCACCGGAAAAATTTTCATTTTCCACAAGATAAATTTTCCTGAAAACATCGCGCTTCACCAAATCTTTTTTCTCAAGGGCTTCAATCACCTGCACCACTCCCTTTAGGCTTTTTTCTTGAATCCCCCGCTTTTTCAATTCTTTATATACCTTATACGTCGTCGGATTCCCTTTCCCGGAATCAATAAATTCCCGGATAATTTCGAGAATCAAATTTTGCTTGGACGTTAACTCTTTTTCCATTTGTATTTAATTAGTGTTTAATCTGTTTAAGAATCTGTGTTCTTGGCACACTATCACTATATCACTATCCGTTACCTTTAGTCAATCCTTATTTATCCACACTCACTTTTTCCCCAATATAAAGCAAATTCCAGCCTTCTTTTGTTTTCAGTGTTTTGAAACCGGCTTCACAAAAAAGACTTTTCAGCTCTCCCATCCTGAAAGGATGGTGATAACGACTGAAAACTTTTTCTCCTGATTTGAAAGGTATATTTGCGTCAATCCAGTTTTTAGTTGATTTCTGGTGGTATTTGAGATATTGTTTCTGCCACAAATTCCAAACGGTGACGATGATTTTCCCGCCCGGCTTCAGAACCCGATGTAATTCTTTAACTATTCCCAAGGCGTACTCCTCGCTCGGAAAGTGATGAAATACCGCGATTGAAAAAACCATATCAAAATAATTATTCTCAAACGGAAGTTTTGCGGACAACGAGTCGATTTTGATAAATTTCGTTTTTTCGCTAGAATACTTTTGCTTGGCGATATCAATCAATTTCTGCGAAACATCAACTCCGACGAACTTGCCCGCCGAAGCTTTGGCGAAGGCGGGTTCGCTCCATATTTCATTGAGAAACCCTGCCAACCTCCCGTTGCCGCATCCAAAATCCAAAATTTTATCGCCCGGCCTGACCATATCCTTCATAAACTTCAAATCCCGCCACCAAAAAGCGCGGGTGCTTGAAAATTTATCGGCTATCAAATCGTAGCCAGTTTCAAGTTCGGATAATATTTTTCTAACAGTTTCCTTTTTCATTCTATTATGGGTCAACTATTCGCTATCATCATTAAAGAAGCAATCCGCAGAAAATTTTACCCCGTTAGAAATAACGGCAGCATTTATATTAAAGCAAGAAAAACACTAAATTCCAAATTAAAAGCATCAAATGAGAAATATCACGAAATTTCTAATGGGGGCAAATCAGTCGAAGGCTTCGAAATGCTCAAAAAAGAAATTTGCTCTAGATTCGGCACGACTACTCCCCGCAACGCCGATATCAGAGATTTTTACGAAAAGCTGATCAAAGCGAAAAAAATCAAACGCAGCCCGGCTTTTGAAAAAATCCTGAAGAGCAAAAAAGTCCGCACACTTTCAGGTGTGGCGGTTGTCGCAGTGCTCACTAAATCCTATCCCTGCCGAGGGAAATGCCTTTATTGCCCCACGGAATTCGAAATGCCGAAAAGTTACCTTTCCAACGAGCCGGCGGTAATGCGGGCAATATCTGTGAAATTCGATCCATACAAACAA
>Ga0315268_10009043_pt1 | contig 10366 bp, 11 predicted proteins | sample C1_top_MG_FD_204535 | JGI IMG/M metagenome (GOLD analysis project Ga0315268, IMG submission 204535) | Sediment microbial communities from Yellowstone Lake, YNP, Wyoming, USA - C1_top | ecosystem: Environmental > Aquatic > Freshwater > Lake > Sediment | place: USA: Wyoming | collected 2017-08-01 | reverse complement strand
TGAAAGAATATATTTCGTTAGGCCTGTTCCATCCATCAACTAACAGGCACGTTGTGGAATCATTGCATGCTTATCAATGGGCTACAAGTCATCGTCGATGCACGATCGCTCGCTTTCGCAAATTCCCGGCGGCGTTTTCCTGCACTAGCGGGGCGTGGCGGCATTTAATGCCTTCTCCAGCTCGGCTGCGGGCAAGTAGCCGGGGTTGACCGTCCCGTCAGCAAAAATCAGTGCGGGTGTGCCATTTACCTTGAGTTTTTTTGCCAATTCCATAACCTTGGCTATGGGAGCGTCGCAAGTGCCGACAGGGGGCGTAACAAGATCCTGCATCAGGGCATCCCAGGCTTTGACCCTGTCTTTGCTGCACCAAACGCCGCGAACTTTTTCTTCAGAGCCGGGGAATATAGGATACATAAACAGGTAAAGCGTCACGTTATCTATTTGTTGCAATTCGTGTTCCAGCTTCTTGCAAAATCCGCAATTCGGGTCCGTGAAGATTGCCAATTTGCGTTCGCCCTTGCCTTTGACTTTTTTCACCGCCAGCTCAAGAGGTAATTTATTAAAATCGAGAGCAAACAGTTTGCGCGAACGTTCTTCAGTCAGGTTGCGCATGCTCTTCAGATCGTAGACGGCTCCGTCAATCAGAAATTGCGCCTTGTCATCGGTATAAAATAAATGATCTTGCGTGATCACCTCGTACAAGCCCGGGACGGGCGATTTAATTACCTGGTTTATCTGGCCGATCTGCGGCACCTTCTTTTGTATTGTGCTCTTGATTTCGGCCTCGCCTGCGTAGGCGAGGGAAATAGAAAGGGCCAGCAATAACAACAACATTTTTATCATGATAGATTCCTGCATAGGTTAATTAAGGGCGTGGCGCGCCAGCAATTTTTTTATCGGCGCCATGCGGTTGGTGACGGACAGCCCGAGGTTGCGCATGCCGCGCAGCAGCGGATTGCTATTGTTAAACAGGTGCTTCAGTGCATCGGTGGTGAATTGCATGGCAAGGATATCTTCCCGGCGCGCGCGTTCATAGCGGCGCAGCAGATGAAAATCGCCACAGTCGTTCTGCGCGCCGCGGTCGTTCAATATGCGCGCCAGTTCACGCGCATCGCGAAAACCGAGATTGACGCCTTGCCCGGCCAGAGGATGCACGTTGTGCGCGGCGTCCCCCAGCAAGGCCAGGCGCGGCGCGATGATGTGAGGCAATTTCAGGAGGCGCAACGGGAAGGCAGCAGGCGGTGTAACCAGTTTCAGTTCGCCCAGAGTGTGCTGCGATGCCGTGGCCACTTCAGCACACAGCGCTGCCGGAGACAGCGACAGCAGCTCTGCCGATTTCTCCGGACTGACCGACCACACCATGGACACCATCTGCTGCGGCAGCGGCAGCAGCGCGAGTATGCCGTCGGGCTGGAACCACTGGAATGCGGTGCCGCGATGCGGTTTCCCGACACTGAAGTTGGCGACCACTCCGAGCTGCTGATAAAGGCTGGGCGCCGCGCTGATACCGGCTAGCTGGCGCACCCAGGAGTCGCGTCCGTCAGCACCCACTATCAGCTTCGCCTGCAGTTCGCGACCGTCCTCCAGTTGCAGTTGCGCAAAGTCCCCGTGCCAGGTCAGGGCGGCGCAGCGTGCGGGCTGCAACAGCGTGAGATTGTCCTGTTGCTGCAGTTGCTGCCACAAGGCCTGTTGCAGCAGGCGATTTTCGAGAATGAAGTTGAGTTCGGGCGCGCCGATCTGGTAGGCGCTGAAATCCAGCTCTGCGCCCGCATCGCCAAACACGCGCATTTCTGCTACGGGCTGTACGCGGCTCATGTCGAGATGCTGCCAGGCGCCGCACTCCGCGAGAAAAGAAGCATTGCCGGGGCTGATCGCGTAAATGCGGCTATCCCAGCCGTCTGGGTGGTCTGATATGGAACTGCCGGACACCGGCTGGCTTTCAAGCAGGGCCAGGGTCAGCCCGCCGGACTTGAGAGCTGTTGCCAGGCTGGCGCCGACCAGGCCTCCGCCTACAATGACTACATCGAAATCCATCATCGGAATATTCGGGGAAATAAATCAAATAGTAGCACACGAAACGACGCAGTTTTTTGAGTCGAGCATGGCGGATGTAGTGCGCTTCATTTATAATCCCCGCCCCTTTCGGAAAACCTCCATGCAAATCGGCCCCTATAAGCTAAAGAACAACCTGATAGTCGCGCCCATGGCTGGCGTGACCGACAGGCCTTTCCGCATGTTGTGCAAAAGCATGGGGGCGGGCATGGCGGTATCCGAAATGGTTGCGTCCAACTCCCTGCTGTACGGTTCGGAGAAAACCAAACGCCGCGCCAACCACGAAGGCGAAGTTGATCCCATTTCGGTGCAGATCCTCGGCACCGATCCCGCGATGATGGCGCGTGCCGCACAGCACAATGTGGATCAGGGTGCGCAGATTATCGATATCAACATGGGCTGCCCGGCCAAGAAGATTTGCAATGTGATGGCCGGTTCGGCATTGATGCAGAATGAAATGCTGGTGGCAAAGATACTGGAAGCGGTGGTGAGTGCCGTCAATGTGCCGGTTACGCTGAAGACGCGCACCGGCTGGGACAAGGCGCACAGGAACGCGATCAATATTGCGCGCATTGCCGAATCCAGCGGGATCCGGGCGCTCGCGATTCATGGCCGCACGCGCGCCTGTGCCTACACTGGCGCTGCCGAGTACGATACCATTACCGCGGTGAAGGCGGAGATCGGGATTCCGCTGATCGCCAATGGCGATATCAACACACCGGAGAAAGCCAAATTTGTGCTGGAAAGCACCGGCGCGGATGCGGTGATGATAGGACGTGCCGCACAGGGGCGGCCCTGGCTGTTCCGGGAAATCGAGTATTTTTTGAAAACTGGAAAGCATCTGCCGGCACCACAGGTGGATGAAGTCCAGCGCGTGCTGGTGCAGCACATGCACGAGCTTTACGAATTCTATGGAGAGCACACCGGCACGCGGGTGGCGCGCAAGCATATCTCCTGGTATACGCGCGGCCTGGCCGGCTCGGCGAAGTTCCGCCATCATATGAACGAACTGCCGACAAGCGCAGCGCAGATGATGGCGGTGAGCGATTTTTTTGATGAACAATTGCAACGCGGTGAGCATCTGCAATATGTAGAGGAGCTGGCAGCATGAGTAAAGGGGGGCCTGATTGTATGCTGGATGAAAATGAGATTGCGCGCTATGTGCGCAAGGCGGTAAACGAATACTTCAAGGATCTGGATGGGGAAGATCCTTCCTGTTCCATCTTTGACATGGTGATGAATTGTGTCGAGAAGCCGCTGATTGAAACCGTCATGCACCATGCAGACGGCAACCAGACCCGGGCGGCAGATTTGCTGGGCATCAACCGCAATACCCTGCGCAAGAAAATCATCGAGCACGGTATTAAGTAACTAATTGATTTTATTGGATAATTAAAATGGCTACGATCAAGCAAGCACTCATCAGCGTCTCCGACAAAAGCGGCATACTGGAATTTGCAAAGGCGCTGCGGCAGCAGGGCGTCAATATTCTTTCCACCGGCGGCACCGCCAAACTGCTCGCCGACAACGGCGTGCCGGTGACCGAAGTGGCCGACTACACCGGTTTCCCCGAAATGCTCGACGGGCGCGTGAAAACGTTGCAGCCGAAAGTGCATGCCGGCATCCTGGCACGGCGCGATTTGCCCGAACACATGGCAACGCTGAAAAAACACAACATCCCGACCATCGATCTGGTGGTGGTGAATCTGTATCCGTTCAGTGCGACGATTGCCAAGCCGAATTGCACCTTCGAAGATGCGATCGAGAATATCGACATCGGCGGTCCGGCGATGGTGCGTTCCGCCGCGAAGAACCATGCGCATGTGGTGATCGTCACCGATGCGTCCGATTACAAGGTTGTGCTGGATGAAATGAAAGCCAATGGCGGCGCAGTGAGTGACAAGACCCGTCTGGCGTTGGCGAAAAAAGCCTTCTCGCATACTGCGGCTTATGACGGAACGATCAGCAATTACCTGACTGCGCTGGCCGAAGACGGCAGCAAACAGCAATTCCCCGAAGTGATCAATTTCCAGTTTGGCAAACTGCAAGCCATGCGTTACGGCGAGAACCCGCACCAGGGTGCCGCGTTCTATGTCGAGACAGATGCGAAGGAGGCGTCGATTGCCACCGCGCGCCAGATGCAGGGCAAGGAACTTTCCTACAACAATATCGGCGATGCCGATGCCGCGCTGGAGTGCGTGAAACAATTCGACGCGACACCGGCATGCGTGATCGTCAAGCACGCCAACCCGTGCGGCGTGGCCTACGGCGCCAGCCTGCTGGAAGCCTATGATCTCGCTTACAAGACTGATCCCGAGTCTGCTTTCGGCGGCATCATCGCCTTCAATCGCGAACTCGATGCAAAAACCGCAGCGGCAATCGTCGAGCGCCAGTTTGTCGAAGTCATCATCGCGCCGAAAGTTTCCGCCGCAGCCAGTGAAGTCGTAGCCGCGAAGAAAAATGTGCGTCTGCTCGAATGCGGCCAGTGGTCGAAACAGCCGCCACAGCGTATGGATTTCAAGCGTGTCACTGGCGGGCTGCTGGTGCAGCATGCCGACCTTGAATTGTATAAGGAACTCAAGGTGGTGAGCAAACGCAAGCCGACCGAAGCGGAAATGTCCGATCTGTTGTTTGCCTGGCGCGTGGCCAAGTTTGTGAAATCCAATGCGATCGTTTACGCCAAGGGCAACATGACGATAGGCGTGGGTGCCGGCCAGATGAGCCGCATCAACTCCGCCCGCATTGCCGCGATCAAGGCCGAGCAGGCAGGTTTGCAGGTGGCCGGATCGGTGATGGCCTCCGATGCCTTCTTCCCGTTCCGCGACGGTATCGATTCGGCGGCAAAGTCCGGCATTGTTGCGGTGATTCAGCCGGGCGGCTCGATGCGCGATGAAGAAGTGATTGCGGCGGCAGACGAGCATGGCATGGCGATGGTGTTTACCGGCATGCGTCATTTTAGACATTAATAGTTTTGAGGGGTAGTAATGTTATCTAACTTACGGATTAAGAATTTTCGCATGCTTGAGGACTTTGAAGTTGTGAAGCTGGGCCGCGTCAATCTCATCGTAGGAAAAAATAATTGCGGTAAAAGTACGGTTTTAGAAGCGCTTCGAGTGTATGCGGGAAGGGCGTATCCAGGACTATTGCAAACCATTTTGCTTGAACATGATGAATTTCTTAACACTTCTCGAAAAGATGGAATTGAAGAAAATGAAGATAGTTGGTTGGCAGTTAAAAATCTATTCCCTCATCGCGAGTTTCCCCGAGAAGATAATAAGCCAATTGAGATATCGTCTGATAGTAAGACGCTGCTTCGGTTTGAGCATTTGTTCTACTATGAAAGAAGTGAGGAAGAAAAAGATCTCGCTGGTGATTTAGTTCAACGTCGAACTCGTGAACCAGTAAGTAAAAGTGACACATCGAATAATCGAGACCAGCCACTTCGTTCTACTGTACGAGTTACTTTTGGCGAGTTTTCGTCGAGAAGCGAGTGGTTAGATTTAGATGAAGAATCTCCTCGGCGTTTTTCTTCTCGTCCATATAGAACTTGGCGTATTTTCGATGAATTGCCAGCCATAAAATGCAGTCATATTCCTACTCAGTTTGTTCCCCCGGAATTTTTGGCTGATTTATGGGATGCAACCACGTTATCCCCCAATGAAGCCTTTGTATTACAGGCTCTGCAAATTATTGTACCTGACGTCCAAGGACTTGCATTCGTAAAGGATCCTAATGCGATGCCCCGTACCCCGCGTGCACGAGATGCACGCGTTGCTATTGTTAAGCTGAAAACTGAAGAGATGCCTATATCGCTTAATAGTATGGGTGATGGAATGCTACGTATTTTGCAACTTATTTTGGCTGTTTTCCCTGCTCGCGGGGGTATGTTGTTGATTGATGAATTTGAGAATGGGCTGCACTACAGCGTTCAAGAAGAAGTATGGAAAATGATTTTTATGCTGGCTAAGGAACTTGATATACAGGTTTTTGCAACTACACATAGTCTGGATTGTATTGAGAGCTTTACAAAAGTTGCATTGAATAGCCCAGACAATGGCGTGTTATTCAAAATGTCCCAAAGCAAACTAACTAGCGATAAAGGGAAAATTATAGCTACCGTTTATGATGAAGAAGCATTGAAAACAGTTACAGCTTCCGATCTTGAGGTACGGTAATGGGACCCTATGTGCTGCTCGTAGAAGGTAATGATGATCAGGATTTTTTTAAGGCATATTGCGAGCTGATTGGTAAGGCAAATGTAGAAGTTATCCCGCCAAAAACATTGGATATTTCCTCTGGCGACGGATGGTCAAATCTGGTTAAAAATTTACCAATCTTGTTAGGTCAAATTAAAGCTGGCGATGTTGATAAATTTGGCATTGTTCTAGACGCGGATTATCCACCAAATAACAAAGGTGGCTTTAGCAAGAGATTCCAAGTTGTAACGGAGAAATTAGCTGAGTTTGGTTACATCATTCCAAAGAAACCAAGCCATAAAACAGGTGATATATTTATTCATTCAGATGGGCTTCCGTCCATTGGTCTATGGATAATGCCAGATCATAAAAGCAACGGAATGCTTGAGGATTTTGTTGCGGACTTGGTTTTGGATGCCACTCAAATCAGTTTGTTAAACCACGCAGAACAATCAATCAAAAAACTCCCAATAACATTGTTCGATAAAACTTTGCATCTAACTAAATCCAAAGTATATACGTGGCGAGCGTGGCAAAAACGTCCGGGGATCCCATTAAGCAAAGCATTGCAAGACGGTATTTTAGACAGATCGAAATCAGTCAGTTTTGAAGACTGGCTGAAGATGGTGTTCAAATGAAAATTTAGCCATCGGTTCCGGTGGTCGCATGCACGCGCTCGCATGGCGTTCGGCCTGACAATTTGGTAAGATACGCAGACTTACCGAGAAGAGGTGATTATGCAAACCGTTAAACTTTCCACCAAGGGGCAGTTCGTCATCCCCAATGAAATTCGCAAAAGCCACGACCTCGTGGTAGGGACGGAGTTTGCAATTTCTTTTGTGGGGGATGAGATTCGCTTGACACCCTTGCCGATGTTCCCTGCCACCACGGTGGATGACGCGGCGGGGCTGCTGGCTAAACGCGGCGCGAAAAAACCCGACGAAAATATCACGCGTGCAAAGATCGCAAAGGCGATAAAAGCGCGTGATGCGGCGACACGCGGATGATCGCACTCGACACCAATATTTTGGCGCGCCTTCTACTCAAGGATGACGCCATGCAATTCAAACAAGCGCGGGAATTATTGAGCCGCCCTGATGTTTATACCGTGCAGCCCACCGTTATTCTCGAGTTGGTGTGGGTGCTGGAATCTTCTGACTGCACCCGTGACGAAGTCTTGCAAAGTCTGCGCGCGTTGCTGGGTTTGCCAAATTTCAAACCAAAATCGTTCGAGGCTTTGTGCCAGGCGATCAAGTGGTATGAAGCAGGAATGGATTTTGGTGACGCGCTGCATCTGGCATTGAGTGCGGGCGATGGGATATTTGTCTCTTTCGATAAAGTATTCGGAAAACTCGCGATGCAACATGACACCGCACCAGCGGTACAAGTGTTGCGTCGATCGGGAAAGTAATGTGATTGGTTTTGCTGGTACCAGGCACACGCAGCAAGGCAGGATGGGCAAGTTTAATCTGCCCGCGCAGAATGTAAATTGAGGATGGTGGGCAACTTGTGCCCATCCTACGTTGAGGTAAGCATGAAAATATTAGTAGTGGGTTCCGGTGGTCGGGAGCATGCATTGGCGTGGCGTCTGGCACAGGGCAAGCGCGTGCAAAAAGTGTTTGTTGCACCGGGCAACGCCGGCACTATGCTGGAAGACGGTGTGGAAAACCTGGCCATCACCGCTATCCCCGAGCTGCTCGCCTTCGCGCAAAAAGAAGACATTCATTACACCGTGGTGGGCCCGGAAGTGCCGCTGGCGGCGGGCATCGTCGATGTATTCCGCGCGGCCGGGCAAAAGATTTTCGGCCCCACCAAAGCCGCCGCGCAACTGGAGAGCTCCAAGGATTTCGCCAAGCGTTTCATGGCGCGCCACAACATCCCCACCGCATTTTTCGAAACCTTCAGCGAAATTGCTCCTGCCAAAGCCTATGTCGAAAAACACGGCGCACCCATCGTGGTGAAGGCAGATGGCCTGGCGGCAGGCAAGGGTGTAGTGGTGGCGATGACCGTGGAAGAAGCGTTTGCCGCGATCGACATGATGCTGTCAAACGACAAGCCGGACCATGCGCGTTCCGAGCATGACCGGCGGGCAGGAGATGATAAATCCGAGCATGATCGAAGGGTCGGCGCGCGCGTGGTGATTGAAGAGTTTCTTGAAGGGGAAGAAGCCAGCTTTATTGTGATGGTGGACGGCAAAAATGTGCTGGCTCTGGCCACCAGCCAGGATCACAAGCGCCTGAAGGATGGAGACCAGGGTCCCAACACCGGTGGCATGGGCGCGTATTCGCCTGCGCCGGTGATCACGCCCACGTTGCACGCACGCGCCTTGCGCGAAGTGATCAAGCCGGTGATACAGGGCATGGAAAAAGAAGGCATCACCTACACCGGCTTTCTCTATGCCGGTTTGATGATAGATGCAAACGGCGGCCTCAAGGTGCTGGAATTTAACTGCCGCATGGGAGACCCGGAAACCCAGCCTATCATGATGCGTTTGAAGAGCGACCTGTCGGTGATTATGGAACATGCGATCGACGGTACGCTGAATCAGGTGGAGGCGGATTGGGATATCCGTGCAGCACTCGGCGTGGTAATGGCTGCTGCCAATTATCCGGATACGCCGCGCCAGGGCGACGTGATTGGCGGGCTGGACATTATCAAAAGTATTACCAGGGCTGACGATGATGTGCATGTGTTCCACGCCGGCACCGCAATGAAAGATGGTAAGGTCGTCACCAGCGGTGGCCGCGTGCTGTGTGTCACCGCGCTGGGCGGAAATGTCAGTATGGCGCAGCGCCGCGCTTATGAAGTCTTGGAAAAGATTAAATTCGACGGTATGCAGTATCGCAAGGATATTGGCTATCGCGCGATAGGTCACAAGAAGTAAGAAAATATAGCCACAGAGATCACAGAGAAACCAATCGAACGTCATTGTTTGTTGGAAATGCAAAGTGCTTCTTGATTGCAGCTCCACACGATACACTGCAAACACTCAACGTTCTCTGTGGCCTGGTTTTAACGATTTAAAGAATTACAGGAGCCAGGCATGAACAGCGCCGCAGTCAAACAATACCTGATGCAATTGCAAGAACTCATCGTGCAACGCCTGGAACAGGTGGACGGCAAGAAATTTATCCGTGACAAATGGGAGCGCCCGGCTGGCGGCACCGGCATCGGCGCGGGCGGCGGCATCAGTTGCATTCTTGAAGAAGGCAATGTGCTGGAGCGCGGCGGTGTTGCCTTCTCGCACGTGCAGGGCGACAAAATGCCCGCATCGGCCACCGTGCACCGCCCCGAGCTGGCCGGTTGCAGCTGGGAGGCAATGGGCGTGTCGCTGGTAATGCATCCGCGCAATCCGTACGCGCCGACCTCGCACGCCAATGTGCGCATGTTCATGGCGAAAAAGCCGGATGGCCAAACGGCATTCTGGTTCGGCGGCGGCATGGATTTGACGCCGTATTACGGCTTTGAAGAAGACGCCAGACATTTCCATCAGGTATGCAAAAAATCGCTCGACCCTTACGGTGCAGACCTGCACGCAAAATACAAAAAATGGTGTGACGAATATTTTTTTCTCAAGCATCGCAACGAACCGCGCGGCATAGGCGGCATCTTTTTCGACGACATGAGCGAGCCTGATTTCGACACCGCCTTTGCGATCCAGCAAAGTGTGGGAGATCATTTTGTTGCCGCCTATCTGCCGCTATTGGAGAAGCGCAAGGACACGCCGTACGGCGAGCGCGAGCGCGATTTCCAGCTGTATCGCCGTGGACGTTATGTAGAATTCAACCTGGTCATCGACCGCGGCACCATCTTTGGCCTGCAAAGCAATGGACGCACCGAGTCTATTTTGCTGTCGATGCCGCCCTTGGTAAAATGGCGTTATGACTGGCATCCGGAAAAGGGCACGCCCGAGGCGGAATTGTATGAGAAATTTCTGTTGCCCAGGGATTGGGTGTAAAAAAATCAAACCCGCTGACAGGCGGGTTTTTGTTTTTGTGCGCCCGGCAGGGCGCACTTACTTGGAGGTGAAAGTCCTCTACTCGCCCGGCAAGGGGAAGAGTTAGCTGAACGGCAAGGGTGTCGTGGGTGACTGCGAATCTGGAGGAAGCCGAAGGCAA
>Ga0315268_10009042_pt1 | contig 10367 bp, 10 predicted proteins | sample C1_top_MG_FD_204535 | JGI IMG/M metagenome (GOLD analysis project Ga0315268, IMG submission 204535) | Sediment microbial communities from Yellowstone Lake, YNP, Wyoming, USA - C1_top | ecosystem: Environmental > Aquatic > Freshwater > Lake > Sediment | place: USA: Wyoming | collected 2017-08-01 | reverse complement strand
ATGGTCATTCTGTTTTTTACTCTGCCATAACCTATCGTCATTCCAGCAATTAACTGCCCTTTTAACCCTAATTTTTTTCCAATTTCCTGTCTTGCCAAGTACAATTCTCTGGAGAAACCCATTCCTCTATATTCAGGCAAAACTCCAATATCAATTCCGTACATCCAATCACCTTCAGGATTATGAGTATTAGTTATCCATAAATTATCCGTAATTTCAAGATAAGTAGGATCGTGATCAGGAAAATTGCTTCTCATAGAACTGGCAGAACCAACAATGATTCCATCCATTTCAATCACAATTTGACCTTCAGGAAATGTTTTTATATGATTTATAAAATGATTCCTATTCATCAATGCTGATTCGTGCAAACTAGGATAACATTGTTTTTGAACGTACTCCATCTGAATTGCATCATCTGGAGTAGCGTTTCTAATTATAAAATCTTCTAAAATTTCTTTTCGAATCATAAATTAATATTATAAGATAAACCCAGCTATAAGATAAACTACAGATGAAGCTACAAAAATGATCATTTGATATGGAAATTGTGAAATACCATGCTTCATCATATCCACTTTACAAGATTGCGCTGTAAGCACTCTGTTATCAGAGAAGAAACAAGCTGCTGCTCCCCAAACTGTTCCTGATGCCAATGCTCCTTGTGTCAACCAAAAATCTGCATGAACTTGAGTCGATAAAATAGCTGTTGTAGGAACAAGAATTGCATAGATTCCCCAGTTTGAACCAGTTGCCCAACAAATCCAAGCTACTAATGCAAAAACTATAAATGGAAGTGTCGCGCTGTTTAACCAACTAATTCCTTCTAAGTGTGAGGCCACAAACTCATTGAATCCTAATGCGTTTTGAACATCTTTTAATAAATAGGTAAAACCTAAAACTGCCAATACAAAAGTTATCGTTTCCAATCCTTTTACAAAATTGTCCGAAATTTTATGAAAATCCACAATTTTGAACATCCAGAAATACAAATACACAAATACACAAGCCGTCGCAATACCTCTTAATGCATCAATACTACCAAAAATATAATCCATAGAAAAGGTAAATCCGCTTCCCCAAAAGTCAAAGTCCCATGGATAAGGCAAAATTGTGCAGAAAATTAACACCAATAATGGCATTATGAAATATACCATTTTACCTTCTTTTTTATCCTTTTTAATTAATTTTTCTTTTTTCTCTTCTATAACAACAGCACCTTCCGCAGCTTTTATCCCTGCAAAATCAGGAAGAAATTCATAAACAACCAAGGCTCCAAGAATCAAAGAAATCCACGCCGAAAAATTATAGGGTATAGTATGCATAAAGGCTTCAATAGGACTTGTAATCAAATGTCCAGTACTATCCTTAACACCACCTTCTATTGCTGCGATTTGAGTTCCGTAAAAAATTGTCCAGGTAGAAATCGGAAAAATAATCGTTAATGGCACACAAACAAAACTCAAAACCAAAGCTAGTTTCTCTCTAGAAACACCAAATTTATCTGTAATAGGTCTCATTGTATTTCCTACTGATAAAGCACTGAAATAATCATCCAAGAAAAAGAAAAAACTCAACCAATACGTCATCAATAAAGATTGTTTTTTGGTCTTTACATGGTTTTCTGAATATTTTCCTACTGCTTTAATTCCACCCGATGCAACCACCATTTGTACAAATGCACCATATAAAATACATACTAATATTACCCAAATTAATCCCTGATCATGTGCATCTCTAGCTATCGACGAAAATAAACCGTCAAACATATTTAAAGGAAAAATCATTCCTTCGCCATCAGGAAACCATTCTTTAGATCCTCCTTGTTTTGCTAAAAGGATAAATCCTATAGCACAACCTATAATAAGAGGTTCTAACGCTTTCCTTGTAATAATTGCTATTCCCAATACAGTAAATGCAGGAACTAAAGCATGCCAATTGATAAAATAGCAAAGAGCTGCCAAAAATAATAAGGCGACTCCGATAATTGTTGAGACCGATTTCATTGATTTCATTCGATTGTGGTTTTGGTTAATAAATAATAATTGATTAATTTGGTTAATTTTAATTCAGATTTTCCTCACTTTTAAAATATTCAATCTTGTAAATAAGTTAACATGTGTGTCAATTTTTTGTAAATCTAACAATATTTTTGATACACGCAAAAAAATTTATTTATTTTTTAGTATTTTTTGTATATTTGAAAAAATTTTAAAATAGATATTATGTCATTTAACGAAGTAAAAAACTTTATAAACGGGGAGTTTAAATCCGGAAGCTCAACAAAAATTCATTCTGTAATCTCGCCTTTAGACGGTGAGAAATTAACTACTTTCAATGAATCTACTATGGAAGATTTGAATGAAATGGTAGCCGCAGCACAAAAAGCACAAAAAGCTTGGCAAAAAGTTACCTTAAAAGAAAGAGTACAAGTATTCTATAAATACAAACAATTATTAGAAAAAAATAGTGTTGAACTTACCGAAATTATTTACCGTGAAAACGGAAAAATTCACGGGGAAGCCAAAGCAGAAATTGATAAAGCGATTGAACTAACAGAATTTGCCTGTTCGCTTCCACAATTTGTTAATGGTGAAAATATGGAAGTTAGCCGAGGCGTTTATTGTTCTTCAACAAGAAATCCGTTGGGAGTTGTGGCTTCAATCGTTCCTTTTAATTTTCCGAGTATGGTTCCGCACTGGACAGTAGTAAACGCCATAGCTCTTGGAAATGCTATGATATTAAAACCTTCCGAATCTGTGCCCATCAGCAGTCAATATATTGCAAAATTATTGAAAGAAGCAGGACTTCCTGACGGGCTTTTTAATGTAATCAACGGAACACAATCAACGGTTGAAAACATTTGTGACCATCCCGGAATAAAAGCGGTAACTTTTGTTGGTTCTACCAAAGTGGCCAAAATTGTTTATCAAAGAGCCAGCAATAATTTGAAACAAGTATTAGCGCTTGGTGGAGCAAAAAATCATATTATTTTATTGCCAGATGCACATCCAGATATGGCTTCGTCCAATATTGTCGCTTCAATGAGCGGTTGCGCCGGTCAGCGTTGTATGGCTGCTGCCACTTTGATAGCAGTTGGAAATTGTGATGCCATTCTTGATAAATTAATAGGTGATGCTCAAAAAATTCAATGCGGAACTACTTTAGGAGCCGTAATTTCAAAAGCTGCCAAAGAAAGAATTGAAGGGTACATTACCGAAGCGGAACAACAAGGTGCTAAAATCATTTTGGACGGAAGAAATACTATTGTTCCAGGAAAAGAGAACGGTTTTTATGTAGGCCCAACCTTAATAGATTATGCCACTGCCGATATGAAAATTGCCAGAGAAGAAGTTTTCGGACCAGTTTTGGCCATTGTTCGTGTGAAAACCATTGATGAAGCTTTGGCAATCGAAAATGCAAATCCTTATGGAAATGCCTGTTCTGTATTTACACAAAGTGGCGGTTTGGCTAATTACGTTACTGAAAATGCTTCGGCGGGAATGTGTGGCGTAAACATAGGTGTTCCTGTTCCAAGAGAACCTTTTGGTTTTGGAGGATGGAACGAATCTCGTTTTGGTTCAGGCGATATTACCGGAAAAAGTTCTATTGGATTTTTTACCAAAGAAAAGAAAATAACCACTAAATGGAATCCGGAAGCAGGAACGAATTGGATGAGTTAAAAACAAGAAGGCAGGTTGCAGGTTGCAGATTAATATATTAAGAATTTTAGGTTAGAAAAAGTTAAGGAGGATGATTTTTCATATATTTATTGTCTAATTTATTATAAAACTATGATACGAAAAGCCACAATACAGGATTTAGACCAATTAACTCCGCTGTTTGACCAATACCTAATTTTTTACAAAAAACCTTCCAATTTCGAAAAGCACAAAGCCTTTTTGAAAGAAAGAATGGAAAATAACGAAGCTATTATTTTTATTGCTTTTGACGATGAAATAAAAGATAAAGCCATTGGTTTTACACTCATTTATCCAACATTTTCTTCAGTTTTACTGAGCAAAATATTAATATTAAATGATTTGTTTGTCGATTCCACCATTCGAAATAATGGAACAGGAGAACAATTAATCCTCAAAACTGTTGAATTAGCCAAGGAAATTAATATAAATTTAATTCGATTGCGAACCGCTAAAAACAATGTAATTGCACAAGGCTTGTATCATAAAATGGGATTTGTGAGAGACGAATACCTTTATACTTATGACCTTATCGTAAATAAATAAAAACTAAAATTTTAAATATAATGTTAAGTAAAGAACAAATTATTTCCGACAGTAAAGAATTCAGTTTATTCTCCTGGTCAGCGCAAGCTAGTGTAAATCCAATTGCTATCGAAAGAGCTGAAGGCGTCTATTTATATGAAATTGGAGGAAAAAGAATCATTGATTTCTCGAGTGGATTAATGTCGGTAAATATTGGTCACGGAGATCAACGTGTTACTGATGCTGTTGTGGAACAAATGCAAAAAGTAAGTTTTGTAACTCCAACCTGTACTACCGAAATTCGTGCTAAATTATCCAGAAAATTAGCTGAAATCTGTCCGGGTGATTTGAACAAAGCTTTTTATACTTTATGCGGAACTTCATCTGTTGACAATGCCATAAAATTAGCCCGACTTTATACCGGAAGACATAAAATTGTTGGAAGATACAGAGCTTTTCACGGAGGTTCTATTGGTGGAATGTCCGTAGGTGGTGATCCAAGAAAATTGGCAAACGATTCGCAACAAATGCCAAATGCTGTTTTACTGGACGATCCCTATTATTTCTTTGGAATGAAAGATTTAGACGATGCTACAAAACTAAATTTGAGTTTAGAATATGTAGATAGAGTAATTCAATTTGAAGGAAAAACCAATATTGCAGCCTTTATTTTTGAAGGCGAAAGCGGTTCTTCGGGCTGTTTGAAATATCCAAAAGGCTATTTGAAAGGAATAAAAGCACTTTGCGAAAAATACGGAATTTTGTTTATTGCCGATGAAGTAATGAGTGGTTTTGGTAGAACCGGAAAATGGTTCGGGTTCGAAAATCACGACATCGTTCCAGATATGGTTTGTATGGCAAAAGGATTGACTTCATCCTATTTACCTCTGGGCTGTTTGATGGTTTCCGATAAAATTGCTGCCAAATTTGAAAATACTCCTATGATGATTGGGCTGACATACAATGCGCATCCAGTAGCTTTGGCGGCATCACTGGCTGTAATCAACATTTATGAAAGCGACAAATTGATAGAAAACACTCGAAAAATGAGTGCTTATCTAGAATCTAAAATAGAGGAAATGAGAAGTAAGCATCCAAGTATGGGAGCTTTTAGAAACACAGGACTTCTAGGTTGTTTGGATATCTTGAAAAATAAAACAACTGGCGAACTTATCGCTCCATACAATGCCAGCGGAGAAGATTTGAAAGTTACCAATCTAATTGCTGCTAAAGTGAGAGAACTCGGATTATATACTTTTGTTCGTTGGGGTTATATTTTTATTGCTCCGCCTTTGATGATAAACGAGGCACAAATAGATGAAGGTTTGGCAATTATATCAGAAGCGTTGAAAATTGCTGATGAACATTTAGTGAAGTAATGTAATTGTACATTTATAAAAAAGCTCCAACCTGTTTTTGACAGAATGGAGCTTTTTTTCTTCTCAAATTATATAAAATTTCACTTAATATCTTCCTTAAATTCTAAAGAAAACCCTATATTTATCAATAAAAAAGAGAAGGACTTATGAAAAAAATTGGCTTAACAATTGGTGTTTTTTTATTTTATGTAACATCAATATATTCACAACAAGAACCCATACGAATTGAAGGCGAAGCGCAAGGCACAACCTACCATATTACCTATTTTGACAATCAAAACAGAGATTTTCAGCTAGAAATAGAGAAAATTCTAAAAAATTTCGATCTGTCGGTTTCTACTTATATTCCTAATTCTGTAATTTCGAGAATCAATTCAAATGACAAAAATGTTGTTGTTGACAAATACTTTATAGCGTGTTTTAACAAAGCCAAAGAAGTATGGAAAAATACTAACGGCGCATTTGACCCAACAGTTTATCCATTATCAAATGCTTGGGGTTTTGGCCCAGGAAAAAAACAAAAAATCGAAAAAACAAAGATTGACAGCATTCTTAAATTTGTCGGTTTTCAATTAATTGAATTAAAAGGAAATAAAGTAATCAAAAAAGACCCACGAGTTGCTTTAGATTTTAACGCATTTGCCCAAGGCTATTCTGTTGATGTTGTTTCGGATTTTTTAACTTCAAAAAAAATAAATTCCTATATTGTTGAAATTGGTGGCGAAGTATATGCCAAAGGCCGAAAACCAGACGGAAAAAATTGGACTATTGGAATTGAAAAACCTATTGACAACAAAGAAACCGGAAACCCATTAAAAGCAATTGTAAAACTCGAAAATATGGCCATTGCAACTTCTGGAAATTATCGTAGATTTAATATTGAAGATGGGGTGAAATATGCACATCATATTGATCCAAAAACGGGTTATCCCACAAAAAACAATCTTCTCAGCGCCTCTATATTTGCCAAAGAATGTATTTCATCTGATGCCAATGCTACGGGAGTTTTAGTTCTTGGACTTGAAAAAGCGAAAGTGTTTTTACAAAAACATCCAGAACTCCAGGCTTATTTGATTTACTCTGATGAGAATGGAAATTATCAAGTTTATGAAACTTCAGGTATAAAATCCATAATATCAGAAGCTGTAGAATAAAAAAAGCATAAATCAAAAACTGACTCATGCTTTAATTGTTTAATATTAATAGAGAGAATTATTTATCTAAAATCACTTTATAGTTAGAAGTTCCCTCATTATTAGAAACATTAATAATATAAATTCCGTTTCCAAAACGGGAAAGATCAATGTTTTTTGTTGTTCCTGCCGCACTGTCAGCAACTTTTTCATCATACACAACTTGACCTAGCATATTTGAAACTCTAATATTGTTTATTTCATTTTTGAAGTCAATGCTAAAAATCCCATTGGTTGGATTTGGGTAAATAACCACTTTGGTATTTGGTGAAACATTATCATTAACACCTAATGCCGAAGGAACCCAATCAAGCGAAATACCTGTAAATTTAGTATCGGCAGCAGGAGTCTGATGGTCTGCAACTGGCCCTTTTGTAAAAGAAAAAGATCTAAGAACAGTTGCCGTTCCGTGTCCCCAAGTCTCTTGAATAGTCACTTGATAAGTCCCATCAGGAACAACGGTTCCATTTAATGTTCCTGATACATTTTTGCCATCCCAAGTTATTGTTTTTACTGCATAAGATGGCAAAGTAGCTCCTGTTGTTGCATCGGTTATATTTCCATTTGTTATACAATCACTAGCTGAAGCTCCACAATTAACACCATAAGTTGGTAAATGATCTTCTGTGCTACCCAATGAACAATAGCGAAGTTTTGATTTTACAAATCCGCCACCACTTGATTGTATCCAAACTGCCAATACATTTTTGGTACCTGAATAAGCTCCAACAGTTTGGGTAATAGGCGTAAAACTAAATGTTAAAGTACCTGCGGTCTGTGCAGTCAAGTTTACAGTAAAGCCCAATATGACAGCAATACTAGCTAGATAAAGTAATTTTGTCTTCATTTTAATTTAGTTTATAATTGACAATAGAATAAGAGTTATTTGTTTGTGATTTTAAATTAGATAAAGCTCCAAATAATGTTATCTGGAGCTTTCATATTCCTAAAATTTTAATTTGCTTCTAGAATAAAATTGATTGAAATTTTCACATTCTCGGCAATCTTGTCTTTTACAAGACTTGGGATCTCAATATTGTAATCTTGTGGTTTAACCGATATTAAACTCGTAGCTATAATTTTGCCACCATTCAAAACAAGATTAAGTTTTGTTTTAATTTTTTTGGTTACACCGTGAATGGTCAAATCACCTTCTAAATCATAAGAAGATTTAGTGGAGGACAATTTTTTAGCATCAAAATTGGCGATTTTTCCTTTGAAAGTTGCTTTAGGAAATTTAGAAGATTCCATATAATTCTCATTGAAGTGTTCTTCCATTAAGGGTGCTTTGAACTTGAATGCTTTTACCAAAGCCAATGCCACAAAATCGCCTGTTGCCTCATCAAGAATACAAGAAACCGTATTGTTTGTAGCAGCAATTTCTTCAAAAGCGGGCATTGATGCTTCAAATTTTATTTCACCTGCGCGAGTTATCATTTTTTGAGCAAAAATTACATTTCCTACTAAAAAACACATCATTAAAATTATTCCTTTTTTCATTTTTCTATTTGTTTAAATTTATCTTGATTAATTTACGTAACCTTGGGTTTGCCAAAGTTTGATCATATCAATTGTTTGTTTTGACATAGCTCCGCTTGGAGGCATCACTCTACCACAAGCTTGTGTTTGATCTATTCTACAAATTAAATTCCCATTTTGAGTGGCATCTTTGACATCTGCATAAGTTGTTAAGTTTGGATATTGTCCTCCTGAATGGCAACCCGTACAATTGGCTTTTATGACTGGTTCCACATTGGCAGTATAGGTAGGATTTGTGACAGGAGCTGAAATTTCTTCATAAGTACTTGATGTACAAGAAACCATATACATAGCAGCACTGATGAACACTATAAATATTATAAGCTTTTTCATAATTTATTTATTTCTTTAATTATTAATGGTTTTATTAAAAAGATCGGTACATATTAAATCCAAAATAGATACTTCCACCGTTCCAATCTCCTGAGGTGTTCGAAAAAACTGCCACATCATTCATAGGTTGACTATTCGACACTACTAATTGAAAAACGTGACCGCCTGTTTCTATATCTAACCCAACAGAAAGCGGATTATGATACGGAGATGTAAATCCTTCTACAGTTATTATTCGGGCTGCATATTCGAGATTCACACTCAATCTTTTGGCTATTTTATATCTGGCCCCAGCACCAACCAGGAATAAATCTTTTTGCTCTACTACATCGTCATATAAATTTTTATGAACATAAATTGGAGCTAATTCGAATGAAAATTTTTCACTAAATTTTCTGGAAATAAGTAATTGTGTAGTAAAAGCGAGTCTATCCGTGGATTGTAAATTTGGATATTCGCTTGTTTTCAGGGCGCTATTAATATCCATAGTGTTATAGCCAACAATTGTTACTGGAAAACCATCGACTTGCTGATTGGCCAATTTGTATTTTGCTGTTAATTCATAGATTTTATTGTAGGTTTGTCTTGATGCACCTAAAGTCAACCATTTTGTTGCGCCATAAAGACCTCCAATTTTGGTCAAGGCATTATCTAATCCAAAAAAATTATCGAAGCCTTGTGTCAAATCCCCAAAACGGTGAGATACAACCATGTACCATTCGCCTTTTGAAGCCATTTTTGTCGATTGCATATTACATATTTGCAATCCTTTGAATGCGGACATTTCGATTTCCTTTTCTTTCGATTTAACAGTATCCAATTGATTTAATAAGTCATCTTGTGCAGAGGCAAACCCAACCACAAAAAACACAAGCATAAAAGATAAAAAGTTTTTCATTCTCATTTAATTTAATTATTAATTTATAAGGAAAATTTAAGAAGCTTTAAAACATTGATCCAGTTTTAATTCGCCCATTAAATCATCATAACCCACAACTCTTCCTTTTAAAGTCACCACTTGGTTCTTCTTGATAGTAGAATCAAAATCTTTTAGATTACAAATAATCGAATTGTCAATAATAACTTCGGTTCCTGTTATCTTAGTAATTGTTCCCTTTATAGCAATTGCTTTTTCAAGGTATTTTTTATTGGACACATCAATATTTGCTTCAAACTCATTTGCTATACTTTTTGAGGAAACGGTAAAAGCAGTATCTTCAGTAGATAAATTTCTAGCTCCACCATACATTACGTAATTGAATCCGGTGAAACCAACTATTCCAACCACTACGATTGAAAACAGAATAATTTTAAATTTTTTGTTCATTATAATTGATTTAGATTAAAAAAAGAGAGGCCTCTATTTGTTACATTGTAGCTAAAACATTCATAATGAAAAATACCCTACCTGAAAATGATAATAATTTTAAAAAAATAAGTGTAAAAGGTAAAAATATCCGATGAAATTAATTTCACCATCAAAATAATAAGATTAATAATAAATAATTTAAAACTTACGAATACAAAAATTTAAAAACTAAAAATTATCAGTTTATCAGTTTCAGATTATCATAACAAACAAAAAAGTTGAATTTAAAAATTGGATTAAACTATTAGTTTATGGAATTTCATAAAGCTTATAATTTATAATTTCATGTTTGTTGCAAATCAGTAATTCTAAAAAATATTTAATTTAA
>Ga0315268_10009041_pt1 | contig 10368 bp, 10 predicted proteins | sample C1_top_MG_FD_204535 | JGI IMG/M metagenome (GOLD analysis project Ga0315268, IMG submission 204535) | Sediment microbial communities from Yellowstone Lake, YNP, Wyoming, USA - C1_top | ecosystem: Environmental > Aquatic > Freshwater > Lake > Sediment | place: USA: Wyoming | collected 2017-08-01 | reverse complement strand
ATTTCCAGCCTTTTTAGTTTATGCAAAACGAATAGCTAGCACTTCTCCCGAGGTTGAGTGAACTTGTTGATAATTGTAATGGTGGGATTCTTAACGCAGAACGGCCTGTGTGTCTTCCATGGAGGTGTTTCTCTCCAGGGTGCAGGTTCTGATAATCCGATCCTGAAGCCAGCGATAATGGCGATCCACCTTCACTTTGAACTCCTGGAGCACTTGCTTCCACTTAGGATCGACCTCTTCCGTTCCCAAGGGGAGAGTACGCCAGATACCGTTTCGTTTTTGGACAAATCGAAACACGCGCAGGTTATCGATATAGTAACGAAACGGTAAACCATAGGTCTGTATGACGGATTGAGCAACTTGAATATGGGCCTAGGTGTTCTCTTCAGACACAAAATCATCATACAAGAGCATGCGGCTGTAGTAATCAATGGAAGTGATCGAGCTTCATTTCTCAGTTGCATAGAGCGACCATTTGTGGAGCGAGGCATCATGCTTGATCAGGTCTCGGTTAGAAGCAGTCAGTACTTCCTGGCCCTGGGCTTTTCCCTTCTTCTTGGGTTTATAGCATTTCAGCGCTTTTGCTCGTTTGATCACGGTAATGGTCGCTACCTAGATCCCTGTTTCTTGAGCCTATCGACTAAGGCCGTATAGTTATAGTCGTGGATGGGCAGCAGTTCATCATCATTCATGGCTTTATCCCTGAGCAGCTCCTGCTGGATCTGGTTCTCGGCCCCTCAGAAAGAGGTCCTTGCGTCGAGCGCTGGTAGGCGCTGGAAAACGCATTCGGATCTTGGTGGTAGGTTTTCAGAAAAGCGAAGAAGCGGGTCTTACCAATTCCGAGCATTTCTTCAACGTCTAGCCGGGAAAGATTTCCTTGCCAATATCCTTGAAACAGTACTTTGACTTGCTCTGCTGTGAAGCGCTTGTGAACTTGTGTCATGGTGATTTCCTCTCGTTTTTAGAGTTCTTTCTACCATGAGCTGTTCACTTTTCAAGTTTGGTTCACAAAAACATTGGTAACATATAGAATGAAAGCTCTTGACAAAAATATGTACTCAGTAGTATAAAGACCATGTAAACAAAAATCCTCGTTAGGTGAGGCGTCTGTGTGAGACACAGGCCGCTGCCCCGAAATGTCGAGAGACGCCAAGGGGTAGACCAGGTGAGGCCGGATTAAGGCTTCGTTCAAAGTGGCTGGGAGTAATCCCTACGACGCACAGTGCCAAAGCTCAACCAGTGAGGCTGTCTTGTGGATTTTCCGCGAGACAATTTGGTTATTATGCAGCCTCCCTGGAAATACGGGAGGTTTTAGTTTACACCTGCGCTCTGGTCGGAGTTTATCCCGACCAATCCACAGACGCAGGAGCGGAAGGAGGTGATGGGTATGGATGTTGACCCTAGTAGTCGTTATATACCTGTTTTATGCTGGCGATCTGGCATGTGCATTCGGCTGTGTTCACACCATTTCCTCCGCGGATTCCGTTGAGAAATGATCTGACGCAACCCTGCGAGGATTTTGAGACGCCGCCTTTCGCCAGCTGAACGAGCGGCGTTTTGTTTTAACTAGTACTGCCCAAGTATGCCGCCCGATTTATCGGTTTTCTTTGAATTCAATCTGTTTCAATTCTGATCAGGAGGTGTGCGATGGGCTTCTTTGCTACTATTCTGACAACCCCGGCTCGGTTAACGGGCCTTAGGCGCAGTAACGGTTTAAAAATTTCCAAAAAGTTGGGGGATGCCGCACACGCTGATGTTGTCACTGCGCTCACGCAGTTAAATACCACCTCCAACGGTCTCAGTCCTCAAGAAGTCGAGTCTCGCCTGGAAGAATATGGTCCCAACGCGGTCGCCAAAGAAAAGCGCCAGACATGGTTGATGCGTCTGTGGGACAATTTCAAGAATCCACTGGTCATCCTGCTGACTATATTAGGAATCATTTCGTTCCTGACCGGCGATTTGCGTGCCACAGTGATGATCTTCTTGATGGTGCTGTTGGGTATCGTGCTACGCTACTTCCAGGAAAGTCGGGCTGACAAAGCCGCCGAGCAGCTCCAGGCGATGGTCAGCACAACCGTCACAGCAATCCGGGAGGGCAAGCGCCAGGAAATTCCACTTCAAGAGCTGGTACCGGGCGACATCGTCGCACTCTCAGCCGGTGACATGGTCCCAGCAGATGGGCGCGTCCTCTCAGCGAAAGACTTGTTCCTGAACCAGGCCGCTCTAACCGGTGAGTCCCTACCGGTGGAGAAGACGCCTGCTGCCGTAGACGAATCTGCCCAAAATCCCCTGGAAATGGGGAATCTTTGCTTCATGGGCTCCAATGTGGAAAGCGGGACGGGTGTGGTTGCGGTTGTCCACACTGGCAGCGAAACGTACTTTGGCTCGTTGGCCTCTAGCATCACTGGCCAACGCCCGATCACCAGTTTCGATAAAGGTATCAGCAGTTTTACCTGGTTGATGATCGGATTCATGGTCATCATGGTGCCGCTGGTGTTCCTATTCAACGGGATCAGCAAGGGAAACTGGTTGGAGGCATTCCTGTTTGCCCTGGCGGTAGCCGTTGGCTTGACCCCCGAAATGCTGCCGATGATTGTGACCGTTAATCTGTCAAAGGGGGCTATTTCCATGTCGCACAAGAAGGTTATCGTTAAACGGCTGAACGCCATCCAGAATTTTGGCGCGATGGACGTGCTCTGCACCGATAAGACTGGCACCATCACAGAAGGCAAGATTGTTTTAGAAAAGCACCTGGACGTGCGCGGCAACGATAGTGAAGCAGTGCTGCACTACGGCTATATCAACAGCTATTATCAAACCGGGTTGAAGAACCTGATGGATGTGGCGATCCTGGACCATCGCAACCTGAATGATGAACTTCTGGTGGATGAGAACTACCGAAAGATTGACGAACTGCCTTTTGACTTCCAACGCAGGCGTATGTCGGTAATTGTTGAAGACAATCAAAACCGGCACCTTCTGATCTGTAAAGGTGCAGTCGAAGAGGTTATGCGTCTATCCACCCATGTTGAGATCGAGGGAGAGATATTGGCAGTCCTACCAGAACACGATGAACATCGCAAGCGACGGATCGGGGAATTAAATTCTGAAGGTTTTCGGGTGATTGCTGTGGCATACCGTTGGTTCTCAGGTGATAACGACGAGCCACTTTACACTATTCAGGATGAATCAGATCTGACCTTATTAGGTTACCTGGCCTTCCTTGATCCACCCAAGGCTACAGCCTCCGAAGCTTTAAGCAAGCTCAACGAGCATAGTGTGACAGTCAAAATCCTCACGGGTGACAACGATGCGGTGACCAGGCGTATCTGCGAACAGGTAGGGTTGCCAGTTGAGCACATCCTTTTGGGCAATGAGATCGAGGCGATGAGCGAAACGCAGTTGGCCGAAGCTGCAGAATCCATTTCCGTCTTTGCCAAGCTCTCCCCTGCACACAAAGAGCGCATCATCCGGGCGCTGAAAAGCCGCGGGCACGTAGTGGGCTTTATGGGCGATGGCATCAACGATGCGCCCGCGTTGAAAGCTGCGGATGTGGGCATTTCGGTGAACAGCGCGGTGGATATCGCCAAGGAGTCATCTGATATTATCCTGCTGGAAAACAGCCTTCTGGTGCTCGAGCAGGGTGTGATGGAGGGTCGCCGGGTGTTTGGCAATATCATCAAATATATCAAGATGGCCGCCAGCTCTAACTTCGGTAATATGTTCAGCGTGCTTGGTGGCAGTCTTTTCCTGCCTTTCGTTCCCATGCTACCCATCCAGGTGCTTACCAATAACCTGCTCTACGACTTTTCACAGACCGCGATTCCCACTGATAATGTAGACCCCGAATGGCTGAAGAAACCTCGTAAATGGGACATCAGCGGTATCCGCCGGTTTATCCTGTATATTGGTCCGATCAGCTCGATCTTTGATTACTTGACGTACTTCATCATGCTGTATGTCTTCAACTCCTGGGCGAACCCAGCTCTGTTTCACACCGGCTGGTTCGTGGAATCGCTCTTTACCCAGACGTTGATCATTCATGTTATTCGCACCAATAAAATCCTGTTTATCCAGAGTCGGGCCAGCTGGCCGCTGATATTTACTTCGCTGGCGATTGTGGCGGTGGGGGCCTGGCTGCCCTACTCGCCTATGGCGGGGGCTTTGGGACTGGTGGCGTTACCACCGCTCTACTGGCTTCTGTTATTGGGTATGCTGCTATGTTACATATTGCTGACTCAGGTTGTAAAGACCTGGTTCGTGCACAAGTTTGGAGAGTGACAAAAATCTGGAGAACAACCCCGTATTGAATCCTGGGCTTGGAATGGAGGTGGCAAATGGGTTACATGCAAGGATATATGAAATATAGGTTAAGGATGGAATGTATCGCCACTATTCAACGTATTTACCACCACGAGAGATTCGTGGCGCATTCATATCGAGAGTTGGCGAAGCACTCTACAGATGATTCACAACGGTGTCTTCTGCTAGATCTTGCCAATATTGCTGACCGAAGATCATACCATTACCGGGTTCGCATTCGCTCATTAGGAGCATCATTGCCACAATACACGCCAACCTGTTTTGAGAGCTTCTGGTACTGGGTGCTGATGCATTATGGCGTTGGGAATGTGTTGAAATGGCTCGAATCGATACAACGAGATGACATCAGTTGGCTTGGTTCGTTGCTACTGGAACAAAAGTGTTGGCGATAATCCTGATGGCATACACATGTTGCCATCCACATGTTGCAACTATTTCTCTAATGCACACATCATTTGACGAATTACGAAAAAAGCTTGAAATAAAGAGTTAAATCCAGTAAAATTCATTACTAAAACGTTTCAGTAATTGGAAAGATTGACTTATGGTTGTCACGATCCGAGATATTGCGAAAAAATTGGGATTATCCATTGGGGCGGTTTCACGCGCACTGGATGGCTATCCAGATATCTCGGACGAAACCAGACAGCGAGTGATCCTGGCAGCCAAGGAGATGGGCTACGTCCCAAACCGGGCTGCGCGCCAACTCAGGCGGAAGAAAGCTGACGCAGTCGGCTATATCCTGCCAGCGAATACCCCGCGCTTTGCCGACCCATTCTTCTCTGAATTCATTGCGGGGCTGGGTGATGAAACAGCCCTTCATCCGTTTGATCTGGTCATATCCATTGCGCCACCCGGCGAAGAACCGGAAAAGCACATCTACCAGAGCTGGGTTCAGGGTCGTAAGGTGGATGGATTTATCCTGACCCATTTACATCTGCACGATTGGCGGGTTCAATATCTCTCCCAACAAGGTGTCCCATTCGCAGCCCTGGAAAATTCGCTGGATGGCTTTAACTTTGCGCGGGTTGAAGTCAATCGCCAGGGCGGCATGGTTGAGCTGGTAACCCACCTGGTGGAGCGCGGCTTTCGACGAATTGCTTACCTGGGCGGAGCACCCGAGCTGAAGATCCAGGCAGACCAGTTCGATGGTTACCGCCAGGGATTGGAAAAAGCCGGCGTCCCTTATGATCCCAACCTGCTCGCTAAAGGCGATCTGACCAGTTCAGGTGGTTACTTCGCAACGAAACATATGCTGTCTATTCCTGATCCTCCAAACGCCATCGCTTGTATCAATGACGAAACGGCGTTTGGGGTGTTGCACGCGGCACACGAATTAGGTCTTCAAATCGGTCGAGACTTAGCGGTGGCTGGCTTTGATGGAGTGCAGGCATCAAGGTATACAGAACCTCCATTAACCACGTTGGATATTCCGGTTTATGACATTGCCCGCCAGTTGGTCAAGATGTTGGTCACCGATATTATGGGACATCCGCTCCCCGATCGCCAGGTAGTACTTCAGCCAATGCTGCTGATCCGTGAATCTACCGGCGGAAACTTTTCTTGATTTCCGATCACAAAACCACATATCCAATCTCGTAGCAAGCGTCAAGCTAAAGCTGACATGGACTTGCTCGAGAGCCTGTTTTTTATAGGTTGTCGATGACATGACTGATCCTATTTATACCGATTTGTTGGATGCATTGAAGCAACCCGGATGCCCGGTTTGCCGGCTTGAACGAAGCGCTGTAGATGGTTACCTGGATAACTTATTTCAAAGAAACTTGAAAGATATTGAAGTAAGCCAGCGCTTACGCGAAAGCCTCGGTTTATGCCGTCAACATTCCTGGCAGATGCTAGACTCAAAGTTTGGTGATACTCTGACATTTTCTCTTATCTATCATGAAATTCTCCAATCTGCAATCCACAGCCTTCAAACTTTGGAAAAGCCTCCACTTTCACCACATCGGATACATTCTATGTTAGAACGGTTCAAACACAATCCTACTGGAAAAATCAAAACCGCTGTTATACCCCTCACACCTCAAAAACGCTGCCCAGCCTGTGAGCAACGCGATCGTACGGCCCAGTTATCCTTGGAAACATTGGGGGTATCTCTTGAAAATGAGGTTATGAGCAACGCATTGGCGTCTTCAGATGGATTATGCCTACCGCATTTGCGGTTGGCATTTGTGCAGATGCAGGATGCGACGGCTTATCAAATCTTACTTGCTATCAGTAACAAGAAATTAGAATCTTTACGCCGCGAGTTGGTTGAGATCATACGGGAAAACGAAAATCAGTCCACTAAGAAAGGCTTCAAGGAGATGCAGTCTACGTGGGCAAGAATCATTAATGTAATGGTCGGTGAACAATAAATGAACTTTGTAATTTTGGGAAGATGCATTTGATAGGAGTATATAAATGGCTGGTTATGAACATGCTCTCTTTCTACTGCTGCTCCTAGGATTCCTGCTGCGTGAGCTACAAAGCAGGCATAAGTCCAGCCTCTATTTGATAGTAGGCGGTTTGTTGTTGGTATTATTGCCCCCTATAGTTAGCGTCAAGATCCCTTGGGATCTAATCCTGGCCTTGGTCCTTCCTTGGATTTTATGGCAAAGTGCCCTGAATTGGCTCCATATCACATGGAAAATTCCTGTGAGAGAAATCTCCCTCTGGATAATTACTGCTATATGCCTTGGATTAATCACGGTCTTCATAGGAGATTTGCCCTTAATCAGGGGAATCTTCTTTGGAATTGTCGCTGCAAGTATGTTCTGGCAGATGTCCAGCCGAGGTGAGATTTCTAATCCATTGGAAGTTATTGGACCTCTGACCCTTGTGTTCCTCCTTGTGGAAACCTCCATTCCGTTGGAAGATCCGAAACTTTATTTTGGCAGCCTGTTTAGTGGGGCTGGGGTAGGGATTGCCCTGGCCATTATTTCAATCGCTGTGAACAAAAAGGTGCCTCCGAAATATGAGAGCTGGATCTTATTAGGGCAGGTATACCTTGCCTATTGGATTGCCCTTGCACTTAAAACTTCACCAGTAGCTGCAGTATTGATCGGTGTTATTATTATTGTTGAATTTCACTACACCCGACTGGGGGGTAACAAAGCAACAATTACTCCTGCTCGATTGGATAACAGGCTTCCATTCTTTATCCTTCTCGCCCTTTTCATTTTCACAGCCTGGCAATCACATCAACCCGTGACATTGATCCAATGGTTTGAGGTAGTCCTTGGTTTAGTATCTGGCTTACTGATTGCGTTACTAGGCCAGCGAATTGGCGTAACTCGATTCGAGTACCTGAGCTCAAATTGGCGTAGCGCTTTGAAACTGGGCATATTTCTATTTGGCATATTGCTCTTGTGGCCGCGTGGGTCAGAGCTCAGACTGGTGTTGATATGGATTGCACTTGGATTAGCGGTGTTTCTGCCTGTATTGTCTGCAATATTACTCGCAGCTCTGCACGATTTGAATAAACAAAGGGATGGAAAATATATGGATGATTTTTGAACACCGGTTGATCACACTGCAAAACCCAGACAAACCTTTTTCTACTGACCATAGATGAGGATCTTTACGAATTGATTGCAAACCAAAGGAAAATATGACATCCTTCTTACAACTAGCTATTGCCTTAACAATTATTATTACTGCCGCTAAGCTAGGCGGTTATTTGAGTTATCGACTTGGACAGCCCTCTGTGCTTGGCGAACTGATCGTTGGGATCATCCTGGGACCATCGGTATTGAATTTCCTGAGCATCCCTTATTTCATGGATGAACACCTCACAGAGGTTATTCATCAAATGGCAGAGATGGGTGTGTTGCTGCTTATGTTCCTTGCTGGTCTGGATTTACATATATCTGATCTGCTTAAATCTAGTAAAGTGGCAGCTCTGGCAGGCAGCTTGGGTGTCGTTTTTCCACTGGTGTTAGGAACCGGTGCCGGCTTGCTATTTTCCATGAATTCCCAATCGGCATTATTTATCGGTCTGATCCTTTCTGCGACCAGTGTCAGTATCTCCGCTCAAACATTGATGGAATTAAAAGTACTCCAAAGTAGGGTAGGAATCGGCCTACTTGGAGCAGCTGTCTTCGATGATATTCTGGTTCTGCTCGGTCTGTCCATCTTTACTGCCCTGATGCAACCCACTCTGGGTTCCGGATATGCCAGCATTTTGTGGATTATCCTGAAAATGGTGCTTTTCTTGGGAGTTGCCTCTCTTCTCGGGTGGTGGGCATTTCCAAGATTATCTCGATTGATCACCAAATTGCCGATCAGCCAGGGATTGATCGCGTTCGCATTTGTGATTATCCTGTTCTACGGATGGTCAGCTGAACTGTTTGGTCAGATGGCTGCCATCACGGGTGCATTTTTAGCTGGATTGTTGTTTGGACGCACCTCGGAGAAGGATCGAATTCATAGTGGTATTGCGACTATTGCGTATGCGGTCTTTGTTCCGGTGTTTTTCATTAACATAGGTCTATCAGCAAATGCTCGTGAACTGACTGGGGAGAGTGTCTTACTGATGTTGGTTTTGGTGTTGGTGGCGGTGATCAGCAAGGTCTTCGGGTCTGGTTCTGGAGCGTTGTTAGGAGGTCTTACAAGCCGCGAGGCTTTACAGCTCGGCGTTGGTATGATCTCACGCGGTGAGGTAGGCTTGATTATCGCGGCGGTCGGGATTGAACAAGGTTTGATCCAGCAAAGCGTTTTTTCAGCGATTGTAGGGGTGGTAATCCTTACTACGCTGATCACCCCTATTCTTCTCAAGGCGCTATACGCTAAGAACCAAAAAGCTAAATCAAATGTTGAAAATACACAGGAAGGAGTTAGATGATGAATTACCTGGTTGTCTTGATTGTGAATGATATTGATGATACCCCATCAATCCTTAACGCCTGGGAAAATGCAGGGGTATTAGGTGTAACCATCATTGAGAGTACCGGTTTAGGACGTATACGCCGTGCGGGTTTGAGCGAAGATATACCCCTGATGCCCAGCTTGCATGACTTGTATCAATTTGGTGAAGCTAATCATCGCACATTATTTTCAGTGGTTGATGGTCAGGAAATGGTGGACAAAATGGTTGCAATTGCCCAGCAAGTCATTGGCGACTTGGATGATCCCCACACTGGATTCCTTTTTGTGGTACCAGTCACCCAGACGTATGGTTTAGGAAGACACCGGACTGACAGGTCAAAGGAATAGTGATCAAGTTTGCGTTTATTGTAGAGAAAGCTGTGACGGCGAGAATCGTTTGAATTTCGATGGTAATGTGACTTGGCGATTATGAATACAACAACATCACAAGCTTTGGTGTCGATCAATCCTTATCTAAAACCGGGAGAAGCACTTCTATTCTATAGGAGAATTTCAGACTTTCTAAGAGCGGACGATCTATGGTATCTGACGAATCAGCGCTTGCTCTTGATAAGAAAGAAAGTACTGGAAGAAAAATCTCTCTTCGAACCTGGAGAAATGGTTATACATCATGACACAGGCGATCTGCAATTCAGTGGAAACGTTCACCTACTAACCACACACAGGGTCATCGTCCTCGATGTAGGCGCTAAATACTATCTCTTGGAATCCATTCCACTCAACAAAATCACCAATGTAGATATAAATGTCATTGGTAAGCGAGGTCTTAACGCAATCAGCTATGGGCTGAGGATCGACATCTCTGGATCCGAGCAACCTATCATGATAATTCACGGTGGTATCACTACCAATGGAAACAACCAACTATCCTTAAGCAAGCCGGAACAGCAATTGATCAACGAGCGCTTCCCCAGAAAAATATGCGAAGTCACAGGATTGAATTTTGCAATGCCTCAAAAGAGAGTCGGCTCGAGCGGTTTCACAGTCATTACATTTTACAGTAAGAGCGACCTGGTTTGGCCAGCAAGGTGTTCAGCTTGTTGTAAAAATGTGGATGGCCTGGTATTCGACAAATACACTGTCGATAATCCCTGGTTGGCTACCTATAGTATTGGTTTTGGCCTCCTTCTGAGGATTACTTATTCAATTCCTTAT
>Ga0315268_10009040_pt1 | contig 10368 bp, 16 predicted proteins | sample C1_top_MG_FD_204535 | JGI IMG/M metagenome (GOLD analysis project Ga0315268, IMG submission 204535) | Sediment microbial communities from Yellowstone Lake, YNP, Wyoming, USA - C1_top | ecosystem: Environmental > Aquatic > Freshwater > Lake > Sediment | place: USA: Wyoming | collected 2017-08-01 | reverse complement strand
CTAAGCTAACAGACCCATGATAATTGCCATTGCCCAACTCACTTGCAACGGTTTGACTGAGGTCTCGCAACGGTAAGCCACCATGCCAGAGGGCGACGGCGCGCTCCATGATCGCCAAATCGCCGTTTTCAACCAAGATCCGGTTATCGCGACCCCGTTTGATACCCGCCTGCAAAACGGGAGTCAAAGCCCGCAAAACCCGGCGCGCCTGATGCTCCGATAGGCCAAGATGATTGGCTACGGCTTTGAGTTCCAGCATGGCTCAACCGTAGCCGAACCGTTGTCAAACGCAAAGCCGCCGGCGCACCGGCCGACCGGACAGTTGACCTATCGCCCTTGACAACCAACTCCTCCTGAAGCCTGAGAGCCAAGACCGCCCGCTGGGAGTTGCAGAAAACAGAGGAGGGCGTGACCACTACACCGCGCCCTCCCCTGTTGTAGGAGGCCCCCTTCATCGGGCTGATTATGCGACTCTATTTCCCATTATCCTTCGGCGGTTGGAAGGTCGAAAAGACCTGCGGAGGCCGCCATGTCGAAAACATCTTCGGCACCTTGCTAAGATCCGGCGGCATTTTAACATCTTGCTTCTCCTCGTCCTTGAGATGCAATTCCATGAGCTGCATCTCGGTGGTGAACGCCGAACGGTTGCAGACGTTTTTCTGAGTCAAGATGACGCCCTTCAGCTCGAGCGTTTTGGTGCGCACGGTATAGGCAACCTTCGGACGCGCGTCCGGCCAGTTGACCGTCTTGACCGTCCAGTGGGTCGGCTGCTGGCTATCAGTCGAAATGTCTTGCGCCGGCTCAGGCAACCCCAAAAGACCATGCTCCACATCAACCGTCACGTGCATATCTTCGTAACCCTTGCGTGGATAAACCCAGGCGATCCCGCGCGCTATAAATATGTCACAGTTACATTGATTGTCGCTGGCGACGCCTTGCAGCTGCGACCAAACCGTCTTGTTCAGATCGACCGCAAAGCCCCGCTCATAGACATATTCCTTGCCGATCTGAAAGTAGCCGATCTCCACGTTGAGCTGCGCCAGCAGTTCCTTGATGACCTTCGAGCCGTCTATCGGGATGGGCAGCAGCAACGCGATCCGCTCATTCAAGAGCTTCGGCCCTGAATCGGTTAGATGAATCTCGGCATACCAGCTTGACCCGTCGGGATGAACCCTGACGTTTTCAACGCACCCGAAGAAGATGCGTTTGAGCGGCATATCCCGGTAAGCCGTCAGCACCTCGACGTAAAGATTCTTATACTCAATCGCGGTACGCCACTTATAAATAGTAGGGCGCGACGGGTTATAGATCCTGATGAAACCCGCGTTCGCCTCAGCCCCTGAAGATTCTGTGAGCTCATACTCCAAATGCCATAGCTCACCTGCTGGCCAATACATCTCAACTTCATCGAGGAGTTTGAACGTGCGCCCGGTGATAGTTGACCACTGTCCGACCTCCCCCACGGTCGCCCGGCGACTGACCGCGCCCGCCGGCGGCTGCGGCTGGGTCAGCTTGTCCAGCGAGATCGTCGGATTCTGGCCGGGAGGCTGCGTCAGATCGTTCAGCGTCGGCCCCTGATGTACCTCATTCAGAAAGCGAAACTTGACGTGGCGCTCCCAGGCCCAGCCCGGCACTCCGGCAGAGCCGCTTGCGCCCGCCAGCTTCGCCAGTGAGCTCGTCGGGTCAGTCCCCACCGCCTCGGTCAACTGCTGAAGCGAGATCGTTGGATTCTGGCCTACCGGCTTGGAGAGATCATTTAATGATGCCATCGGTTATCACCCGCCCTCGCCGGGCACCCAGCAAGTAGGCCTGAAGAATGGGAGCTTTCGATATGCTTCAAGAGCTAGAGCATTACTCCAAAATGCGTCACCGTGCCCCGCTTCGGATTCGCCGGCTTTCAGGCTATTATTGACCTGCAAGATCGATTGCTCTTGGCGTGGGTCATCGAGCAACACGAGCTCGCCCTGTTCGAGGGCCATATAAAGGCCGCCGGCGAGACGCTGCTTGCTCTCCTGGGTGAAGACGACCCCGCCACCCATCATCTGCCCGGGCAAGCGGCCCTGCTCACTGAGGGCCTCTAGTTCGCCCCTGGTCGAGTCCCAGCAGCAAAAGACCGTCTGCAATTCGGCAAAGAGCTTTTCCAGCTCGCAGAGCTGAGCCGTATATGGTTCGTTTTCAAACCAAACTGAGGCGAGTTGATGGAGGCGGCCCTTAAACGGCAAAATGATCGAAAGATGGCTCGGGTGAACGCGCTTACCGATGTCAAAGCCTGCTCGGGTGCCCCATTCGGACCTTGCCGCGTCCAGCTCGCCCGGAGCGGCCGGCACATGATCAAACCTGATGATCTTCTCGATGCTCATGCTCCCACTCCCACCCTTGCAATCGCGCGCTTCAGCAGGGCAGAATCGATATAACTGTCGAGCGGCGCGACGGCTTCAAGCAGATATTCAGCTCTAAATGACTTATCGCCGATCAGCTTGCGAATCCTGTCCAGCTCAGTCTTGTCGTACTTTTCTAACCACGCCGGACGGCCGTCTGACAGAATCGCCGGCAATCGCGCGGTGACAAACTCCGGATTCTTTTCAATCCAACTGACAATATCGCCTGCAACAATCGGGGTGCCCGCAAAGACGACCCGGGCTTGATTATCTTTGAGCAAGGGGAGCACTCGTCGCTGTAGCGACTCCAAAACGCGGTCCAGATCGGCAAAGCTGGCCAGCTTGCGCGGGTCTGCGGGGTCATCAATCACTAAGAGATCGGCCCGCCGGCCCCGGCTCGCCGCGTCTAGGCCCTCGGGCTCACAAGTGAACATTGCGCCCGGTCGCTCATACCTTAGCAGCGCTTCGCCGGCTGTGGCGTCACGCCATCCCCACTGCGCGGCGAGGGGCTCGATGTAGAGTTTTAGTCGGCGCAAGTGCCATCGCGCTAGATCCATCTTCGCAGAGTAGAAAATTGCATCGAATGCCCCGCGCCGATGCTCACGGAGAGCGTTTGCGATGACTCCTTTAAGAAGGGTCGATTTGAGCGATCCCCGAAAAGCAATCAGAGCAGCAAAGCGATTTATTTCAATTAGATCGGCCCAGCCGCCCAAATGCGGGGCCGGAACGAGCTCGCCCTCAACCGCGGCGACCGCCTGCATGAATTCAGAAGCGATGAACTCGCTCAGGCTGATCTTATGTAATGAGAGATTGCCATTACTGTCAGCGTCATTCTCGATCTCATTACACAAAACGACCGCGCGCTCGCGGAGATCGTTAAGTTTGGAGGCGACCGCTATCATGACCGTTCCTTCCCGCTTGAACTTTCTGCAACTGCTCGATCAGCTCAGCAATGCTGTCCAGTTGCGCTGTGATCGCAATTCGGGCGAAGCCCTCCACCACAGACCAGCGTCCGGCAAGAGCCTTCGCCTTCTTGTAGTCTGCGGCCTCAATTGCAAGATCCATGCGCGCGAGCGTCGCCTGCCACTCGCCATAGAGCTGACCGATGAGGTGCTTGTCGCGGATTGCTGTTTGCCAACGCTCACGCAGCTCGGCCTTGTCTCTGCGGATCTGACGCTCCGTAACCCCAAGAACCTGAGCGAGCTGCTGATTTGTGGCGCTTCGCTGCAATAGCAGCTCGTCAAGCGCAAATAGCCTGTCATCCTTCGAGGCCGCTTCGCCGTCAGAAACCCGTTTAAGAATGGCTTTAAGCTCGCTCACAAAAATCACCTACCGGTCAAAATCCTGTCCCCCCTGACAGGGGAGGAAGGAGGGGCGGGGCTTTCCGACCCCGCCCCGGGAAAGGAAAGAGGCCACGAAGCACATTATCTCTCTTCAAAACCCCATCTTCCTTCAATCTCGCGGGTACCCGGCGCCTGGTCTATCGGTCGTCTCAAAACCCCGATCTGTAAATCGTTGAAAAACGCTCTCAGCATCTCGATTTCTAGCTTGCTAAACTGCTCAGTCGCCGGCCGCGCTGATCGAGCATGGACATGATCGATCAAGGTTTGAACTGCTATCGGGTAGTTGGGGTCGCCGACAGAGTAGTGGGGAGATACCGCTTTTGCATCCTCATCAAGGTTTATTTGAGCTTCAACCGCTGCCCGCTTCAGATTGAAATACCCATCTGCCATCTCCAGTATGGCTTTTCTCGAATCGCTCAGTTTACTTGCAAGCGCATTGCGCGCTTGGATGAAGGTTTGCACTCGCTCGGGCAATCGCTTTTTGCTTCGCTCTTGGCCCTTCCTTTGCCTCTCGTCTTCGCGTCGCCTCTCCGCCTCGCGTTCAGTCGCCTCGCGTTGCCGCTCAGCTTCGACGCCCTTCAACTGCTCTTCGATAGCTGCGAGATCGGCTTCTAAAGCTGCAAACTCAGCAGCGACATCATCTGGAAGGGGATCGACCAGGGCGTATCTGCTTTCCAGATCAGCGATTTGGGCCTTCAGCTCAGCTTGTTTCTGAATGAGCCCCTCTTCGCTCGTCGTCTCCTCGACAGTCGCGGTCGTCATACTGGCCACCACTTCGATAGGGAGACGCGATCTTTCTCTTGTTCCAAACCGTCAAGCGTCGCCCGAGCTCTGCCGTATTCCGCTGCGAGCTGTGCCCATTCCGGCGTCCCGACCTTGGGGGCGTCTTTTGAGCGTAGCTCCCTCTCCAGCTTGGTCAACGTGCTCTTTCCCTCGCTTATTTCGTCATCCAGTATGCGCGATCGCTCATTAGTTTCGACGGCATTCATGTCGCACCTCCTCTAACGTATTATAGATCTCGGCAGCTCGTTTGAAGATTTGAAGATCGTTTCTTAGCGCCGCAAAATCACGCGGCTCTTGGCTCAAGCTCTTGTGGAGCTTGTCCAGTTGGGCAACTCTGTCACGCTGTAGCTGCTCGCGCTTCGCTTTCAATGCCTCTTCGTCCATCCTTCTCGCCCCCTCCACCCGTAACGGTTACGACTCAACTTCAACTCACCACGGCCACTGCGTTCACTGATTTCTGTTCGCTCACTCTGTTCGCAAGATGCGCGCCCAGAGCTGCGCCCAGTTCGATAGCCGCTGGCCTGTCGTATCGCTCGATCGCGGTCAAAATGCCGTAGCCAAGCGCCGTTTCAGCATCGATCCAGCACTCGCCCCGAGCGGTCATTGCCGCGAATAACTCTTTAGGTTGACCTGTAGTTTCCGACAAGATTTGATCGCGTAGCTCTTCCATGAGCGCGACCTGAGCAGCGCAATCTTTGATCTCACGGCTGCTCGCCTTACCACCCTCAAAGCCTTCAAGATTCGCGTCGTGCAGCATGACCGTCGTCGCCGGAAAGCCGATGCGCTCTGAGCAACCGCACAGCCAGAATACGCCGGAGCTGTGAGCATGGTGCGCATAAGCCCGTGTGATGACACCACGAGCTGTAAGCCCTCTAAGAAGTTGACACGCGGAAGTCCCGAGATAGCCGCAACCGTCGCCGCCGAATATCGATATCTCCAGCTCCTCTCCGGCTTGAAGCTCACCCGCTGTCTGCCAGAGCGCGGATAGGGTGTCTTGATCGCTGCTGAAGACTGCTAGCTGCGCTACCTTCCTCATTTCTTACCCCCTTCAATATACCGTTGCTGATCTGCCTGCCTCAAGCTACTCATGCCCGCACCCCCGCCAAGATCGCCCCACAGACCCCCGAGACGCCATATTCGCGCGCCCTTTGCCACTCGGCATAGTTCAGCACTTGACCACGCGCCGCGGCGTCATCCCGCGCTCTTGCCCACTCCTCAACCTCACGCTCGACCCGCTCTTGCCTCAAACGACGCCAATAAGCCGCGTCCTCGATGCCCCGCCGTCCGCCTTCGCTTCGCCCGGCGAACCGGACTGATGCCCGCCTTTCCGGTTGCCGCGATTCACCCTGTCGCTCTGGGGACCGCCCAAGCGCCGGCGGCTTTCGCCGCTCCGGGCTCTTCGCCGGCTCTCGCTTGGCGCCGCTTGACCGGCTGACCGCGATATACAAACAGCGGCAAAGCTCCTCAGACTCGTAGGGATCAAACGCTCGCCCTGGCTCTTCAAGCGACTCGGGCCAGATCAGCCCCGCGCACCTCGGGCACTTCCCCTCATCTATCCCCTTCGCTACTTCGATGAAGCGCTTGCATTCGCCAGAATCGGTCAGATCGAATCCCCGATCATCGACAAGCCGCCCGCCGCTCAGGATACGATTGAAGCAACCATGCGCGGCCTCGAAGCCGCCTGGCAGACCGCCATGAGCAATCCCCGCTTCAACCCGCCGAATGACGATCACGCCAGCCTGCTCGATCACTCTGACATATCGCCAAAACTCGCTCAGCGACCGACCGACCGTTTTTGCTGATACCGTCGAGCAGATTACCTCGCCAACGTCGCGCCGCGCGCCAATTCTCCACAGCCTGAGCCTCAAATACTCCATCGCATAGCGATAAAACCTTGATCCCTTCACCAAAACAACGTCTTCGCTAAGAGAGAATAGCAGCTTTCTTCGCTCCTCAACGCTCTTTGGACGTTCAGCCTTTTGGTTTTCGGTGTTTTGTAGAGGATTTTGAGCGATTGAGCGGTTGGCTGGCCAACCCCTATTGTCAGTCATGTTTGTTTTAGACTCTAAAGTCTTTAGAGTCCTAGAGGTGTTCACACTTATTGTCTGCATTGGAAGCGAGAAAGCCTCACATCTGAACGTCGTCTGATAACCTCGCCCTCGATGATCTAAAAAGGTCGCCTGGCAGATTTTAAGACCGCCGATGTGCAAGCCAGAGAGCCGCCTAGCCGCCTTCCAGATCGTGCGCTTGCTGAAGCGCGTGCGCTCTGCCAGCTCACCCACAGCAAGCCCGTCCGGTGCAAAGGCGAGCTGCTCAGCGACCGCCCGGACTGAGGGTGTCTTCAGGCAGATCGCGTCAAAGAGCTTGCTGATCTCTAGCCATAGTTTACGGCAGAAGGTTTCATCAGTCGTAACGGTTACGGGTCGCTTGTCCCTATCCGGGTCGTAACCGGTTACGGGTTTTGAGCCCTTGTCCAGGACTGCCCGAAATGACCGGACATCCGCTTCAGATCGAGAGTTTTCACTCACTCATTGCGGCTGAAAGTAATCGGCAAGACGTTGCAGGCTTGACTCGGCGCGGATTGTATGATACGATGTGGTATCTGATTGCACATTCGTATCCGCGCCGGCCGCTTACAACGGCCGGTTTGCTTTTAACCATCCCTCTTCTCTGCATCGTGATTCCCCTTCCTTGCTTTGACTGCGCCAACTTTCTGCTCACCCCAAAATGGCAACCCCGTATCACGATCCATAACTTGACTTAGAAACTGACGCAGGGCTGATCGAATGATCCACGATCGATCAATGTCATATTTCTGCTCCATCGCAGAAAGCGCCCCTTCTAAATCGGGTGGCACTCTGACATGGACCGCTTTGCTCAAACCCTTGTTTTTGGGCATATCGTGAATCAGTGTAGCACTAAATCCGTGCGCTGTCAAGTCGTCGCCCAGCAATGAACATAACTAGCTTGCCGTCAGCGTTTTCACCGCAGCAGATCGAGCGCGCGGTCAAGCCGGCTCGTGTCATTCGCGCTTCCACGTGCGCCCCTTCCTCTTCCTCTCCCAGCCCAGGGGACTCAGCAGTTTCCCTAGCTCACGGTTCAGTCGGCGACGACGCCCATCGTAGGTTTGCTGGGGGCCGCTTGCATCAGGGATGACCTTTGTGGTAAGCACCGTTACTCCGCCGTTCTTGAGCCACTTTATCTTTTCGGGATCTTCTTTGCGGTTGATGATAAGCTGCGCGATCTCTTCAGCTACGGGCTCGGCTTTCCAGGTTTTGGCCCGTGGGGAGAGTTGTCTGTAACGCTTGCTATAAGGTTCGGTAGAAGCTGTCAGCGCGTCCAAGTTAACTGTCCACTCTTGCAGTTCGGCACGTGTCGAGCCCATCACAGTTCCCCCGTGGCGTGCGATAGTGAAGGTCAGATTTGGGGCATTCCATTCGGGTTTCTCCATCCGCCCCAGAAGCTTATAGCCCTCCATGCCCCCTTCGTCCCCACCGAAGCTGTCCCAGCATTCGGCAAGCAACCTCTCTAATTGGGATCGAACGTTGGAAGGGACAGCACCAGGGCCAATATCTGCAAGCAGCTTGCGCAGACGCTCTATAGGATTCTCCATATTCTCCTCCTTCGAACCATCATATAGAAGAGCAGTCAATTTGAGAAGACTAACTCGGACGGAGTTCCCTGATTGGTCGGGTTGCTAAATGGTCGCCGAGGTCGTTTGCCGCAATCAAGTAAGCGCCACAGTGCCCGCCGGAGCCTGTCTGCGCCTCGACACGCCGCGCAGGTGCAACCGCCCAGATAGAAACCACAACCGCCGAAGTTGATTTGCTCTTGTTGCTGTATCTTCGCTAGGATTTTCAGTTCCCTTTGGCTCATCCGCTATGCCCTCCTCTAGACACCCGGAGTATAGCGCATTAGTGCAAGAATGTCAAGAGGAGATCAGCACCGGAGAGACTGTTGTGCTCATCAGTTCCCGCCTAAATCATTTCTGCGGACATTCATCACCTTGCACTAGTGAAAGATTTTGCTATAATGTACTTGACCATGACCATCTTTTTGGCTAAAGCAACGAAGCGGACCAAGGGGAAAACGTATACCTATTGGATTCTCAAGGAGAACCGCTGGGATGCACAAATCAAGGCTACCAAGCAGAGATATATCGGCTTCGTAGGCTTGGAGCCCATTCTTACGGAAGCTCAAGCACGGGAGATCGCCAAGGCCAAAGACTTGGCGTTGGACCAGCTACGGGCTGTTGATGGACTCAAGATCGTACATGGGGCTCCGAAGCCAAAGATTGAGAAACGCTAAATCTCTCGTCCCGGCGACCGATCGCCTTAGAATCGCAAGTCAGCCCCGGAAGGCCGATCTCGAATTCAAGCGAGTTTCTGCGGGGTGGGGTGTTGGGTGATGACCGGTAAGACACGAGTTAACGGACATGCTATAATGATCGCACGTGACGAGGTTTGAATATGAGATACGATTATGCGTGGCAAAAACTGTACGAGGGTATGCAGAAATTAGTCGGGGATGAGACGTTGCGTCACCGTCTCCGAGAAGCACTGGGTTGCGTCAACGCACTTCGCATACCAAAGCTTCCCAGTGAAATTCAAGGCAAGCTCCAAGAGTTAGACATTGAAGTGGACGGCTTGTCGAATGACGACCTCCACGCCTACGCCTATAAATTTCTCGATTTGTACGATGAGGTTACCCAGGCTTACGGAGCTGAAACCCACTTAACGGACAAGCAATAATCTGACGATCTATGCTAATCGTCAGATTTTCGCCCTCTTAAGGGCCAGATTCAGGGCCTAATCCGGTGATAATGTCAGATTATTGTGACGTTTGAAACGAAGGATCAGATTATAAAGCTTTCGCACGTGGAAGCTGCGGTCACACTAGGAAATGCAACCGAGCAGTGAGGGAGATGTGCGAGTTCCAAGGATCCGTCTTCTTGACCCAGCAAACAGTACAATCAGCGGAAAGGCTGAAATTACTCTGCTGGTGTTCAATCTTGATTTTGTTTGGAGAGAGAAATGCCTTGGGGATCTCGATGGTAAGCCGGGATGTATGAGGGATCTCCAGTTCAACCTGGTCACCATCTAAGAATTTGACGGTGACATCCTCCACCGTAACATTATTAAACGTCACCCGCAGCGCGTTCAGATCTTCACCTGTAACGTCACCCATAGCTCAGGCCTTGTGTTGGCGCTGCTCCTTGCCGGCTTGATGCCGCACGAAAAGGGCCAAGCCCAGAGCTGCTACCATGACTGCTGCCAGCATCGTTACCAATGGCCACATGCTTAATCCCTCCGTCCCCATCTTAGCACAAGGAAGCCGACGGCGTAAGTCCAGAGCCAGAAGATAGCCCCCGCAGCTGCCAGATCCCAGCGAAAAGGTTGCCCGCTGAGGAGCTGCCCGACAAGCAGGGCAGCGAAGGTCAGGTTGCCCGCGTCCATCAGTTTATCGGCCAGCTTGTCGGCGTAGGCTTTCCAGGTATTCATCGTTCACCGTCCCAAGACAATGTACCGGAGCGCCCGCCAACGGGTCAAGGACGGCCTACTAGAAGGCCCGCCGTTGCCATTCGCGAGCTGCCCGGGTGCCAACGCCCGGATCTGCTGACGAGCCTCGGAAAGCTCTTCAATCAGGCGCGTCTTATCGGCCCTCAGTTCCCTTACCAGCTCTTCTCGGGCCTCACAGGTTGGGCAGTGGTCCGACGGCGGTTTGGCGAGGTTTGGTACTAAGCTAACAGACCCATGATAATTGCCATTGCCCAACTCACTTGCAACGGTTTGACTGAGGTCTCGCAACGGTAAGCCACCATGCCAGAGGGCGACGGCGCGCTCCATGATCGCCAAATCGCCGTT
>Ga0315268_10009038_pt1 | contig 10370 bp, 10 predicted proteins | sample C1_top_MG_FD_204535 | JGI IMG/M metagenome (GOLD analysis project Ga0315268, IMG submission 204535) | Sediment microbial communities from Yellowstone Lake, YNP, Wyoming, USA - C1_top | ecosystem: Environmental > Aquatic > Freshwater > Lake > Sediment | place: USA: Wyoming | collected 2017-08-01 | reverse complement strand
CATGGTAGGAGGCGGGCTTAAGGAAGGTTTCCGGGTGCGCCTGACTGTGTCCCCGCTGGAGGTACAGGAGGGGGCTTTTATTAAAATTGAAAGCGGCACCTGGCAGTTCTATGGGCTGGTGACCGACCTGCAGTTGGGTGCCACCGACCCGCGCTTTGCCGATGAACCTACCGGCACACGACTGCCCCCGGCCATTGCCAATGCCCTGCAGGGACAGACACTGTTCACCAACCTGGAAGTCCTGCCGGCTCTGATGCTGGATCGAGGCCCGGAACCCGGCTCCCCGGGATATGAGGCCTGGAATGAAAAGAGGCTGACCAAAGAGTCTGAACTTAAACCGGTCAAGACCGTGCCCAGTCACCACGCCGCCGTGCGCCTGGCGGATGCCGGAGACATCGCCGAAGTGTTTGGGAGACCGGGAGAGAAGGGGAATTACATCATTGGGACCACACGCGAGCAGGGTCACCCGGTGTGCATCGACCTGGACAAACTGGTACAGCGTTCTTCGGGCGTGTTCGGTGCCACCGGCACGGGTAAATCCTTCTTAACGCGGGTGTTGATGGCAGGACTGATCCAATATAAAAAACACTCGGTTTTGGTCTATGACATGCACAACGAGTATGGCCTGGATGACACCGCTTCGGACAGCGGTCAGCGGGTGACCGGGTTGAGGACCAAGTTCCCGTCCCGGGTGCGGGTGGTGGCATTAGGGGCTGGCGCGACCATCCGCGGGCAGACACCCGATTTCACCCTGGAGATCGCCACGAGCGACCTGTCCACCGCGGATGTGGAAATGCTGACCGGTGAATTGAACCTGCGTGAGACTACACCAACCACCCTGCATGCCTTGTGGAACAGTTTTAACCGGGACTGGTTCAGCCGTTTCAAAGCCATGAACCAGGAACAAGTAGAAGAGGCGGATGATAAGGGGAAGATCCAGAAAGTCCCGCACCCCGACAGCGTGGCTGCCTGGGCGGCGCGTAATGGAGTCAACGAGATGGCCGCCGAGGGCTTGCATAACAAGCTGCGCCGTCTGTTCGACAAGCCTTACCTGGTGGAGGCGCCCGCCAACGACAGCATCAGCGAGGTCATTAAAAGCCTGGAGGACGGCAAGAGCGTGGTGCTGTCTTTTGGCAGCCAGCAGACCGACCTGGACTACCTGCTGGTCTCCAACCTGTTGACCCGCCGCATCCGCGAACGCTGGGAGCAGCAAACCAATGCCTTCAGGACCGGCAAGAAAGAGCAGGAGCCGCGTCCCCTGGTGATCGTGGTGGAGGAAGCCCACAAATTGCTCAACCGAGAGATCGCCTCGCAGACCACGTTCAGCACCATCGCCAGGGAGTTGCGCAAGTACTACGTCACCCTGTTGATCGTCGACCAGCGTCCCTCTCAGATCCAGGATGAGGTCATGTCACAGTTGGGCACGCGCATCTCGGGCTGGCTGGGGGATGATGATGACATCCATGCTGTGCTTTCAGGGCTGGCTGGCAGGGAAGCGCTGCGCGGCATGCTCTCCCACCTGCAGCAAAAGGAGGAGGTGCTGCTGTTGGGTTGGGGAGTGCCCATGCCGCTGCCGGTCCGCAGCCGGCGTTATGATGCCCAATTCTGGAAGGAATTGCAGGGGAAGGATGATGCCCGGAAAGACCTGGTCGACCGGGAACTGGGATGGTGAAGATAAAAAAAGGTTCCTTTCAGGGGATACTTTTTTTACTGAACTGATCTATTGTTGTGGAGCACCGCTGTCGATCCAGCGGATGATGTTGTTCAGCTCCTCGCTGGTCAACTGGACGTAATGTTTGCCACCGGTATGGACGGTCACTAGGTAACTGCCCTGGCTGTTGCCGGGCACGATATCCATGCCATGGTCGCCTCCCACCAGGGCATCCTGGTAGGACACCAAAGATAACCCGCCAAATGCCATAGCGCCATGGCAACTGGTGCATTTTTCCTGGAACAACGGTCCGATATAGCTCACCCAACTGGGTGCCTGGCCGGGCGCCAGGCTGACCGGCTGCGGGGTGGCAAAAGGTGTGGGGGTCTCCGGCACATAGACCGGCAGCGAGTTGGCAACCGGGGGGAGCGTGTCCACCGCGGTCCGTTCGCCATAAACGAAACCGTAAACCCCGCCCAGCATGATCACTGCCAGGAAGCCGGCGATGGGGAAGTAGATGGCTTTGCGTTTACGCAATTCCCTGGGGTCAGTGACGCGCGGACCGGCCAGGCCGGCTTTCAGGTCAGCCAGTTCCAGGGCGTGCTCGTGCAGCATCACATCCTCGCTCATCTTGCCGGTGAACATGCTCTGGTTGAAACGCTTGATGTGCACGCTATACATATGCCAGATGATGATGGCTGCCACCGCCAGGATGGCTTCGCCGCCGTGCGCTGCCTTGGCGGCCGGGATGGCTTCACCTGGGAGCAGGTGCAGCGTCATGAGTGGGTTCCACATCATGAAACCGGTCAGGCCCATCACCAGTGCGCCCCACACGAAGGCCCAGTATTCCATTTTCTCTTCGAAGTTGAAGCGGCCCATTTGCGGGGATTTCTTTCCCAACCCCAGGTTGTGTAGGAAGACCTGGATGGCATCCAGCGCATCCTTGAGACCTGGCAGCATGCTCATCGGTTCTTTTTTCACAAAGATCTTGTAACCAGCCACCAGGATATGCCAGCCGGTGCCCAGCATCATCACGGTGGCGGAGATGTGATGAACAATGCGCAGGTTATCCACGCCACCAAACAGGCTGGCAATGAAGATGGAAAAGCCCAGGGTGGGGAACTTCTGAGGCAACCCGGTGAGCCCGAGCATGCCAAAGGACACAGCCATGGCTATATGTTCGATGCGGCGCGGGATGGGGAAGCGCTGAATGAATTGTGGCTTGCTGCTCATGAGAGGCTGCCTCCTCTGATCTTGGTTACCAGCCTGCGGAACACATCGCTGAGCACAAAGATCGCCATGCCCCCCAGCACGGTCGGGATGAAGAATTTGTAAAAGAGATTGATGTAGTAAACCAGGGGATAGACCTTCTGGCTGGGGATGTAATGGCTCATCCAGGCGCTGGGGAAGTTGGCGTTGGCACCTGGATGGCAGACCTGGCATTTGACCAGCAGGTTCTTCTTCATGGCGATGCCGTACTGAGGGTCATCCACGCGCTTGATGTCATGCACACCGTGGCAGTCAAAGCACACAGGTTTGTTGGAGGGTTTGTTACTTCCGGCTTCCTCGAACAAGGTGATGGTGGTGCCGTGGAAATCCGCCACGTAGGTGTTGAGCACCTGGGTGGAGAGGTTGTACTTGCTCATGATGGCTGCATCAGTATGACAGCGGGAGCACAACAACGGGCTGTTGTTGCGGAAAGACTGGGTGGTTGGGTCCTGTATGTTATGGACGCCATGGCAATTAATACAGGTGGGTACATCCAGGTTGTTGTAGTCGGTCAGAGCCGAGCCGTGGATGGAGTCCTTGTAAGCCTGGTAGATGGCCGAATGGCAGCGCGCGCAGGTCTTGGGGATCGCCAGGCGGGCATCCGGCAGCAAAGTACCAGTCACCGGGTCGGTGATGCGCTGCTGGACATGGGGGTTGTGGCAGTCGGTGCAAATGGCGGCGTTAAAGTTGCCGGCTGCCAGTTGCTTCTGGTGGATGGAGTCCAGGGTCTTGTCATACTGGGCGACATGGCATTTCTGGCAGATGGTGTAGAGTTGCAGGGAGACTTCCCGCAGGCTGTTAGCCTGGAAGTCCTGGTGGGGAAAGCTGGTAATATCCGTGTGGCAATCCTGGCAGGCCAAGCCTTCCTCGGCGTGGACGGTGTTGGCAAAATGGCTGGCATCAATGGTGAGCAGCAATACTTCACCGTTGGAAAGGGTCTTGGTCAGGCCTGGCTTGCCGTGGCATCCCAGGCAGGTGGAATCGCTTTCTTTCGGGGCTTTCACTTCCCTGGCTGCCACCGGGCGAGCCAGCAAAAAAACCGCTGCCACCAGGGAAATCAACGCCAGGACTGCCAGAAACCTGAGATGTCCCCCCCTGGTGCTGTTATTCAATTCTCCCATCAAGCGCTCCTGACAAACCACACAATTGCTAAAATAACAAACTACCCCCGGGCCATGGGGTATTTACACTATTTACCTGGGTAATTAACCCAGTATAAATGATTATTAATTGCGTAATGATACCCAATTATAACTGCATGTATTCTCTTTTGCCAATAGTGAAAGGTATCACATATTTACCGGTGATGGATATCCCCCTGATGGGTTAAAGTAAAATTTATTTTCGCCGCAGGGTGCCCTTGACATGTGACAGGAGTTGCCCGCCAGGTGAGGCCACCAGGAACTCGGTGTGCAGGCTGCCATCCAGGTGGCTGGTGTAAGTCAGGCGCGCCCTGGGGCTGGAGGCAGTCTCCTGGCTCTCAAAGGTGACCGACCCAGGCTCCTCATTAATAATGAGCGAATAATGGATAACATGCCCTTCGTTGTCAAAGTAGATGGCCTTCAACCCCTCAAAACCAGGCTGCTGGTGGATGATGAGCAAGTCGGTGTGCACCAGACCTTGATCTTCTCCCGGGCGGGGTTGGAACTCAGCCCGACTGGTGCGCAGCATGATTTTCCGGTCAAGCCGGTATTCGAAGGTTGACTCGCCTGATACACCCTGACCTGGTTGGCCGGAGAGTGGGTTGACCCAATCACCCAGGAGGAACTGCAGCCTTTCCCAATCGCTCATCGTGTGCCTCGCAATTTGAATGAAATGTGATCCTAGATGATATCACACGCCTGCTTCTTGCCGTCAATGCTTATGCCACTTAAGGTTAATCCATTTCAGAACAATACCCTGGGTGTAAAATTAGCCATTATTACGCGCTCAATTTGAGGTGGCTGAATGTATAAATTGGTCTTGTTGCGCCATGGTGAGAGCACCTGGAACCTGGAAAACCGCTTTACCGGCTGGACGGATGTGGGACTGACCCCCAAGGGTGTTCAGGAAGCGCTGGCCTCCGGAAGGCAACTAAAAGAAGCCGGATTTGTTTTTGATGTGGCTTACACGTCTGTGCTTAAGCGCGCCATTAAAACCTTGTGGATCGCACTGGAGGAATTGAACCTGGAGTGGATCCCGGTGGTCAATGCCTGGCAACTCAATGAACGGCATTATGGCGACCTGCAGGGGCTCAACAAGGCGGAGACAGCCGCCAAATTCGGTGACGCCCAGGTCAAGATCTGGCGGCGCAGTTATGACACACCTCCGCCCGCCCTCAACCTGGACGACCCGCGCCACCCGCGCTTTGACCGGCGTTATGTCAGTTTGAGCTCGGGACAACTGCCTGCCACCGAATCACTTAAGATCACCCTGGAACGGGTGCTGCCTTACTGGCATGGTACCCTGGCACCTGCCATTTCCTCCGGCAAACGACTTCTGGTGGTGGCGCATGGCAACAGCATGCGGGCTATTGTCAAATACCTGGATGGCATCTCGGAAGCGGAAATTACCGAATTGAACATCCCCACTGGTGTGCCCCTGGTCTATGAATTGGACGAAAAACTCCAACCCATCCGTCATACCTACCTGGGAGACCCGGAGGCCGTCCGTAAGGCGGCCGAGGCCGTGGCCGCCCAGGCCAGCAAGAAATAAAACATCACCGAGGAATTAATAAATTAAATATTTAGGAGAAGAGGGATTTCATTTTAAAATTAAATAAAGCGAGCCTGCAATTTATCGAGTTGAACTTCTTCCAGTGAGTCCAGCAGCAGGTTGGCATGCTCCACACCCAACTGGCGGGTGAGGGGGATGGGTACCGCCACGGTGAAGAGACCGGCCTGCTGTGCCGACCGGATACCATTGGGGGAATCCTCTAAGGCCAGCGCTTCCATGGCAGTTACTCCCAGGGATTTCAGAGCCAGCAGGTACAACTGCGGGTCGGGCTTGGTACGCTGGACGTCATCGCCGCAGACCGTGAACTCAAAATAATCGAACAACCCCAGGCGCTGCAGGTAGGTATCCACCCAGTCATGCCGGGAACTGGAGGCGATAGCCAGCCTGAGCCCCACCTTTTGGGCTTTGGCGATCAACTCCCGGGCGCCGGGCTGGACCGGTTGTTGCAGGATGGCCAGGTCACTGTCCCGGCGGGCGCGCAGGTTCAAGGCATGCCTGTCCAACCCATGACCGACCAGCGATTCCAGGTGGCGGGCCGGGTCATAATCCGAGTTGCCGGATCCGCCCACGATCTGCCCCCATTCATTGATGGAGAATGACTGGCCATAATCCGCAAAGATGGCCTGCCAGGCCTGCATGTCAGGGGTTTCCGTGTCCAGGATCAATCCATCGAAATCAAAGATCAAGGCTTTTAACAAGAGTGTTCTCCAGCGTAATGGATGATGATACCAGATCAACGATGGATTATAGGTATTTATTTGCCAGGGTCAATCCAGCGGGGTGGATGAGGAGGCTTGCTCAATGAGCTGTTGCTTACGCCTGTGGGTCATACGCTTGATGGTCTTCTCCCGGTGCATGGCCACCGCCTGGTCCGGCTGGGTCTCCACGTAGACCAACGCTACGGGCAGCCTGGTGCGGGTGTAGCGCGCTCCGCGCCCGGCGTTATGCTGCTTGGCGCGGCGCTGCGGGTCTTTGCACCAGCCGGTATAGAATGTGCCATCTGAACAGCGCAGGATATAGCAGTAAAACCCCGGATTCATCCCCCTTACCCGCCTTCCGGTTTTTTGCGACCGGCCAGGAAGCCCGCTTGCCTTTTCCAGAATTCATCTCTTTCAGGCATACGGATTTGAGGATCCTCCCCGCTGACCTTGTCTTTCAACCAGGTTTCCCTGGCCAGGCTGGCGGACTGCAGCAGTTGCTCCACTTTATCCGCTTCACCATTCTGGATGGCCTCCCGCAGGATTTGCAGTGAGTCCAGGGCAGAATCTAGCCTGGGTAACAGGTGGCTGGCAGCCAGGGTTAGCGCTTTTCCTGAAGGAAGAGGTTGATCCATACCAACGAGTATGCCAGTGGCATTGGCGAAGTCAGCCCCGGCCAGTTTTCCAGCGTCCCGCCAGCCAGGCAGCCCGGCAGCGCTGTGCATTAATACACTCGAAAGCAATAGGGGCAGGTGCTTCGTTGTGGCCTCCCAGCCCTCCAGTTCAGCCAGGTCACAGAAGAAGGGCTGGCCACCCAGACTCTTCACAAAGCTGGATGCCAGGTCCAGCGCCTTGGAAGAGGTCCCGGGCGGGCAGGCGATGGCATGGGGAAGGTCCTGGAAAAGAAATGGATTGGGCTCGCCCGGCGCCACACTGGATGGGTTCCATTGGGTCGGCTGGGTATTCAAACCCAGGGCGATGTAAGATAGGCCAGGTTTCATGGACTGCAACCATTGGAATGTAGCCGCCTTGACAGAGGCTATATCTAGTATCAGGGTGGTATCCGCCAGGTGTGCCGTTATCTCCTCCAAAACCTGTCGCAGACCCTTTCCCGGGAGTGCCAGCAGGATGACTTGCGCCTGTTGGACACAATCGTTCAGGTTCCCAAAAGGTTGATCAATGGCCTTTATTTCTTTTGCCTTGCGGATCTTTTCCGGCTGCGGGTCGTAGCCGCGACGGGAAAAATGACCGTCCTCCCGTCCGAGCGCCAGTCCGATGGAGGCGCCCAGCCTGTCCAAGCCCAGGATGCTGATGGAGATCCCCATATCATGCCTACCTTTCAACTGGCATTATCGCTTTCCTGTAATAATTTGAGCAGGATTTTGGTGCGTTCATCCGACACATCGTTTCTTTCCTGTTCATGCCTGCGGACCAGGTCCACGGTCAATGGGCTGGCGCCTGTTTTAGTGACCAGATCCGCTCCCCAGGTGGCATGCTGGCTGGCGACCACCAGGGGTCTGAACAACCCCTGCGGTTTGCCTTGTCCCAGGCTTTCAGCCAGACGGGGAGCCAGGCGCTTGACCAGGACAATGAATGCCCGGTCCAGAGCGGTGAGTGGTGACAGGATCTTGCCGATATCATGCAGCAGGGCGGCGCGCAACAGGTCCTGGTCCTGCTGGCCGGATTCGACCAAGGTACGCATCACCCGGTAAGCATGCCACTGTTCGGAAACCTGCAACTGCTTGAAAAGCACCAGTTGGGTTGGCGTCAGGATTGCCATTAGATCCGAGATCGCCACCTGTTGGCGGGGAGGCAGCAGGGCCAATTTGAACTGTCGTATACGGTAAACAAGGCGGGAGGGGGTTTTCACGGTCTTGGGTTGAAAAATTATAACATGCCGGGGAATCATGAGAGCCGTGGACGCCGACCACGGCTCTCAATTGAAAAGGAGGAGAAGAGAAATCATCTTATGAAGCCATCATACTCTATTTAGAAAATTTGTGCTGGACGCCAAACCTACGATTCCCCTACGCTTGTCTGACAATTATGCAAGGCTTATCGCTAAATAACCAAGAACTCCGGTGACCTTGTGGGATTGAACCCACCCGTTGCTAAACGGAGGTCAATTATTAGGGCAACGCGTTGTCTTTTCCGCACCCCATCAATTTGATAAAGCGCGGAATGAGTCTATACTATTGTAAAAGAATTAATAAATGAGACTTTATAAATTACTTTGATCGTTTAAGGAACAAAATGCCGGAAATTTTCTTTGAGATGACTGCCCAAGAGGTGGTCGCGATCGTGGAACACCTCAACTGGAACGGAATCGAAGTCATCCTGGACGGCGGCTGGGGAGTGGATGCACTGCTGGGAAGACAAACCCGGACACACCGGGACCTGGATGTGGCCGTCCGTCATATTGATGTTCCCATGATCAGGACTCTTCTGGGTGCGCGCGGATATCAGGAGATTCCCCAGGGGGACACCTGGGAATGCAACTTTGTGCTGGGGGATGACCAGGGACATTTATTCGATGTCCACTCTTGCACCTTCGATGAATTTGGCAACAATGTATTCGGGGTTAAATACCCATCTGATTCCTGGAGAGGGACGGGTTCAGTCAATGGCGTTCCGGTCAGGTGTATTTCCCCGGAATGGATGGTCAAATTCCACAGCGGGTATGAACTGGATGAAAGCGATTTCCAGGATGTCCGCTTGCTTTGTGAGCGGTTTGACATCCAGGTTCCCGCGATTTTCGATAAATTTATCACCAGCACTGAATGAAGAAAATATTCGGGCGACTGAACTCTTTTCTATTGTTGGCTTATAAGGGATTGGCGCGATTAACGGAACAACTATTTCCCAAAAAGGAATGATTTAATATGCTAGTCCTGACTTCTTCCCAGGCAACGCTCATCGCTTTCATTGTCGCACCCGGCCTGTTCCTGCTCAGTGCCTGGCTGACACATGCCACCCGCCGCCACCTCCTGGGTGCGCTGGTTGGCGCATGTCTATATGCCGGTCTTAATTTCCTTTGGGATCACTTCGCTGCTGCCTTCGGCTGGTGGAATTATCCCGGTTGGTCGGCCAGTGGCCAGCTTCCATGGATGATCTACCTGCTGGCTGGCCTGGTGGGCGGTGGAGCTGGTGGCCTGGTCGGTTGGCGCATCATTCGACGATGGCGCTGGAAGGGATTGGCTGGCTTCCTGCTTTTCTGGGTATTTTATGCTCTTGTCCACGATGTTGGTGGGTCACACCTGTTCGCCAGCAGCAACCTGATGCAGTTTGGAGCAGGGTCTGTGCCCATCCTCATGGATATACTTTGGTATGTGACCGGGAACGCTTTACCGCAAACTGCCATCTGGCTGATCGGGGAAAGACCCGGTTAAATTTGTCCAGCTGGATTTCAACCTGCAGTTTGTTTGGAGGTGGACATCTCTCTCCCACAATATCACAAAATCTGCCCATTGTTCTACAATCCGTTTCCATCGTATTTTCGGGAAAACCAATTTTCAGGTAAAATAATCCTCTGCCTGTGCGCGCTGCGCAGGTTAATCGTCGGGCAGCTTTTACCTTTATCGCAAGGGTGGGATTCGTGCCTTCCAGGCAATCCACTGCAATCTTAATATTCAGGAGTCATCCATGTCCCCGTTAGCCATCGAAACCAGGAACCTGGGACGCATCTACAAGATCCGCGGTAACAAGAAAGAGAAATCCATCCGGCGGGAATTGGCTGCCCTGGCGGACGTCAACTTGGGCATCCAACAAGGAGAACTGTTTGGTCTATTGGGACCCAATGGCGCCGGCAAGACCACCCTGATCAAGGTGCTCACCACCCTGCTGGCACCCAGTTCCGGAGAGGCCTTTGTGGCTGGCTACAACGTCTTCAACGAACCACACATGGTACGCCCGCGTATTAACATGGTCTCCGGAGGTGAATCCTCGGGGTATGGCCTGCTGACTGTGCGCGAGAACCTGTGGATGTTCTCACAGTTCTATGGACTGCCCTCCAAGGAAGCCAATGAACGCATCGTGGA
>Ga0315268_10009037_pt1 | contig 10370 bp, 2 predicted proteins | sample C1_top_MG_FD_204535 | JGI IMG/M metagenome (GOLD analysis project Ga0315268, IMG submission 204535) | Sediment microbial communities from Yellowstone Lake, YNP, Wyoming, USA - C1_top | ecosystem: Environmental > Aquatic > Freshwater > Lake > Sediment | place: USA: Wyoming | collected 2017-08-01 | reverse complement strand
AAGAATATTTTCAACTGGCAGAGGAACAGCACATCAATCACTGTGCTAAACATGCCGTTTGCTGGCGGAAGCACGTCATCATATACAAAGGATTATTCAGGAAACAGCAACAACGGCGCGGTAAATGGCTCGACATGGAACAGCACAGGCGGATACGACGGAAAAGGTGCATATACATTTGATGGCGTCAATGATTACATAGACCTGGGAGCGCCATCCAACCTCAACTTCATAGGAAACGCCAACTTCACCATATCTGCATGGGTCAAAGTGGCTGGCGGCGCAGGGACGCACAGGCCCATCGTCAACAAAGGAGACACACAATACACACTCAAGATATACACAAACAACACATTCGAGGCATGCGCGTATGACACAACATGGCACTGTGCTTACTCAACAAGTAATCTCACAACAGGAGTCTGGTACCATCTCGTCTCTAGATATTGGAATGGCAATGTATCGCTATGGATAAATGGCACAATCCAGAGCTCAAATAACTTCTCTTCCATAAACAACACAGCATACAATGTCAACATAGGAAGGGATGCGCAGAACCCGACAAGGGTCTTCAATGGAACAATAGATGATGTCATGATATTCAACAGGGCACTATCCGGCTCTGAGATAAGCAATCTTTTCATCAGCGGAACCAACAAAATGGTCTCTGGTGAGCTAGCAGAAGGTGATGTCTGGAAGTGCGCAGTCACACCCAATGACGGAACTGTCGACGGAACCACAACTGAATCTAATACATTGAATATTGCAACCACATCAGTAAACGATACCACCGCACCCACAATTAACTCCATATCTGACAGCCCAGACCCTGAAGAGTTTGGACAGAACATCACAATAACAGCCAACGTGACAGACAATGTGGGTGTGTCTACGGTATTGGTCGGGATTGAAGGGACGAACTATTCGATGAACAGGAGCAGCGTAGGATGGACACAGACGACGACTGCTGATTTCAATAATGGAAGCAGGACAAACACCAATGTAACATACAATGGGAGCGTCATACTCCAACCGGCTTATTCAACAACAACACTCGATGGCAGCAGCTATGGCATGGCAGACCCACAAGCAATCACTACTGTCGACGGAAGCGTGTTCTGGCTCTTCGACAAGACAGATGACACAGTCTACAAGGTGGACAGCAGCTGGAACCTCATCACATCATATAATGTCGGAGCTACAACCAGTGATACCTGGGGCATGACAACAGTAGATGGAAGCGCATTCTGGCTCGTAGACTGGTCTGACGACAAAGTGTACAAGTTCAACAGCACATTCGGACTGATAACCAGCTACAACTCACCATCTGGTGATGATTATGGCATAACAACAGTGAACGGCACAGAGTTCTGGATTACAGACTGGAAGGTATCGACAATCTACCACGTAAACAGCACATTCGGGCTGATAAATTCCATCGCAATGCCTGCAGCAGCCCAGGATGTCATGGGAATCGATACTATCGACGGAACAGAGTTCTGGATGGCAGACTATACAGACAAGCTAGTGTACCACCTCAACAACTCATTTGCAGTCATAGACTCGTTCGACACTGCTGCCGCCGGAGCAGGATATGCTGTCAGCCTCACCACAGCGGATGGCCAGACATTCTGGTTCCCAGACGAGACAGACGACATAACATACAAGCGCTACCCGACATACTCGTCAAGCGGAACATTCGAGTCACAGGCATTCAACGCAGGAAGAGTAGCTGACTGGTACACGATAAACTGGAATGAGACTCTGCCTAGTGGTACAGACATAACAATGCAGGCGGCAACATCCAACGACGGAAGCAGCTGGAGCAGCTGGAGCACGCCTGTCGGAGACAGCGGAAATAGCATAACTTCAAGCGACTCGCAATACATCAAATTCAGGGCAAACCTGACCACCAGCAACACTGCAGTGACTGCATGGCTAAATGATGCTACAATATATTACGCATCAGACCAGGTCTGGGCAAGAGTCTTCAACAGTTCGACTTGGACTGTCGGAACACACACATACACAGTGTACGCAAACGACACTTCACGCAACAACGCCACACCACAGAGCAGCACATTCACAATAACCAGCGCAGACACAACACCACCAGGAACAGTAACAGGCCTTGGCGAGAGATCTACAGGCACAGACTGGATATACTGGAACTGGACAAACCCCTCTGACAGCGACTTCACAGCAGCGATAGTATATCTCAATGGCACCAATGTAGTAAATACGAGCAACAATTATTACAACGCGACAGGCCTGACCACATATACCACTTACCAACTGACAATCAGGACAAAGGATAACAAAGGAAATGTCAATACCACCAACGTATCTGACAATGCAGTCACCACTGACGGCATTTCACCACAGTATTCCACTATCAAAGACCAGAACAACACAGCATATGTATCTGGCGGCAGCTACCAGTTCAACATCACGTGGACAGACAATGTCGCAGTGAATGAGGTCAAACTCGAGTTCTCCGGAACTAACTACAGTGCAAGCAGCAGCGGAAATGAATATTATTATTCAATCAGCAACCTGGCAGCAGGGAACTACACATACAGGTGGCATGCAAATGATTTCCTGGGCAATGCAAACCAGACAGGCACAATCTCATTCACACTCAGTAAAGCAGCATCGTCCATAAACCTCCTGCTCAACGGGACAGACGACAACAAGACAATAGAGAAGAACACTACCGCCAACCTGACAGCGATACGCACAACAGGCGACAGCGTCTCTATCTATATCTATAGGAACGGCTCCTTGATAAGTTCAGGAACAAGCCCGCTGACAAACCTATCGACATATCCAAGCACCGGAATATACAACATAACCGCAATATACGCTGAGAGCCAGAACTACACAGAAAGCAGCGAAACCCATTTCCTGACAGTACAAGACACCACAAAACCAGGCAGCATAACTAACCTTGGGGAGAGCGCAGCTGGAACAGAATGGATAAGATGGATATGGACAAATCCGTCAGACAGCGACTTCGCAGCAGCGATAATTTACCTGAACGGAACAAATGTCGCAAACACAAGCAACAATTACTATAATGCGACCAACCTCACAGGATACTCCAGCTACAGGCTGACGGTACAGACAAAGGACACAAGCGGAAATGTCAATAACACAAACGTATCAGACAATGCGATGACTCTCGACAATTATGCACCTCAGTACACAAACATCAAAGACCAGAACAACACCGCGTATGTATCTGGCGGCAGCTACCAGTTCAACATAACCTGGACAGACCTTGTAGCAATGGGAGACGTCACATTCGAATTCGACGGCACCAATCACACCAACCCGACAATAACAGGAAACGAATACTACATCAGCATGAGCAATCCCGCTTCCGGAAGCCACACATACAGATGGTACGCGACAGACTTCGCAGGCAATGCCAACAGCACAGGAAACATAAACTTCGTAGTTGCCAAAGCGACTCCGACGGTGACACTCACAGCATCACCTGGCTGGAGCACGACATACGGCACAGCAGTGACTTTGAACTGCACAACCTCTGCTCCGGGAGCGACAGCTGCGCTGTACAGGAACGGAACACAAATCAGCATACCCAGCACTGAAACACTCGCAGCAGGAACATACACATACACGTGCAACTCGACATCAACACAGAACTACACTGCAGGCTCTGCGACAAACACATCAACAGTAGGCAAGGCCTCGTCAGGTGTCAACCTGATGTTGAATGGCACAGACGGGAACTTAACAATAGAGAGGACGAGCGATGCAAACGCCACCGCAGCAATCATCTCAGGAGACAACACAGTTGTTGCAATATATATTAATGGAGCACTTATAGCGTCAGGAAGCTCGCCTCTCACCAACATATCAGGATATGGCGAGCAGGCAGACTTCAACATAACTGCAATCTATGCTGAAAGCCAGAACTATTCAACCAGCAACGAGACCCATTGGCTGCTCGTAAGGGACACGAAAGCGCCAGGCATAGTGACTGCACTGAATGATTCTGCATTCGGGACAGACTGGATTAGATGGAACTGGACAAACCCGACAGACAGCGACTTCGCAGAGGCAATAATATACATCAACGGAAGCAACGTTGCAAACACTTCCAATAATTACTACAATGCAACAACTCTCAACACATTTACAACTTACCAAATAACAGTCAAGACAAAGGACGCGTACGGAAATGTCAATACCACAAACGTATCTGACACTGCAATGACACTTGACAGCATACCTCCACAATACTCCAACATAAAAGACCAGAATGGAACTATCTATTCTCCAGGTAAACAATACCAGTTCAATATAACGTGGACAGATAACGTAGCCATGAGTTCCGCAACACTCGAGTTTGACGGTACAAACAACACCAACCCAAGCACGAACGGGAATGAGTACTATATCAGCTTAAGCAACCTTGCTGGAGGAAGCCATACATACAGATGGTTCGGCGAAGACACGCAAGGCAATTTCAACAGCACACAACAAATAGCCTTCAACGTAGAAAAGGCCGCAACAAGCATGACCATGAACATCGCACCATCATGGAACATCACATACGGTACCCAGACCACTGTCAGCTGCAGTGCAAACAACAGCAAATCAACCGAAACGTTATACAGGAACGGAACGCTTGTCTCAATACCAGACACCCAGACACTAGCGGCAGGAACACACGCATACACGTGCAACGCGAGCGCAACTCAGAACTACAGCTCAGCATCAACAAATAACACCCTCACCATCATCAAGGCAGTCGGAGTAGTACACGTGCTGCTAAACGGCGTAGACAATAATGTAACAGTAGAAGTCGGAAGCTATGTCAATGAGACAGGAACCCATTCATTGCCTCACGAGCTAGAATTGTACGAACAAGGAGCGCTTGTAAGCACCGGACTACCGCCACTGACAAAAATCACGCAGTACAACATCACAGGACAATACAATGTGACTATAAGGCATGCAGAGAATGAAAATTTCTCGGCAAATGAAGCTACACGATGGGTGATTGTGCGGGACATGACAGCACCAAGTGTAGACCTGATAAGTCCAGCCAATAACACCATGACCAGATTCCAGTCATGGGCATTCGGCTTCAACTTCACAGACAACTATTACAGCACTGCAAACTGCTCACTATACATCAATTCTGCGTTGAGCGGAACAAACAATTCAGTCAATACAGGAGAAACTGTCACAATAACAAACAGCTCTGTCCCTGAAGGAGTAAATACCTGGTACATAACATGCACAGACCCATCAGGAAACTTGGGAACCAGCGAGACTAGAACCATTTCTGTAGACATAACACCACCAATGATAACATCCATAAGGCCAATCGATGGCGAGACAATAGGACACTTCTTCATATTCCACGGCATGATAACAGACAACCTCGCAGGAGTCGATAAGTTCTATGCCAGGGCCACATACCTTGCGACAGGAAACATCACATTCGCAGGATGGGTACCATACCCATACATGGTGCCTCTCAATACCACAGACAGGCCTGACGGAGAATATGAGCTATACGGCTGGGCAAACGACACTGTAGGCAACTCCTACAACAGCACAATCCACTATTTCATAAGCAACACAATCCCCTACATCCAGATACTCTCCCCGCTGAACGGAACCTTGAAGGCAGCAAGCTTCTACATGAACATAAGATTCCAGGATAATTATCTAGATACTGCCGAATTCCAGATAAGGGACACAAACGGAACAGTATTCAAGAACTATTCCAAATCGCTGATAAACCTGACAGACTACACAGAACTTTACTATATCGACATAACAAGCATGCCTGACAACCTTTACACAATATATGCGACTCTCAACAACACAGTAGGCTACAGCCAGACAAAGAATGTCAGTTTCTTCATAGACAAGACTGCTCCGGAATATACACTAATCACAGAACCGACAGACCCGAGCACATACTCACCGACAGCACAATACAACTTTAGCATAACCTGGGCTGATACAACCAACCTTAACGCAGTAATCCTCGAATGGAACGGAACAAATCACACAGTGACTACATCAAACAATGTATCAACATACACCATCACTCCGCTGGCAGGCGGCACTTACAGCTACAGATGGTATGCAAATGATACCGTAGGTAATTACATGTACACATTGATGCAGACATTCACAGTCGAGAAGGCAACAGCATCATGCCTCCTGTTGTTCGACAAATCAAGCCCACAGACATACCCTGCAGAGATAACACCTGCTTGCAGCTGCTCAGGAAACAACGTGTGGACAAAACTCTGGAGAAACAACACTGATGTCACAGCATCAGAGAATGACATCACGATATCTCCTGCAGCAGGCAGTTACGCGTACGTGTGCAACAGGAGCGAAAGCAGGAACTACACTGCTGCAATGGACAGCGGAACATTCACCATACAAAAAGCTCCAGTGTCTGTGACATTATACCCGACACCATCATGGAATGAAGCGTACGGAGCTGAGACTACAGTAAGCTGCGACTCAAATGTGTCGGGCGTCACACCAACATTGTATAGAAACAACACCGCCACAGGCATACCTGATATCAACGCGCTCGCTGCAGGAATATACCAGTATGTGTGCAACACAAGCAATGCAGAGAACTATACCTCTGCCACTACAACTAACATCCTCACTATATCAAAGATCCCTTCACAGATATCCCTGCTTATCAGCGGCATCTCATCAGACAGGACAATCGAGCGGTCATCTACGATAAACTTGACTGCAACAAGGCAAGCAGGAACTGGTCCTGTGTATCTATACAGGAATGCAACACTGCTCGGCTCTGGAACGACATTCACAGATCTATCCACCTATAACACGCAGGCAGTCTACAACATAACAGCAATATATCCTGAGACGCAGAACCACTCAGCGAGCAGCACAACACTATGGCTGACGATAAACGACTCGGTACCGCCTGGACCTGTCAGCGGACTCATCATGCTCAACAGGGCACAGAACTACATATACTGGGTATGGACAAACCCACCAGATGCAGACTTCCTGCACTCAGACATATACATCAATGGCGTGCAGAGAACAAGCACAGCCAATGAATACTATTACGCAACCAGTCTCAACCACTCTACAAACTACACAATATCCATACGCACCGAAGACACATCAGGCAGATACGGACCTTGGGTCAATGACACACAGAGGACGGCATACAACTGCACTGAAAACTGGGCTGTTGTGTATAGCGCATGCTTGCCAAATGATACGAGAGTCAAGTACTACAATGATACTGCAAAGTGCGGAATAACATACGAACTTCCAGCAGATAATAATACAATCACTTCATGCGACTATATAATCAGCACAAAGTTCAATGGAGCGACAACAAATTTCACACGTGACAGCCTGGTCGGACTTGATGGCGTCGTGCTTGAGATATCATCATACGGCAAGATACAATTCCAAGAGCCGATAACAATAGCAAGAAGCCTTGACCTGAATAGTTATGCTGACATCGGGCAATACAACGCATACATAGACTCAAACATGCCTGAATTCAACAGGAAGGCGAACATAACACTATACAACATCAACTTCACCGTGCCAAAGATATTCGCTGACGGCACTGCATGCAACTCTTCTGTATGCAGCATAGTGAATTATTCAGGAGGAGTGCTGACATTCAATGTCACGCACTTCACAAACTACTCTGTGACAGAAGGACCATACTGCGGAGACGGAGTATGCAACGGCAATGACACCTGCTCCTCATGCGCGCTTGACTGTGGCGCTTGCCCTGTGGCGGGCCTTGGCGGCGGCGGAGGCGGAGGCGGTGGTGGCGGAGGAGCAAAGAAGAACGAAGAATGCTCGCCTAACTGGCAGTGCTACTCATGGAGCACCTGCGAGAACAACCACCAGACAAGGAGATGCTTCGATGCTAATGCCTGCGGCGTGGAGGATGACATGCCTGGAATCGAACGCCTGTGCGTATCAGGCTGCGCAGAAAGATGGGCGTGCGGAGACTGGGGAACATGCACAGCAGCAGGAGTCCAGACAAGGGAATGCAACGACAATGCAAGATGCGGAACAGACAGCCGAAAACCAGCGACAGTACAACCCTGCAGCTTTGATTTCTGCAACGACGGCAAGATGGACAACAGCGAGCTTGGCATAGACTGCGGTGGAAGTTGCAGGGAATGCAGCGAAGAAGAACAGAAGCTACTGCCAAAAGAACTGGTACAGAAGAACCTGCTGACAGGACAGGCAATAACAGTCCAGCCATACGAACTGCCAAACCCGACATATACATTCCCGCTTCTACTGCTGCTTGTCGCATTGATAGCAGTGATCGCATTGCACAAGGCAAACCTCTCAGAAAGGACAAAGAAACTACTAACCGCAGCGCACTTATTCCTCATCATATCAATACTATTCCTGCTGCTACTCACATTCAACCTGCCGCAGGTGACTGGAAAAGCCGTGAATGAAATCATAGACAGCTCAAGCGCAGCAGCACGCATAATCGGACTTGTAATAATGGTGCTTGCCATCGGCGGTGTCGCTTATGTCAAAATATTCAGCAAATCAACATCACGAAAGATAGATGAGAAAACCCCGATAAGCAATAGCGAAATAATAACACCAGACTATGAAGATTTCACCACGATGCAAACTGAAGAAGACACTGTAAGCACGGGTTACGGGCTTGGATTCAACAAAGTAGATGAGCCCTTGAAAGCACAAAAGATAGCACAGGAGAAAACAGTAAAGCAGCCATCAATGTTCACAGACCTAATGAAAGAGACAACGGGCATAGACATCGAAACATCAAAGCTGCAGGAAGAGATAAGCAGGATGGATAAACAACTCAAGGGCATGCCTGCAAAAATGTCGCAGAGCACAAGACAAATCAAGCCAGAAAAGAAAATCGAACCTGTGGTGCGCAAAGAGCCAGAGACAAAGAAACAGGAGAATGTAGTTGAGAAACCCATAGTCAAAGAAAAACCACCCGAACCCAAGACACCAAAAGAGAGACTCTCCCTGATGTTCGGCACAAATGACCCTCTCAAGATAGCTCAAATGATATCCAAGAAAGGACGAAAATGATTATACAATATTTGACACAAAACATTTTTATACTACTCAATACTGGAGGTGTATTTGTATGGTACAGGAGCATATAAAAAACAGGCTCTTTTTGATAGAAGGGATGATTGCAGCAGTTATTCTTATTTTTTTGAGCGTGATAATCATAGATAGATTCCTGCCATCAGCCCCTGTGGGGATGGGCGATGGAAGCACACCTCCGATAGTAGGATTCGTGCCAATAGAAATAAAGAGCCAGCCAATAGACCTTACGGCAACAGAGTCAAAGAGCTTTGTGCTATTCAGTGAAAAAGAAGAGCAGTTCAACCTTACATCATTGAGGCTGTCCGGCGAAGTCATAGGAAACGGCAGGGCAGAGATAGTGCTCGAGAACGGCCTCGGCCAGGAGCTATGGATATACTCAAACATGAAGCAGAAGCAGGGAAACATGATAACAGGCATGGCTGTAGGTGAAGAGGATAAGAACATTCCAGAAGAGAAGACAGAAGCAACAGACACTGCATGGCTAATGATAACACAGGGTGATGCTAATAAGGAAAGCCCTGAGAAACAGCTTACACCTGACAGGGAGATAACAACTGGAAAATTCCAGAACACCTGCACAGACACATGCTACATGAACATGAAGATGCAAAAAGGGCTCTACTACACCCTCAAGATAAGGGTGGATGCAGGCACACAAGTAAAGATAACAGAGCTGAAATACACGCTCGACGTATAAGTGATAAAGATGGAGACAAAAGGAGAATTCGTCGTAACTGTCCTTATAGCGATAATAGCATTGCTTGTGATTGTCGGCGGGTTCGCATCATTCAGCGGCCTCGCAACATACGCGCCTCCGATAACTGTAGAGATGGCAAAACAGCAATTCAGGCAGGGGGATGTTTTCGACGTCACGACAACAGTCAATCCCACAACACTCCTCGCTGAAGAATCCATGACAATATATGTCGATGGCAACCTCGCAGGCGTCGTCGCCATAAAGAAATACCTGAATGACAACAAGATAGACTACGGGAGCGAGTTCAAGAACGTCGGGGCAAACAATATAGAAGTCATCACACTGCAGAACAGACTGATAATCAACCTTGCAGACCTTGTCTCGCCTGAATCACTGAGTGTAGGAGATCACATACTCAGGGTTGAATTGTCTGGCGGGGATGCAAGCGCGGAAACTGCGTTCAAGATAGAATAATTCCGAAACTTTTCCGTTCATACCCACAACCCACTAGACATTCTCACATAAGCTATTT
>Ga0315268_10009036_pt1 | contig 10370 bp, 9 predicted proteins | sample C1_top_MG_FD_204535 | JGI IMG/M metagenome (GOLD analysis project Ga0315268, IMG submission 204535) | Sediment microbial communities from Yellowstone Lake, YNP, Wyoming, USA - C1_top | ecosystem: Environmental > Aquatic > Freshwater > Lake > Sediment | place: USA: Wyoming | collected 2017-08-01 | reverse complement strand
CTTGCGTCCGCCCGGTGAAATACATAGATCCTGTTCCGAGTCCCATGAAGCATCCGGAGAAAGTTGACATGGTAATTTTCCGTGAAAATACCGAAGATGTTTATGCAGGCATAGAATGGGAAGCCGGGAGTGACGAGGTGACGAAGATAAGATTGTTTCTGGAAAAGAATATGGGAGTTTTCCTCCCGGAAGATGGTGGTATAGGGATAAAATCTATAAGCGAGAAAAACAGCAAACGTCTTGTCGCAAGCGCCATCTGCCATGCTGTTGAAACCGGCCGTTCGAGCGTGACCCTGATGCACAAGGGCAATATAATGAAATTCACCGAAGGGGCATTTTCTAAATGGGGTTACGAGGTTGCAAGGGAAAAATTTGGCGACAAAACAATAACTGAGCAGGAACTTTATGATAAGTACAATGGAGAGAAACCTGAAGGAAAAGTAGTAATAAAAGACCGTATAGCGGATATGCTTTTTCAACAGGTGCTTCTCCGTCCTGAAGAGTATCATGTTATTGCCACTCCCAATTTGAACGGTGACTATCTTTCCGATGCCCTTGCAGCGCAGGTTGGAGGTCTAGGCATGGCGCCCGGAGCCAATATCGGAGATAACTGCGCTGTTTTTGAGGCAACTCACGGTACGGCTCCCAAATATGCCGGTAAGGACATGGTAAATCCGGGTTCCCTTCTCCTGTCAGGGGCAATGATGTTCGATTTTATGGGATGGAAAGAGGCAGCGGAACTGGTAAGAATCGGGTTGCAGTCAGTCATAAAGGATGGAATTGTTACATATGATCTTGCGCGCCAGATAAAAGGCGCAAAAGAAGTTAAGTGTTCAGAATTTGCAATGGCGATTGTTGAAAAAATAGGCGAGCTCTAAAATGCTTTTAATCCGGCTGGCCAGGATCTTAAAAGAAGCGCTTTTCCCTTTAAAATGCTTGGCGTGCGGTTCTTTTTTTCACCCTTCAAGGAATGCCGCGCAAAGAAATAATTCTTCTGCTGAAGCATATGAACGGGAGACCATGACATTTGAAAAAGTGATGACCCCCTTTCTGTGTTCAGACTGCCTTTGCAATTTTTTGCCCGCTGAATCTCCTTTATGCTCTGTTTGCGGATTTGTTTTCAAAAGCCGCGAAGGCAAAGACCATGTCTGCGGAAATTGTATAGATCACCCGAAGCGCTTCGGAAAAGCCCGTACACTTGGCCTTTACAACATGACTCTCATGGAGGTAATTCATTCCTTTAAGTATAAGGAAAAGCTCCAGCTTGCAAGACCCCTTGAAGAGCTTCTTTTTTCTGTCTTTGTGCGGAACTGGAATATAGATGATTTTGATCTTGTTGTGCCTGTGCCTCTTCATCTAAAACGTTTCAGGAAGAGGGGCTTTAATCAGGCTTATCTTCTTGTAAGAGACTGGCCCGAAATTGCCGGAAAGTTCAAAGCTGAACCGAAACAGCCGGCACGTTCCCTGTTGCTTGCGACGGAGTCAGCGGGCGAATTAAAATCGGACTCAATTTCCTGTGGCCGAATCCGACTCAGCCGGACCGAAGCTTGCAGAGTGAAGCTTCAATTCAATAATTTTGCGATAGGGAAGGATGCTCTTTCCAGAACAGCATGGACACAGCCGCAGACCGGGCTGGGCCGTAAAAAAAGAATGGAAAATATCAAGGGAGCCTTTTCTGTTGGTGATAAATCAAAAGTTAAAGATAAAAGAGTTCTGCTTGTTGATGATGTCTATACTACGGGAGCAACAGTCGACGAGTGCACAAAGGCGATTTTAGGAGGAGGCGCGGTGAGTGTCGATGTGCTGACTCTGGCGAGAGCGGTATAGTCGTAAGTAGTGAGTTCTGAATCGTGTATTGTGAATCGAACAACGATCAACGAATTGCGATCCATGAACTTCGATGTACGATATTCGAAGTGCGATGTATGGTATATGAAGATGGTGAATAGTGGATAAATTATTGATGCATGAAGAGATTTCCAGAGAGATTGGACGCCTGAAGAAGGCAGGCAAGCGCATCGTTTTTACAAATGGATGCTTTGACATCCTGCATGCCGGGCATGTCAGATACCTTGCTGCTGCACGGGCGGAAGGTGATGTTCTTGTGGTGGGTTTGAATTCTGATATATCGGTGAAATTGATAAAGGATGAAAAAAGACCGATAGTCACTCAAACGCAAAGAACCGAAGTGCTCTCAGCTCTTTCAAGCGTTGATTTCATTACTTTATTTGATGAGCCTGATCCATTTAAACTTATTCAGGACGTCAGGCCCGATGTCCTTGTCAAGGGTGGTGATTGGGCCGAAAAAGATATTATCGGAGCCGATTTTGTTAAGGCAAATGGCGGAAAGGTTGTGAGGGTTTCTGTGGTGCCGGATATGTCGACTTCTTTTATAATAAAGCGGATAGTTGAATTATACAGTTAACCTGTTATCAGGAAGAGTTCCTAAAAAAAGTCGTTTTTTGACTTTTTATGAAGGTATCAAAGATTGATTTTAACAAAATTAAACGGCGTTTCGTTTTTACAGTTTCCGAATCTTATTTCTTTTCCTGATTTAGGGCATGGCGTGTTTACAAGAAATGGCGGATTCAGCAAAGAGCCTTACATGAGCCTGAATGTGAGTCACGGCGTAGGAGACGATTCTGAAGTTGTTGAACAAAACAGGGCAATTGTTTCCATGTGCATGGATAACAATGAACTGATCTTTGCAAGGCAGGTCCATGAAACCGGTGTTGTTATTGTTTCAGAGCATGGAACTGACACTTCTGTGTTTCCCACAGGCGATGCCATGATAAGCGATCTTGATAATAAAATGCTTGTCATTAAAGTCGCAGATTGTCAGTCTGTGCTCATTTATGATCCTGTAAGGAACGTTGCTGCAAATGTTCATTCCGGCTGGCGGGGGAGCATTAAAAATATTATAGGCTGCACGGTGAGCATTATGAAAGAGCGTTTTAATTGCAGCCCTTCGGATCTGGTAGCGGGGATAAGCCCTTCTCTTGGGCCCTGCTGCGCCGAATTCGTCAACTATGATAAGGAAATACCGGAGGAGTTCTGGAAGTATAAAATATATTCAGACCATTTCGATTTCTGGCAGATAAGTATAGATCAGCTTTACAATGCGGGTGTAAAGCATGCCAATATTTATTCAAGTAAAATCTGCACAAAATGCAATACAGCTTTGTTTTTTTCCTACCGGGGAGAAAAGAATACCGGAAGATTTGCGTCTGTTATAGGACTGAAACGCAATTGAAGCTCTCCGCAGCAAGCAGCGGAGAATGTGCTCGCTGTTTCGGTTCACGGAGAGGGTAACAGCAATGAGGTGTGAGTGGCAGGGTGCAGAAAAACAAGGGGCGGGAGAATGAAGGACAAGGTACAACCGAACGGGCATATGTTCCTTGAAAAAGGACAGGTTCTGTGGAACAAAAGATTAAGCTCCTCATATTATAAAATAGGCTTAAAATGGAGCGGTTCTTTTTATGACGCCAAACCCGGGCAGTTTGTCATGCTGCGAATTGAAGACAGGATTGCCCCGCTTTTACGCCGTCCTTTTTCCATTTACAGGGTAATAGAAGATAAGAAAGGGCTGGAAATTCTCTACCGGGTGGTTGGAGAATGTACCAGCATACTTTCAGGGATCATGGATGGCGAAAGTGTTGATATATTGGGGCCTCTTGGAAATGGGTTCTCTTTGCCAGAAAAAAACGGGAAAGTTTTTATCGTTGCAGGAGGAATTGGAGTTGCGCCGCTGGTTTTTCTCTCTTCATATCTTGTTGTTGAAAAAGGCTTTGCTGCTTCAAGTATTAAAGTGTTTCTCGGAGCACGATCGAAAGAGGATCTTTTATGCAGAGATGATTTCTTAAGTCTTGGTCTTGAAGTTGCAATCACCACAGATGATGGCAGTGTGGGTGAAACCTGTATGATAACAAGCCCGGTTGAGTTAGCCCTGAAAAAAGCACGGCCTGATGTGATTTATGCATGCGGACCATCAGGAATGATGAAATGTCTTGCCGACATGGCCGAAGATTACGGAGTGGCTTGTCAGATTTCCATGGAGACTGTAATGGCATGCGGCTTTGGCGCCTGTCTTGGCTGTGCGGTTGAATCGAAGGATGAGAGTAAATATCTTCATGTATGTAAGGATGGACCTGTGTTTGACAGCCGTGATATAAGGTTCTGAAGAGTGAATGGTGAATAGTGAAGGGTGAAAATAAATGGGCAAAGGCACAGAGAGGGCTTTGAATAACTCACATGCGCTCCCCTACACCGGCACGGCGGACCCACGGCAACTCATAATGAGGCACAGGACCTCAACGAAGCCTTATCTTGCTGAAATTACAGGTTATATATTATACATAAAACCGATACGATTTTGATGCAATTTTGCATTGACTTGAATAAAATCATGTGTTAGAGGGCATAAGCTTTACCGGGGTCGTATAGACCCAGTAACAATATAAGAGAGCGCTCTTTTTGAAAAGAGAAACAAGACGATATATAAGAGAGCTTGCATATTACAGCAGTCTTGGCCTCCAGGTAGCGCTTTCCATATTTATCGGACTTGCAATTGGTGTGTATCTTGACAGGCGATTTGAATTTTATCCTTGGCTTACGCTTGTTTTTCTTGGGATTGGTATCGCAGCAGGATTCAGAAATATTTGGCTTGCGATAAAAAAGAGCGAGAAGTCTCCGCAGGAAAGAGATATGAAGTGAAAACACAGCAGCGCATCCTGAAATTTGTTACCCTGACAAACTGGGTACTCTTTTGTGTCGGGAGTATAGCAGGACTTATTATTGCTTCTCCAAAATTTGCAATGGGAATAGTGTTCGGAGGACTTATAGTTACGATAAATTTTCATCTGCTTTACAGGACGCTTAAAAAAGCGCTCACACCTCCACAACTTGCTTCCCACAACGTTATTCTCGCCAAGTATTATGCCCGTTTCATGGTGAGCGGATTTATTATATTTATATTGATATCGGGGCATTATGTTCATCCCGTCGGTCTTTTTGTCGGGCTCTCCGTCGTGGTTGCAAGCATAATAATAGCAACAATGCTGGAACTTACAAAACTTATTTTCAAGGAGGCAATATAAGGTGGCACATCCCTATCTGTTTTTTGTAAAGCTGTTCGAGGCTATCGGCTTGGAACATTTTGCCCATGCATATCCGCATGTTATTTATTCGTGGGTGGTCATGATTATTCTCTTAACCCTTGGCGCTATTGGAGCAAAGAGTATCAGCCTGATTCCTGCAAAAGCACAAAATGTGTTTGAAATCATCATTACGGGAATTGAAGATTTTATGGTTGATGTTTCAGGAGAAGAAGGCAGGTGGCTTTTTCCTCTTGTTGCAACCATATTCATTTATATTTTCACCTGTAATCTTATCGGGCTTATTCCGGGATTTTTTCCTCCCACTGCCAGCCTGAATACAACAGCTTCCTGCGCACTAACTGTCGTAATTTTTACCCACATAATTGGATTAAAATATCACGGCATAAAATATATTAAACATTTTCTTGGGCCTGTTTGGTGGATGATCCCAATCGTGTTTCCGATTGAAGTTATCGGTCATCTTGCACGGATTCTCTCCCTGTCATTCCGTCTTTTTGGAAATATGATGGGTCATGAACTGGTGCTTGGTATTCTTTTCGGTCTCGCCGGGCTATTTTTTGCTCCTCTGCCAATAATGGCTCTTGGTATTTTTGTTTCCCTGGTTCAGGCATTTGTTTTCTTTTTACTGTCAATCATGTATTTTACCGGCGCTATGGAACACGCCCACTGATTTGCCGGGAAATAATAATTATTTATGGGATAATGGAAGAAGCAAAGAAAAAATCTAAAAAGGAGGTAGTTAAAGTATGGAAGCTCAAGCATTACAATTCTTCATCGCATGTGTTACAGCCGCCGGTTTCGGAATTGCAGTTGCGGCCTTTGGTTGCGGTATTGCCCAGGGTCTTGGCCTTAAGGCCGCTGTTGAGGGTATTGCAAGAAATCCGGAATCATCAGGAAAAGTTACAGTTACAATGCTGATCGGTCTTGCCATGATCGAGTCTCTTTGTATTTACGCACTCGTAATTGCCCTGATCCTTATTTATGCGCATCCTCAGGCAGCTGCTATTGCAAAGCTTTTCGCTCATTAATTTAAATTTTACAGTATTTAATAAAACAGGGCTGTGCCTTCCGGCATGGCCCTGTTTTATTTTATATTTCTCTGTGCCTTGAAGCGCCACGTTGCAGTATCTTTTTTAAAAACTGCCCGGTATATGACGTCCTGTTGTCCGATAATTCTTCAGGTGTGCCGTAACCTACAATGTAGCCGCCCTCATCCCCGCCTTCAGGTCCAAGGTCGATGATATGGTCTGCAGTCTTGATAACATCAAGGTTATGTTCAATTACGATTACACTATTCCCGGAATCGACAAGTCTGTTCAGAACGCACAGTAGTTTCTGAATGTCGTCTATATGAAGGCCGGTTGTGGGTTCATCCAGAATATAAACCGTCCTTCCTGTCCCCTTTTTGCTGAGTTCCCGAGAAAGCTTGACTCTCTGGGCCTCGCCTCCCGAAAGAGTAGTTGCAGACTGGCCTATCTTAATGTAGCCAAGGCCGACATCAGAAAGAGTCATTAGCTTCGATCTGATGTTTTTTATCCTTTCAAAGAACGAGAGGGACTGATCCACAGTCATGTCAAGGACATCGGCAATATTTTCCCCCTTGTATCTCACTTCAAGGGTTTCGCGGTTGTATCTTTTGCCGTTGCATATATCGCACGGCACATAAATGTCGGGCAGAAAATGCATCTCTATTTTTATTATTCCGTCTCCGCTGCATGCTTCACACCGTCCCCCTTTAATGTTAAAACTGAACCTGCCCGGCTTGTATCCGCGCATGCGTGCTTCCGGCGTCCTTGCAAAAAGCTCCCTGATGTATGTGAAGAGACCCGTATAGGTACCCGGGTTTGATCGTGGAGTTCTTCCAATTGGCGACTGGTCGATATTTACGATCTTATCAACATATTCAAGCCCCACCACAGAAGAGTGGGTGCCTGCTGCTATTCTTGCGCCATAGATGTTCCTTGCGAGAATATTATAAAGTGTTTCAAGAACAAGAGTTGATTTTCCGGAACCCGAAACGCCTGTTATGCAAATAAATTTACCAAGTGGAAATTCAGCATCAATATTTTTAAGATTATTACCCGAAGCTCCTGTTATCAGGAGCTTTGTGCCATTCCCGGGGCGGCGTTTATCAGGCACCTCTATTTGCTTCCGGCCTGAAAGATACTGCCCTGTCAGTGAGTTATTGTCTTTTAAAAGCGCTGCTGGCTCGCCTGAAAATACTACATGCCCTCCGTTAACTCCTGCGCCAGGACCCATATCGATGACATAATCGGAAGAGAGAATGGTTTCTTCGTCGTGTTCAACAACAAGAACCGTATTGCCCAGATCCCGCATCTTCATAAGTGTTGCAAGGAGGCGCTGGTTGTCTCTCTGGTGCAATCCGATGCTTGGTTCATCCAGAACATAGAGAACTCCTGTCAGTTTTGAGCCGATTTGTGTGGCCAGGCGTATTCTCTGGCTCTCTCCTCCTGAAAGGGTGTAAGCTGATCTGTCGAGTGTAAGGTAGGATAGTCCGACATTTTCCAGAAAAGAGAGTCTTTCATTTATCTCTTTTATAATTCTCTTTGCAATTAGCTCTTTTTTCCCTTCGAGTTTAAGATTTATAATAAAGGCTGCTGCTTTGGATACTGAAAGAGCTGTAATTTCAAATATCGTCAGGCCTCCAACCCGTACTGAACTGCTTGCCTTGTTCAGCTTTGTCCCTCCGCATTCAGGGCATGGGCGGAATGTCATGTAATGTCTGATCTCTTCTCTGGTCAGGTTTGAATCGGTTTCCATGTATCGTCTCTGAAGTTTCGGGATAACTCCTTCGTAAGGTTTCCTGAAACTGAAACGGCGGTTATTCTGTTCAAAATAAAAAGTGATTGGTTCATCTCCAGATCCATAAAGGAGCACATTTTGAAAACTCTCCGGAAGGTCTTTATAAGGAGTGTAAACATCTACATCATAGTGTCTTGTAAGTGATTCAAGAAATTCACTAAACTGAACCGAATTCCTGTTTGCCCATAGCGTCACAGCTCCCTGCCTTAAGGAGAGCTCTTTGTTCGGGATAATGAGATCAGGGTCGAATTCTGTTGTAGTGCCTAAACCATCACATTTATTGCATGCGCCCTGGGGTGAGTTAAATGAAAAGCTTGCAGGGGTAAATCCCGGATAGCTTATTCCGCATTGAACGCAGGCTGATTTTTCACTGAAAAGAACCGATTCTTCTCCCAGGATATCAACTTTAACAAGCCCTTCGGACTGAGACATTGCAAGCTCGAGGGAATCAGCCAGCCTGTTTCTGACATTTTCTTTTATAATCAACCGGTCAACCACAACTTCGATAGTATGCTTTATGTTTTTATCGAGCTTGCCTGTTTGCTCTATTTCAAGTATTTCCCCGTCTATCCGGACCCTTGAGAACCCGTCTTTTTTGAGTTGTTTTATAAGTTTTTCCTGGGATCCTTTCTGGCCTGAAATCAGAGGGGCTAAAATAATTATTTTTGTTCCTTCAGGAAAGAACATGATTTTATCTGCGATCTGATCGAGCGTTTGAGCAGTAATAGGTTTTCCGCAGATATGGCAGTGGGAAGTTCCTGCCCTGGCAAAGAGAAGCCGAAGATAGTCGTAAATTTCAGTCACAGTTCCGACAGTTGATCTTGGATTATGGCTTGCGGTTTTCTGTTCGATTGCAATTGCAGGAGATAGCCCTTCGATTGTGTCGACATCAGGTTTTTCCATTCGTTCCAGAAACTGTCTGGCATATGTTGAAAGGGATTCAACATATCTTCGCTGTCCTTCCGCGTAGAGAGTGTCGAAAGCGAGAGTTGATTTGCCCGATCCTGAAAGGCCTGTGATTACAACAAGCCTGTTTCTTGGCAGTTCAACATCGATATTTTTAAGATTATGCTGCCTTGCCCCGCGTATTATTATCTTGTCAGAACCCATTTATTATTCCTGGATTTATCAAATATTCAATTTAAAACAGCCGGGTGAATTTTAGTTCACCTGAACCGTAACAGCGAGCGCATTCCCCGTTGCTTGCAGCGGGGTTGGCGAGCGAATTAAAAACAGATATTATTCCCTACGGTCGAAGATTCCCCGTAGTTTGTTGCGGGGAGCTTCAATTCTTTTATTTAAACAGGATGCCTGGAATGCAGCCATTTTTATTGCGGCAATCAGACTGCCCGGATCGGCTTTTCCTTTTCCGGCAATATCGTAGGCTGTTCCGTGGTCTACGGAAGTTCTTATAATAGGAATCCCCAGAGTCGTGTTTACGCCATTGGTAAAATGAATAATCTTGAATGGGATAAGGCCCTGGTCATGATACATGCATACAACGGCATCATAATTACCCTTTAATGCATTATAAAATATTGTATCAGGCGGGTAGGGTCCGGATACATTATACCCTTCCTTCGCCGATATTTCCACAGCAGGTCTTATTATTCTTTCTTCCTCATCTCCGAATATACCGCTTTCGCCGGCATGTGGATTGAGCCCTGCCACGGCTATCAGAGGCGAATCAATACCGAATCTTTCATAAAGACCCTTTCCGGTAATTCTTATTGTTTTTAAAATATTTTCTGTTGAAATAGAATTTGAAACTTCGCTGAGAGGGATGTGAATTGTTACAAGCGATACCCTTAGCCGGTCACCGGCTAACATCATAACGAAATCTTTGGTTCCGGTACGTTCTGCAATTAACTCGGTATGTCCGTTGTAATGAAAGCCGGCCATATTCATGGCCTTTTTGTTTATCGGGCATGTTACGACAGCTGCTATCTCCTTGTTAATGGCCATGTCGGTTGCTGCAATGACATATTCAACCATGGCCTTTCCTGTCTGCACATTCGGATTCCCCCAGGATGTTTCATTAAAGGCAAGTCCGGAAAGAGATAATATATCAATGCTTCCGGGGTTATATGAACCTTCGGAAGGATTGAGTACGGATTTTAAATTTATTGTGTTTCCGGTACATTTTTTTGCAGCAGCAAATACGCCAATATCTCCAACTACCAGGGGTTTGCACAAGTGGTATAGCCTGGAATCACTTAAGGCGGAAAGTATTATTTCAGGGCCAATTCCTGCAGGATCTCCTGCAGTTATACCTATAACAGGCCTGTTATTTTTCATTGCAAAACCGTTCCTTTCGTTAAAGTCATGAGACCTTTGCATAACACCTGATCGAGAGCCATATCGGGGTATGGGCTTATGCGGGCTTCCGGACTTTTTTTCATATCTTAAGGCAATCCGCCAGATGCGTAT
>Ga0315268_10009035_pt1 | contig 10372 bp, 8 predicted proteins | sample C1_top_MG_FD_204535 | JGI IMG/M metagenome (GOLD analysis project Ga0315268, IMG submission 204535) | Sediment microbial communities from Yellowstone Lake, YNP, Wyoming, USA - C1_top | ecosystem: Environmental > Aquatic > Freshwater > Lake > Sediment | place: USA: Wyoming | collected 2017-08-01 | reverse complement strand
TCACTATCGAGCAAGTTAATAAAAGGGTCCCGGTAATCGCCGGCACCGGTTCTAATTCCACTGAAGAAGCGATAAACCTGACTAAGCACGCTGCCGCAAGCGGGGCGAGCGCGTCTTTGCAGGTGGCGCCTTATTATAACCGGCCGACCCAGAAAGGGCTTTATGAACATTTTAAAGCCATTGCCGAGGCTGTGGATATTCCCATCGTTCTTTATAATATTGCTTCGCGCACCGGAGTGAATATTGAGCCGGAGACCATAGCTAAACTCGCCGGAGCTTGCAAGAATATCGTGGGGGTGAAAGAGGCTTCTGGTAATTTAGAGCAGATGTCCCGGATCAAAGCCCTATGTCCTGATGATTTTGATTTAATTTCTGGAGATGACGGATTGACTTTGCCGGTTTTATCTCTCGGGGGGACCGGGATTATTTCCGTGGTGGCGAATATAGTTCCCCGCGATGTCGCTAACTTAGTTAAAGAATTCCAGAAAGGCAATATCGCTAAAGCTCAAAGCCTGCATTACAAATTATTGCCTTTGGTCAAAGCTATATTTATCGAGACTAATCCGATACCGATAAAAACAGCTATGGGATTGCTGGGTATTTGCGAGCCGGATTTACGGCTGCCGATGACCGCGATGCTGCCGGAGAACGTGGAAAAACTGAAAAAGGCTCTTAAGGATTATGGATTATTGAAATAACAGGAGCAAGAATATGATAAAACTTGGAGTAGCCGGGGCAATAGGAAAAATGGGCAGACGAATTCTTGAACTTGCCCAGAAGGATAAAGATTTTGAAGTTAGTTTCGCTTTGGAACGCAGAGGCATTCCTGAGATCGGCAAGGAGCTGGGGAAAATCAAAATTTCTTCGAATCCTGACGGGATGTTCTTGATCGACGTTTTCGTGGATTTTACAATTCCCGAGGCAAGTGTCGGGCTCCTCGATTATGTGGCCAGGTACAAAAAAGGTTTGGTTTTGGGGACAACCGGTTTAACCGACGACCAGATCAAGAAAGTGGAAGAGGTGTCTAAAATCGTGCCGGTGGTTTTTTCTCCTAATATGTCCATAGGGGTAAATACCCTGTTTCAGATTTTGCCTGACTTGGCTAAAAAATTAGGGCCGGATTATAACATTGAAATAGTGGAGGCGCATCATAAAAACAAGAAAGACGCCCCTTCGGGAACCGCGAAGAAAATGAGCCAGGTTTTAGTCGATGCCATGGGAAAAGATATTCCTACTCATTCTATCCGGCTGGGAGACATTTTTGGGGATCATACAGTGATTTTTTGCGGAAATTCCGAGCGTATCGAGATCAAACACCAAGCGCACTCCCGGGATTTATTCGTTGTCGGCGCGTTAAAAGCCGCGAAGTGGGTTTTTAACAAGCCCGCGGGATTATATACCATGCAAGACGTTTTGTTTAAATCAGCTACAGCATAGAAGGAGAGATCAATGGATCCATTGCTTAAGAAAATTCTGGACGCTTCTGGGGTTTCGGGTTACGAAAAAGAAATTGCCGGGATAATGCAGCAGGAATTGAAGAAAAGTTGCCCGGAAGTAATTATCGATAACTTCGGGAATGTGATCGCTAAAAAAGGCAAAGGCAAGAAGAAGATTATGCTCGCTGCCCACATGGATGAGGTGGGATTTTTGGTTAAGCATATCAATAAAGAAGGTTTTATCCACTTTATTAAAGTCGGCGGAATTGATGACAGGATCCTTTTGGGCCAGAGAGTAAGTATTCGGACTAAAAAAGGGCCGATCCGCGGGATTATCGGCGCCAAGCCTCCGCATCTCTTAAAAGACGAGGAAGCCAAGCGGCTGGTAAAATACGAGGATATGTTCATTGATATCGGTTGTAAAAGCAAGGAAGATGCTCAGAAGAAAGTGGAAATCGCCGACCCAATAGTTTTTGACGCGGACGCGGGTAATTTAAACGGGGATCTGTATTACGGCAAGGCTATTGATAATCGTGTTGGCTGTTACGCGCTGATCAAGATCATGGAGAAGCTTAAAGTCACGGCCGAGGTTTATGCGGTAGCCACCGTGCAGGAGGAAGTCGGTTTAAAAGGAGCGCGCACCTCGTCATTCAAGATCGATCCTGAATTTGCCATCGCTATTGATACCACTGTTGCCGGGGACACTCCCGGGATCAGAGAAACCGAATCCGCGCTTAAGCTCGGAGAAGGCGTGGCTATTACCATTATCGAAGCCGCCGGACGGGGAGTGATCGTTAATGAGAAAGTTAAAGAGCTTTTTATTGAAACTGCCAAAGCTAATAAAATTAAATATCAAATTGACGTTATCGAAGGCGGAATGACCGATGGCGCGATTATCTATATGAACCGCGAAGGTATTCATACCGGGGTGTTGAGTATTCCCACCCGTTATATCCATTCTTCAACCGGAGTTTTTAATCTTAATGATCTGGAGTCGGCAGTGGACCTGGCAATTAAAGTGCTTGAAAAAGTCGCCAAAGCATAACTTATTCTAGAAAGGGGACAGGGGATGGATTTTGTTTTTACCAAAAGATTGCAGGAATTACCGCCGTATCTTTTTTTAGAAATCGATAAAGCAAAGAGAAAAGCCCGTCAAGATGGCCGGGATATTATCGATTTGGGGATTGGCGATCCGGATCTTCCTACTCCGCAATTTATTATTGACGCATTGTCCAAGGCCGCTAATGACCCGGCTAATCACCGTTACGCTTTGGATCAGGGAATGCCATCTTTGCGCCGGTTGATCTCCAAATGGTATCAGGATAGATTTTCAGTCCAGCTTGATCCGGACACCGAGGTGTTGCCTTTGATCGGATCTAAAGAAGGACTGGCGCATTTTCCTCTGGCTTTTATCAATCCCGGCGATTACTCGTTAGTCCCGGATCCCTGTTATCCCCCTTATAAAGGCGGAACAATTTTTGCGGGTGGAAAAATCCAACTTATGCCGTTATTAGCTAAGAATAATTTTTTGCCTGATCTTAAAAAAATCCCTGCGAATAAACTTAAAAGATCAAAAACCCTTTATTTAAACTATCCCAATAACCCTACAGGAGCGGTTTGCACTCTTGATTTTTACCGGGAAGCTGTGGAATTCTGCCGGAGAAATAATTTAATTTTGCTTTCGGATTTGGCCTATTCGGAAATGGCTTACGATGGATACCGGCCACCGAGCGTTTTTGAAGTTGAAGGTGCTAAAGACCTGGCTATAGAATTTCATTCTCTTTCCAAAACTTACAATATGACCGGCTGGCGCGTAGGTTGGGCTTGCGGTAATAAAAGCCTGGTAGCGGGGCTGGCTAAAGTAAAATCTAACTTGGATTCGGGAATATTTTCCGCGGTTCAGGTCGCCGCTTGCGCGGCATTGGAAGAAGATGGCAGCCATATCCGCAAGATGTGCCAGATTTACCAAGAGCGCCGCGATTGCCTCGTGGATGGGTTGAACGCGTTAGGCTGGAAGGCGAGTAAACCCAAGGCTACGTTCTATGTCTGGGTAAAGCTCCCGCCGAAAAGAAAATCGATCGAGTTCTGCGCCGAGCTCCTGGAAAAAGCGAATCTTGTGGTTACACCCGGAGTGGGTTTCGGAAAATACGGGGAGGGGTTCATCCGTTTTTCTTTGACTGTCGGAGTTGAAAGAATTAAGGAAGCATTGGAACGGTTGAAAAAAATATGATCACTTGTTATATCGCTGTTGGTTCGAATTTAGGAGAACGTAAATTTAACATTGAGTCCGCGATAAAAAAAATACGGATGCTTGATAGCACTAAAATTAGAAAAGTTTCATCAATTATTGAGACTGTGCCACAAGGGGGTCCTCCTCAAGGATTGTATCTTAACGCAGTGTTAGAAGCTGAAACTCAACTTTCACCCTACCGGCTGTTGCAGGAATTGCAAAGAATTGAGTCAATGCTGGGCAGGGTGCGCGTAGTGGTAAACGGCCCGAGGGCTATAGACCTGGATATTCTGACTTACGGCGATATCTGTATGAATGAAGTATCTCTTTGCATACCTCATCCCCGGATGCTGGAAAGGGATTTTGTAATGAGGCCTCTTAAAGAGATCGCCCCGGAGTTAGTAAAGAAGCTGCAAATCAAGAAAAAGAAAGTCATACGCCACAAGGTAGGCAGGGACTAATAATTATTATGCGTTTTATTCGAAGTGTAAGCGAAATGCAGAAAATCTCCAGCGCCCTCCGGCGCCAAGGTAAGACCATTGGTTTTGTTCCAACGATGGGAGCGCTGCATGAAGGCCATTTAAGTTTGATCAAGCAGGCTCGTAAAGATAATCAGATAACCGTAGTCAGTATTTTTGTTAATCCCATCCAATTTGGCCCCAATGAAGACTTCAAACGCTATCCCCGTCCGATCAAGAAAGATATTTCGTTTTGCAAAAAAGAAAAAGTTGATTTTATTTTTTATCCTCAAGTCGGGAAAATGTATCCCGAAGGCTTTAAAACTATGGTGGAAGTCGGGGAGATGGGGAATGTTCTTTGCGGGCTAACTCGCCCGGGCCATTTCCGTGGAGTGGCTACGGTAGTGTTTAAACTTTTCAATATCGTTCAGCCGGATATCGCTTATTTCGGCCAGAAAGATGCCCAGCAAACAGTGATAATCAAGCGCATGGTTGTTGATTTAAACTTGGGTGTAAAAATCAAAGTCATGCCGATAATGAGAGAGAAATCCGGCTTAGCTTTAAGCTCTCGGAATAGTTATTTAAGCGCACAGGAAAGATCTGACGCTTTGGTTCTGTCGGGTTCATTGGATCTGGCCCGGAATTTGATCCGTAAGGGCCAACGTAGCTGCCGGAAAATCATTGGCCAGATGAAAAGTTTAATTAATGCCAACCCTAGCGTCCGGATTGATTATGTGGATATTGTTGATCTTGATACATTGAAGCCTCTGGAAAAAATTCGGGGCAAATGTTTAATTGCTCTAGCCGCGCGTATCGGTAAAACCAGGTTAATCGATAATATTATCGTACAAAGGAGAAAAGTAGGGGACAGTCCCTATTTTTTTGTTTAAAAAATAGGGCCTGTCCCCTGCTTTTAAAGATTATGTCTAAACTTAAAATCGGAATTGTTGGTTGCGGCGCTATAGGAAGTTCATTAGCTAAAACGATTGTTCGAGATCTATCAGGCCAAGCTAAACTGGCGGCATTACACGATTTGATCCAGGAGAAAGCCGAGAATCTCTCGCTGAAGCTTTGTGGTAAAAAGAATCTGGCGGTTCAATCCCTCGAACAGCTGATCAGTAAATCAGACCTGGTTATTGAAGCGGCGCATGCGAATTGTTCGTTGGAAATCGCCCGCAAAGCTGTTTCGCGGGGTAAAGACGTGATGATCATGAGCGTGGGTGGCATAGTCAGCGGTTTTCCGGCGCTGGTTAAGTCTATTAAGAAGACCAATGCCAGGATTTATATCCCCAGCGGAGCTATTGCCGGGATAGACGCGCTTAAAGCTGCGAATTTAGGGAAAATCAGCAAAGTTGTCCTGACCACAAAAAAGAATCCGTTGTCTTTTAAGGGTGTTAAATACATCGAGGAAAAAAAGATCAAGCTGGATAAAATAAAGAAAGATACTGTTATGTTCTCCGGAAGCGCGCAGGAAGCGATGAAATTCTTCCCGCAGAATATTAATGTCGCCGGGATACTTAGCATTGCCGGGATCGGGCAAGCTAAGACCCGGGTTAACATTATCGCTTGCCCGCGGGCCTCGAGGAACATTCACGAGATCGAAATAGAGGCAGAAGCCGGAAATATTTTTACTCGGACTGAGAATGTTTTACATCCGGAAAACCCTAAGACCAGTTACCTCGCGGTTTTATCTGCGGTGGCCACTTTGAAACAGATCTTACAGCCGTTTCGGGCCGGAACGTGAAAGGATAGTTACACGATATGTAACTTTATTAACCTTTTAAAAATCGAGAGGAGGTGAAAAAAACATGGCAGAAAAAGTAATGAAAGTAGGAATCAAAAGGGAAAAGGGATTCCTTTATTACCTGGACAAACAGGGTGATGTCTCCAATGCAAAAATGGCAAGAGGCAAAAACAAGGGTGGAAAACCTAAGAAAGTAGCCAAATGCGGCATCAAAAGAAAAGAAGGATATCTCTACTTCATCGACAAAGCCGGTGATGTTTCCTGCGCTAAGATGGTCAGAGGCGGGAAGAAGAAAAAGAAGAGATAGTTGTTTTTTAAAGGATAGGGCCCCTGTTTAAAGGTATATCTCTTTGGCAGGGGCTTTATTCTTAAATCAGCGCATAGCGTTTAGTAAATTAAATAAAATGGAAGACTTTATAATTATCAGGGGCGCTAAAGAGCATAACCTTAAAGATATTAATCTGAAGCTGCCCCGGAATAAATTTATTGTGGTTACCGGGCTTTCCGGTTCGGGAAAGTCCAGCCTGGCTTTTGACACTATTTACGCCGAAGGCCAGCGCCGTTATGTGGAAAGCCTTTCCAGTTATGCCCGGCAGTTCTTGGAGCAGTTACAGAAGCCGGATGTGGAATATATTGAAGGCCTGTCTCCGGCCATCTCCATCGAACAAAGGAATGCCGGAGCAAATCCCCGTTCCACCGTAGGCACTCAAACTGAGATTTACGATTATCTTCGCCTTCTTTTTGCCCGGGTAGGCAGAGCCCATTGCTATAAATGCGGCCAGCTTGTGGAACGCCAGAGCGCCCAGGAAATAGTGGAGAGGGTAAACGCTATTTTTGCGGGCAAGCCGGTTCAAGTTTTAGCGCCGTTTATCGCCGGAAGAAAAGGAGAATACCGGGATATTTCGTCCCAGATCCAGAAAGCGGGATTTGTCCGCTGCCGGATCGACGGCAAAATCTACGAGCTGCCGATTAAAATCAAGCTCGATAAGTATAAAATTCATAATATCGAGATCGTGGTTGACCGGCTTATTATTAAACCTGAGAATACTAGCAGGCTCACTGATTCCGTGGAAACAGCGCTTAAGACCTCAAAAGGCTCGGTGATTATAACTTCCGGCGATAGCCTGGATCAAGATATGGTTTTTAGCGAGAAATACGCCTGCGCCAAATGCGGGATAGATATCCCGGAGATTGAACCGCGGCTTTTTTCTTTTAATTCACCTTATGGCGCCTGCCCTATTTGTAACGGGCTGGGAATAAAACTGGAATTTGACCCTGACCTGGTAATTCAGGATAAAACAAAATCGATCAATGAAGGGGTTATCATGCCTTGGAAGCGGGGAGGCAGGGGGTATATTCTGTATTACCGCTGGTTGTTGCGGGAGTTATCCGGCGAATTAGATTTTAGTTTGGATACCCCTTTTAAAAGTTTACCTAAAGATATCCAACGCGCTATTCTTTATGGCAGCCCGGTGTTAGTCAACAATAAGCCCTTTGAAGGGGTTATCCCGAATTTGGAAAGGCTTTTTAAGGAGTCAGACAGCGATTACCTCAAAGAGGAAATTCAGAAGTTCATGTCTAGCCTTCCTTGTCCGGAATGTAACGGCGCCCGGCTCAAAAAAGAGGCGCTGGCTGTGATCATTAACAAAAAGAATATTGTCCAGATAACCAATATGCCGATCAAAGAGGCTCAGGAGTTTTTCCGCTCGTTGAGCTTTAATCAGACCAAAAAACTGATAGCCCATCAGATATTAAAGGAAGTGGTCCAGCGGCTGCAGTTCTGTATAGATGTGGGGTTGGATTATTTGACCCTAGGAAGAAAAAGCGCCACCCTGTCCGGAGGAGAGGCCCAAAGGGTGAGGCTGGCTACCCAGGTCGGTTCGGGGCTGGTGGGCGTGCTTTACATTTTGGATGAACCCAGCATCGGGCTACATCCTAAAGATACCGCCAAATTGATCACTACTTTAAAAAAATTAAGAGACTTGGGCAATACTTTGATCGTGGTTGAGCATGATGAATCGGTTATTCGGGCCTCGGATTACGTGGTGGATCTTGGGCCGGGAGCCGGCCGTCACGGCGGCGAGGTGATTTTTTCCGGCACCCTGAAGGATTTATTAACTGATCAAAAATCGCTTACCGCAAAATATTTACGCCGGGAACTTTCTATCCCGCTGCCTTTGAATCGCAGGAACTGGAGAAATAATAAATATCTCGAGATCAAAGGGGCCAGCGAGCATAATTTGAAAAACATAGACGTAAAATTCCCGTTGGGTAATTTTATTTGTGTCAGCGGAGTTTCCGGATCAGGGAAATCCACTTTGATCCAGGATATACTCTCGCGCAGCCTGATGAAGGAAATCTACCTGTCTAAAGAAAAACCCGGGGCGTGCAAAAAAGTAATTGGCATGGAGAATATTGACAAGGTGATCATCGTAGATCAATCTCCCATAGGCCGGACCCCGCGTTCCAACCCCGCGACTTACACCGGGGTATTCAGCCATATCCGGGAAATTTTCAGCCGGCTGCCTGACTCCCGGGTCCGCGGCTTTAAGGCCGGGAGGTTTTCTTTTAACGTCAAAGGCGGCAGGTGCGAGGCCTGCTCCGGAGACGGGATCAAAAAGATCGAAATGCATTTTCTGCCTGATGTCTACGTTAAATGTGATGTTTGCCAAGGCCGGCGTTTTAACGAAGCTACTTTGCAGATAAAATATAAAGGTAAATCTATAGCCGATGTTCTGGAAATGACGGTAGAAGATGGGCTTAACCTTTTCGAAAATATCACTCCAGTAAAAAACCCTCTTTTGACCATTTACGAAGTAGGGCTGGGTTACATCCAACTCGGGCAATCCGCAACCACTTTATCGGGAGGGGAAGCTCAGCGGATCAAACTATCCGCCGAATTAAGCAAGCGTTCCACCGGCAAGACGGTTTACATCCTGGATGAGCCTACCACCGGGCTGCATTTTGCCGATGTGGAAAAATTAGTCGCGGTTTTGCAAAGATTAGTCGACCGCGGCAATACCGTTATTGTGATCGAGCACAACCTGGAAGTGATCAAATGCGCGGATTACCTGGTTGATTTGGGGCCTGAGGGAGGAGACCGGGGGGGTAATTTGGTGGCCTGCGGCAGCCCAGAGGAGATACTGAAATTTCCCGGCTCTTACACTGGAGAGTTCCTAAGAAAGGTATTGAATAATAGATAGAGTAGTGATATAGTTTAAATTCTAATGAATAAATTCGAAAGATTAAACAAATTCCTAATTTCCAAATTTAAGACAGGCATTTTAACGCTGGTTCTTTGTGTTTTAGTCTTTTCCTGCGGGATATCTTTTGCTCAGCAGGAAGGGAAAGAAGATGAATCGCTTTTTGTGGCCCAGAAGGCTTTTGACGATGGTTTTTATGATGTCGCTTTATCGCTTCTGGAACGCTTCCAGAAAAATTATCCCGCCTCAGCTAAACTTGCCGAAGTGAACTTGTTGATAGGAGAATGTTATTTTCACCAGAATAAATTCTTAGACGCCTTAAATAAATTCGAAGAACTTCTGGCTTCGCCTAACATCAGCAGTATTAAAGACGCGGTTATTTACTGGATAGCCGAGGTGCATTTTCGGGGGAATAATTTTTCTAAAGCAGCCACATATTACAAAATGATCATCGACGATTTCCCTAACTCGGCCTATTTATCCAACGCTTATTATTCCCTGGGATGGTGCCTTTTTCAGGAGCAGAAATTCAAGGATGCGATCGGTTTCTTCAAAAACGTGGAAGAGAAGTTCCCCCGCCAAAACCAGGTCCAGGAAGCCTCTTTTAAGATCCTAGAATGCCTTTATAATCTTAAAGATTACGCGGGGCTAAGAGACCGGATCAAATCCAATTTTAAAGTATATTCCAAAGACAGTGCTAAAGTTCCTTACCTGCAGTTTTATCTGGCGGAAGCGGAGTATTACCTGAATAATTTCCAGGAAGCGGCAGACAACTATTCCAAGGTCGCGTCAGGCCTTGTTGAGCCGAAGTTGCAGGCTTTATCCCGTTTAGGGCTGGCTTGGGCAAATTTTAAACTTAAGAATTATTCGCAAGCCGGAGATAATTTTAACCAGATCAATCCTGATTCTCTGGATAAACGCAGCCGCGATGTTTTGTACCTCGGAAAGGCCGAACTTTATTCCCAACTAAGCAAGTTTCAGGAAGCTAAGCTCGCCTATGATGATTTGATTACTTCAAGCTCTGACCCGATAGTTCTGATCCAGGGTTATCTTGGTAAAGCCGATTCTCTGTATAACCTGGCGGAGTACAAAGAATCGATTGCGGCTTATAAGGAAGCCGCGGAAAGATCCGAAGTCGTAACCGTTGCCAATGAGTTGATAGACAAACTGCATTACGGTTTGGCCTGGGCGTACCTTAAAGACGGCCAGTTTAAAGAAGCAATTACCGAGTTCCAGAAAATAGTCAAACACAGCGAGGATAAGATCTTTAAGGTCAGCGCGCTTTGTCAGATCGGAGATAC
>Ga0315268_10009034_pt1 | contig 10372 bp, 12 predicted proteins | sample C1_top_MG_FD_204535 | JGI IMG/M metagenome (GOLD analysis project Ga0315268, IMG submission 204535) | Sediment microbial communities from Yellowstone Lake, YNP, Wyoming, USA - C1_top | ecosystem: Environmental > Aquatic > Freshwater > Lake > Sediment | place: USA: Wyoming | collected 2017-08-01 | reverse complement strand
CAGCCAGATATCAGAAAGAAAAACGCTGTGCTGCGCCGGCGTTTTTCAGCATGGGCACGACGGTTTCGAGTAAATCGGCGCTGATGAAAACTGCTTCCGCCTGACGCGTCACCTGACGCAACACCATGAGGGGTGCCGCGCCAACAAAGGCCAGCAGTCGCCCGCCCACTTTCAGTTGGGACAGCAACACGGCGGGGATTTCGGCCACACCACCCGAAACCACGATGCAGTCGTAAGGGGCATGGCCGGGCAAGCCCGTCAGGCCATCGCCGACTTCGACGCTAGCATTCAGCACGCCATCGGTATTCAGGTTACTGCGCGCCCATTCGGCCAAAGTCGGATCGATCTCGATAGTCCACACCTGCTGGGCCTGTTCGGCCAGTAGCGCGGCCATATGGCCGGAACCGGTGCCGATTTCGAGCACGCGGTCGCCGCGCTTCAACTGCGCCAGTTGCAGGAGGCGGGCCTCGAGTTTGGGCGTCAGCAGCGCAGCCGCAGTTTCGCCTTGCGTGAGGGGAATGGCAATGTCGGCAAAGGCCAAAGCACGATAGGCAACGGGTACATAGTGCTCGCGCCGGTCAGCGTAGAGCAACTCGACCACGGCCGGCGCGAGCACCTCGGAAGTGCGCAACTGCTGCTGGATCATGTGGTGGCGGGCTAATTCATAGTTCATGGCGTCGCTCTCAAGGTTGGGGCAGGGGCGGATAAGGCAAGGCAGCGCATTTTACGCCGGCTCCTTGACGCGGAACCACGCCGCGTAAAGGGCGGGCAGGAAGAGCAGGGTTAGCGCCGTAGCAATGATCAACCCGCCCATGATGGCGACCGCCATCGGCCCCCAAAAAATCTGCCGCGAGAGCGGGATCATCGCCAACACGGCGGCGGCGGCCGTCAGCATTATCGGCCGGAAACGTCGCACTGCGGAACCGACAATGGCTTCCCAGGTACACTTGCCGGCGCGCTCGTCCTGCTCGATCTGGTCGAGCAGGATTACCGAATTACGCAGGATCATGCCCATCAGCGCAATCACGCCCAGATTGGCGACAAAGCCGAAAGGCTTGCCGAAAGCCATCAGCGCCAGTGCCACGCCGATCAGCCCGAGCGGCGCGGTGAGCAACGCCATCACCGTGCGACGCATGCTCTGCAACTGGATCATCAGCAGCGTAATGACAGCGACGATCATCAGGGGCATCACCGCCTTCAGAGCGCCCTCATTCTTGGCCGACTCCTCAATAGTGCCACCGATCTCGACGCGATAGCCTGGCGCCAGCTGGGCGCGCACGGTAGCCAACTGCGCATCAAGCTGGGTCGAGACGGTCGGTCCGGTGACGGCTTCATTGCTCAGGTCGGCACGAATCTGGATCGCCGGCAGACGATCACGCCGCCAGATGATACCTTCCTCGAGCACCGGCTGCAGCTGCGCCACCTGCGCCAGCGGCACCCATTTGCCGCCAGCCACCGGCACCGGCAAATCGGCCAGCCGATCCAGACTATTGCGGTCGCTGCCACTCGCCCGCCAGACGACGTCGATCAGCTGATCGCCTTCGCGATATTGTGTCAAGGTCGCGCCGACCTGATGCGCCTGCAGGGCCTGCGCCACCTCCTGACTGCTCACGCCGAGCAGGCGGGCGCGATCCTGGTCGATGAGCACCTTCACGCTCTTGGCTTTTTCATTCCAGTCCAGATGCACATTCTGCGTATTGGGATTGGCGCGCATCACATCGGCCACTTGTCCGGCGATGCCGCGCAGCGTCTCGACGTTTTCGCCGACGACACGGAATACCACCGGATAACCCACCGGCGGACCATTTTCCAGCCGCAATACACGGGCGCGCAAATGGCTCCAGGAACCGTCGGCCGCATTGAAAGCCGCCGCCAGCTTGGCCTTCACAATCTCGCGGGCATCGAAATCCTTGGTCACCACCACCAGCTGGCCGAAGTTGTCGTTGAACAGCTGCTGATCGAGCGGCAGGTAGAAGCGCGGTGCGCCGTTGCCGATATACGAGGAATAATTGACGACATTGGCGTCGCCCTTCAGCAAAGCCTCGACGCGTCGCACTTCCGTTTCGGTCGCCTTCAGTGACGATCCCTGCGGCAACCACAGGTCGACCATCAGTTCCGAGCGGTTGGAAGGCGGAAAAAACTGTTTCTGCACGCCGGTACCAAAGGCTACCATGCCGAGCACAAACAGCAAGGCGGTAATGCCGATCACCGTCCAGCGCCGCCGCAGGCACCACTCCACCAGCGCGCGAAAGCGCCGGTAGAAAGGCGTGGCATAGGGGTCACCGTGATGTTCCTCGCCGTATTTCCGCAAGGCTTTCTCGTCGAGCAGGCGCGAGCCGATGTAGGGCGTAAACACCACCGCAACCAGCCACGAAGTGAGGAGCGCGATGGTTGTCACCGAGAAGATTGCCCCCGCGTATTCGCCGGCGCCCGACTTGGCGAAGCCGACCGGCGTGAAGCCAGCCGCCGTAATCAGCGTGCCGGTGAGCATCGGGAAGGCGGTCGAGGTGTAGGCGAAGGTGGCGGCGCGGAATTTCTCCCAGCCCTGCTCGATCTTCACCACCATCATCTCGACGGCGATGATCGCGTCGTCCACCAACAAACCCAGCGCAATGATCAACGCACCGAGGGAAATGCGGTGCAGGTCGATACCGAACATCTTCATCAGCAAGAAGGTCATCGCCAGCACCAGCGGGATCGACAGCGCGACCACCATGCCGGTGCGCACACCCAGAGTGAGAAAACTCACCGCCAGCACGATGATGATGGCCTCGGCGAGGCTCTGCAGGAACAGTTTGAGCGACACGCGCACGATAGTCGGCTGGTCGGCCACTGTGGTCACCTCCATGCCCAGCGGCAACTCACCTGCCAGGCGGTCGACGTCGGCCTGCAGGGCACTGCCGAGGTCGATGACATTGCCGCCTTTCGCCATCACCACGGCAATGCCGATAGCGTCGCGGCCATTCACGCGCAACTTCGGGTTGGGCGGGTCGGCCAGGCCGCGCTGCACCGTGGCAATGTCACCGAGTCGGAAATGCCGGCCACCGACCGCGAGATCCGCACCGCGAATTTGCCCCACTGCATCAAAACCGCCGGTCACGCGCAAGCGCACCCGGTCGGTCGCCGTTTCGACAAAGCCCGCCGGAGTCACGACGTTTTGTTTAGCGAGCACCTCCGCCACCTGCGCCGGTGTAATGCCGAGGCTGGCCAACCGGGAGGGCGCCATCTCGACATAGATCTTTTCATCCTGCACGCCGATCAGGTCGACTTTCTTGACGTCGGCCACCGCGCGCAGTTCGCGGGCCAGGCGCGTCGCTTCCTGCCGTAGCGCACCCAGATCAAAACCAGCGCCGCTCAGCGCGTAGATGTTCACGTAGACATCGCCGAACTCGTCGTTGGGATACGGCCCCTGCACGCCGGCCGGCAGTTGGCCCTTGATATCGTCGAGCTTCTTGCGCACCTGCCGCCATGATTCCGGTACCTCGCCCTTCGGCGTGTAATCCTTAAGCTGGATGAACACCAACGATTCGCCGGCACGTGAAGCCGACTTGAGAATGTCGACGTAGGGCGTCTCCTGCAGTTTCTTTTCGAGGCGCTCGGTTAACTCGGCTTCGACCTCGAGCGCCGTCGCCCCCGGCCATTGCGTGCGCACCACCATTACCTTGAAGGTAAAGTCGGGATCTTCGGCGCGTCCCAAACTGAAGAAGGACAGCACGCCGCCGACCATCACCACGATGATCAGATACAGCACCATCGACGGGTGCTCGAGCGCCCATTCGGAAAGGTTGAGGCGTTTCATTTGCTCAACTCAGCCGCGATGCGCACGGTCTCGCCGGTGGACAGTCTGAAAGCGCCGGCGGCCACGATCTGCTCACCGGCGCTCAGACCGGCCTTCACTTCGGCACCCGCGTCGCTGTAGCGGGCAATTTCGATTCGCCGCTGGTTGACCTTGCCGTCCGCACCGATCACCCAAACTGCCGACTGCTCGCCCTGCTGCAGGATGGCGGCCAACGGCACGATAATTTGATTGGCGGCGGTTTGGGCGAAACTCACCGTCGCCGTCATGCCCAGCGCCATGTCGGCAGTCGCGTCCTGAATCGCAACGCGTGCCGCGAAGGTGCGCGTCGCAGGATCGGCCATCGGTGCCAGTTCGCGCAAGGTGCCGGCGTAGCTCTTGTCCTGATCGCCGGCCCACAAAGTCACCGTCGCGCCAGCGCCGACTTTCAGGCCGGCCAGGCGCACTTCGGGAATATTGATCGCCACCTCGCGAGCACCATCGCGGGCCACCCGGAACACGCCCTGCCCCGCTGCGACCACCTGGCCCGGCTCGGCCAGCACGGCGGCAACCACGCCCGCCGCATCGGCAACCAGCGTTGTGTAGGCGGCCTGGTTTTTCGCCAGTTGCGCCTGCGCCGTTGCAGCTTGCGCGGCGGTATCTTTTGCATCGAGCGCCGCCTGGCTGATGAAATTCTTCGCTTTCAGTTCTTGCGTGCGCTTGAGATCGGCCACGGCGAGGCTGCGGTTGGCCTCGGCCTGCGTCACCGTCAGTTGCGCATCGCTCGGATCAAGTCGCGCCAGCGCTTGTCCGGCCTGCACCCGCGCCCCCGCATCGACGTGGCGTTCGACGATTTTCCCGCCCACGCGAAAACCCAGCGTCGTTTCATAACGGGCGCGCACTTCGCCGCTGTAGCGACTTTCCAGTGCTGCAGCCGCCGTCCCGCCAGCGCCGACGATGAGGGCCCTGACGAGTTTCGGGCCGCTGCGCGCAGCCTCGGGCGGCGGAGTTTTCTCGCCGCAAGCCGCGAGCAGGGAAAGCGCCAGCAGCGGCAAAAATAATTTCAGGGGACTCATTGCGGTGCCTTTATAGGGGTTTCGCTACGCAGACCGCGCAGCATGATTTCGAAATATTCAGTGAAATAGGCCTCGGTACCGACGCCGGCCTCCGCACAAATGTCCATCGAGTGCTGCCAGATCATGCGCATCAACACCGGTGCGATGACGACATAGAGGGTGGCATCGACATCGACCGGCCGAAACTCGCCACGTGCGATGCCGCGCGTAACCACGCTGCGGATCAGGGCGGTGCCGCGCAAGATCACTTCCTGGTGATAGAAATGGGCGATTTCTGGAAAATTGCGCGCTTCGGTAAACACCAGCTTGGGAATGCCGCCGATGCGCTGCGAGCCGATCAGCCGCCACATACCGCTCACCACTTCGCGCAGCAGCGCGTCCGAAGAACCGCTAAAGCCAGCCACCAGCCCCTCGGCTTCCGCGAGCGCCGGCAACAAGCCTTCGCGCACCACCGCCTTGAACAGCGCTTCCTTGCTATCGAAGTAGAGATAGAGCGTGCCCTTGGATACACCCGCCTGCGCGGCGACATCCTCGAGGCGTGTGGCGGCATAGCCTTTTTCAACAAACAGATCCAGCGCGGCGCTGGTTAGCTCGGCCGGACGCGCCTCTTTGCGGCGACGGCGCACAGGCAAAACAGCGGGGGCAACGGACTTGGGCATCGCGGATCAAATAAGTGACTTATTGGTCAGTAATTTAACGGGGGATGGGCAAACTGTCAATCGTTGTGGTCAAAGGTGTGGTCAAAAGTCGGCGCTGGCGGGACGGCAGCCGCGCTCAGACCGGGTTGCCGCTTCCCTGCTCCAGAAATTGGTAGATCGCTTCCAGCCGCGCCACCCCGTCATCCAATCCGAGAATCTGCTGCCGTGCCGCCAGTGGCAAGGGCAATAGCTCAGCCCAGCGGCAGGCCACCCAGGCGGCATCGTAAAAGCGGTAGGGTTCCGGCGGCATGCCGTCTTCCAGCGCCTCGAGTAGCGCCCGCAACATCGGCACCAGCCGTGCGTAATCGCCGGGAATCGGCGTCACCGGGGGCTCGGGTAGCAGTGCCACTTCTGCCCGCACCAACCCGCTCGGCAGCGTGCGCTGGCTATGGATGCGAAAGCGTTGACCGCCATGAGTGACAATGTTCAGGATGCCCAACTGGGGCATATCCCAGTCGGCGATAGTTGCCAATGTCCCGACGGGCTGCTCTGACGTACAAATGCCGAAAGGAACGTTCCCGCGTAGGCTCTCCTTCACCATATCCATGTAGCGCGTCTCGAACACGCGCAAGGGCAGGCGACCGCCGGGAAACAGCACTGCGTTGAGGAGGAAGAGCGGAATCTCCATCACTCGGCCTCACCCCAGCGCGGCATCAACTGATGCGGCACGCCGAGCCGGTCGAGAATGCGCGCGACGACGAAATCGACCAAGCCGCCGATATCTTGCGGGCGATGGTAAAAGCCGGGATTGGGCGGCAATATCACCGCGCCGGCACGCGTCAGCTTGAGCATGTTTTCGAGATGGATAGCCGACAACGGTGTCTCGCGCGGCACGAGGATCAGCGTGCGACCTTCCTTCAGCACGACATCCGCCGCGCGCGTGATCAGATCCTTGGCCGTGCCGGCGGCCACTTCGGCCAGCGTACCCATGGTACAGGGGCAGATCACGTAGCCATCGGGCGGATTGGAACCGGAAGCCGGCGGCGCGTTCCAGTCGTCGCGGCCGAAGACAGTCAGATTCCCTGCAGTGTCAGCAAAGCGCTCGGCCAACAGGCGCTGCGCCTCGCGCGGTTGCGCAGGCAACACAAGATCGGTTTCCTGCTTGGCGACGATCTGCGCCGCCTGCGAATACATCAGCCAGACCCGGCAGCCGGCGGCGAGCAGACAATCGACGAGGCGCAATCCATAGGGCAGGCCGGAAGCGCCCGTCCAGGCGACAGCAACAGTCTTCATTCCGATTCCTTCAGCAATTTTGCGGCGATCAGGCCGTTCACGATACCGAAAACCAGCGCGCTGGCGGCAAACACCGGTGCGAGATAGAACACCCCATCGTGCGGCACCAGCCAAAGACGCGCGATCAGCAACTGGCCGCCGATATGCGCGAAGGCCGCCAGCACGCTCGCTGTTACCGGCCCGAACCAACGCTGCGGCAAGCGCACGGCGCCGGCCAAAACCGCCAGGCTCGCTAACGCCCCACTGAGGCCGAGGAAAAATCCCGGGGCAAGAAACTGGCCGACCAGCAGGCTGCCCGCGACGACACGCAGCAGCGACACCCAAGCCGCATCGCGCCAGCCGTGGCGCATCAGCACCATCAATACAACAATGTTCGCCAACCCCGGCTTAACGCCGGGCAGCGGCGAAGGTAGGGCAGCCTCGGCGACGGTCAGCGCAATCGCCGCCGCCGCGTAGCGCGCGATGCGCCGGTCGTCGGGGGTGATCTTTAGATTAATAGTTAATGCTGTCATGACTCGGGTCGCGCCCGGAAAGGCTCAGGCTGACATGATTGGGCGCGCAGATCGCGATGGCATTCGGCCGCGTCAGCCAGCCCTGCTGCACGCAATACTGGCGCGGACCCGGATCGGACAACACGCGGGCGCGGCCGGGGGCGATCTCAATCAATGTTTCTCCCAATGGGCCTGCGACGGCATAACGACGCGGCGCGACGAGAGGAAATTCGGCCATCACCTTGCCGTCGAGGCGCACCACGGCACGTTCGGCCTTGCCCCCCGCCCACAGCAGCGGGAAAGAGGCTGCCACAGCGGCCAGACAGAGCAGAACCGTTGCCCAGTCGCCCGGCCGTAGCAAGCCAAGCCAGGCTTTCACTGGGCCAACGCGCGGTGCCGCACCAGCACGCGCGCCTTGTCCTTGAAGCGCACGGCAAGATTTTCGGCAAACCACACCGAGCGATGTTGCCCGCCAGTGCAGCCCAGCGCCACGGTCAGGTAAGAGCGGTTGTCGCGGATATAGGCCGGCAACCAGTCGGCAAGATAGCGGTGGATATCCTCGAACATCTTGAGCACTGCGGGCTGCGCGACGAGAAATTCGATGACCGGCACATCGCGCCCGGTGAGCAGGCGCAACGCCGGATCGTAGTAGGGATTGGGCAGGCAGCGCACGTCGAACACCAGATCGGCATCGAGCGGCAAACCGTGCTTGAAGCCGAAAGACTCGAAGAGCAGTGTCAGTCCCCCGCTGCCTTCACCATCCAGCGCGACAAAATCCTTGATCATCGCGCGCAGGGCATTCGGCCGGATATTGCTGGTATCGAGGCGATGGCCGAGGCCCTTTAGGGTTTCGAGCGCCTCGCGCTCCACGGCAATCGCCTCGGCCAAGGTGCTATCGCCCGCCGCCAGCGGGTGACGACGGCGCGTTTCGGAAAAACGCTGGATCAGCACCTCGTCGCGCGCATCGAGAAAAATGAAGCGCACCGCAACACCGGCCGCTTCGAGCTGGCGCAACTGCGGGGGCAGCGCAGCGATCGAAGCGCCGCCGCGCATGTCGGCGGCCACGGCGACGCGCTCGTGGCCTTCCTGGCGCAAATGGCCGAGCAGATCGACGAGGAGCGGCGCCGGCAGGTTATCGACACAGTAATAACCGGCATCTTCCAGCACGTTCAGCGCGATGGATTTACCGGAACCGGAGAGACCACTGATGAGAACGAGCTGCATGGCGGGGCGCAAGGGTGGCAACGAACGCTATGGTAGCATCGGCGCCCCTTCCTTCAAGACCGCAGCAGACGATGCCACGCCAGGTTTTCCGCTGGAAATCGCGCCCTGCCCTGGCCGGCGCGCCCACCTTTCTGTACCCCTGGCTGGCTGACCCCGGCTCGCTCACCGCGCGCATCGTCGCCCGCTGCGACAGCTTCCGGGTGCAGGTGCTGCGCGAAACGCGCGCCCTGCCCTTCCCGGATGAACACCACCTCATCAAGCTGCCATCACGCCGCTTCGCCTGGCTGCGTGAGGTTTTGTTGATCGCTGATGAGGTACCGGTCGTCTTTGCCCACAGCATCCTGGCGCCGCGCGACCTCACCGGTGCCTGGCACATGGCACGCGCCATCGGCAGCCGGCCGCTCGGCGCGGCCCTGTTCGCCGATCCCGGCATTTCGCGTGGGCCGCTACAGGCCGCGCGCCTGACGCCGACCCATCCGCTCCATCGCCATGCGGCAGCAGCCGTTGGTGCAACATTGCCAACGCTGTGGGGGCGCCGCTCGCGCTTTTCCCGCCAAGGCCAGCCGCTGCTGGTCACCGAGGTTTTCCTGCCGGGTATTACTGGACTTGCCACATGAAACATCTAACGAAGCGTCGCACCCTGCTGTTGCTTGGCGTTTTCCTCAGTGGCCTTGCCCTGGCCGCACCGCCGGCCCAAATGGAGGCAGCCGTTGAAATCGTCAGCGCCGAATTCGGCATCTTTGACGCCAGCAACCCCAACGAACTGGCCTTCGAGCCCACCACCGTCGTGCCTCACAAAGTTGGGCAACGCTATGGATGGACCATCGAAGTCCGTACCAATCGGCGCAGCCTGGCGGTACGCGAAGAATATCTGCTGCCCACGGCGGCCACCCAGGCCGCTACCGCGACGCATGTGCCAGGCGAAACCCTGAACATTCCCCTGCCACGCCGCAACCAGGTCAGCCAGCGGCAACTGGTGCCGGTGGGCGGTCGGATCTACGGTGAATGGGCCATCGGCCCTGGCGAACCGGCTGGCCAGCGCCACCTGCAAGTCATCATCGAAGGGCAGTTGGGCGCCAGCTTCGACTATGCGGTGAAGTAATAGTCGGCGCTGGCGGGACGGCAGGTTAGTGCATAGACCCGCCGTTGGATGAAAATGGAAGCGGCCATTGATGTCATGGGCCGACAACTCGGAAGCAACCGTTCAGGAGAGTGAAATCAACTTTTCAGCTTGGTGGTTGGCTACCAAACCATAGCTCCTGTTATCTGAGTCGTTCAAGATTCCGTATCGCTGAAAGATTCCCCTGATCGGCTGCCTTGCGATACCACGTCACCGCTATCGCAGTGTCTTTGGCGATTCCTCGGCCATACTCATACATGCTGCCCAAGTTGTTTTGCGCACCGGCGTATCCTTGATCGGCTGCTTGGCGATACCACTTCACCGCCTCAGTTTCGTCTTTGGTGACGCCATAGCCATTCGCATAAGCTATGCCTAGATTGTTTTGTGAGGTGGCATCCCCTTGATCGGCTGCCTTGCGATACCACTTCACCCCTTCTGCTTCATTTTTGGCTATTCCTATACCGCTCATGCACATGTAGGCCAAACTGGCTTGTGCAAGAACGTTTTCCTGATCGGCTGCCTTGCGGTACCACCGCACCGCCTCCGCTTCGTCTTTGACCACGCCGTGGCCATTCTCATACACAATGCCCAAGTTGTATTGGGCGCCGGCGAATCCTTGATCTGCTGCTTTGCGGTACCACTTCACTGCCTCCGCTTCGTCTTTGGCGACACCTTGGCCCTGTGAATATGCTGTACCCAAGTTATTTTGGGCGATCGCCTCTCCCTGTTCGGCTGCCTAACGGAACCACTTCGCG
>Ga0315268_10009033_pt1 | contig 10372 bp, 7 predicted proteins | sample C1_top_MG_FD_204535 | JGI IMG/M metagenome (GOLD analysis project Ga0315268, IMG submission 204535) | Sediment microbial communities from Yellowstone Lake, YNP, Wyoming, USA - C1_top | ecosystem: Environmental > Aquatic > Freshwater > Lake > Sediment | place: USA: Wyoming | collected 2017-08-01 | reverse complement strand
ATTTCATCGAGGATACGCGTGACCAGATCCGCAATATTGGGCTGCCGGAACTGCACGGAGGAGATGTTCACCGCCATCACCAGCGGTGGCAGTCCGCTATCTATCCAGTCTTTCATCTGTTTGACCGCGGTGCGCAACACCCATTCGCCGATCTGAACGATCTGGCCGCTATCCTCGGCGATCGGGATGAATTCGGCGGGGGAGATCATGCCCAACTCAGGATGAGTCCAGCGCAACAAGGCTTCCGCGCCGACGATATGTCCGTCCTGTGTGGATAGTTGTGGCTGGTAGTGCAGCTGCAATTCATTACGTGCCAAGGCGTATCGCAGCGCATTCATCAATTGCAGGGTGCGCGCAGAGTGTACCTGCATCTCCGGCGTGAAAAAGCGGAAGTCGTTGCGGCTAATTTGTTTGACGCGGTACATGGCGGTATCGGCGTTCTTCAACAGTGTCTCGATATCTTTGCCGTCATTCGGATAGACGGCGATGCCGATCGAAGGGGTGATGGTTAATTCATGCTGCTTGATCTGCCAGGGCTGGGAAACCGAATCCATCAGTTTTGTTGCCACATGTGCTGCACCAGCCGCATCGGTACCGGGCAGGATCAGAATGAATTCATCCCCGCCCTGGCGAGACACCGTGTCTTCTTCACGCAAGGTTGCTTTGATTCGTGTTGCCACTTCCATCAGCAGCTGATCGCCCAGGGTATGCCCCAGGGTGTCGTTGATATTCTTGAAATGGTCGAGATCAAGGTACATCACTGTCAGCTGTTCGCCACTCCGTTGCGCCAGACTGAGCGCATATTTGAAGCGATCATTCAGCAGCGTGCGATTCGGCAAACCGGTAAGCTGATCGAAATGAGCAAGACTTTCAATACGCTCTTCTGCCTTCTTTTTCTCGGTAATATCTTCCTGTATTGCCAGGTAATTCGTAATCATTCCACCTGCCTGCGTCACCGGAGCGATCAATGTCGATTCGATATATTCGCTGCCATCTTTGCGGCGATTGGTAAGCTCGCCACGCCATATTTCACCGCGTAACAAAAGCGACCACATATGGTCGTAGTTTTCCCTGGGGGTTTTGTCTGACTGCAGGATGCGCGGATTCTTGCCAATTACCTCGTCCTGGCTGTATCCGGTTACTTTGGTGAAAGCGGCATTGGTGTATTCAATGTTGGCATCAAGATCGGTGATGATGATTACATTCGGGCTCTGCTCAACGACCAGCGAGAGTTTTAACAAAGTGTGCTCGGCTTGCGTGCGCTTTTCATCACGGGCAAAATTATCCAGCGCAAAGCTGATATCCATTGACATTTCGCTCAGCAGATTGCGAGCCTGTTCGTCGAAAGCGCCGACCTCGCCGGAGTAAAAAGTGATCGCGCCTATGGCCTTGCCGCCACGCCGGATCGGCACCGCGGCCGAGGAGTGCCAGCCAAACTGCGCGCCCTTCTCTTGCCATGGCAGGGTGTGAACATCACTCAGGAAATCCTGGCACCAGACCGGCTGACTTTCTCTGATGGCTGTACCGGTGGGGCCATGGCCATAAGGATCATTGGCACTTTCTGAAATCAGGATGCCTTCCAGGTATTCGGTACCCTCGCCATAGGAGGCCACCGGTTTAACCTGCTGACTTGCCTCGTCCAACAGACCGATCCATACCATCTTCATGCCACCGAACTCGACCGTCGCCTGACAAATTTGCTGGAATAGTTCCTGCTCGCTGGTGCAGCGCACGATGGCTTCGTTGCAACGGCTAAGGGCTGCATAAAACTGTGTAAGGCGACCGATTTGATGTTGCAGCCTGTTAAATGCAGTCAGCATCTCGCCAATCTCGTCGTGGCGATCTACCGGCAGCTCATGCAACGGCTCTTCTCCAAACGCCATCTTGCGCAGGCTATGGGTAGCCCGGCCAACGACGCTGAGCTGAAGATTCATCGCCCACCACATTAGACCACCGATGAGCAGCATGACCATCGCCGAGGCCATATAGATTTTCAGCGTCAACTGATTGATCGGGGAGAATGCTTCATCTATAGGCAGCGAACCTAAAACTGCCCAGCGACCTGACAAGATATGCACGTCTGTAACCAGCGCTTTGTTTCCGTATAAATCTTTAATGATTTGAGATTTGTCCAGACCATCGAGGATGGCTTCTATCATTGAGCCATGGCCTGGCTGATCGAATGGCTTCAGTGTGTGAGCCTCATCGGTATCCGCGATGACGATTTTGTCTGCGCTGGATACCAGAATAAAATCGCCCGTTTTCCCCAGCCTGGCGTGCGTCTGGTCAAAGATGCTCTTGTCTGTCAATCCTATAAACCCTGCCAGCACGCCGACCAGTTCGCCGTGGCTATTTTTGATCGGCACGGCAATAGCAACCCCTGGTTTATGTGTAAAACGCCCGATGCGAGGCTTGCCAATGACGGGGCGCCCGGTGGCAAGCACTTCCCTGAAATACTCCAGTTCCAGATAGCTGCTGTTTGCCCGACTGCCTACAACAGGATAATCCGCGACGGAGAACCCGTCTTTGCCGATAACAACCACACCATTTACAAACAAATGAAAAATAGAGATTCTTTGCTTGAGGAAATTGCCAATCGCGACTCGATCATTTATGAGTTCTGCCGGCAGATGATTGGCCACATCCTGCAGGGACTCAGCACGCAACAGAATCTTTTGTTCCAGGTTGTACGCCACATTCCTCACCGCAGACTGCTGATGGCTGACGAGTAATTCGGTAAGGCTTTTTTCCAGCGAGATCGTGGAAAAATAGACCAGAGGTACCAGGCCCAGGACGAAAAGCAGCATTGCAGTGAGTGCTGCTTTCTTGGACAAGCTTAACGAAGCTAATTTGCGCGCCATATTAAAGCCGATCTTGATTGCCGCGCCTGCAAATTTGAGACGCGGCTTGAGATTTAAATTTTAGTAAGGGCGCAGTTTAATCCTGTGAACGGCTTAATCATAGAGACGTGGTGCTTCACCGGCGTGCGCGGGGGGTGATGGTGCGGTCAAAAGAGACGCACTTAAGAGACGATCAGCAGATAAATCAGCAGCACGTTTGCCAATATTGAAAGCAGCGCTATCCCCTGCCACATCAGCAGCGGGTCACGCTCTGCCAGAGGTTCACGCGAGGGTGTCAGCAGGGGTTTGCGTTCACCCACTTCCAGTGCCAATAACATTTCCTCGGCGGTTTCGAAACGTTGCCTGGGGTCACGTGCGACGGCTTTTAAAATAATATTTTCCAGCCATTGTGGTATGTCGGGGCGATACCGTGTCGGAGGCACCAGATCGCCAAAGCGCGGACGCTGGAAGGGCTCAATTTCGCCATAAGGATAATGACGCGTGAGCAGGTGATAGAGGGTGACACCGGCGGCATAGAGGTCGCTTTGCGTATTGGCGGTTTCTCCCCTGAACAATTCTGGTGCCATAAAGCTGGGCGTGCCCGGATTGCCTGTCGTGACGGTGTTGCTGCTGTTGGGGTTGAGTGCTACGCCGAGGTCGAGGATGCGCAGTTTGCCGTCATCGCCCTGATGCAGATTGGCCGGCTTGATGTCCCTGTGCACGATGTTCAAACGATGCAATGCGCCCAGTCCCTTGGCCAGACGGATGCCGATGTTGCCCACCTCGGCTGCTGAAAAGTGCTGCCCGATGTCCAGTTTCTGTTGCAGTGTCGCACCTGGGTGCCAGCTCATCACATAGTAAAGACAGCTGCGCCGCTCTGCTGCGACAGGCAGGACTTGCACGAAGTAACGCGAGACCACGCGCTTGCCCAGCCACTCTTCATTGAGCAGGCCATTGCAGCTTTCTGCGTCATCGGCCAGCAACGGTTGCAGTGTTTTAAGCACGCATACCTGGCCATTGGCGAGATTTTTAATCTTGTATAGCAGACTGGCGCGCGATTCGTAGAGCAGCTCCAGCACCTCAAAATCATCCAGTTGCTCGCCGACCTTGAGGCGTGGAGGAACTTTCAGGCGCCTGGTTTCAGCCACAAGATCTGCTAGATGTTCTTCACCCGTTTGCTCGATACGCACCACCAGCGCCGTGGCGTTATCCTGGCTGCCCTGTGCCAGCGCACGCTTGACCAGGTCGTCCGCCGCCATTTTCGGGCTATGATAGAGACCCAATATTTCGTGGATGCCGAGCTGGCCGAGTTTTTCCCACACGCCATCGCTCATCAGCGCAAACACATCACCGGCCTGCAGTTCGCCCTCGGCATAATCAACTTGCAGCTGGCTATCCAGCCCGATCGCGCGCTTGAGTACATGGCGCATGTCGGGTCTGTCCCACACGTGGTCGGTGGTGAGTTGTTGCAGCTCGCCGCCGCGCAAGCGGTAGATGCGGCTGTCGCCGATATGCGCGATCACATAACGTTTGCCGCGCAACACCAGCAGTGAAAGCGTGGTTGCCATGCCCGCCATTTCGCGCTGTCTGGCAGCTTGCGACAGCACCCAGCGGTTGAGTGCGGTCAGCACCTTGTCCAGCGCTGCGGTGGTTTCCCAGGTGTCAGGTGTTGCATAGTAGTCGGTGAGCACGCCGCGCACCGTCATTTCTGCCGCCTCGCGCCCGCCGGCATTGCCGCCTACACCGTCGGCCAGGGCCAGCAACACACCTTTGCTTGCAAGCTGCTCTGCCTCCGGCGTGACCGCGCCGCAAAAGTCTTCGTTACGCTCGCGCGCTCCGCTTTCTGTGGCCTGGCCGATGATGATTTGTAATGGCATATTTTTTGGCCTATGGCTCCATTAAACCCAAATTATCCATTAGCACCTGCGACCAAGTCCCTTCCCCCTGCACGAGGGAAGGTTAGGATGGGGGTTGTTTTGGCGGGGACAAACCGTTTCTACCCCCACCCCAGCCCTCCCCCGTGCAAGGGGAGGGGGTATTGAACCTACGGATAATCTAAGTTTATTAAACTAATTTTATACCTTGGCCAAGGTTGCAGTAGCAGAACCCCATGTGGTGCGCCAGCGTTGCTTTACACTGGCCAGCCCGATGATGGCCAGCACAGCCAGCGAGGCGAAGATCATCAGCCCGGTTTGATAGCTGCCGGTAAGCTGCTTGGAGTATCCCAGGCTGGATGCCAGATAGAAGCCGCCTACCCCGCCTGCCATTCCAACCATACCTGTCATCACGCCGATTTCCTTGCGGAAACGCTGAGGCACCAGCTGGAATACTGCACCGTTGCCCATACCGAGCGCAACCATCGCTATGATTACTATGGACAGAGCGAGGTAAACGTTAGGCATGCCCAAGCTCAGGATGAACAGGAAAATCGCTGCAACCACATACATCACCATCAGTGTGCGGATGCCGCCGACGCGGTCGGCCACATTGCCTCCGAAAGGGCGCACCATCGAGCCCGCAAACACGCAGGCTGCGGTGAAATAGCCGGCCATGACCGGCGATAAGCCATACTGGTCATTGAAGTAGAGTGTGAGAGAGGATGCCATGCCGACGAAGCCACCAAAGGTCACGCTGTAGAAAAACATAAACCACCACGCGTCTTTGTCTTTAAGCACATTCAGATACTGGTGCAGCGATTTGCTCGGTGGACATTCCGGGCTGTCTTTGGCAAACAGGGTGTACACCACCAACGCAAACAGCAGCGGAATCAGCGCGAGGCCAAACACATTATTCCAGCCGAAAGCCAGCGCGAGGCCGGGGGCAAATAAGGCCGCCAGCGCCGTGCCTGAGTTACCAGCACCTGCGATACCGAGTGCTGTGCCCTGGTGCTCAGGTGGATACCAGCGCGAGGCCAGTGGCAGCGCCACGGCAAAGGCCGCTCCGGCCATGCCGAGTGCAACTCCCAGCGCCAATACCTGATGATAGCTATGCACACCGTTAAACCATGCGAGTGCAAGTGCAATCAACACCACCACCTGACCGATCAGTCCCGCTTTTTTGGGTTGCAGATGATCGACCAGTACGCCCATCACAATACGTAATAGCGCGCCTGAAAGTATGGGCGTCGCCACCATCATGCCTTTCTGTGCGGCAGTGAGATGCAGGTCGGCGGCAATCTGCACGGCCAGTGGTCCCAGCAATACCCACACCATGAAGCTCAGGTCAAAGTATAGAAATGCGGAAAACAGTGTCGGCTTGTGGCCTACGCTCCAGAAATCAGTTTTCATAAGAATCCCCTTTAAAAAATAGTAGACAACATTACATGCCAGTAGAAAGCAATGTCTGTGCCACCATGTTTTAATGAGGATAAGCGACTGTATTAAATTACTATTACATTAACCTGCATGCACCAATTTGGTTCTATAGCGCGCACTGCATTAGTGCTGCACAGGATTGCATGCACTCAAACAGCGCGAGTAGATTTTCAAAATTTATTGTTTATCTTTAAGTGCCTCTCAATATCGCCTCTGCTCGCGCTCCAAGGTAAACATATATTCCGAGGCCGACTAACAGCCCTACGGCGGTCAGCATCATCGCCACCGCAGAAATAATATCGCCATTTACCCCGAGTGCCGCTTTAAACATCAGCAACAATGCTTCGATAGAGACCGCGATCAGGATAGCGGCAATAAAGCGGGTGATCGTGCGCCGTGTGGAGCTGTGGCGGAAGATGTCTTTATGCATCAGCACCTCTTCTTCCAGGATGGTCTTGCCCAGATCAAAGATGGCCAGTGCCAGGGTCAGAAAGATGATCACGCCGAACGGTTTCATATGCAGATCTTCTTTGTTGCCGATATGCCACAGGCTCATCATCTCGGTGCCGGCTGCATAGAGCAACACCCCTGTCACGGCGAACAGCCCGGCAACAATAAGGCTGTAAACCACCTTGAATGCTGGCATGAAGCGTCGCCGCGCAAGGTCTCCCATCAAAAACTCAATCGCCTTGGTCAGGTCGATATCGAGCACGATGTAGGCGGTTGCGCCGTTGTCAGAATGGCAGCTCTTAACCGCAGCGGTAATGCACAGCATGCTGCCGTTGTTGGAAAAATAGGGGTCTGTTACGACCACGCTATTGCTATTCTTTGCCAAAATATAATATGGCCGTTCGCTACGATTTTTACCGAACCCGCTTTTGTCTTCTTTACCCGGATGCAGCGACGAGATATTGCAGCTGCTTTGCACGCCAGCTGCATCAAGCGTGTAAAGCAACGCCATAAACGGGTAATTTGCAGCAATGGCGTGAAAGGTTACACGCAGCTTTTGCTCGCTTTCCAGTAACGCAGGCTCGGCGATACCGGTGAGTATGGATGCGGTCAGTTCATGCAATGCATTCTTGTATTCGTGAAAGCGTTCGATGACGCTCAGATAACTCATTGCTGACATATTTATTACCTCTCTTTAAACCTTCTGCCTGATCCCTCCGGACTATTAAACCCAAATAATTATTAGAGCTTAAAACCTCTGTGCAGGAGCGAGCCCTGCTCGCGAATGAAAAGAACAATCGCACGCAGGGCGTGCTCCTACAATTCACGAACGACCTGATGCATTATCCGGGTTAATGCAGACCTGAAATTTAAGCAGCTACTTTTGCATGCTTCTGGTAAAGGAACTCCAGTACCGCCCCCCGCAACGAGTGATAGCGTGCATCGTTTGCCAGTGCCAGACGGTCGCGCGGCTTGGGCAAATCAACCGTTAAAATTTCTCCTATGGTCGCGGACGGGCCATTAGTCATCATCACAATGCGGTCAGACAGCAGCACCGCCTCATCGACATCGTGCGTCACCATCACCACGGTACTATCGGTGGCCGCCACGATTTTCATCAGCTCGTCCTGCAAGTGCGCGCGGGTCAGGGCATCCAGTGCGCCGAAAGGTTCGTCCATCAGCAACACCTTGGGCTGCATCGAAAGGGCGCGGGCAATACCAACGCGCTGCTTCATGCCGCCGGAAATTTCATGCGGATATTTGAGTTCGGCATGAGTCAGGTGCACCAGTGCCAGCGCTTCTTTGGTACGCTGTGCAAGTTGCGCCTTGTTTTCCGTTTTACCAAACACGCGCTCGACAGCGAGATAGACGTTATCGAAGCAGGTGAGCCATGGCAGCAGCGAGTGGTTCTGAAACACCACGCCGCGATCCGGGCCCGGGCCGGCAATCTCGCGCTCGGCGCAGATCATCGCGCCAGAGGTCGGAAGCAGTAACCCGGCGATAAGATTCAACAAGGTGGATTTGCCACAGCCCGAGTGGCCAATGAGCGTGATGAATTCGCCGCGCGCAATCTTGAGGTCGATATCCTTGAGTGCGACGAAGCTGCCTTGCCGGGTTGCAAAGGACATCTGCACGTTTTCAATGAGTACATATTTATGCATGCTGTTTCCTTAATCCTGAAATGTTCATTTATCCGTTTTGATTTTCATTGAAACGTAAAACCATGTAGGAGCCCGATTCATCGGGCGATTGATCTTTACAATGATCGCCCGACCCATTTGTTCTGTGGATACAGAAACGGTCGGGCTCCTACAATGCAATTTTTTTATTAAAATTAAAAGTTTAAATATCCGGCTTAGTATTTGACCCGTTTTGCCAGCGTGATCAGCAGATACTCCAGCAGCAAACCGATAATTCCAACGGTAAAAATCGCGATGATGATGTGCTCTACATTCAGGTTATTCCATTCATCCCACACCCAGAAACCGATGCCGACACCGCCGGTCAGCATCTCGGCTGCCACGATCACCAGCCACGCCGTGCCGATGGCGAGGCGGATGCCGGTGAGCATGTAGGGCAGCGTGGCCGGGAATAGTATTTTGGTGAACACTTTCCATTCGGACAGGTTCAGCACACGCGCCACGTTGAGGTAGTCCTGCGGCAACTGGCGCACGCCCACCGCGGTATTGATGATCATCGGCCAGATGCTGGAGATGAAGATCACCCAGATCGCGGCCGGATTGGCGGCCTTGAATACCAGCAGGCCGATCGGCAGCCAGGCCAGTGGTGACACCGGCTTGAGCATGCTGACAATAGGCGAAGTCATTTTGTCGAGGAAGTCAAAACGGCCGATCATAAAACCCAGCGGAATACCGATCAGTGCAGCCATACCAAACCCTATACCTACTCGTTGCAGTGAGTTGAGAATATTCCAGCCTATGCCCTGATCATTGGGACTCTTGATGTAAAAAGGATCACTGAACAATTCCACCGCAGAGTGCCAGGTCTTGATCGGATCGGGCAGATTGGGGCTGGTTTGCGCCAACACGCCCCACAGCAGGATGAACAATGCTAGCCCCAATAATGGCGGGAGCAAACTTTCCAGAAAATATTTCTTAGCTTTCATTGCATACCTCTATTCATTAGTCATTGCAGAAAGTCTTAAAATTTCTTGTACTGCAACCATTTACCGTTAAGGGTGACCACCATGCGCGGCACACCAGCAGGTTCTTCAATTTTCTGAATATCCACGGACATGTCGATCGCACTCATAATGCCGTCGCCGAAAATCTCATGAGCTACATCTTTGTATACCGGGCCATACAGCATGATGGCCTCATAGAAACGGTAGACAAACGGGTCGGTGGGTGGCCATGGCTGCGCTGGCTGCCGGTAAGGAACCTTCATCAAGGTGGCCTTGATTTCCACCGGCAGATCCAGTGCTTTCAGCAGAGCGTCCGCCTCATCCCCTGTCGCCTGCCCATAACCATAAACCAGCATGGCTGTGTAGACGGGACTGCGCCCGATCTGCACGGCCAGTTGCGGCCAGGTCAGTGCCTTGCTGTCTTTGGCTTGCAGCAACATATCCCGCACAGTATCTTTGCTTATTTTTTCCATTGAGGATTTGCTCCTGTTTAAATTTATTTCGACCTGTATTGGCAGCCGGAGCTTTCACGCCGTGGTGTAGGCAGTATGTTTCATGGCGGATGCAAGCGTGTTATAGGCTTCCGACCAGGCATCCTTAACTGCCGGGGTGAACTGTTCCCTCAAGCCCTTATCCAGTGTCCAGATCAGCGCGCTGCCAACAGTGTCGTAATGCGCTTCTGTCACACCGTAAGCAACGTGACCGCGTCCCATCTCTTCAATCCGCCCAAGAATGGGGCCGAGCTTGTCCAGGCTGTTGACGACCGTATTGATCATGGCCATGAGCTTGCGGCCTTGTTCAATCATGTCGCCCTTGAACAGGCTGCGGAGGGATGGATCGAGCTCGAACAGCTGGCCATAGAACAACTGTGCCGCAGTGTCCCTGATCGGGAGAACCTGCTGCCAGCTACTGCGTACCAGTGCAATTTTTTCGGGGGTCATAATATTTCCTTTTCTTTAATCAGGCTCTGATCTTGAAGCTGGCCGCATATTTCTTCGGATCCTTGCCGTCCCATACCGTGCCATCCATCAGCTTCGAGGTGCGCATCACATCCTTGGGCACAGGTACTTTGACCTGGGAAGCAGCCTGCTTGTACAGATCGATCTGGTTGATCTGCTTTGCCA
>Ga0315268_10009032_pt1 | contig 10373 bp, 9 predicted proteins | sample C1_top_MG_FD_204535 | JGI IMG/M metagenome (GOLD analysis project Ga0315268, IMG submission 204535) | Sediment microbial communities from Yellowstone Lake, YNP, Wyoming, USA - C1_top | ecosystem: Environmental > Aquatic > Freshwater > Lake > Sediment | place: USA: Wyoming | collected 2017-08-01 | reverse complement strand
TTCCGTTCCGGTAAGACCGAACTTCTCAGCATCCAACCCGTTCACGGCATCTCCCGGTTGTTCCTGCGCGGCACCGGCGAGCTTACCGGCACCCAACGGATGGAAAGTCTCACCGGCTCTCACTTCCATTTCTACGACCTGAGCCTTCCTTTCCTCCACTGGTCAAATCCAAAACTGATCACCAAGGAAGACCGGGTTCGTGGCCGCAACTGCTTCACCATCGAAGCCACCGCCACCAACGAACCCTACGCGCGCGTGAAAATGTGGATTGATCAGGAGTTCTACGGTTTCCTGCGCGCCGAAGCCTACAACGCCGACGGCGATACCGTGAAACGATTTGCGGTGACCAGCTTTAAGCACCTCGGCGACTACTGGATTCCTCGTTCCATCGAAGTGGCGACCGTCCCTCCCGGCCAATCTCTTCCGGCCGAAGAGCGCTCCCGTTTGGAAATCTACGAAGGAAACTACGACACAAAGCTGCCGGAGGAGTTGTTCTTACCGGAGAAATTCGGCGCGGCGAAACCTTAGCCGCCGTAGCTTTCGTGTTTGGCTGACCACATCATGCCTTGGCGCTGCCAGTTATTGAACTTCATCTCCAGATGCGTCACCTGGCCGAGGGAGCGAATCTGTTGCTCAATGTGCAGAAGGACGCGCTTGGTGCTTAGATCGCGTTCGATAGGGTCTTTCTTCTTCTGGCTAGGATGATACTCATACACGCGGAACTCGCCTTCCATATAAACCGAACTGCCCACCACCTGAACATCCAGCCGCTGGGTATCCACGTAGTTGCGCACCAAGGTGCCCTGCACCAACCGCAAAAGTTTTAACTCCTCAAGTGTCATGATCGTTATTTCAGCAAGACTCGTACCGAGAATCTCATCGTGATGAATAGTTTACGGACGCGGACGTTGCGGCACAAGGCCTAATTCCGCAATCAAACGCGAATCCGCATCCATTTCCGGATTCTCCGCCGTCAGCAACTTCTCCCCAAAGAAAATCGAATTCGCCCCGGCAAACAAACACAGCGCCTGCCCTTCCCGCGTCAACTCCGTCCGCCCCGCCGACAACCGCACCTTCGCCCGCGGAAATACAATTCGCGCTGTCGCAATCAACCGCACCAACTCAAACACATCCACCGGCTTCAGCCCCGCCAGCGGCGTCCCCTCCTGCGCCATCAGACAATTGATCGGCACACTCTCCGGCACCAGCTCAAACCCCGCCAGCACCTCCAGCAACCGCAGCCGGTCCCGCACACTCTCCCCCATCCCGATAATCCCGCCGCAGCACAACCCCAACCCCGCCTTCTGCACATGACCAATCGTCTCCAACCGATCCTCATACCGGTGCGTCGTCACGATCTGCGGATAAAACTCCGGGCTCGTATCGAGATTATGGTTGTACGTCGTCAACCCCGCTGCCTTCAACTGCCGGGCCGCCTCGCCCGTCAACTGCCCCAGCGTCACGCACGACTCCAACCCCATCGCATTCACCCCACGCACGATTTCCAAAATCTGCTCAAACGACCGCGTCCCCTCCCGCACGCCCTTCCACGCCGCCCCCATGCAAAACCGCGTCGCCTTGTTCTCCTTCGCCTGACGAGCCACCGACAAAACATCCTCCACCGGCAACAACCCCTCCGCCTCCACGCCCGTCGTGTACCGGGCGCTCTGCGCGCAATACGAACAATCCTCACTGCACCCACCGGTCTTAATACTGAGCAACTGGCAAAGCTGTACCTCCTTGCCTTCCGGCCCCGGCCGATACTGCAAAAACACAGCGCGCGCCTGTGAAATCAGTTCAAACAACGGCTGCGAATAAATCTCCTCCAACTGCGCAAGTGTTACCGGCTTCATGCGCGCGCAACCTAGCAGACACCTCCGCACGCCACAAGTCCTCCGCGCGTAACTTTTTGACGCTCACCCCACCGCCGTCTATACTGCCGCCCGTGACCACGCCTGAACACACCCTGACATCCACCGTCGCCAAACCTACGGCTGTCCCGGCGTCCCCACCGGTTCTCCCTCAACCCTTGCAATCCCGCGACTGGGTCCGGTTGGTTCAAGGTTTCTACTTCCTCTTCTTCGGCACGCTCGGCGCGCTCGTCACCCTCATCGAAGTCCTCCTTCAACCCACCACACGCCCGTCATTCACATTACTTTCCTTCGCCTCAATCGCCGCCGTCCTCATCGGCGCGGGCCGACTCTACCAAACCCGCCGCCTCACCCCCGAATGGCATTGCCGGACCCGCGAACTCCTCATCGTCGCCAGCCTCCTGTTCTACCTCTGGTTCTTTTTCCAAATGTGGTTGCGTCTCTCCACTAACTTCTACTTTCTCCTCCACACCATCGCTTTTGCCGGCCTCTGCCTCTACAGCCCCACCCAACTCAGTATCGTCATCATCGCCCTCGGACGCGCCACCGGCTCCAAACCCCTCCAAACCCAAGCCATCCTCTACGGCTCCGGCTCCTTCCTCCTGCTGTTCCTGCCTTACACCCTCCTCGCCAACGCCCTTGTCGCCGCCGCGCAAAACGGCTCCGATCCACTCTTCGCCATCCAACACCTCCTGCATGGAATCCCCATCTTCATCCTCCTAACCCTGCTCCTGCCATCCTCGCTCGTTCTCTCCCTCGCGTGGGCCGCCAAAGACATCGCTCTCGCCAAACTTACCGGAGACAAACCATGACCCCTCGCCATCGTTTCCCCATCTACGGCACACTCGGCATCATCCTCCTGTTCGTCATGCAAATTTCCCTGTTCGCCTCCGGCATGAACATCGCCCCCCAATTTCCGTGGGAAGAAATCACCGGTTGGGCGACCCCGGTCTGTTGGTGGTCCTACATCTGCATCATCGACGCCTGGCTCTACCGGCGCAAGGGCGCGTCCCTCCTCACCACCGGCCGACGCCTCCTCACCCTCCAATGCATCCTCTCCGTCGTCTTCTGGTGTCTCTTCGAAGCCTACAACCGCCTCCTGCCCGGCTGGCGCTACATCAACCTCGACCCCAACCTCAACATCCGCTTCCTCGGCTACGCCCTCGCCTTCGCCACCATCATGCCCGGCATGTTCCTCACCACCGAACTCCTCCAAACCTACAACATCCTCGCCCACGTCCGGTTGAAACCCATCCGTTGCACCGCCACCGGCCTCGACCTCTCCATCCTCACCGGCCTCCTCTGCTGCACCGCCCCCGTCTTCATGCCTGAACCCACCCGCGGCTACCTCTGGGCCTTCATCTGGGTCGGTTGGATCCTCCTCCTCGAACCCTTCAACTACCGGCGCGGCCTCCCCAGCCTCTACCGCGATTGGGCCACCGGCAACTGGTCTCGCACCGCTCAACTCATGCTGGCCGGCGCCATCTGCGGATTGCTCTGGGAATTCTGGAACTACTGGGCCTTCACCAAATGGGAATACACCTTCCTCCCCGCCGGCTCACTCGCCGCGAAATATTTTGAAATGCCGTGGGTCGGCTTCCTTGGCTTCCTCCCCTTCGCCCTCGAATACTTCGTCATGTTCCACTTCCTCTCCAGCTTCTACACCCAAGAAGACAAACTCGGCCTCTGACGATGCGCGTCGCCATCTTCATCCCCTGCTTCATCGACCAACTCTATCCGCAAGTCGGCATCGCGATGGTCAAAGTCCTCCGACGGCTCGGCATCAATCCAGAATTCCCCGCCGCCCAAACCTGCTGCGGCCAGCCCGCCTTCAATACCGGCTACTGGGACGAAGCCCGGCAACTTGCACAACGCTACTGCGAAATCTTTGCCGGCTATGACGCCATCGTCTGCCCCTCCGGCTCCTGCACCGCGATGGTCCGCATCTTCTATCCAGAACTCGGCGTCACTCCGCCCGACACCTTCGAGTTCGCCGAGTTCCTCGTCAAAAAACTCGGCAAGACCGACGTCGGCGCGCGGTTTCCCGGCAAAGTTACGTTCCACGACGGTTGCCACGGACTACGCGAATTGCGCATCAAGTCCGAACCCCGGCTACTCCTTGACAAAGTCCGCGACCTCCAGCTTGTCGAAATGGACCAAGCCGAAACCTGCTGCGGTTTCGGCGGCACGTTCTCGGTAAAATTTCCGATGATTTCCTACGCGATGGACGAAGTGAAGGCCGAGTCCATCAAGCGTACCGGTGCCGAATACGTCGTCAGCCTCGACTCCAGTTGCCTTATGCAAATCGACGGCTACCTCAAGCGCCACAAAATCCCGGTAAAACCCCTTCATCTCGCCGAAATCTTGGCCTCCACATGAATCCGTTTCATCCTTCATCCCTCATCCCTCATCCTTCCGACTCCTTCACCACCGCCTCTACCGCCAAAGCCGGTGATCTCCATCACCGCGCCGTCATCCAGAAAAACATCGGCAGCTACGATGCCGCTGTCGCCCGCGGCAAATCCCGGTACGCCAATTGGCAGGAAGCCCGTTCCCGCGCCGCCGCCATCAAGTACGAAACCATCAACCACCTCGACCGGTACCTCGAACAATTCGAGCGCAACGTCCTCGCCAACGGCGGCCACGTCCACTGGGCCGAAGACGCCGAGCAAGCCCGTCAAATCATCCTCAGCCTCTGCCGGCAACACGGCGTCCGCAAAGCCGTCAAAGTCAAATCCATGGCCACCGAGGAAATCCACCTCAACGACGCCCTCACCGCCGCCGGCATTCAGCCGGTCGAGACCGATCTCGGTGAATTCATCTGCCAGCTCCGTGGCGAACCGCCCTATCACATCGTCACGCCGGTCATGCACCTGACCAAAGCCGAGATCGCGCAAACGTTCCACGAAAAATTCGGCACCTCACTCGACGCCACCGCCGAAGAACTAGCCGGTATCGCCCGCGCAAAACTCCGGCAAGAATTCCTCACTGCCGACATGGGCATCAGCGGCGCCAACTTTCTCGTCGCTGACACCGGTATGATCGCAATTACCACCAACGAAGGCAACGGACGCCTCAGCGTCTCGCTCCCACGCATCCACGTCGCCCTCGCCGGCATCGAGAAACTCATCCCGCGTCTCGACGACCTCGCATTGTTCTGGCCGCTCCTTTCCACCAGCGGCACCGGCCAAGCGCTCACTTGTTACAGCACGCTCGTCGGCGGCCCGCGCCGCGACGGCGAACCCGATGGCCCCGAAGAATTCCACGTCATCCTCCTCGACAATGGCCGGACAAAGTTGCTCGCCGACGCCGAGCAACGCGACACGCTCCACTGTATCCGTTGCGGTGCGTGTCTCAACGCCTGTCCCGTTTATAAAACCATCGGTGGCCACAGCTATGGCACGACGTATCAAGGTCCCATCGGTTCTGTCATCACCCCGCATTTGCGCGGTGAAGAATTTTCACATCTGCCCTACGCGAGTTCACTTTGCGGTGCGTGCACCGACGTCTGCCCGGTCGGCATTGATCTGCATCACCACCTCCTCCACAACCGTCGCAACTCCGCTCCGCGCCATCCCTTTCAACATCTAGCCTTCAGACTTTGGGCATGGACAATGCAATCCACCATGCGTTACCGACTTGCCGGTAAGCTCCTCCGTTTCGCTGGCCCGTTCGCCAAACCGTGGACTCAAACCCGCGACCTACCGGCAACGCCTCCGCAAAGTTTCCGCGAATGGTGGAGCCGACAATGAATCCCGCTCGCGCCAACATCCTCGCCCGCGTCCGTGCCGCTCTCCGTCGGGAGGGCGAGGCTCCCGACGAGCCGTCTTCTTTCCCCATCTGGCCGGCCATCACCGATCCGCTGGAAACGTTCCAGCAAGAATTCACCGCCATCAAAGGCGAGATCATCACCGACCTACCGTCATTCCTTTCCGGCTTCGCCAAAATCGCCAGCGATGTTCCCGAAGTAGCCGGTAATGCCAACGTCCGCGAAGCCGACCTCGGCGTGACCGGCTGCGATTGTCTTATTGCCCGTACCGGCAGCATAGCCGTCTCGACGCGTAGCGCTGGTGGACGTGCGCTGTCGGTGTTGCCGCCGGTACATCTGGTGATCGCGCGACGGGAGCAAATCGCACCGGTCCTCGACGCGGCCATCGCATTCTGGCGGAGCCGGTATGGAGATCGATGGCCGAGTAATCTTTGCGTAATTACCGGTCCCAGCCGCACGGCCGATATCGAGAAGATTCTCGTAATGGGTGCGCACGGCCCGAAACGGTTGGCCCTGTTTCTCGCGGCATAGCCACCGCCGCGATCTACCACTTCTCTGTTACAATTGTAACATTCAAACGGTAGATTCGTGAGGAGGGAAACTGTGCGTGATCCGTCCGCTCTTGCGGTAGATCAACGGGTCGAACACAAACAGTTTTAGGCATTCCCACACGGTAATGGGCGGGCTGTGGTACTTCACTCGGTCTTCGCGAATGGCTTTAAAGATGGAAGGAAGCGTCGGCGCGGCCTCTACCATTGTGTAGTGCCGGCCAAACATCCAAAGACTGTGGGCATCAGAATTCGCCACGACCGGCTTACCGTGCTCCAACGCCGTTTCGAGGGCGCGTTTGTTGAAGTTCAGCCAGGTTAGGTGAACCTGCGAGTGCTCAATAGCGTCAAAACAATCCAAGTGCCGCACCACATCGCGCCTCAAGCTGTGGCCGACCGGGTAGTATGGATGTGGCGCGATGGTGAGGAAGTTCTCGCCGCGTTCGCGGCGGATTGCGCGCAAATCATCATAGGTGCGGATTGCGTCGGCGTCTTTCTGCGTCAGGTTGTAAAGCAACACATCGCGCCCGCCGATCTGCCACTCGATGGCGGGAATCAGCAACAAACCCTTGCCGGCCGCGTACTCGAACACGCGCGGATCATCGAGGACTTTGCCGTGAAGCGTGATGGCGATGGCGCCGTAACCAAGTTCCACCGCACGGTCAATAAGCGCCGTGGCCGGGTAATGCAGACCGTATTCCGGGTCCTCGCCCGAGTGCATGTGCAAGTCAATCTTGATCACAGTGTCACCGTTTTGACTTCGCCTGTTGCCACAAAGAACAATAGCACTTCTGCGACTTCGATGCCTGCGACTCGTTGGAGCGATTCGACGTATGCCCGCATCTGCTGCCGGTACTTCTCAACCTCCGGCCGCGCGTCCGTCTTGTAATCCACGAGTGTCCACCGTTTTCCTTCCCGGAACAGTAAATCAATCTTGCCTTCCATCCCGCCGACCATGAACGGCAACTCACGGTAAACCTCATCCGCTTTCTTCACGCGTGCCATCAACTCCGACTTCAACGCCCGCTCCACCATTGCCTGCGCCTTCCCCTCCAACCCAGTCGCGTCCATCCGTTCCAACGCTGCGTGCACCACGACACCCAACTCAATCGCGTGCGCCCGCACCACACTGGTCGACTCTTCCTCACTCGGCTCCGTCTCGCCGCCGAGTTTTGACGGGCTGACGCGCGCCAACGGTTTCGCGACGCGCTCCAGCAATGCCGCGCGTTCTTGTTGCCAAGCGCGGCGATCAGCAATGGCGTGGAGGGACGCGCTCTGTCGCGTCCGTTCCGTTGCGGCGGCGGCCACGACGGAGCGTGGCCCTCCATCATCCACCTCCACCAACTTCCCCGCCACCGGCTCAAACCCGCGCATCAACAAATCCAACCGTTCGCCCTTCTTTGCGAACACCGGCACCACCAACCGCTCCCGCGCTCTCGTCGCGCCCACATATAACAACCGGATCTCCTCAGCCTCATCGCGCTTGTCTTGTTCAGCTTTCGCCGCGTCGAAATTCGCCGTCCGGCATTTAGCAAACCGAAGTTCAGTCGCGATCAATCGCGCCCCGCTGTCGCTGGACTTACCGGCCAGATCAGCAAGCACCACTACCGGAAACTCCAATCCCTTCGACTTATGCATGCTCAGCAACCGCACCACGTCATCGCTTTCCTCGTTGGCGGGCGCAGGTTCCTCGTCTATCCCGGCCACGACGGTTCGGCGTAGTTGACGGACAAACCCGCGCAACGACTGCAAACCGGCAGCCTCAAGTTGCCGGGCCAATTCGAGCGACTTGAGTAGGTTGGCGACGCTTGCGGCGCCATCCGGAGCACACGCCACAAACGCCTGACAGAAATGCGTCCGCGCCAGCACGTGTTCCACGAATGCGGCGATCGACCTGCTGTGACGGAGTTCGTGCAGTTCGCGAAGGAGATCGAATGCGTCGCTCTTACCAGCTAGATAATTCAGCCCACTGGCTTCCGCCGCGAGGAACACCTGCTCGTCCGTCCAACCAAATAGCGGCGAGCGCAGCGCGGCCACGAGGTGCAGCGTGTCGTTCGGGTTGTCGAGCGCGCAGAGCAGCGAGATAAGCGTCTGGATTTCCTGCCGCTGGTAGTAGCCGCGCCCGCCAATGATGCGGAACGGTACGCCTTGCTCTACAAACACATTCGTAAAGATTTCCACACCGGTAAAGCTGCGGAACAACAACGCCACGTCGCCCCACTTGCATTTGCCATCCGCGACCTGCCCGTGCAGATACCGGGCAATCGCTTCTGCCTCGGCGCGGCGTGTTTCCTCAATCTTCTGCTTCTCGGGAATCGTCGAGGGGCGCAGCACCGTCACGCGCGGCTCACTCGTCTCGAACGTGGCCTTCAACGGAATGTAATCCGGTTGGTAATCGCCATCACTCGGACGTTGGATCAACTTCGCGAACACCTCGTTCACCCAATCCAGAATCGTGGACTTGCTCCGGAAGTTCTGCTGGAACTGCAACACACGCCCCGTCTTCTCCAACGTTCGCCGCGTCCCGGCATACATCTCGATGTCAGCGCGACGAAACCCGTAAATGCTCTGCTTCGGGTCGCCGACGATGAATAACTTACCGGGCGTCGTACCGGCCAACGTCAGCACAATCTCGCTCTGCACCGGGTCGGTATCCTGAAATTCATCCACAAGCAGAAACCGGTAACGCCTCTGCAACTCGCCCCGTACTCCGGCATTCTCCCGCAACAAATCCCGCGTCTTCTCCAGTAGATCATCAAAGTCGAGCATCGCCTGCGCGCGCTTGCATTCCTGAAAATGGCCGACGAACCCCTGCAACCATGTCACCAGTTCCACGAGAAAATTATGCCCGGCCGCCTCGGCGAATTCCTCCAGTTCATCCTGCAAGTCTTTGACGAGCTTCTTCGCCTCCCGGAAGTTCGTCTCGAAATCGAAATCGGCAATCCGCCGCGGCGCGGTCAACTCCACCGATGTGAGCACCGCGACGACTCGCTCGTCGGAAGCGGCGGCGAGTTGCGGAATCGTGTCACAGAACATCTGGGCGCGCTGAAAGAAATTCTCCGACGTGGAGACGCAATGCTTCATGTTCCGCTCTAACGCCGGTACGCTCTCAGCAATTCGCCCCAGCACGGCGCGCACATTCAACGCGCGCGCCTCTGGCCACCATGTCAGCCGGGCGCGGTTATCCACCAACATTGTCGCCAGCGATTCGAGTTCTTCGACGCGGACTTCCCGGAACAACGCATGCCGCAACGCCGATGGGTTCTGGCCCAGCTCCGTCTCCAACCACGCTGCCCACGCCTCATCCAACAACAACTGCCGTTGCAAATCGTCCGCAACCGCAAACTGCGGGTCCACCTTCGCCTCGACCGGCCGCTCCCGCAGCACCGACGCACAGAACGAATGAATTGTCGTGATTGGCGCGCGTTCCAAATCGCTCAGCGCCTCGCGCAGCTTCTCGCCGGTCAGTTGCTTCTCCAGTTCCTCCCGCAACCGGATCTTCAACTCGCCCGCCGCCTTTTCGGTGAACGTGATTGCCACCACCTCATGCAGCCGCGCTCGCCCACTCTTCACCGCGCTCAAAATTCGCGCCACTAACGCCGTGGTCTTACCGGTGCCCGCCGCCGCCTCCACGAACAGCGTCGTGTCGAGATCGTTCGCCGCCTGCAAGCGGACGTCGTTATCAACCGGCAACTTCACGATTCGCCCCCCTTAACCGCGCGGAAGTCCTTCATCCGTTCATCTTCCGCCTTCCGCGCGTAAAGTTTTAGAATCCCGTTGCCACAAATCGGGCGAAAGTCGCATCGCCGGCAACCTTCCGCCGTGGCGTACTGCGCAAACCGGCCTTCACGAATCATACCGGCAGCAGTCTCCAACATCTTGGTCAATTCTGCGCACTGCGAAACCAACGCTTCCCGGGAGAAACTGATTTCCCGGTAACCACCCCGGAGCGTGAAATACAAATATGCCGCCGCCTCGACCATGGCATCCGGCAGGAGTTGCTCCGCCGCCAGCAGATACAGCGGCAACTGCAACGCCTCGCCTGCCGCCAACGAATCATTCTTCAAACCGCCGGGCAGCTTGCCGGTCTTGTAATCGAGCACGAGAGCGCGTTTGCCGTCTTTGCTCCGGTCAATCCGGTCAATCTTCCCACACAACCTCACCGGCGGCGCGACCGCCACGCCG
>Ga0315268_10009031_pt1 | contig 10373 bp, 13 predicted proteins | sample C1_top_MG_FD_204535 | JGI IMG/M metagenome (GOLD analysis project Ga0315268, IMG submission 204535) | Sediment microbial communities from Yellowstone Lake, YNP, Wyoming, USA - C1_top | ecosystem: Environmental > Aquatic > Freshwater > Lake > Sediment | place: USA: Wyoming | collected 2017-08-01 | reverse complement strand
TGAAGGTAAAATTCCGGTTCCCGTCGTGCACGAACGCAGACCAATGGAAAAACAAGTCCGATCCTACACGCCAACCGCTCAGGCCACAGCAGAAAAGAAAACCGAAACCGCAGCTGTTGAGAAGCCGCTTGAGATTAAGAAAAAACTGTGGTACTGTCGCCAGTGCGGATACGTTGTCTACCGCGAAGACCCGCCTTATGTCTGTCCTATCTGTAAAGCGAAGAGGGAAATGTTCTCAGAAATAACGCTGCAAACGATGGCTAAAGGATAGCAGTAGGTTATTTCGTCACTTTTATCTCGATCTGTTTCCAGTCTTTCTTGATTCCACGCAGAGAAGTCACTGCACCCACAGTCATACCACTCAGGATTTTCGTCACAAACTCGTTCAAATCGATCTCTTCTCCATCAACCAACAACTTTGCTTCCAAAATGCCCTCACCTCTGGAATAAGGTTGCGCATCATAGGTAAAAGTCTTATCACAATTGCCCCCTGCAGAGCGTCTTTCATAAACAATAAGTACAAACACTGGTAGAATGTGTTCTAGAAAATCTTCACGAATGTGTTGAAAAAATGCGTGTTCAGGAAATAAGCATGGAACTGGAAAGGCAGGCTGATCCGGAATGGAAGCGGAAGCTCATCGAATGGCATAAACAGTATAATGAAATGCCGAAAGCACACGGAATACCGACGTCCAGCATAAGAAAAATGTCCACGAAATACTTCGCAAAAGTCAGAAACAAGACCAAAAACGAAATTTTTCAAATCTGTGAAGAGCTACTGGAATCTGGCTACGTTGAAGAGAGAACCATGGCTTTTGACTGGGCCTTCCGCCTTAAGAGACAATATGAGTCGTCTGATTTCCATGTTTTTGAATCTTGGCTCAAGAAATACGTGCACGGTTGGGGATCATGCGACGATCTGTGCACGCACGCGCTTGGAGCCTTCATATTCCAGTTTCCCGAAAACATTTCTACTGTAAAGGAATGGACAGGATCGGCTAACCGATGGATGAGGCGTGCCAGCGCGGTAGTTATGATCTATTCTGTTCGCAGAAAGCAGGGACTTGAACGCATCTTTGAGGTAGCTGACCTGCTTTTGACAGATTCAGACGTGATGGTTCAGAAAGGCTACGGGTGGATGCTCAAAGAAGCCAGCAACAAGTACCCGCATGAAGTCTTCAACTACGTCATGAAACACAAGAGGAAAATGCCCCGAACCGCCCTCAGATACGCAATCGAAAAACTACCGCCAAGACTCAGGAAAGAAGCAATGAAAAAGTAGAAACAGAAAAAAGCTTTATGCAAACTGGAAAACAGGAGTAAATCGATGCCTATGCCAAACCAAGGCAAACCAAAACCCAAAGCAGGACTCAACTTGAAAACTAGAGTATCAAAAATAATCAAGTTGCTGGAGGAGACGCATCCTGACGCGAAAATCGCGTTAGACTTCAGTAACCCGCTGGAATTGTTGATAGCTACCATGCTTTCAGCTCAGTGCACCGACGAAAGAGTAAACGTCGTCACAAAAACCCTCTTCAAGAAATACCGAACCCCAAAAGATTATGCTAAAGCCGACCTGAACGAACTGGAAAACACTATAAAATCCACCGGCTTCTACCGCAACAAGTCCAAAAATATCAAAAAAGCTGCCCAAATGCTTGTGGAAAAATTTAACTCCAAAGTACCAAGTACGATGGCGGAATTGCTCGAGTTGCCCGGCGTCGCCAGAAAAACCGCTAACATAGTTCTATTCAATGCCTACGGCAAAATCGAAGGGATAGCCGTCGACACCCACGTTCGCAGGCTTGCAAGAAGACTCAGCCTGACCGAAAACGACGATCCAGAAAAGATAGAAGCAGACTTGATGAAGATCGTTCCGAAGAAGGACTGGATGAGGATCACGGATTTGCTCATTTTCCACGGCAGACGCGTGTGCGAAGCAAAGAAGCCCAAATGCGAAATCTGCGTTTTAAACAAGATATGTCCATCAGCCTTCGCCTTTCAGCAGAAAGCCAAACCAAAGAAGCGAAAAGCCGCATAAAAGTTATTAGCTCGCGCAGTGCATTTCAAACTGCAAACGGTGATAACTCCGCTTGTCGTTTGAAATTCAAGAACTCCCGGATATTATAAGAATAATTGTGCTCCTCAATCTTAGCAAAGGAATAACCCTGCACAAATCTATGCTTAAAACCCACATCGACCATGTTTGCACCGGCTACGCATGCGTGGAAATGAGCGATTTGGATGATACTCTGACAGAAATGGCCAAGGAAGGCCTAATCGTAAACGACGACGGACAAGTCAAGCTCACCGAGCAAGGCACAAAACTAGGTAAAGACTGGCAAAGTCTACTCTTGAAAAAGGAGCCCATTCTGGAAGTCGTCGCCGGACTCGTCGACGGTTCAATCACCGGACTCGTAGTAATCCTCTCAGCCTCCATAGCCTTCCTCGAAGCAAAACTGGCAGCCTTCGCCGCCTTCCTCACGCTCACAGCCGTCGCAATCACTAACTTCTCAAGTTTCCTGCTCGGAGGAATAACCGAAGACATGGCCGACATGATAACCCTGCAGAACCTGATGAACTACAGTCTCAGCGACATATCCGACAAAGGTGAACGAGACCGATCACTAAGGTTGGTAAAACAATTGTTCATGGTTTTGCACAAGGAAATACAGCGGTCAAACCTCTTCGCGGCAATAATATGCGGCACAACAACATTCCTTGCAGGAATCGTGCCCATCATGGCTTACCTGATGCTTCCCAGACCAATCAACATAGTCCTATCTCTAAGCATAGTTGTGCTTGTCGTCGGAATCTTCCTCGTCCGTTACCGCTCCAAACGATCAAAAGTACACTGGAAAATAACGCTCTTGGAAACCGTCGTCATAGTAGCCATAGCCGCAGTCGCCTCCATAATACTCGGTGGCATCACATAGGAATGGCCCTTAACCGCCAAACAGCCGCTCATGCTCCATCATCATGCAACGATCCATAACTACAAGCAAACCTGCCCTTCTGGCAATTTCAGCTGCTTGTTCACTAACTATGCCGAGCTGCATCCAAACAACAAAAAGCACACCATGCTTTCTCTTCAGCTGAACAGCCTGCTCTACTATTGAGAGAACATCGCCCGAAGGTCTGAAAATCTGGACGATTTCAACAGTCTTCTGAACTTCCATAGGCATGTCAAGCAGACTCTTGTAGCTCTTCTCGCCGAGAATTTCGTCCGCAAAAGGGTTAACCGGAATAACACGAAAGCCATGTTCTTTCAAGTATTCGGACACATAGTAACTCGGCTTAGAAGTATCTCTGGACAACCCAACAACTGCAATCGTCCTGTGCTTCGCAAGAACCTCCTTGGCTACCTCTTCACCCAAGCTACCAATCTCCTAAGTCTTCCAGAATGTGACAGTTTCCCATTTACATGACCCTGCAGATGTTTTAGACGACGTAAGCAGGTCTTACCTCGGTGCTCTGCGCAAGACACTGCCGATATCGCGTAAGCATACTGTTCAAAGCGTTTTCAAGATCCTCCTTTGACATGTAACCAACAAGCTGACCTACCGGTCTTCTGCCGCAGAAGAACATCAAAGTTGGCGTGCTCATAATCCCATAATTGCTCGCTATCTCTTGGCTGCTCGTATCCTCCAGCATATTTAGCTTGACAAACATCAATTTCCCACGGTATTCCTGAGCAACTTCATCTAAAATCGGTGTAAATTGAAAACACCACGGACATTGATTGTGCCAAAAATAAACTACGGCCAAAAGATTGGATTTGGTCACTTTTTGTTCCCAGTTGTTAGCGTTAACGTCGATAATATCAGACATGGCAGATCAACAAAGCTACTGCCGGCAGAAACTGTAATAAACATTTTTCAAACGGATCTCTGCCGTTTTCTCGCGATTCTTTGGGCGAAATAGGCCAAGACAAGTATTCCCGCCACGATTGTCATAACGACCGAAATTGTATTGATTAGACTGTTCTCTGTTTCCATGAAGAACGCTATCGAGACTGCGGCCAGAAACACGCCGAAATAGAGGCTTACGTTGCTTCTCGTGAACTGTGCAAACTCGGACCAGATCGCCTTCTGGTACCTCAAGATTATGATCAGTGTCGAAGCAAAAGCTAAGAACGCGAGTATAACTGTGTACGTGATTCCAGTCCAATAATCTTCAAAAGTCAGAAGTAATCCGACCTCGTCGCCGATGAGTCCTCCGCCCGCTCCGAAGAGAATTGCCGCTAACCTGCTTACTCGCTCATCGTTGTAGCTTATTCCAAGCCATCCACCGACGGTCAATAGCGCTATTCCATACCAGAAATGGTGAACGTGGATGCCGCCGCTGACAAAAACAACGGTCGGGTAGAAAGTTGTGAAAGTTCTGGCGACTAGAAATGAAGCTATGAAAGAGATTAGCGCCAACACTGAGAGGTTAGGTTTGGGCTGCATTCTCTTCTCGAAAGAGATTTCAGGCGCACGCTCCTGCGTCTAGCAATGACGTGGGGATAATAAAAGCGTTGTTTATCGAGTCGAGCGTCACCGTTATGGCATTCTACTCAACGTAACCTCAAAAGCCTGCTCTCGTCCTCTACGGTGAACAGTAATCTTCACTCTGTCGCCGATTTTCCGGTTGTGGATTTCGCCGCTTAAGTCCTCTATGCTGTAGACTGGTGCTTCGTCCATCCGTAGGATTATGTCATTATCTGCCAAGCCTACATCTTCTGCTGGGCTTCCTTCCGCAACCTTCGTCACAAGAACTCCTTGATCAACTGGCAGACTGTAATAACGCGCGATCTCTTCTGTAATGCTCAATCCAACGATTCCAAGCCATGGCCTGACTGAGACTCCTTCTTTTATCGTTTGGCCAGTACATTCTTTAGCCATGTTTATCGCTATTGCAAACCCGATTCCTTGCGCATACGGAATTATCGCCGTGTTTATCGCAACAACCTTCCCTTCCAAATCAACCAGTGGTCCGCCACTGTTGCCCGGGTTTATGGCCGCATCGGTCTGCACCAGATTCTCCAGCATTCCTCTCTGCGACTCTATGGTTCTGTTCAACGCGCTTATCACGCCTGAAGTCACGGTTGGGCCTCCCGCCAGTCCGAACGGGTTTCCGATCGCGTAGACGCGTTGCCCCACTCTGAGCTTGTCTGAGTCGCCGAGTTCCGCCGCTACTAGTCCTTCCTTTTTGACTTTGACGACGGCAGTGTCGTGCACCGCGCATGAACCTATCAGCTTTCCTTCCAGAACCTCACCGTTCCACAGTGCTACGTTTATCTTTTCAGCCCCGCCCGCCACATGGTTGTTAGTGAGTATGTGGCCCTTTGGGTCGATTATGACTCCCGACCCCATTCCGCCGACTGGAACGGCTTGATAGAACATGTGATGGACGATTTTTACCGTGCTTATGTTGACAACGCTCTTGCTTACTTTTTCGAGAATGTCCAGTACGTTTCTTTCGTCAAAGGAAGACATGTTCGTCTACCTCTTCCTTCGGCCTATACTGTTAGTGCAGAGGCCACATCCTTTGACCGCTATTGTCGGATCTGTTTTCTGGCAGAATTCACACATCAGACCCTGTTCGCGTATTATCGTACAAGTTTGGCAGAAAAGTCTCAGGAATGTTGTTCTTTCGTGCTCGCCATTTGAGACTAGATTCACAATCTTGTCTACGGACAATCGTACTTCTTTGACGTGGTCGATCCTTATCACGTAACCTCTGGTTTTGGTAGTGTACTTGCTCACTGCTGACTGTGAAATGTCTAAGAGTCTGGCTATTTCGCTTTGCTTTAGGCCGTGTTTCTCTGTTAGTTCCTTTGCGATTAGCGCTTTTACAGCCGGTATGACCGACTTTGTGGCGATCTCGCATGGAATTATCAGAATTAATCCACCGCTTCGATATTCTATCGTGGAAAGGTATATAAAGATGACGTATGTCATATAAATTATGACGTATGTCATGACGGAAAGCAGGAAACACACTAACCTCTTCTCCTCTCTATTCTCCAAAGCCGCCATGGCAAACGTCTGAGGTAACTCACATGCAGACCCAAACCACAATAACCACCGTACAACAAATCGAAAGCCAAGCGAACTTGGCTGCCATTCTGGCAAAAGCCGAAGAAACTTGCCAAAAGTGTCATCCGCTCACGCCCATCACTTGCACAACCGATTGCAAAATCTGGAAACTGAAGAATCAGTCGCTGAAGCTCTATGAAAAAATGCGGAACCCGGACTACATGGGAAAGCTTCTCAATGTGCTGAAAAACAAGAGGAGATTGCAGGTGCTGGAAGTAATAGCGAAAAGTAGAAGTCCAATAACGCGTCTGCAGAAAGAACTCAGACGGAAAGGATACGACCACAGTCAGAAGACGATAACCGATGAATACATATCTCCGCTTGTGGAAATCGGGCTTGCAGAAGAAAGTCGTGGGCAATATTATGCAACCATGTTCGGTTGCAGACTGAACGATCTCATGAAAGACTGTTACATAATTGAGGATGTCTTGCCTCCGCATTCTGAATGCTACGAAGAAAACGCTCTAGGCATGCTGATAGATAAACCGAAAACATACGAAGATCTAAAGCATATAATTCCGGAAACTAGTGTCGCCCGTGTGCTAAACCGATTGCAGACAGCAGAGCTTGTTGAAGCACGCGAAGACAAGGACTACATCTTCTACTTCAAAACCAGAAGAGATTCGGGCAAGGAGCGGCTGTCGCCAACTGAAATGAAGATCTACGAAAGCCTCTCACCGGAAGGTGTCTCAGCACGCAAACTGGCTGAGAAATCTAGAATCTCTCTGCGTCGTGTCTACAAGTATCTGCGCAAGCTTAGAGGAAAGAAACTGGTTTTCGCGAAGGAGGTGCCAAAGGCTTACTCGCTGACCGAGCTAGGCTTTCAAATAGCGAGAAGACTGGAGGGCGTGCATGTTTTGGCAGTGGAAACTTTGTCAGCCATAGAACAGTTGTTCAAAGGTGGAGGCGATGCAACGGGGGTCAATGATGGGGCTGCTTCTAAACATAAGAAGAAAACTGTCGCGTTTGTCCCCTTTACGATACTGCGAAATTGCTAGTTTTTCTTTCTGCGACATTAATGTTCGTTCCATTGTCTTTGTAGCTGGACACGATTTTTCTTTCATCTATTTTTGCCAATCTGGCCCGACCGCGGCGTCAAAACATTTTAAGCAAGTTTAACAACATTTAGCCGTAAGCGCATTGGCAACTTGCGGACAAGAGTGATGAGTCCTTGAAGGTAAGCATAATCTCTCTAACGTGCTGCGCTGGATGCGTTTCATCATTTTTGAACGCCGGAGAAGCTCTGGTTGACATCCTTTCAAGCGATTTTGACATAGTATACTCTCCCACGTTCATAGATCTGAAGGAAATTCCAGAAGTCGATTTGGCGATTGTTGAAGGCGGCGTCAGAACCGAAGCTGACGAAAACCTGATCAGGCAAGTGCGAGCCAAATCCAAAATTCTCATTGCATTAGGAATCTGCGCAACGCACGGCGGAGTAACCAGCTTGGGCAATCTTACTTCAGTCAAGGAGCTCCTAGAAAAGAAGTACTCGCTTCTGGAATCAACCAAGCTTCCGGAACTTACAGATCTGATGTATCCAATCTGTAACTTCGTCGACGTCGACTATTATGTTCCAGGTTGCCCGCCCATGCCTATGCTCATAGTCCATACTCTAAAGAGCGTTGTAAGCTTGAAGTTACCTCTCCGCCACACAAGCGTCGTGTGTATCGAGTGCCGCCGAAAAATAATTCCGAAAAAACTCGACCGCTTATATGGGATATATGAGAAGGAATCAGATCCTGAACTGTGTCTAGTAAGCCAAGGCTTCGTCTGTCTAGGTTCGGTGACGCGAGAGGGTTGTGGAGCGCCGTGTCCAAGGGCAGGCTTCACGTGTTTCGGCTGTCGAGGTCCCGCTGATTCACTGCTGTATCGTGAAAGGGACATCTACAACCTGTTGGTCAAAGTTGTATCTGCGCGAACAAGCATCCCTGAAGAAACGGTGAAAGAAGAGCTTTACCGCAACCCCTTCATCTTCCACACTTTCATCTTCTCAAAACTCGAACGAACCAAAGCAAGGGAGAGAGTCATTTGAGCGGCCCAAGAGAAATCACGATCTCGCCAACAACGCGCATTGAAGGCCACGGAAAAGTAACAATAACACTTGACGAATCTGGCAATGTCTCTGACGCTTATTTTTATGCCACGGAAATACGTGGGTTTGACTATTTTCTGAGAGGAATGGAGGCAGAAAGGCTTCCGTTTATTATCTCGAGAATATGCGGTGTATGCTCAACTGCCCACATCATGGCGTCAGTAAAAGCCATAGAAACTATTTACAGGACAGAAATAACCGAGACCGCGAAGAAACTGCGTGAACTCCTCCTAATGGGACAGATAATCAACAATCATGCACTTGTCTTCTTCTTCCTGACCCTGCCAGACTTCTGGTTTTCGCCTGAAGAAGACGTCTCAAAACGAAACGTGTTCCAAATCATGCGTGAGAAACCCGACATAGGCAAGAAAGCTATAGCCCTAAGAAACTTCGGAGCTCAGCTCTTTGATGTCATCGGAAAACGGGAGGTTCACATTGTTTCAGTAATACCTGGTGGCCTAATCAACCCGTTGAAGGAAAGAGAACGCGAAGAACTTCTCAAACTAGCAGAAAACGCGTGTAAAATCACAGGAGAGGCCATTGACCTGGGAAAAGAGCTGTTTGAGAAGAACTGGGAAGACTTTCGGAAGGCAGGAGACTATAAGACGCACTACATGGCTCTAGCGAAGGGTGACACGATGGAATTTTATGACGGCAACGTCCATGTCATCGACCCCGAAGGCAAAACTACATCAGAGTTCACGTCGCAAGACTACATGAAACATGTTGAAGAAAAAACTTCAAAGTGGACATATGCAAAATTCGCTTACTTGCACGATTCCAAAACATCTGAAACGATATTTCAGGTAGGACCCACGGCGAGAATGAACGTCAACAAAAGAATTGCCACAGAATACGCTAACAAAGAGCTGGAAGAGTTTAAAAGAAAATATGGAAGTCCTGCGCATGCTACATTGCTCTTCGATTATGCTCGTATGATAGATCTTTTGTATGCGTGTGAAAGGACGAAACAGCTGCTGGAAGATGAGAACACAACACGAACCGATACCAGAGTCAAGATTCAACCCAGAGCTGGCAAAGGCATTGGAGTCGTTGAGGCCCCACGCGGAACACTTGCACACGAGTACACGCTGACGCAAGAGGGGCACTTGAAGAGTATGAGGCTGGTAATTCCCACGCAAGTAAATAACGCTGCCATAAACCTCAACGTGAAAGACGCAGCCACGGAGTTCATACAAAAAGGCGAAATTAGACAGGGACTGCTGAACCGCGTGGAAATGGTGATACGCGCTTATGACCCATGTATAAAATGCGCTACGCGAATGGCAAACGGTAATCTTGAAATTGAAGTAAGAAACAGTGAAGGCAAATTACTCAAGGTTCTAAGGTAATATCTCTATAGCTTGACCCGGACAGTTGACTAGACATGTTCGACACAGTATGCACTTTTCCCCATCCACAACCTCCGGTTTTGCTGATTTTCCAGCACGGAAAACCGACATTGGACAGAGTTCAACGCAGATTTTGTATGTCTCGCCAGCGCACTTGGCATAGTTGACGGCTATTCTGACCATGTTTCGCCTTGAGAAATTGTTAGGCTTTCAGAATCTATTAAGCGTTTCTCGACCAATCTCAGAATTCATCATTACTTTTTCATCCAAACAGCATAAATTCTCCATCTATTTCAATTTCGACATGTACTTCCTTGGGTTTTTCTTGAACTCTTGTTCACATGATTTTGCGCAGAAATAGATCGTTTGCCCTTGATATTCGACTTTACCAGCTGCTGTTTTTGGGTCTATTTTCATCCCACAGACGGGGTCTGTTACTAGTTGCTTCTTCTCCATGGCTTCACCCCCTCAATTGTGCATGGCGGTTTCAGAATTATCCTTCGATCCTGTGTCTGGCGTTCGGTTTATCTACTTTTGTTTAGATCTGTTGGAGTCTTGTGTTCACTGTGTTTTTGCCTGCATAAGCGGCATAAGCTTAATGACAGAATAAGTGATTGCGTGCCGCACTTACAATCTCTAGCAGGAAATGGCATATTGGTTTTCTAGCCTCCTGGCGAGCCGTGGAATGGCACGTTTTTCCAGAGTGTGTCCCACCAATCGTCTTCGGTTATGGTTTCACCCTTCACTAGGATCTCCAGAATTTGCTTCAGGAGTTCGTGGTGTCTCTTCTCGTCTTGCAGTATCGCTTCCAAAAGCAGCTTGACTTTCGCGTTTTTAACTTTC
>Ga0315268_10009030_pt1 | contig 10373 bp, 17 predicted proteins | sample C1_top_MG_FD_204535 | JGI IMG/M metagenome (GOLD analysis project Ga0315268, IMG submission 204535) | Sediment microbial communities from Yellowstone Lake, YNP, Wyoming, USA - C1_top | ecosystem: Environmental > Aquatic > Freshwater > Lake > Sediment | place: USA: Wyoming | collected 2017-08-01 | reverse complement strand
GTTCAGAAAGCATTATCCAAATCTAAGCGAGACGAGTAGATATATTTTCACTTCAAACCAGCCAGAATGGATGCCGTCTATAGTTTTGAACACTAAGGGTGGGGTAAAACAAACTGTTCATGATGCAATGCATGAGGTTGGTCATCATTTGGATACTGGCGGCGAGCATCCAGAAAAAAAGTCGTCTTTTATGCACGGTGATCTTGGTAATATAGTGGCAGATCTCTCGGCCGATTCGTATGCTAGGATTTTGAATCCAAAAGACAAGTTGGGGCGTCATGCTGATTGGGCTGATGAAAATGCTGAGGAATTTAGGGCAGTTTCTGAGGCAAAGGCATTGACTTTTGATGAGGCTAAGAAATACGCTGGGGTGAGTGATGAGGTTTAGTTCTGATGCACAGAGGAGGGCTGTATTCGCTAATTTCGCAGTAGACCCGGAGAAGATAGCTCTGAGGAGATTTGGTAAGCAATATGTGGGGGCTCCTAAGCTTGGCAGTGGGCGTGACAGGGATGTGTATGCTATGAACGAGGAAAACGTTCTCAAGGTGGCTAAGAATCCAGAGGGGCTCGTACAGAATACGTTTGAGGGAGATTATGTGCTTGAGTTCTTGCCGAAGGTGGAAGAGGTTGGTGAGGATTATGTATTGGTAGAGAGGGCTGATAGGGACGTTCCAAGATCAAGGAAATTTCTCAAGCCTGCTATAGAATTTGGTTATGTTGAATCAAGGCCTACTGTGATGGCAGAGAGCGATAGATTGCATAAGTTTCAGGATGTTTTGAGGAACATGGATAAGGAATATGATACCAATCTGGTTGATATTGTTGCAAATTATGATTTTGAATATGGGGATTTTACACATCCTAAAAATTGGGGGTGGAAGGATGATAAGCCAAAATTGGTTGATGCGGGGTCTATAAACAAGGATGCTTTAAAGAAGTTGGATAAAAACAATTATTCAGATCCATATATTAGCGATTGGCGTGCCATATTGGCTGAAAGAAGGAGGGCAAGAAAAGAACTAGAGAATGTTACAAAAGAAGGTATTTAAGCAAATAATTCCTATAATATAAGTGATAAAAATGATGTTTAAATCTGATGCCCAAAGGAAGGCGGTTTTTGCGAGTATGTCCTCACCTCAGGATAACAAGTTCTCGCACGATAATCTATATTCTTTGGCTGATATAGAGGAAGGGAGGTCGATTGGCGCTAAGGTAATGGTCAGACCTAAGTCAGAATATGATGTAATATCCGAAGACCTCAAACAGGAGGCCAAATATGATGTTGGGGGGGCTGACGAATCTTGGAGAAAGAATATGAGGAAGAAGTACCAGATGATGGTCACCCTTGATGATGCTTTCAAACAGCAGAAGGAGTTGTTGCAAAGGAAGTCTGGTGTAGAAGAGGCTGTTCAACCGGTTGTTCCTATTGTGGCCGAAAAGAAGCTGGAGGGGAAAAAACCAGAGGAAAAGTTTGCAATGAGGCCGTTCGATAAGTTTGTCGACGACGTCGTGACTGATAGTCCATATGCTGCGGAGGGATATACAGGGGCGACTTTAGATGTCTCTCCTATTGTCACTACAAAAGATGGTTCGCGGGTTATTCCAGAGAATACTGTAATATTAGCTGGGGAAGGATATAAGGCGGTGGCTTTTCCTAAAAAAGTTATAGCTGAGATGGTGGATAAAGAGTCGGTAGAATCTGGTGTTCCAAAAGAAGAAATCATGAGGATGGTTCCCGATATAGAGGCTGCTACTGCGTCGTCAGCAGAGAGATATCTGAGGAAGCGTCCGGTGTTTTCAGATGCTGCTCAAGATCTTGAATCGGAGGCGGCTAAATATATGAGTTCTATCAGAAGACTGGAGGAGAGTGGCGATCCTATGCTTCTTGCTGCTGCGCAGAGGTCTATCAATAAAGTGAGTGGTGACGTGGGAAGGGCCGTTAAAGATATAAAGTTCACTGGTAAGCCAGGGGTTGTCAAAATGGAAACTCCGATAGGTACTCTAGATGCTAAGCCGGAGTTCGCCGAAGAGATGAAGACTGCTAAGCTCATAAAGCCGGAACCAAGGGATTATCTTGGGGAACTTAAGGCTAAGGGCGCTGTTATGAAGACTTTTGATCCTACAAAATGAGATTTAGAAACGATAGTCAGAGGAAAGCGGTGTTTGCTAATCTGAATAGGTTTAGTAATAAAGAGGCTTTTAATCTGTTTGTTTATAGGGGGGGCAAGCACGCTGGTCCCGAACTATCTGGTCCAGCTGAATCAGTCATGAATAGGGCATCTAAATTGGCAGAGGATCCGGGGGTAGATGAGATAAGGGTGACCGATACTGGTGACAGTATGGTTTTCCATTGGGATAAGAAGAACGGTGTCATATTCCCGAGGAAGGGTGTTGATTTCTCAAAAAAGATGGAGTATTGTCCGATTCAGTTAGAGAGGGGTATTGAGGTCGAGGCTGAACACAAACCGACTTTCAGAAAGATAGAGGCGTTCGTCGAGGAGAAAGGGAAGTTTCCAAAAGACGAGCAGATGCAGGAGTGGATTGCCACTGATCATATAGATGAGTTTTCTGATTATTATATACCACATCTCGAGGATGCCGAGGATGCGATGAAGCATGAGAGAGAAGGAAAGTTTAGCGTAGATGAGGCGGTTTCTGATTCAAAAACAAAGGTTCTTGCAGATCTGGAGGGCTATATGACGGGGCTTAATATGCCGTTCGAGGATAAGCCGAAGGTTGTTGCTAAGTATGCTTACGAGAAGAGCAAGGAGTTTCCGGAGGGGACGGATGAGCATACAGAATATCTGAGATATGCTTTTGCTTTCGCTATGGGGCATAGGGGGAAGCTTGCTCAGAAGATCGATGATGCTATATTGAGGGGGCTGAACGAGGGCACGATAAAACCGACGGAAAAGTTCAGCATAAAACCAGGAGACAAGGTCTTGGGTCTGGGGGATCCCGGCGAATATGAGTTTCATCCGGGGGTCGTAAGAGACGAAAAGAATGGCAGTGTTCTTGTAGAATTCGATTCGGGTTCAAAGATATGGTATCCTATTAATAAGGTGTTTACACAAAGTATGCTAGACGAGTCTTTGGGTATCAAGAAGTCTTAATATAGATGGCCGTGTTTCTTTAGTTCGTCTATCAGGGCGTCGACGTCTTTAGTGCATTCGCCAAGCTGGGCTCGCAGTTTTTTTCTTTGTTCTATATCTTCTATATCGTCTATGACTTCGTCCATTATTCGATAGCTGCTTTTGGTGCGTAGTATCATACGCACGTATTCGAACATGTTTTCTTTGAACATATTGGTTGACCTATCTACGTAGTATCTTTCTTGGGGGTGTTTGCATTTATAGCATAATTCTACTGTAGGTTCTGTGCAATCTGTCTTGAGGAACCAACAGTATTTTGCCATCTTATTCTACGATTGGTTCCGGTTGCGGAACCGGAAGTTCTGATTTTATCCCTTCTAGTTCCTCGTTTAGTTTAAGGAAAGATTTTGCTGCTTGGGATGAAGTGAATTCATAGCCGTCGGAGGTCTTCTTTATTATTTTGGTTGTAATGAGGTGTTTAAGCAGGTTCTTCTTAAGATAGAAGTCACTGAAGCCTAGGTGTCGTTCCATATCAGGGATGTCGACTTTTTTGTCCTTGTTATGTACAAGGTAGTTCAATAGGGTTATCAAATCGGCGTGGTTAAAGAACCACGTGAATGGTGATTCATCCTTTGGTTTGCTTGGTTTTCCTGTTGTCATTTTGTTCATTTATGGCTTGTATCAAATATCGCGAAGATCGGGTAGTGGTCGCTGATTCCTGATGCTATATTGCGATCTATTCCGGCTTTCACGAAATTATCAGATGCCTCTTTATTGAATATTATGCGATCATATGCGCAGACTGTCTTTCCTGTTGTGGTGTCTTCGTCGGACGTTATACCCCACGTCCAGTCGTCAAGGTTTAAAATGTAGGGGTAATAGTCGCAGTCGGCGTTGAGGTCTCCTATGACTACAGTGTCGTTTGCGAATCTGGGGTTTGTGTCTAGTATATATTCTAGGGCGGTCAGTTCAAGAGAAACGTTGTTTGGGCGGGTATGCAATGTTACTATGTTGAAGTTCCAATTGTCAGATTTGAATTCTAGGACAAAGGGGCCACGTTCTATGGCGTTGGAGGATATCATATAGCTGTTGATTAGTTCTGCGTCTTTGTATATTATACCGTATTGCTCTTTATAGGTATCACTTCCGATGCGGTCGGAGGCGAAGCATTTATAGCTCGGAAGATAGGCGCAGAGTTTGTTGAATGCGGCTCCGGAAGAGTCTGTAACTTCTTGAACTATCATTATATCATAGTCGTTTATCTTGTTGGTTATTTGTCTGACCTTTTCATCATTTGCGGCTTTGGTGGGGCCGTATCTCTGTAGGTTCCACGATCCTATCCTTATCTTGTGGGCGAACGATGTTTGGATGGTTGTTGTGGTTGTAGAGTTTGCGGGAAGATAGCAGATCGGTGGACTTAGACATCCATGTATGTCTTTGATCGGAGGATATAAAGTTCCTCCTTTACAGAAGTCTGGGGTTGGCGGAGAATATTGTGGACAGCTTGTAGTTGTATGTTCTGTGGTTGTGGTCTGTTCGATAGTTGTTTCTGTATGGAACGGAGGAATGGTAGATGTAGTGAATTGTGCGGTGTCGTTGATTCTGACTGTTACAGAATATGGATGTTGTTCAGTGGATATGCATCCAGCCAATGCTACAAATAGCAGAACGAGAATGAGGGCTTTCAATCCGGCAGCTCTTTATCTGTTGTTGCGTGGAGTTCAAACATCTTCACTTTGTCTGTAGGTCCACGGACTTTGAACATCTGGATCTTAACTTCTGCTTCTTCTAGGCCGTATTCGTCTTTCAGAAATGCACTTAGCAATCTGTCGAGGTATGTCATATATATCACCTACATATATATTAGGCAATGGGGGTATATAAAGCTGTCGGTTTAGGCTGGGTAGGCGGTTGGGTTGTGTCTTATCTTAAAACCCGCCATTTCTCTTATTTTGGGCAGGAATTTCTCGAGGCAGTCAAGGGAGTCGAATACGAAGTCCTCTCTGAAATAGGGCATGCATTTGCCGTCTCCAAGGTTGCATCTTTCTATGTGCAGGACGATCTCATCGAACGAATATGAGCCATCTCCATCATAAATGACTTCTCCACATTCGTTGCATACACGTTTCTTTTTTGATTCTGTGCACCATATCATAGGATCTTCTCTTTTGATAGGACTTCCATTATGGCCGCTGCGGTTCGTTTTGGGTCATGTCTTACCAGCTTTTTGTCGGTTTTCATGACGGGGCGGGATATGAGATGCATTCCATCATAATCGTGGTCACCGTCTATGAATATCTGCTTGTATCCGGCGTTGGCATATTTGTCGTTTGCTATTATCATGCTATTGAATATCATGTGGGTTGGTTTTATTCCTAGCCAGATTCTTATCGAGTCCATGTATTCGCGGGTAGTGAATCTCTTGTCCACGAGGTTCGCTATCAGGATTCTCGTCTTTATCTTTCCGCACGCTTCCTGTATCTCCTTCAACGTGAAGTGTGGAATTATAGAAGTGAATATGCTGCCTGGCGATATTATCAGGACGTCTGTTTTTTCCAATGGCTTTAGTGCCGGGTACGATTTTGGGCATGGTTCCAACCAGAGTTTTGATATCTTATAATTAGAGTCTAGGCGAGTCTCTATCTCGGCTTCGTTGTCGACGATAACGGATTTGACGCGTGTCATCTCCGCGTATAGGTCAGTGTCGCATTCTGTCACGGGCCAGACGCAACCCATTGCTCCGACTACGGTTTCGAGGGCGCGTATTGCTTGCATCGCTCCGCTGTGTTTCTCAAGAGATGTCAGCAACATGTTTCCGGCATTGTGATTGTAAAGTCTTGGTATGGTTTTATCGAATCTCCTCAAGAGGGATTCTGCGATATTTCTATTTTCTGGGGGCGTTAATGCCATTATGTTCTTGAGTATATCTCCTGGGGGCATTACTCCATATAAGTCTCTTAGTTTGCCGGAGCTTCCTCCACTATCCCAGGTGCCTACTATGGAATTAAGTTCTATGTCCAGATCGTGAAACAGCTTCATCAGTCCCACAAGGATTGGAGGCTGTCCCGTCCCCCCGCCTATCGTGGTTATTCTAAGTGTCATTACAGAATATATATTATACAATATATATAGGAAAGCGTGGTTTAAATACTGTCAGAATAAGATCATTTCTGGTCTTTGGGGGGTTTTGTGATCCTTTCAATGTCTGTGCATTTAAGGCATTTTCCAATATGGACTGGGCCGGCGTTCATGTATTGGGCTTCGTCTTTGAAAGTTTCGCAGCAGAAGCTTTCTATCTCTCCTTTGGTGTTATACCATTGAAAGTGTTGTTCACAGGAGGCTTTCTTGAGTTTCCTTATGAGTTCTGTTAATTTTCTTGTCATAATAGCCCTCGGAGGGATTCGAACCCCCGGACTCGGACTTACAAGGTCCGCGCTGTACCGGGCTCAGCTACGAGGGCAAGCTGTTATGCGTCTTGTCTGCATTTCTCGCAATACCAAACTTCATATCTGCCGCCTTCTCCGTCTGACCGTCTCTTAAGCCTAACATATCTGTCGCTTTTGCATTTATAGCATTTGGGGGTCATAATTAGAAAAAAAAATAAAAGGCCCGTTTTGGCGGGCCATTTCCGAAGGCTTAGAAGCGCTTCGGTCTTTTGGCAGTATAACAGTCTTTGCAATAGACTGGCTTGCCTTCCGTCGGCTTGAATGGGACTTGACACGCATTCTTGCATTCGCTGCATACAGCGTCATGCATTTCACGGTCTCCGAATCTTCCGTTATCGAAATTTCCTGGCATAGTTTTCACCTCGTATTAATTATATCATGTTTAATGAGTCTTTTTCGTCTTATAGATTCACTCTTCCTAAGTGATAACTCCTTTTCAATGAGTCTTTCAACTGGTACATGTGGGTTGTCATAGTTTAGGCGTATCATGTGGAGCCTTCCTTTGTTGAAGTGGTCTCCGTCCCTGACGTTGTGGGATCCGCATTTGCATTTCTTCCAGCCTCGTAAAGGGTTTCCGTATCGGTCTTTTCTTTGCGCCATGCCAATTCCTTGTTGCAATATTCGCAGAACCAGACAAATGTGTCGGAGATGCCATCAATTGAAAATCGTATGAGAAAAACATCCTTGTCGTCGTTGCAGCGCGGGCATCTAGGAAAGTCAATACTTATCTGTGCCATTGGCTTTTATTGTATAATATATAGGGAGTATGGGTTTAAATACTTGTCGTTTTGCGCCAGGCAGGAGTTGAACCTGCGGCCTTCCGCTTATCAGTCGGACGCCCTAACCGCTGGGCTACTGGCGCGAGAGCCTGTGAAGGGATTTGAACCCCTGGCCTCCTGCTTACTAGGCAGATGCTATACCGGGCTTAGCTACACAGGCGTTGTGTTCGAGCGCGAGGGGATTTGAACCCCCACTAGCGCGGGTTCGTAGCCCGCTGCACTATCCAGGCTATGCTACGCGCCCATCTTTGTAATTTAAATTCTAGGCTTTCCTAATATATATTATGAACTGCATGTTCTGCGGAGAACATGATGGTTTCCCATGCTGTACCAAATGTGCAAACATGGAATTTGAGGGCGTATTGTTGGCGTTCGGCCTGCGTTGATTCGCGGTGGTTTTGGCGTCTACCTTCTTACGCTTTGACTTATCCTTGATGTTATATTTTTTTGGGCCCAGTGCGGTTTGAACGCACGTTCTCCTGATTATGAGTCAGGCGCCTTAACCAGCTTGGCCATGGGCCCTTTGCTCCCTGCAGGATTCGAACCTGCACAGCTTCTGGGCACGGGTTCTAAGCCCGTTGAGTTTTCCGGATCCTCCAAGGGAGCGATGCCCGCAGATGGATTCGAACCATCGAAGCCCCTTCGGGCGAGGGTTCTCAGCCCAGTGTCTTTGCCGCTTGACTATACGGGCGAATTACTAATCAAGTACTAAAATGTACTAAAATAGTACTTTGATTTGGGGGCAATCTGGGAATTTAACCCAAATTCATTCCGATTGGGGCCGTATCCCTGTTATCAGCTGATTCAGTTCGTGTCTGCCAATTGGTGCATCAAACAAAATGCTTCTGCCCCATTGGGGATTTATTTTTTTGGGCGAGCCGGGATTCGAACCCGGGAAGCTCTGCGCACCGGGTCTTAAGCCCGGCCACTTAGTCCACTCATGTACTCGCCCCTGTTAAAGAGCGAGCGTAAGTCGCGTTTCATTTTTTTGTCACATATTCTCCGTATTCCGTGCTAAGGTTTTTCATGTCTAAAAAACTCGAGACATCTTCTTCTGTGCATTCCCAAAAGTTTGGTTTGTTCATTAGGTGTTCTGCAAATTCCTTGCTGAGGTTTTTTGCTTTTATGAAGTTCAAAATCTCATCTTCTGCGTATTTTGCTTTCATATGGGCGTAGGTGGAGTTGAACCGCCGATACAGCCTTGTAAAGGCCGCGTTTTGCCGCTGAACTATACGCCCAAGTTCCATGTCCAGGTTCGGAATTAGAGATGCCTGCAATTACTGGGCATTTTACTCATTTGATGAACGTGGTTCATAGAACTTTCGCCCTTGCCAGAGGTTCTCTCTTTTTCAAATGCTTTTCTTTGCAACCCATTCGTTTTTCCTTATGGATGCTCACTTCCGCGTCTTTCTGGTGGAATGGACTGGACGGGATTCGAACCCGTGGCCTTCCGCATGCCATGCGGATAGTCTACCAGACTGGCTTACCAGCCCATGAGTGCGCGTACACGGATTTGAACCGAGGATCTGACCACGTCAAGGTCATGTGTTGCCACTATACCATACGCGCTTATATTTTTTTATATCTTGAGAGTTTCATAAGTTCCCAAAGGCCGTTCTCATCCGTATAGCCTGTGCTGTCGACACGCACGATCTTGCAGCTGAGTCAACATGGGAGTTCTTTAATGAACAGGTCTTTCGTCATTCCTGGTCCGCCTATGATTATGTCTTGGTTTTTATATAGATCTCTTAGGGTCTGCACGTTGCGGCGTAGCCATGCTTTGAGGGCTTCGGCGCGTCCGCGTTCAAAGCGTCTTTGGCTCTGGCCTCCAGCATCGTGTTTGCCCATTATATATGATGTGTGGTTATATAGGACGTTTATGTTGTCGCCATTGGTCGTTCCCATCGTGGCTTCGTTGGCGTCTATCACTACCAGGAAATATGGATCGAATATTTCTATATGGGGGAGTTTGTATTCCCTGCCGCAATGGTAGAACCATTTCTTGCCATCGTAGGATTTGATCTGGATTTCATCGCCGTCCGAGAAGAGGGATATTCCACTGTCGTTCTCAGAGACATTGTTGAGGAGTTTTGAGAGGGCGCTTAATACTGATTTGCGATTCTCCTTGTCTTTGATGTTCCTGGATTGGGCGAGTTCTGATTGAAGGAACTGCCTTATGCCGGATTTTCCATTTGGTATACATATGCTGATTTTCATTTTCTCATCAATTCGGGGTGTTTTTTTGGATCGAAATAGGTTTTTCCATCTTTGTTGAAGTTCCAGTTGCGTCCGTGGTGGCCGTTGAATTCTCTTTGGGGGTCGAAGTCTAGTTGGAGTTTCCTGGTAGCGGTTTTCAGCGCTTTGCGGAATGATCTATTGTATTCTCGTTTGTCTTTCTTTTCCGAATATCCTCCGATCCCTATCATGGGGGTTTTTCTGAAGCTTCTTGACATTGTGAGTGTGCGGCGGACGGGAATCGAACCCATGTCTCCAGCTTGGCAAGCCGGTATTTTACCACTATATCACCGTCGCGTCGGACCTACCGCGATTCGAACGCGGGATCTCCGGCTTAGAAGGCCGGCGCCTTATCCACTAGGCTATAGGCCCAGGAGTTTGGTGTCGCGCATGAGTTCTTTTATGTGTTCGATTTCTTTTTCTAGGGTTTTAATCCTTTTTTCCATATGTTCTAAACTTTTAGAATCTTTCATGTTGCCGAAAGAAGCTCGAGAATATCAGAGTTTTCTTCGAGTGTCTTTTCCGGTGTTTCGTTGAATTTTAATATCATGAGGGCCGTCCTTTTGTTTCCATCAAAGAATGGATGATGTATTGCTATATGTTTTGCTATTTCCATTAGTGTGGGTTTTCTGGAGGCAGCTTCTATCTCTGCTTCGTATCGTATCCCATATGTGGTTCCAAATCTTTCATTGGCGAGCCAGTTGATTTTCATTATTAACTGGGGGGTGAAGTTGTGCGGCATAGCGCCCGAGGAAGGACTTGAACCTTCGACTTCCCCGTTAACAGCGGGACACTCGTACCAGCTGAGTTACTCGGGCAGT
>Ga0315268_10009029_pt1 | contig 10373 bp, 13 predicted proteins | sample C1_top_MG_FD_204535 | JGI IMG/M metagenome (GOLD analysis project Ga0315268, IMG submission 204535) | Sediment microbial communities from Yellowstone Lake, YNP, Wyoming, USA - C1_top | ecosystem: Environmental > Aquatic > Freshwater > Lake > Sediment | place: USA: Wyoming | collected 2017-08-01 | reverse complement strand
GGGAGAGCGCACCGACGCTTGCTTGGCCCTGAGAATAGCGTTTGCCATCGTGCTTGCTCCTGCGTTGAGCTGGCTGGTGCTGGACGAGCCAACCCACAACCTCGATGCAGAGGGGATCCAAGAGTTAGCGGTCGTGTTGCGCGAGCGCATCCCCGAGGTGGTTTCCCAGGTGCTGCTGATCACCCATGAGGAGCGTCTGGAGGCTGCGGTGAGCGGTTACCTATATCGATTTACCCGAGACAAGGATGCAGACCAGCCGACGAAGATCGAGCAGGCTGCGGCGCCGGAGATTTTGGATTAGGAACGGTGCTCAAACGGGGAGAAAAATGCCCGATGTTACAATATCCAAGTCCTCAATTTTATGTGGTGCGGTACCCGAATTTTATATCGTATTTCTTGTGATTCAAAACTTCGATTACGACGCTCACGAGCCGGACTTCGTCCCCCACGATCGTGTATATCATTCGCCAATATCTATCTAGGTTGAGTTTCCATAAGTTGGTCACGCCGTATTTGACCGCATACCCTCGAGGTATGAGTCGTCTGGGGATTCGTTTTCCAGCCTCTCGATCTCGCTTTAGCTTTGCGATTCCTTTGTCGATTATCCCCACGAGATACCTCGCCTCACCATGCCCACCTTCAGCCCGCTTCTTGAGTTTTGAGTACTCCTCGCTGAATTCCCTCGAAAAACGCACTTCATACAAACTGCTACACCTTGCTTTCTGCCAGCAATTTCCTCAGCTTTTCACTATCAGCGAACACCCAGACTATCCGCCCATCCTTCGTAACGATTATTTTGTTTGATCTCTGGAGGTACTCTAGAACCAAATTAAAGGTCTGGTACATGACCTTTTTCGGCAGGCGTCTGAGCAGCTCGGCCTTCGTTGGGTATTCCTTGGCGCTTCGGATGGCATCTTCGATCATCATGACCGTGTCCAGTCGGGGGTAGTGGATTATTTTCAATTCCTTTGGCATATTTCCCACGATTTCCATTTGATTGTATAAATTTATATAATTGATGGAATTTGCATCAGACGTTTCGCTCATCATTCCCGCTGAGGCTTTGGGGCGAGGCTCTTTTTAAGAGTAAAACGAGCGGCAGTGCACGGCCGTGAACTTCCACGATGGGGTCAGGAAACGCTGAAGAGCCTTACCACCACTTGAACAACCACGTTCTCTCCGCCAGCCCCCATTATGGACACTGTACCGGATCGGACGAACTGCTTGCTCGGAGGCCCCTTGTTTTCGTTGAATGTTAGGGTTACCCCATCGCTGGTAAAAGCCGAAGAGATCTCATAACCTGATGGGCTGAGGTAATCGAGCGCATTCTCCATCGCTGAACGCAAGTATGGGCCGGGGACGGTTGGTTGCTCGAGCACGATGTTCTCCGCCGCCGCCCTCAGAAAACTGATCGTGTAGGGTTCAACCCAAGATGTCTCCAGCGCCTGATAGGTGTATTCGCATTTGAGTTCGAGCTGTCTATCCGTGGCCGCTCGCAGAGGTCGCATGCTGTATGCATTAATCAGCACGGCACCAAAAACTAAAAGTATGAACATGAAGGCCATCGAGAGTACATCAGCCACGCCTTGGTCTTTCAAACACGCCATGCGATCACACCCAATTTAGCCAGCTGGAATCGGTTATTAGACCAGAGCGAGCATGCCACAATCAATGAACAATTTGTGCTGTTTTCAGGAGGCTCGGGCCCGAACCTGCGGTTCTCGCTTCCCTGATAATTTATAGATATTTGAAATTCAAAATTTTCTCCACCGATCTCAGATCTGAACGTTAGATTTTCCAGCCTGCCCACATCGATGGCATAGCTGTACTTTTTGCCCGTTTCATCGACGTGCGCGAGCTGATTGACGGCCAGCTGGGTCACGATGCTGGAGGTGGCATCCGTGAGCTTCGCGAGCGAGGAGATCGTACGGTGCTGTCGATAGGCCGAGGCTGAGACTAGGATGAATGTTATGACCAAAATGCACGCGACCAGCATTTTGAGTATCTGCGTGAGGGTCATGCGCGCACCGAGGTCAGACGTTTTCAACTCTGATCAAATTGTCTCCAAGCTTGATTGCCAGTGTGTACGTGCCGTGTCCAAGCTCGGGACCTGTGATCGGCCAAGGATAGCCACCCTCCGGGATAGCCGTGTCATCAATGAGCACTTGGTTTTCCCCGAAGTGGAGGGTGTAACCTTTGGGTATCGTGATTTCCAAAGTCTGATCTGTGCCCGTGACAATGGCGGCCCGGACTTCGGCGTCCACCTCCAGTGCAGCTTCCTTGGCTCTGCGCAGTTCAGCCAGCTTTTGTGAGTACACATAACCGATTGCAAATACCGAAACTACCAAAGCAGCGAGGATAACTAGCCCAAGCATGGTGAGCGCTGGCACTCAGCTCCCCTTGACCTAGTCGATTATCAAACGTTTTCCAAGTTTTCCATCGCGTTCTCTGCCATGCTGCCAGCTTTTTTGTACAGTGCAACGCCGATGCTCAAGCCCAAAGCGAGTAGGACAACCGCAGCAAGAAGTTTCATGACAATTGGCTCGACGCCAGCCTCATCCTTCAGCAATCTTCTTATCCCTTCCACTATTATGCCTCCACCCCTCGTGACCTAACTTTGGCTTCGACTGGCTTAAAAATGTCGTGGCGGTGCGCTGTTCAGATATTACGGTTTTGGGACGTATATGCGACACAAAATCGAGGCCGCACTTATCACACTTTTACAGAATGTTGTAAGTAGTAGTTCGTTGTCTCGGAATTCTGCCGATCTCGTATATGAGCGCCTCGAGCTGCTTTGGTGACATCGCCTGCTCACTTCCACCGGCCGCCCTAGAAATATTTTCCTCCATCAGCGTGCCGGAGAGATCATTCGCGCCAGCATTTAACATCATCTGCGCATTCTTCGATCCAAGCTTCACCCAGGAGACTTGGATGTTGTCTATCCATCCTGCGAGCATCAGCCTCGCTATTGCGTGCACGCGCAGACTCTCGGCCAGATCTGGCGGGTGTGCAACGGTTCCATCCTGCTGGAGGGGAGTATTACTCGACATGAATGCGAGTGGAACAAATTCCGTGAAGCCTCTGGTCTCACTTTGAATTTTGCGGAGGAGTGCCAAATGCTCGGCCCGCTCGCGCGGCGTTTCGACGGTCCCGTACAGCATCGTCGCAGTCGTTGGTAGACCCAATAGGTGACATTTTTTGATGATCTCCATCCATCGGCCTGCGCTGATTTTGTTGGGGCAGATGATGTTTCTAACTCTGTCGACGAGGATTTCAGCTGCCGTGCCCGGGACAGAATTCAAACCTGCATCCCGGAGCACTCTTATCACATCCTCGACGGGTAGACCCTCCAACTCAGCGATGAAATCCAGCTCCGCGGGCGAGAACGCATGTACGTGCACATGCGGCGAGATTTCCCTGATGGTCCGAAGCACGCCGAGGTAATTTTTCAAACCAAAGGCGGGGTGAAGTCCGCCCTGGATGCAAATCTCCGTCGCTCCAAATCGAATGGCTTCCCTGACTTTTGCCCCGATCTGCTCGACCGTCAAAACATAAGCGTCGGAGTCACCCGGTGAACGTCGAAATGCGCAGAACTTGCAACTACCAACGCAGATATTCGAGTGATTGATATTTCTGTTCACCACGAAAGTGACGATGTTTCCAACCCTTCGCCGTCTCACCTCATTGGACGCTCGAGCCAGGGCTAGGAGCTCCTCGCCCTCGGCATGGAACAGCCGCTCTCCCTGGGCAACGCTCAGCTCCTCGCCCGACATCGCCTTCTGTAAGATATCAACAAATCCGGGATCTAGTTCAACATGCGCGGTATCCATCCTTGCCAGCAAGCTCGAGGACACGCTCTTTCACCTCCTTTGACATGAACCTCGCATCCAGCGCGTAGCGGGGGTAGATCGGCAGTCGCTCACGGGGCACCAAGCCCGCCCTCTCGACCGCAGCTCTAAGTTCAGCTACGCTTGGCCATGGGTGCTCTGGATTAATGAAGTCATGTGTTAAAATAGAGATGCCCCCGAAGTCGTTTGCCCCCGCCAAAAGAAAATTGCGAACGTCAGCCACGAGATTAGGCGGCACCTGGATGTTCATATCGGGCATCATAGATCTTGCGATAGTCACAGTTGAAACCACCTCCCCGATGTTCGGAGCAGAGCAATTCGCCATGGGCGTGTTTGGCTTGGGCGAAAATGGCTGTATGATTATCTCCTGGATGTGGCCGTAGCGCTCGTGAAGCCTTTGTATTGCAAGCAATGATTGAATCCGATCCTCAGAGCTCTCCCCGATACCTATGAGAAGTCCGGTGGTGAACGGAATTCGAAGCCTGCCGGCGGCCTCGATCATTTCAAGGCGAAGCTTTGGATCTTTCCCTCGACTCCGCGCGTGTGCGGGTAATTCGACGGCGGACTCCAGCATCAGCCCCATGCTCGCGTTGTACCGGCGCAGTCGCTTCAACTCCCGCTCGTTCAGTAAGCCGGCGTTCGTGTGGGGCAACAACCCGAGCTCCAAAATCTCCCGACTTAAATCCACTAAATAGTCGACGGTATTTTTGTATCCTAATTTCTCTAGTTTTTCTCTGGCCTCGGCATGGAACTCGGGCCGTTCGCCGAGGGTGAGTAGAGCCTCTGAGCAACCGACCGCTTTTGCTCGACTCGATAGCTCGATGACATCTTCGGGCTCCATGAACCAAGCGCCATCGTTCGGTCCACGCCTGAAGCCGCAGTAGGAGCAAAAATTCCGGCACATATTCGTAATCGGTAAAAAGACATTGCGGGAGTAGCTGATCTCACTGGGAATTTGCGGCCGTGAGCTCAATTGAGCACCAACATAAAGATGTGTGATGGGATAAATGGATTTGGTTAAAATGACGACGTGGGCAATAATTCCCGTAAAGCGCCTGAGCCTGGCCAAGTCGAGCTTGAGCAAGGCTCTAAACCCTCCTCAACGCCGAGAACTAGTTTTGAACATGTTAGCTGATGTGCTGAATGCCGTCCATAAAGCGCATTCGGTCGAGGGCTCGATCGTCGTATCACCTGATGAGGAAGTATTAGAATTTGCGCGAACCTTCGACGCCACCGGAATCACAGATCACGGCGCAAAGTTGAATGATTCCCTCGAGCTCGCGATAAAACATGCGATGGCGAAAGGCGCAACATCGATACTGATCCTGCCCTCAGACATCCCGTTGCTGACCTCGGCTGATGTCGAAAATATTATCTCGATCGCATCTTCACCTCGAGCTGTAGTGATAGCCCCATCCAAGAACAACGGCACGAACGCTCTATTTCTCCGACCCGCGGATGTCATGAATTTGCGGTTTGGTGGGGAGAGTTTTCCAGCTCACCTGGCAGAAGCTCGCGCGGCGGGCATAAGGCCGCAAGTTTACCGCTCGACCACCGTTGCCACCGATATAGATGAAATCGAGGACATGGTGAGCGTCGATTTACCCGGTCTCGGCACTAAAACTCAAGAATTTATGATATCATTCCGATCTCAGGCCCAAAGTGGTACAAACTTGTAGAGGAATAATGCTCCAAACACAAGCAACACGCACCCGCAAAGAATCAGAAGGGCCTTGTAACCTTTCGCCCCGATTAGCAATTTCCCCTTTGCCACTGAGTACGAGACGAATGAGAACCAGCTCAGGTCGGCGAGAAAATGCCCGGCCACCCAAAAGATGACCCCAACAAGAGCAGCGGTCAAGTACGCTTCCATGAGCATCGCGACGCCGATGGTTGCCCACCAGATTACCACGCTTGGGTTAAAGATTGTGCTGAAAAGTACACCGCCGATGATTGGGTGGTGTTTCAATCCGACGCTAGATCTGAGCTCCTTGGTTTTCCCGACCCGTGAAAGGTTGAACGCCCCGAACGCCAAGAGCAGTACTCCTCCTACTACGCCGACCACTGTTTGAAAACCCCGCCTCTCGATCAAATAGCCCAGTCCGAGGGCGACTAGCAAGAGAATTCCCAGCTCGACTATAACATGGCCGATCGCAGCGAACGTGCCGGTCCTGGCATCGCTCGATAAAGTTTTCATCGTGACGTACGCCAACAATGGGCCGGGTAAAAGAACACCTGATAGCGCCACGACAAAGCCGATCGGGAATTGGACCAACGCGTCTAGCATCTGATTCCATTCTTGGCTCGCCGTTGATGGTTTTATCCTTTATCTTCACAAAAACATCCCATTTTTAATATCGATCATAAATGTACAAAAAAGCTTTAAATAATACCACGACTGAAAAATTCTGTTGAACTGGGGAGGAGATGCCATGGACAAGACGAAATTTGTGCTCGATGAAGAAGAGATACCAAAAAAATGGTACAACATCCAAGCAGACTTACCATCGCCTGTGGACCCGCCGTTACACCCAGTCACGATGGAACCGGTTAAAGCATCGGACCTGGCGCCACTTTTTCCAATGGAGTTGATAAAGCAGGAGGTCAGCACCGAGCGATGGATCCCGATACCCGAGGAAGTCCGGGACATCTATCGCATCTGGAGGCCGACCCCGCTCTACAGGGCCGTGAGGCTTGAGAAGGCCCTGAAAACGCCCGCGAAGATCTACTACAAGTGGGAGGGTGTGAGCCCGCCGGGAAGTCACAAGCCGAATACGGCAGTTGCTCAGGCTTATTACAATATGAAGGAAGGTGTCGAGAGGATCGCCACTGAGACCGGGGCAGGTCAGTGGGGCTCCTCATTGGCATTCGCCACCTGTCTGTTTGATTTGGAATGCCAGGTCTACATGGTCAGGGCGAGTTACGACCAGAAGCCCTACCGTCGCATGTTGATGGAGATATGGGGTGCGAAGTGCGTACCGAGCCCCAGCGACAGGACACAGTTCGGGAGGAAAATGTTGAAGGAGGATCCGCATTGCCCTGGTAGCTTGGGTATTGCGATTTCCGAGGCTGTTGAGGACGCAGTGACCCACGAAAACACCAAATACTCGCTTGGGAGCGTGCTGAATCACGTTCTCCTTCACCAGACGGTTGTGGGACTGGAGTGCAAGAAGCAGTTCAAGATGGCCGAGGACTATCCAGACGTCATGTTCGGCTGCGTTGGAGGCGGGAGTAATTTCGGAGGCGCTTCTTTTCCGTTCGTCGCAGACAAGCTGAGCGGAGAAAAGCCCGACCTGAGGGTTGTTTCATGCGAGCCCATGGCGTGCCCGACCCTGACAAAAGGGGAATATGCGTACGATTTTGGAGACACTGCCGCGACAGCGCCGATTGTTAAGATGTACACCCTTGGGCATACTTTTATTCCGGCGCCGATTCACGCTGGAGGGCTGAGATATCACGGCGATGCACCGTTGTTGTGCAAGCTGACGAAAGAGGGACTCATGGATAAGGTCGCATACCATCAGACCGAGGTATTTGAGGCAGCGCTGATGTTTGCGAGGACTGAAGGCTTTGTGATAGCTCCGGAAACTGCTCACTGCGCGAAGGCGGCCATCGATGAAGCCATAAAGTGTAAGAAGACTGGGAAAGAAGAGACGATTTTCTTTGCAAACAGCGGACACGGACATTTCGACCTTACGGCCTACGATGCATATCTCGGTGGCAAGTTGGTGGATTATGAACTACCGACAAAATTGATCAAGGAATCGCTTGCCAAATTGCCCAAAGTGAAATAAAGACTGTAGAAATTCCGACAGCATTTGTCCCATCTACGGAGAACATTTAAATTTTCAAACATCTTTTTCTAATGAGGTGACAATGTTTGACGAGGTGCGATAACTGTGGATATTCGGGCAGGAAAATCAGAAATCGCCAAGGCCTTCGCACATCTATCGAGTGTCCAAATTGCGGGCACGTTTGGTATCAGGTAAAAGCAGGGTCATGAAAATTACTGCCTCAGTCCGCCCATCATCAAATCATCGCTAAAGCTCAGACGATGTCAGTGACATCATCGGCAGTAAAAAATGCGCCTCTTCAGATAAGAACTTTACCCAAACATCGTTTCCGGTTTTGCCTGCCCCTTGATCGCCGGAAGGACTTTTTCTATCGCCTGCTCGAAGTCTGCCTGCGTCACGTGCTCGCGCTCCTCGCGTATCGCGAACATTCCGGCCTCCGTGCAGATCGCCTTGATGTCCGCGCCCGTCGCCCTCTCAGTGTTTTTGGCGAGCTTGCACAGGTCGACATCCTTGGAAAGGTTCATGCTCTTCGTGTGGATCTTGAAGATCGTCTCCCTCGCTGTATCACCCGGCATTGGGAAGTGGATCAGCCTGTCGAATCTGCCCGGCCTGAGCAGTGCTGGATCCAAAATATCCGGCCTGTTAGTTGCTGCCAGGATCTTGACCTCTCCCCTCGGGTCGAAGCCATCTATCTCCGCCAGTAGCTGTACAAGAGTGCGATGAACCTCGCGGTCCCCGCTGGTCGCGGTATCCATCCGTCTCGCCCCAATCGCGTCCAGCTCATCGATGAAGACTATGCTCGGCGCCTTCTCCTTCGCCAGCTCGAACATCTCCCGCACCATCCTCGCCCCTTCGCCTATGTACTTCTGCACGAGCTCCGAACCTATCACGCGGGTGAACGTCGCATGGGTCTCATGGGCAACAGCCCTCGCCAAAAGCGTCTTGCCTGTGCCCGGCGGGCCGTACAACAGAACTCCCCTCGGAGGTTCTATGCCTACCTTCTTGAACAGCTCGGGCTTGAGCATCGGCAGTTCGACAGTTTCCCTGATCTCCTTGATCTGATCCTCCAGACCTCCGACGTCGCTGTAGTTGACCTCCGGCGCCTCCTCTATCTCCATTCCTAGCACAAGGGGATCCTTCTTCGATGGCAGGATTTCCATAATGCCAAAGGTCCGCTGGTTCAGCGCGACCCTGGTGCCTGGCTTGAGATTCTCATGGCTGATCAGCTGGGACACCCCGACGATGAAGTGCGGCCCGGTGCTGCTCCGCACCACGGCTCTTCCGTCCGACAGTATGTCGAGTAAAGTTGCAGCGATGAGTGGAGGCGTCCGCAAGCGATCGAACTCGCCCCTCAGGTTGTTGAGCTCCCGCTCGATCCGGACGTGCTCGCCCTCCATCGCCCGCTTCTCAAGCTCCAGGTTACGGAGACGCTGCTCCAAATTTTTTATGTAATCAGTAACGTAACCTTCCTCGTACGGCGGTTGTTTGGCTTTTGAAGCATTCGACAATTTCAGACTCCCAATTGATGTTGAAACAAACGATATAAAAAGTTTCAGTGGAAATGCAGCTTACCTCAAACCTTTTTGGATTTAAGGTAAAATTGAAGATGATGCCATGCGCGTGATATTGGTCGAGCGCCGGATGCCAAACGAGTCGTCCAGGCTTGAGGAGCTCGCGTCACTGGCCAAGACCCTGAGCTATGATGTTGTGGCGAGGGTCGATCAGGTGCGCAGGCCGGACCCAGCCTACCAGATCGGGAAGGGCAAGGCGGAGGAGCTCATCGGCCTCGTCAAGTCGAGTGGCGCTGAGCGCGTGATATTCGGAAACCAACTTAAATCATCGCAGGCCTTCAAGCTCTCGAAGCTCATCGGAGTCGAGGTCATCGACAAGTTCCAGCTCATCCTCGAAATATTTGCGATGCGCGCGGGTTCGCCAGAGGCCAAGCTTCAGGTGGATTACGCCAGACTAAGCTATGAACTGCCGAGGATTCGAGAGAGAATCCGCTCCACCCTGTCGGCAGAACAGCCAGGTCTGCGCGGCGGAGGTGAGTACGAAGAAGATGTCGCCTACGACATGATCAAGCGGCGCATGGTAAACCTGCGGCGGAAACTGGCATCGGTGGCGACGCAGAGGGATCAGAGGCGAAAGCTGAGGCGCAGGCAGGGTTTCAACCTGGTTGCCATCGCGGGCTACACAAACGCCGGCAAGAGCACCCTGCTGAACGCGCTGACGGATTCGAAGGTTGAGGTCGACAACATGTTGTTCACCACACTCACCCCGCACACCAGGATCGTGAAATCGGGACGAAAGATCCTCCTGACGGACACCGTGGGATTCATCACCGGCCTCCCCCCATGGCTCATAGAGGCGTTCAAGGCGACTCTCGAGGAGATCTACCTCGCCGACCTCGTGGTGCTGGTGGTCGACGTCTCCGAGCCGCTGCACGAGATCCTGCTGAAGCTCAAGGCCTCGCGCGATATCCTAGCTGAATATCCGGTGAAGGTCGTCGGCGCCCTGAACAAGATTGACTTGGTTTCGCAGGCTGAACTCGAGCGTAGGCTGGAGGTCGTCGACAGCATCCTCCCCGGCGCTGTCCCGATCTCAGCTGCGAGGGGTGCAAATCTCGAACTGCTCATGGACGTCGTTCGAAAAAACATATTCGGCGGTTGATGAAAACTAGAGATGAGAAATATGTCCAAGATAGTTGTGCTTCGAATGGGTAACAGGCCTC
>Ga0315268_10009028_pt1 | contig 10373 bp, 10 predicted proteins | sample C1_top_MG_FD_204535 | JGI IMG/M metagenome (GOLD analysis project Ga0315268, IMG submission 204535) | Sediment microbial communities from Yellowstone Lake, YNP, Wyoming, USA - C1_top | ecosystem: Environmental > Aquatic > Freshwater > Lake > Sediment | place: USA: Wyoming | collected 2017-08-01 | reverse complement strand
ATATGCTGTAAAAATGGAACGCCGGTATACCTTTCTTGATCGCTTCAACACCATCGATCACTGCCCTGTTTTTAAGCCTTTCCACATACAATCTGGCTCTATTGATATGCTCTTTCCGCATTTTTTGTGGTGCCAGCCACCACCATTGCATATCAAGAAATACTTGCTTCTTGAAATAGTCAAAATCATTGATGCCATGCTCTAGCATATAGGTATCGATGAGTAGCGCAGATACCGCTAAAAATGGCCAGGAATGGTAGAGACGAGGAGGCAATAGAAAGTGCGCGAGCTCATGTATAAAAATCGCATCAAACTGATCCATGGTTTCTATTTTTTCTGCGTCGATCACGATGATATTTTTGTACTCGACACATACCCCAGCGATGCCCGATTCGAGCTTTGCAAACGACAAATTTGGGCACAGACTCGGCGGAATTTCTAGGATGTCGCATAGCTCGACAGCGCGCGCAAAAAGAATGTCATTCGAGTTCATGATCTTTAGCCTTTCTTTGAGATTTTGCGGCTTGCTGCTGAATAGCTTTTATTGCTCCCTGCATTCCAGTTGCGACGCTTTTCCCGATTTGACCGGTTAGGCCGCCCATGCCAGGCAGTTGTGGCAGTTTAGGAATTTTTGGCACTCCTTGCATTTTTGAAATCGCGCCGGGAATCGCTTTGCCTGCTGCGTTTCCCGCTTGTTTTCCAGCAATCGTGGTCGTCCGAGACCTCGGCGTGGTCGCGGGCGACATTTCAGACATCAGATTTTTCGTTCTGAATTCCTCGCCGAGGTCGCCGGCGCGGACCGGAGCGCGGCCGTGGCCGGCTTGGAATTGCAAGCCATTCAGGCGCCCTGATTTGTCGCGAAATTCTATGGTTTTGATGTCGTGGTCGGCGGCTAAGCGGGCCTTGAAAGCATCGAAACCTTTACCGCGACTGACGTCGCGAGTGGCGGTGATCTTGGTTCTAAGATCGGCTATCAATCCTTGATCTAAGCTGCGCTGGCCTTGGACGGTGGGGGTGAGACCATACTTTTGCTCAAGCTGCCGGCATACCCGCTGTGCGTGTAAGGAATCTTTGTAAACCGGTTTAAAAAGCTCTCGCTCAAACCCTATTCTTGAAACCACCAGGTGGGTATGATCGTGGGTTTTATCAGAGTGCCGGACGAGCATCCAAGGGTGTTTATCGCTGTCTACACCGTAGTTTTTTAGGAAATCTTTTGCGATTTCGTTCCAGCGCTCGTCGCTGAGCTTGCCGTCGGCTGGGTTTGCGTTTAGGGAGATATGGAGGACTTTTTTGCCAACATCCTCTTTTCCCAGTGCGAGTTGCTCGAATTCGCGCGTGATGGACTCAGCGTTTTTGCCGGCCATATTGCCGCCAATGAGCTCCGCGCGACCCTGGACGTTGTCTTTTCCTGGTCCCATCACATACGCAACTGTGGCTCCGTAGGACGCATTTTTTCCGATCTTAGCTATCATCACTTAGCCCCAAGGAGCTGGCGACGGACATCAGCTAGACTCCGGTTTAAATCGTTGAGATTGATAATCAGGTCGCTGCCGCTGAGCTTGCTTTCGCTGTTGAGCTTCCGCGCGATTTGATTGAGATTGCTGCCACAGCGAGCCAGTTCGCTGTAGAGGGCGCGATTGACAGCGGGAACTGGCGCTGTGATTTTCTTTTCAAGTGCACATGAAATCGCATATTTCCCGATTTTTAGGCCCGCGATTTCTGCGAGCTGCACGAGACGACTGTACTCAGATGCAGAGACCCGGACGCCGATCGCGCGGCTAGGTGGGGTGTACTTTTTTTTCTGGATTTCGTTCATTTTTTTATTCCTCCTGGTTGTTGATTTCTATCCGCCGGATCGCCGGCATTAAAAACTAAGGCGCAGCCGCTGGCGTCTCAAAAACATGCGGAGCATGTTTGCAGAGACTCCCCTTGCCTCTTTTGACGTTGATTCTCGCCATCGTCTCGTTCATTCCTCTGTGATACGCACCACTTCTCATTCCCCATCGTCTCAACCACTCCATTTTTTCGTCTCGGCCATTTGATCGTTTAGGACATTATTTCCGATCGTCTCGACCACTTTTTTTGATCGTATCGGCCTCATTCCTCGACCTCTGATGACCATCTTTTTATGGTCGAAATACCCAGGCCGGATTCGGCTGCGACGGCCGCATTCGTGACTTTTTCGCCACGTGCCGCCAGCCTCGCTCTGGCAGCACGGATCGCGTTAATCGATGCCATTTTCCGGCTAGCCGCCACTTCACGTGCGGCATCGGACCGGCTGGGCTGCGCTTTCTCCAGTACCTCGACGATCTCCAAAACTAAACCCAGGCCGTCAATACCAGCCAAATGCTCCGCGACCTCGATCGATCGGTCTGCCACCACATGCTCCACAGCTTCATCCAAAACGGATAACTCCTTCGAGATTGATTCTGGTAGCGGCTGGAACGTCTGCGACTGTGCAGGAACCCCGGTATTTACTGGGTTTTCGTTGGACGATAGCTCAAGATCAGCCATAGGCGCCGCATGAACGTCTGAGCCACTTGTAAAATCTGGTACGGATGGAAAAGCTGTCGAATCGTCCGAGGTCGGCTCTGGCAGCTGCTCGACCGTCTCGACTTGCTGCAAACTGGCTACCAGCGCGGCCCTGGCATCATCGTCAATCATCTTTGGCACTGATCGACCGAAATCGCTGTTCGGTAGCACGCCTTCGCGCAGCTTTGGCAGTAAAACGAACGGTACCCAATCGATAACAGGGTCTGGCAGCAGATAAAAAAGATTGACTCCAAGCTTGTCTTTACGCTTGCCCAGGCACCCCAACTGCTTGATGTCAATGACTTGACGTGTATCTTTTTGATGCGAAACCGAGCGCGAGGTGCTGCCATCCGCTGCTGTTGAGATAGTCTCAGCCGGCATCCAGTAAATCGATTCGCCGGCCTGCTGCTGGGCGTATTTGACCGCCTCCGCACCGGTTACGCGACCGTAGATTTTTGTACCAATCATCCCCATCCAGGCACCGAGGGCATGCTCGCCGTAAATGGACTTCACATGTTCCTGGACTTGTGTTGCGAGGCATGCGGTTATCGATTTAGATCGGCCAGTGGCCAAAAACTCATTGAGTTCAAGCTTGCCGAGTACACCCATTTCATCGATCACAATCGCTAGCGGCGTTGGATTTTTTCGATATTTAGACTCTTTTATTGCTGACGAAACGGTAATGCCAGCTAACAAACGAAACACCCCAGAACAAAAAGCTCCAGAGATTTTTTCGAACCGACCGTCAACCTGCAAAATGACATTTTTTGATTTAGCGTCATCGTCACAAAACCATTCGACAATCGAAAAAACTGGCTTGTTTTCAAACGCAATACAACACTCCCATATCGCAGACATTGCGATCGCGTAATTAGCAAAAATCGATTCACAAGTCTTTGACTCTTCGATCAGTATGGGAATCGCGGGGGTATAGTGCTCTTTGGCTAATTCAGCGACTTGGCCGATTGTCAGAAAAAGATGCTGTTTCAGATCGCGCCAGCCCCATGGCGTGCCAAATTTTTCTTGCCGGTCTTGCAAATAGCATATTACTGTCACCAGAAACATCCGCGCGCCCTCACCAAAAATCGGCTGCGTTGGGTCCGCCGCGATCAAACCAGCGGCGAACTCGACGGCGCTTGGGCGGTCTGGGATGTCTTTGCTTAAGTCGATTGCGTAGCCGTCATAGGTAACACCTATAACGATGGCATCTGGAGTAATGGGAGTAAAATCTAGCTTAGGTCCGTCGATGACGAGCGTTTTCCATTTGCTGATCCACATTTGCTTCAGCAGAAATTGAATGAAAACCGTTTTGCCACCGCCTGGGGAGCCGAAAATAAACAGAGAGCGCAGCAGTCTCTCATGCCCGGCTTGCATGTTTTTAGATAGCCAGAGACCTTCTCCCTCGCCTTTAATTTCATCGTTCAAGAGGCTTTTTGCGTCGGCGAATTCGGTGAGTTCATAGCCGCTTTCAAGCACTCCCGGTTTGATGATTTTGTATCCCGCTTTCCATCCCAGATACGCCAGCCAAAACCCCGCCAAGGCGGCTGGTATCAGCGCATCCCATCCAAAGTTAGACATCAGCCAGTGCGACACAACCGGCCCTTGCTCTGGCCATAAAACATGGCCGCTGACAGCATATGCAGCCGTTTTGCTCCATGCGGCCACCACTGGTTTAACTGGATAGCCCGCGACCCAAGCACATGCCGCTAGAGTTGATATAGAGCCGGTTGCGAGACCGGCAGCTGAAAGCAGAGCTGCGTCCTCGACGGTCGCGCGTGCGACCGGGGCCTGAGCGATTGGGGCGCTGGTAAAAAGGCCGGACTGCTGCATTTTCAGCCCCTGATCCTGATCTCGCTTTTATTTCTGTTTTTCATGATTTCTCCAGCATGGTTCGACAGTCCGGCGACATGACATGCGCTGCCAGCGATCTCGAAGCAATCCAGGACGACCTGCACGTGCTCCTGCGGCTTTTCGATAGCCAGCTCGTGCAGGTTGTCCAGGAATAGATCAACCATAAGTCCCAAGTGCTGCTCGATCTGACGGCAAGTTACTGCCGTCGCTGGCTGCTCACATGCCGCTTGGGCGGCCCCAGCCGCATCGTCGAACTCGCTGAGCGCTGTACCAATAAAAAAATACCGGCCCATCGGCGTGATGATTGGCAGAAGTTCGGCGGCGAGATTGCGGGCTTCGCTTGGTGTGTGGGTCTTCATTTTTTTCTCCAATAATTCTGCGCTGATTGCAGATGAATAATACTAGCTATATTTGTTTGACATTCATATACACAATAAATACAATTACTACATATTATTTATTATTTATTTGTCCGCGTCGGAGAGATCGCCATCATGAAGAAAAAAAGTGTTAAGGAATTAATCGAGTTGCAGGAATCTTGCCGCGCGGCGGATGAGGCAGAAGAGGAACGACGCCTTGATGAATGGATTGGCTGGCTTAGCGCTAGGGCCGATACAGATATAAAAGTTTGGACCGTCGACCACAGCTTTGACTGCCCCGATCAAAGTCCCGAAATACTGAACCGGCTAGACGGAATAATGGCCTCGCGCGCAAATATAATGGAGCTGGAAAAGGAACTGGCAGCTCAAAAAGTCGCTCTGATGGCCGCAGAAAGGGCATTGAGGGCATGCAGGGATAAAGATACCCCCACCGCGCAAGGGCGCGGCCGGCCAAAAGTGGACACCGTCAAAATGGCGCGCGCGCGACGCTTTACTGCCCTCTGGGTAAAGTCACTTCAACAGGCGCTGGATGTGAAAAGCTGCCGAGATCTTGAAGATTTTACCCAAGGGACCGACGAACGAAATTGGAGAAGATGGAAAAACGGAGAGGCAACGCCCACCGCGAAAAATTTAATGGACGTCGTTTGGACGACTGTCAGCAAGGGCAACCACAAGGGTAAGTATTTGGTTGATATCCCCACTAATCCGCGTGCCACAGATCTACTGGCATTAATTAATTTGTTGTAGCATCCACCCGCTTTTTCAGCTCAATCCCGGGCTTAAAATAAGGTGCGCACTTGGCTGGAACAGACACCTTCTCACCAGTGTTGGGGTTCCTGCCAATCCTTGGCTTTCGACAACTCAGTGAAAACGAGCCAAAGCCTCGGATTTCTACACGCCCGCCACTAGCCAGAGCATGCTGAATTGCGCCCAGAATTAGCTGGACGGACTCATCGGCATCGTTGGCAGTGAGATTGGGGAATTGGCTGGCAAGGGTGACGATAAGGTGTGAGCGGTTCATATGGGTTATTGTACTGGTCTAAGCATGGCGTTCAAATACTAGGTGGCAAACCCGCCACTTATAATGACACACGGTGCTATCGTATGACCTTACGATAGTACGAGAGGAGGGTGCGATGACCGATATTCTTGCAGTACTGCTGCCCGCACGAGTGCCGGACACGTTGTACCACTACACGACACAAGCGGGCCTGATCGGGATTATCCGAGACGACGAGATTTGGGCGACCCACACCCAATACCTTAACGATCGCCGGGAGTATATTCATGCCCTAGAACTTGTTCGCAATGAAATCAAGGACAGACGGACAGGAGCTACTGGACAGGAGGAAAAGGCAGCGCTAGACGAGATGATCGCTGCTGTGAAAGCTGATGTTCAGTCAATAAACGTCTGCGTCTGTTCTTTTTCGGAAGACGGTGACTCACTCTCTCAGTGGCGGGCATACGGTGGATCAACAGCCGGATTCGCCATCGGCTTCCATGGGGAATTCCTAGCTGCTAAAGCAAAAAATGAAAACGCGTTTTTGGTTCCATGCATATATCAATCAGAGCAGCAGCAGGCGATCGTCAAACGATTCATAGATATTGTGTTTGAGGAAATATTGGCGCACCGCGACGTTAAGGAGGCGGACGATGAATTCTTCTTTTGGCGCCATGGTGGAAATCTTCTCCCCTACCTCCATCGCCTAGCACCGGTCATAAAAGACCAGTCGTTCAAGGATGAAAGAGAATGGCGCATCATATCGCGGCCTTTGATGTGCACTTTGGAACGGTTTAGTTACCGGCAAGGAAAATCGACCATTGTCCCTTACTACCGTTTCCCTCTGTCGAAGACCGTAGAGGAAGTGGGACAACCCCGCTTACGCAAGGTGGTGATAGGACCAACGCCTAACCCGCCACTGTCGTCAATGTCAGTGGGCAGTTTGCTTGCGAGCCGGCGGCTCGCAAGCAACTTGACCCCAGGTGGGCCGGTATTAGTCAAGGAATCCACGATTCCATATCGGGCATGGTGATGGAAGCTAATTGGACGGTTTAGAACGATGCTAAAGGGGCGGCATGGCAAAGAGAGCGCGGCTATTTGAACCTGGTGAGATAACACGGTTTCGCCAGACGTTAAACCTGAATCAAGCACATTTTTGGGTTCCATTGGGCGCTCGCGCCCCTCATGCATTGATAAAGCGGCGTCCGGCCCGCCCGCGCTGAAGCGCTCCTCGTCCACCTCCGGCGATCGCCAAGAACGGCGATCACCTACGGTACGAAATCCATGCATGCCGGGACGGGTCGCGCCACGAGGGTGTAAGAAATTTTGTGTAAACGGTCATTTGGCAGGAAACTGCCATCCTAGAGAAAGGAGTAGCAATGACCGTAAGCAACGAACTGCTGGACAGCCTACTGGCTGATTACAAAAAACCTGAAGATCTGATTGGCGAAGATGGTTTGCTCAAGCAGCTCACCAAGAAACTGGTGGAGCGAGCGCTTGAAGCCGAAATGGCCGAACACCTTGGCCATGCCAGAAATGAGCCCGTCGCTAATCCTGCCGGCAACACCCGCAATGGCAAGAGCAAGAAGACGCTCAAGGGCGAGTTTGGCGAACTGCCCATCGATATCCCCCGCGACCGCCACGGCAGCTTCGAGCCGCAGCTGATCTCCAAGCACCAGACCCGCTGGACGGGCTTCGACGACAAGATCCTGTCGCTCTACGCTCGCGGCATGACAGTGCGGGAGATTCAAGGCCATCTGGAAGAAATGTATGGCACCGAAGTCTCGCCATCGCTGATTTCCTCGGTCACAGATGCCGTTATCGATGATGCCAAGGCTTGGCAGTCCAGAGCGCTGGACGCGCTATACCCCATCGTCTATCTCGACTGCATTCACGTCAAGGCGCGTGATAGCGGTGCGGTGCGAGTTAAGGCCGTGTATCTGGCGTTGGGCATCAACCTGTCAGGCGAGAAAGAACTGCTGGGCATCTGGATCGCCCAAACAGAGGGCGCCAAGTTCTGGCTTCAAGTGGTGACGGAACTCAAGAACCGTGGCGTACAGGATATCTTCATCGCCTGTGTCGATGGGCTGAAAGGTTTCCCTGAAGCCATCGAGGCCGTCTTTCCAAAAACAGCTGTTCAGCTTTGTATCGTCCATCTGGTGCGTTACAGCCTGAACTACGTAAGCTGGAAACTGCGCAAAGCTGTCGCGGCTGATCTGCGAACCATCTACTCGGCTGCAACCGTCGAGGAGGCTGAAGCCAAGCTGGCCGAGTTCGAGGAGAAATGGGGGAAGGACTATCCTTCGATAGTCCAGTCTTGGCGGCGTAACTGGGAGCGCATCATCCCATTCTTCGACTATCCGCCGGAAATCAGGAAGGTGATTTACACCACCAACGCCATCGAGTCGGTCAACATGAGCCTGCGTAAAATAACCAAGAACCGGGGATCATTACCGTCTGATGAGGCGCTACTGAAATTGTTCTACCTGGCCCTGAAAAACATCAGCCGGAAGTGGACCATGCCGATCCGGGATTGGAAAGCTGCATTAAACAGGTTTACTATCCAATTTGATGATCGGATGCCACAGCGTTAAACGAAAACCCGTTTACACAAAATTCAGGACACCCCCCGCGCCACGGGAAAACCACCCAGTTTTTAAAAGGCTGGACATTCTAGAAGCGCAGCTTTCACTTTCTCCATCTTCATTCGCCCCGTCTCCTTGTCTATCGGCGCCACAGGAGTGCGATCCAGTGCCTCCTGGTAGCGCCTCTCCCCCTCCTCCCTCACTCTTATCCCATTTCTCCACACTACGCCGGGGGTAGGATCAAACCCCTCTGCCACGACCTTTCTTAGCCACCTGAGCGGAGTACGTGGCGGCGAATTTGAAGAAAATGCAGCGCATAAAGTATCCACCGCCTGGCCAACATCCACTTCCTTGCCAACTGCTAACACCACCCTCTGCTGACGCTTTTCATCATCCGCAGAAGCGACCCCCGCTTTGATTAGAACCTTCAGCTGGTAATCATCAAACACAAAACCACTACCACCGTCTGTTGTGGTGGTTGTTTTTTCTGGCGGAGTCGATGGAGTACTCTCTGTAATAGCTGGCGGAATCCCGCCATCAAGCTGGTCGTTTTCTTCCTTACAGCAGGGTGGATCTTCACCAGCAAGTTGGCAGGATTCTGCTTTCTGTTGATTTACCAGGAATTTTTCAAGCTCAATTAGGTTAATTCGGTAGTGCAACCGGGCCGGAACACCCTTCTTTTTTTCTTCCAGCAGACCTTTCTCACGAAGAATCTTCCTCGAAGTCTCCTGTTCGCTCCGCCCCATACCTAGCTCCCACTCCCAACTTTGTCTTCCAGCATGAGCCGGAGCAATTAACTTCCCGTCAGCACGATCGGCGTCACGAAGTTTGTAAAAATACTTACCCTCCCCTGCTATACCTTGCCAGTAACAAGCTTGGCAAAGAAAAAGCGCAGCGCTTGACGATCCTAATGCGCGGGAAAGGCTAGGTCGAAAAGCGACAATCTCCTTCTCCCCTATCAACTGAGCCAAAATGAGCGCGCTCATTTTGAGCCCCTTTCCACATCAGCCTTGCCTTCAATAAAATCGACGGTATTTGGGTCACGTTGAGCTTCTCGGCGAGCGATCTGCTCGATTTTAGTTGGCCGACCACGACGACGTGGTTGATCAGGCAGCAAATGTGCCGCTGGCACATTTGCTGCGGCTAAATATTCGGGGGGCGTAAAAAAGGCTAAAACGGCTGCGCGATTCCACAAAAGGCGGCTTGAGTCAGGAATAGCGAGCGGCGGGGGCATACTACGCGGATTGCGTGCCCGCCGCGTATAAATAGACGCCTCTGATTTGAAAAATTGGGGAAATTCGGCGACAAGGCCGGCGACATCGAGTAACTCTATATTCATCTAAGCTCTCCAGCGCGTTGCACGCTGGCCCACAGCGTGCAATGCAACCAATTTACGTTGATTGTTCGCGCTGTTGGAGCTTCGGCGTAGATCTGTGAGCATCGCTCACATCCACCCCCGTTATCTGTCCACCGTTCAATTATGGGCCTGAACGCGACGATGCTGCCTGGTAGACGGGAAAGTTTTTGGCTTTGATGCCGCGCACACGGCAACCCTTTGCCCCTTTATTACACCACCCGGTAGGTTCTAAAGCCCCCAGGCAAGAGCGTCACTATCTACATATTTCTTACAGTCAGTATTGCAAGAACAAATCTACTGCCTCTTTTTCTCACTGTCAAACATTTTCTTACGTCGACGGAATTTAACTGTGCCAGGCGCAATTCTTACGCCACCTTACGCCGCCTACATTCTGGCACAATTCTGGCACAGTTGATGTGCCAAACAGAGTTAGATTACGTAAGATGGTGTAAGCTAGTGTTAGACGGTGTAACAAAGCAATCCACTGATTGAGTTGATTAATTTACTATAAAACCTGGTGCGCCCGGCGCGATTCGAACGCGCGACCCTTGGCTTCGGAAACCAATACTCTATCCAACTGAGCTACGGGCGCATTGAGAAAAGCAGGCGGGAATCATAGCGGTTTTTTCGGCAAACGTCCATGCCGAGCTTTTGCAGTTGGCTGAATT
>Ga0315268_10009026_pt1 | contig 10373 bp, 10 predicted proteins | sample C1_top_MG_FD_204535 | JGI IMG/M metagenome (GOLD analysis project Ga0315268, IMG submission 204535) | Sediment microbial communities from Yellowstone Lake, YNP, Wyoming, USA - C1_top | ecosystem: Environmental > Aquatic > Freshwater > Lake > Sediment | place: USA: Wyoming | collected 2017-08-01 | reverse complement strand
TAACAAAAAAGAGCAAGTTATCGGTTGATCGGTAAATTCTTAATATTATGAGCCAATTGCAAAAGTCCTAAAAAGATAAGAATTTGTCATTCCCACGAAAGTGGAAATCCAGTCTTTTCAATATGTTGTAAAAATTTCTGGATTCCCGTTTGCACGGGAATGACGACTTTTGCAATTGGCTCTTATTATTTGACGAAATTGCTTTTTATTAGCTTTTTTACCAAAGAAAAAGCCTCTTCACGATTTTTTATATCGTTTGAAATCCTTGACTCTTCAACAATAGATAAGATTCTTTTAAATAGAGGTGAAGGTGACAGGCCAAACTTTTCAATAAGATCATTTCCCGTGATCAGCCGCGGTCCGGTTTTATTAATCTTATAGCCCGAAAAAAACTCTTTTAGAAGATACGATGCGAAACTTATAAAATCTTCGTTTCTTTTATCTTCGATTCCCTTTCCTTTTATGTCGGCAATTGTGTGAAGCAGAATATCCGGAGTCATATCTCCGCATTTAATAAAGAAACGAGCCAAACTTTTATTTGAAGGGGGATTTTTAATGCCGGAGTTGTACAGATGAAGGGCTGCAATATGATTTCTTATTATAAAATCGATGTAATTTGCTTCATTATTTGAAAATTTCAGCCTTGTTGAGATCTGTTTTGCAATTTCAGCACTAATCTTATCATGTCCCAAAAAATGGATTTTGCCTTCATTCCCAACAGTTAGAGAGGCTGGTTTCCCAATATCATGCAGGAGTATTGAGCATTTCAATAGAGCCGACCTTTCTTTATCAATATCCCGATTTAATAAATCAAATATTTCTGGATTTATATTCCTGTTATTTAATAATGTTTCAAGCTGTCTGTAAGCCGCTAATGAATGATCCAGGACATCATGTTTGTGATGTTCATTTTGATAGCATCCCTTTAAAGCAGTCAGTTCTGGTAAAATTTCAAAAAGAAGTCCTGATTTAGCCATTTGATCAATAAAAACATATGACTTTGTCTGATAAAGTATTTTAAATAGTTCAGCTCTTATTCGCTCACCCGCAGAAGTTTTAATGAGTTTTGCATTATTGGCAATGGCAGAGGCTGTTTCGGTTTCGATTTCAAAATCGTACATAGCTCCTATCCTGTATGCCCTTAATAAACGAACAGGATCTTTTTGGAAAATATCCGTTGAAACCATTCTAATCGTTTTTAATGAAAGATCTTTAATCCCTTCAAATATATCTATAAGCTTTCCAGATGTAAGGCTATAACCAATTGCGTTTATAGTAAAATCCCTTTTCTTTAGATCGTCTTCAATTGTTTTGCCTTCAATTGCTGATATATCAAAAATGCTGCCTTCTGAAATGACTCTGAATATTGTTTGATTCTGTTTTCCGATCTTAACGACATGTCCGTTGCAGCGCATAGCAAGATCGCATGCATATTTATCAGGGAGTTCTATAACAACTATGTCATAGTCGGAAGGGGATCTGCCTAAAAGAAGATCCCTTATAGAACCACCAACAATATATGCGCCTTTGATTTTTGGAATAATCGGATCAAATTTTATCATGCGATTATCATAGAACTTTTTTTATAATAATTTATAATAATTTCTTGCCATAATGGATTTAATGATATATTCACAACCAAAATCAAATATTACTTACTTGTTTATCCGATTATTTCTTGTATTTAAAGAATTATCGGAAAAATATCAAAAAGATAAAATTCTTGACACATATAAAATCATGATATAGATTAACACTATCTAAATACATCAAGCCCGCCTTTTGGAGAGAATGCCTAAATCTAATTACTAATTATCTGATGAATGCCACTTTACGTCAATATTCCTCCATAGTGATAAATTCAGATTCTATCCCTGATTTGCGGATGATGAAAAAATATATATATGTTTCAGGTCTTGGTTTAGCTGGTTTTTAATATAATATTAAGATGTTTCTGTCTAAATAATTTACACTATTATTTAAGGTGAAGAGGTAAAGAGTTAATGAATATTGTTGAGTTGAAAAATAAAAAGATAAAAGAACTGACCCAGATGGCCAAAAGCTTAAACATCGATGGGGCAGCCGGCATGAGGAAACAGGAGTTGATTTTTGCTCTGATCCAGAGTCAAATAGAGAAGAATGGTTTGATTTACGGTGAGGGGACTCTGGAAATTCTTCCCGACGGCTTTGGATTTTTAAGAGCCCCCAGTTATAACTATTTACCTGGCCCTGATGATATCTATGTGTCTCCTTCACAGATTAGACGCTTTAATCTCAGGACCGGAGATATTGTATCCGGGCAGATCAGGCAGCCGAAGGAGTCAGAACGCTACTTTGCTTTACTCAAAGTTGAAGCGGTAAACTATGAAGATCCTGAGGTCGCAAGAGAAAAAATTCTTTTTGATAACTTAACACCTCTATATCCCGACAGAAAAATAAACATTGAGAATGATCCTGAAAATTATTCTATGCGAATAATGGATCTTATGATCCCCATTGGTTTTGGCCAGAGAGGGCTCATTGTTTCACCTCCAAGAGCCGGAAAAACAATGCTTCTCCAGAATATAGCTAACAGCATTATTGCCAGTCATAAGGAAGTGATACCATTTATACTTCTTATTGATGAGCGGCCTGAAGAAGTTACGGACATGGAGCGTACAGTTAAGGCTGAAGTCATAAGCTCGACTTTTGACGAGCCTGCTGAAAGACATGTCCAGGTAGCTGAAATGGTCATTGAAAAAGCAAAACGACTTGTTGAACACAAAAAAGATGTTGTTATTTTATTAGACAGCATAACTAGACTTGCCCGTGCATATAATTCAGTTATGCCCCCAAGCGGAAAAATTCTCTCCGGGGGTGTAGATTCAAATGCTCTCCAACGGCCGAAACGGTTTTTTGGTGCAGCGAGAAATATCGAGGAAGGGGGGAGCCTTACCATTATTGCAACCGCCCTTGTTGATACCGGAAGCCGTATGGACGAAGTTATTTTTGAAGAATTCAAGGGCACAGGGAATATGGAAATACAACTTGACAGAAGGCTTGCAGACAAGCGTGTATACCCGGCATTTGATATTAAGAAATCGGGCACCAGAAAAGAGGAACTTCTTTTGTCTGAAGAGACTCTTAACAGGGTTTGGATTCTGAGGAAGCTTCTTTCTTCATTAAACCCAATTGACAGCCTTGAGTTTCTTCTTGAAAAAATGCGAGGAACAAAAAATAATGAAAGTTTCTTAAAATCCATGAATGCTTAAAGCATAAATATAATATAGGGAGCAATAAAACCATGAAAAATGATATTCATCCTGATTATGTTACGACTACTATTACATGTGCCTGCGGAAATGTTGTGGAAGTAGGCTCAACAAAATCTGATATAAAAGTTGAAATATGCTCAAAATGCCATCCTTTTTTTACGGGGAAACAAAAGCTGATTGATACTGCCGGCCGCATTGAGCGCTTCCGCAAGAAATATGAAAAATATCAGGGTAAATAGGCATCAAATTACCTACGGACAATTTTCCCAGTAAAATTTTATTTCGAACCGAAACAGCGAGCGCATTTCCCCGCTGTTTCGGCGGGTAAATGCAAGAGAATTAAAACAGACTCTATTCCTTGCGCTCGAATCCGCCTGAAGCGGGGAGCTTCAATAAAAACAATAAATGCCACAGATGATATTATAGGGCGTTTTTAAGCTTATAATCCAGGCAAAAGGACTTATGTTTGACAATCTCAAAGGTGTTGAAGAGCGTTTTATGGAACTTGAAACACTCTTAAGTGATCCCGAAATAATTAAAAATAGGGATACATACCAGAAGTATGTCCGTGAACACGCCGGATTGGCCAAAATAATATCTGTTTTCAGAACATACAAACATAAAGTTGAAGAACTTGAGGAAAGCACGAGCCTTTTGAGAGACGGAGATCCTGAAATAAAACAGCTTGCGCGTGACGAAATTGAATCCCTAAGTCTAAAAAAAGAGGGTCTGGAAAATGAGCTAAGGAAACTTCTTGTTCCAAAAGATGCAAATGACGAAAAAAATGTCATTCTCGAAATAAGGGCCGGAACGGGGGGAGAAGAAGCCGCTCTTTTTGTAAATGATCTTTTTAGGATGTACAGCAGGTATGCTGAAAATAAAAACTGGAAAATTGAAGTGATGACGCATCATCCAACCGGAGTCGGCGGGTTGAAAGAAATAATTGCAATGATTCAGGGAAAAGGTGCATACAGCTGTTTGAAGTATGAAAGCGGCACCCATCGTGTCCAGCGTGTTCCAACAACCGAGGCCCAGGGAAGAATACATACCTCGGCGGTAACCGTTGCCGTTTTGCCAGAAGCCGAAGACGTTGAAATTAATATAGACCCGGGAGATATAAAAGTCGATGTATACCGTTCAACCGGTCCGGGTGGCCAGAGTGTAAACACTACAGATTCTGCCGTTCGAATTACTCATCTGCCGACAGGGCTTGTTGTAACTTGCCAGGATGAAAAATCTCAATTTAAAAATAAAAGCAAGGCAATGAAGGTGTTACGTGCCCGCCTTCTTGATAAAATGATAAGGGATCAGAACGAAAAGAGATCCGAGGAGCGTAAAAGCCAGATAGGAAGCGGTGACAGAAGCGAAAGGATAAGGACATACAATTTTCCTCAAGCAAGAGTTACAGACCACCGAATCGGCCTGACAATATACAGGCTGGAAAGTATTCTTCAGGGAGATATCGAGGAAATAATCAGTGAATTGACCTCCCATTATCAGGCTCAATCGTTAAAGAATGCAGAATCAGCCAAAATTAACTGATCCGGACTGGACAATAATTAAAATCCTCCAATGGACCACTTCTTATTTCAGGTTAAATGTAATAGACAGCCCCAGGTCAACCGCCGAAATATTGCTCGCCCATACCCTTGGTTTAAAAAGAATTGACCTTTACTTAAGGTACGATCAGCCTCTTGTCAGAAGCGAGCTTGATTGTTTCAGGGCTTTAATAAAGCGAAGGATAAACAGGGAGCCTGTTGCCTATATTGTCGGTTTAAAGGAATTCTGGAACATGGAACTCACTGTTACAAGAGAGGTTCTTATTCCCAGACCCGAAACAGAATGTCTTGTTGAAGAGGCCCTTTCTATCTTGTCAAAAGAATCTTTTTATTCTCCAAAAAGGGTTTTAGAGGTGGGTACCGGCTCAGGGGCAATTATTCTTGCAATAGCTTCGGAAAAGCCGGAGCATAATTATTTTGCTTCTGATATTTCAGTAAAGGCAGCGTTTGTTGCATTTAAAAATGCAACAAAGCAGAGACTTGAAAAGAAAATATGTTTTTTTTGCGGGAACTGGTTTCTTCCGCTAACAGAAAAAGATAAATTGTTCGATATGGTTTTATCCAACCCTCCTTATATAAGAAAAGAAGACATAAACAATTTGCAACCGGAAATCAGCAGGTTTGAGCCATTAGCAGCTCTTGATGGCGGGGAAGACGGTTTTTGTCAAATAAGAAATATTATCAGTTCTGTTCATCGATTTCTTAATTCCAAAGGATATCTAATAATCGAAATCGGACATGATCAGAAAGAAACTGTTTATCAAATCGCTGAAGAAACCGGGAGCTATCAAAATATATATTTTCGAAAGGATTACAGTGGTTTTGACAGAATTATTTGCATGCAAAAGAGATGAAAGCAGAAACAGTGTATATATTTAAACTTTATATTTCCCAAAAATAATTGTTGCGGATATTAAATAAAATTGTTAACCAATATTGTTTAGAACAACAAACACGCCCTTGGACCTGCTTTATGGTGCTTTCATATTGTGTGAAAGTTTAAGGTGGGGTTGAATAGAGCGGTTGAATAACCAATACGAAAGGGAGAATTTTAATGGCTTATCTTACAATGAAAGAGCTACTTGAAGCAGGAGTACATTTCGGGCATCAGACAAAAAGATGGAACCCCAAGATGAAACCGTATATCTTCGGGGCAAGAAACGGTATTTATATAATTGATCTTCAGAAAACAGTCCGGATGTTTAAAACAGCTTATGATTTTGTAGTTGACACTGTTACAAATGGGAAATCGGTTCTTTTTGTTGGTACAAAGAAACAGGCAAAAGAGTCAATTTATGAAGAGGCAAATCGTTGCGAGATGTTTTATGTACATAACAGATGGCTTGGAGGCATGCTGACAAATTTTCAGACTATCAAACAAGGTATCGATAGGCTTAATTATTTGAATTCTATTCAGGTCGATGGTTCAATCAATCTTTTTCCTAAAAAAGAGAGATTAAAACATGAAAAAGAGAGAATAAAACTGGATAGCACACTTGGCGGTATTCGTAATATGGGTGGCCTTCCGGGGGCTATATTTATAGTCGATCCCAAGAATGAGGCAATTGCGATTCGGGAAGGCAAACGCCTTAGAATTCCCATTGTTTCCATAGTTGATACAAACTGTGATCCTGATGATGTTGATTACATTATTCCCGGAAATGATGATGCGATTCGTTCAATCAGACTTATTTCTTCAAGAATGGCCGATGCCTGCATAGAAGGGAAAAAACGGCTGTCTGAAAAACAGCATGCTGAATCGGACAAGAAGATTGAAGAGGTAACTGAAACAACAGGAGTAAGGGCGGAATTAAAACCGGGAGAGAGAAAAGTTATTTCTGACGGTTCTGACGGACCTGTTATTGAAATAATTAAAAGAGCAGCTTCGGAAGTAATAGAAGATATTGAGAGCGAATAATTAGAGATTCGCTTTAATATATAGAAACGGGAGATTGTAACATGGTATCAATTGGTGCGGAAACTGTAAAAAAACTCCGGGAGAAGACCGGTGCAGGGATAATGGATTGCAAAGAAGCTCTTTCCGTATGTGAAGGAGACATGGAGAAAGCTGTTGATCATTTGAGAAAAAAAGGACTTGCAACAGCAGCAAAAAGGGCTGGAAGGGTTATGACAGAGGGAGCAATACAGCCTTATATTCACATGGGTGGAAAGCTTGGTGTGCTTGTTGAAATTAATTGTGAGACGGATTTCGTTGCAAAAAATGATGACTTTAAAGAGTTTGCAAAGAATGTGGCAATGCATATTGCTGCAACCAATCCGGTTGGTATAAGACGCGAGGATGTTACTCAGGAATTGATACAAAGGGAAATGGAGATCTATCGTGCTCAGGCAAGAGAGATGGGGAAACCTGAAAAAATGATAGAGAAGATTGCCGAAGGAAAGCTCGAAAAGTTTTTTAAGGATAGTTGCCTGATGAATCAGGCTTATGTACGGGATCCAGGCATTACCATTTCGGATTTGTTGAACAACCTGATCGCAAAAATTGGAGAGAACATTACAATTAAACGCTTTGTGCGTTTTCAAATCGGAGAGTCTTAAAGCCTTGGCACTTCCACAATACAAACGAGTTCTTCTCAAATTAAGCGGTGAAGCCCTGATGGGTGATCAGGGCTTTGGCATTAGTTCACAAGTTATTAAATATGTTGCTGAAGAGATCCGGTCGATTTTCGATCTTGGGATACAAATAGCTATAGTTGTAGGCGGAGGGAATATTTTCAGAGGGATTGCCGCAAGCTCCTATGGGATGGACCGTACTTCCGCCGATCATATGGGAATGCTTGCGACTGTGATAAACAGTCTTGCTTTGCAGGACGCTCTTGAAAAAAAAGGAGTTGCAACACGCATACAGAGCGCCATATCTATGCATGAAGTTGCGGAGCCATATATATTAAGGAGGGCTGTACGTCATCTCGAGAAAGGACGTGTTGTAATTTTTGCCGCAGGAACCGGCAATCCATATTTTACGACTGATACTGCAGCTGTTTTAAGAGCGCAGGAAATACATGCTGAGATATTACTGAAAGCCACAAAAGTTGACGGTCTATATGATTCAGATCCGGTCATTAATAAAGATGCCAAGTTTCTGGGAAGAGTCAAATACATGGAGGTCCTTGAAAAACAGCTTAAAGTAATGGATATGACTGCAATTTCTCTTGCAATGGACAATAATCTGCCACTTGCAATTTTTAATCTCAAAAAGAAGGGGAATATTAGAAAAGTTATATGCGGTGAGGATATCGGTACCCGTATAAACAGTTGAATGGATCTTATCCTCACAAAGATTAACAAAACACATCTTCATTATGCATCACATCAAATGAGGTAAAGCCCATGATCGAGTCAGTATTTCAGGAAGCTAGGGAAAGTATGGGTAAGTCAATAACTGCCCTTCAGAATGAATTGAAAAGAGTAAGGACTGGGCGTGCTTCCTTATCTATTCTGGACGGGATAAGAGTTGATTATTACGGAACTCCAACTCCTCTTAATCAGATAGCATCCCTTTCTGTACCTGAAAGCCGGTTAATTACTCTTCAGCCCTGGGATGTTTCCGTGATAAAGGAGATTGAGAAGGCTATAATGAAATCCGATCTTGGCCTGACTCCTTCAAGTGACGGAAAGATTATTCGCATATCTATTCCTCCATTGACAGAAGACAGAAGAAAAAAACTGGTTAAAGTTGTGAATAAAATGTGCGAAGATTACAAAGTTGCTGTTCGAAACATCAGGCGAGACGCAAACGAGCTTATTAAAGGCCTTAAAAAGGATGGAGAAATTTCAGAAGACGATGCCTTTAAAGCACAGGACCGGGTTCAAAAGATAACAGATGAGCAGATAAAGCTTATTGACAGCATTTATAAAGATAAAGAGAAAGAAATCCTTGAATTCTAGCACATCCTTTCATGTGCCCGAACGTCTTGATGTTTCAAAGCTTCCCAAACATGTTGCTATTATTATGGATGGGAACGGCCGGTGGGCTGAAAAGCGCCTTATGAACAGAATAAGGGGGCATGAAGCAGGAGCTGAAACCGTAAGGACAATTATAAGAACCTGCCGCGAAATCGGAATTCCTATCCTAACCCTATACGCATTTTCTACAGAAAACTGGCAGCGACCTAAAATAGAGGTTGCAACCTTAATGGGGCTGCTGAAAAAATTCATTGATTCAGAACAAAAGGAGATGATTAAGAACAACATCCGCCTGAATGCAATAGGGGAGCTTGCTGACCTGCCGGCAGATGTTCGTGAATCCTTGGGGCGTACAATGGATTTAACGAGATCAAATGACAGAATGGTCATTAATCTTGCATTAAGTTATGGCGGAAGAGCCGAAATAGCAAGTATGGTGAAAATAATTGCGGAAAAGGCAAGAGATGGCGAAATTGATCCTGTTTTAATAACAGAGGAATTTATTGCTGGTCACCTTTATACCGCTGGCATGCCGGATCCTGATCTGCTGATTCGGACAAGCGGAGAGATGCGCATAAGCAATTTTCTCTTATGGCAGATTGCTTATACGGAGATATTTATCACTGATACATTGTGGCCTGATTTTGGCAGGGATGAATTCGTCAGTATCCTGATTGATTTTCAAAGTCGCGAGCGCAGGTTTGGCAATGTTGTATGACAAGAATAAGTGCTGATATAACTATCGGCTCTGTTCGAGACCTTTGCATAACACCCCCTTTTGCCCGATTACTGCGTCAGGCTCAAATTTTAATCCTCGAAATACTCAATGTATTCCTATGGTTAAAATTATCGCCTTCCTTGTACTTGGCCAAAATTGGACGTTCTTCAAAGGTCTCTGTTCAGCCACAGCTTTTAATTATCACTGTCTGGCTTTTATAGGATACATGCATGCATTTAAAGCGCTGGATTACAGGACTTGTAGCCCTTCCTCTTCTCATATGGCTTATAAGTAAAAGCGGAACCATTATTTTTGCCGTTGTTATCAGTATCGTTTCAGTTATTGCCCTCCTTGAGTATTTTAAAATTGTACTTTCCCCGCAAAACGACAATGGTTTTGGTTCAGTATCCATTTCTGCTTACTTAATTGGACTGATGATAATTTGTGGGGCTTATTATAATTTATTAAATATTGTTCCTGCATTAATTGTTTTGAATCTTCTTATTTCAGGCCTGATGTCACTGAAAAAATTCGGAAGAGACAAAAACGCCCCATGGCTGGTTGCAAAGCAGCTTATGGGGTTAATTTATATTCCGCTCTTTCTTTCATACCTTGTATTGATCCGAAATACGGCTGAAGGGATTCCCTGGATTTACTTTATCCTGATTATAGTTTTTGCCGGTGATATCGGAGCATTGTATGTTGGTTCTTATCTCGGGCAGCATAAACTTTGTCCCGCAGTAAGCCCCGGAAAAACAATCGAAGGCTCAATCGGTGGGCTTACGGCAAATTTATGCGCAGGCGGTGTCTTTAAGTATTTTTTTTTCCCTGTATATTCATGGTGGGTGAGCATTCTTTTCTTTATCTTAATAGGAGTTGCAGGGCAGCTCGGGGATCTTTTTGAATCGGAATTAA
>Ga0315268_10009025_pt1 | contig 10374 bp, 6 predicted proteins | sample C1_top_MG_FD_204535 | JGI IMG/M metagenome (GOLD analysis project Ga0315268, IMG submission 204535) | Sediment microbial communities from Yellowstone Lake, YNP, Wyoming, USA - C1_top | ecosystem: Environmental > Aquatic > Freshwater > Lake > Sediment | place: USA: Wyoming | collected 2017-08-01 | reverse complement strand
AGGAGGAACCCCCGATGCCGACCCCCCGCACCATCGACGTCAACGAGCGCGTCCCGCTCCTCCAGTCGATCCCCCTCTCCCTCCAGCACCTCTTCGCCATGTTCGGCGCGACGGTGCTCGTCCCCTTCCTCGTAGGTCTCGACACCTCGGTGACCCTGTTCACGAGCGGCGTCGGCACCCTGCTCTACATCCTCATCACCAAGGGCAAGATCCCCGCCTACCTCGGCTCCTCCTTCGCCTTCATCACCGCCCTCACCGCGCTGCTCGGCTCCACGCCCGGTCAGATGGCGTCCCCCGAGCGCATCTCCGTCGCCATGGGCGGCTGCGTGGCCGTCGGCTTCATCTACCTCGTCGTCTCGCTCGCCATCGGCATGTTCGGCACGAAGTGGATCGACGTCGTCCTGCCGCCCATCGTCATCGGCCCCGTGGTCATGGTCATCGGCCTCGGCCTCGCGGGCGTGGCCGTGGGCATGGCCACCAAGGGCGCGACCAACACCTACCACCCCGAGTTCTTCTGGGTGGCCATGGCGGCCCTCGGTATCGCGGTGCTCGCGGCGGTGTTCCTCAAGGGCTTCCTCGGCGTCATCCCGGTGCTCATCGGCATCGTCGGCGGCTACGTGGTGGCGCTGCTCGCGGGGCAGGTCGACCTCGGCGGGGTCGCCGGCGCGCGCGCCTTCGCCGTGCCACCGTTCGTGCTGCCGACCTTCCGGCTCGACGCCATCCTGCTGCTCGCGCCCATCTCCCTCGTGGTCATCACCGAGCACATCGGCCACCTCATCGTCACCAACAACGTCGTCGGCCGCGACTTCGTGAAGGACCCGGGCCTGCACCGCTCGCTCGCCGGCGACGGCGTGGCCACGGCGGTGTCGGGCTTCCTGGGCGGCCCGCCCAACACCACGTACGGCGAGAACATCGGCGTCATGGCCGTCACCCGCGTGTTCAGCGTGTGGGTCATCGGCGGGGCCGCAGTGCTGGCCATCATCATGTCGTTCTTGCCCGTGGTCGGCGCGGCCATCCGCTCCATCCCGGTGCAGGTCATGGGCGGCATCTGCATCCTGCTCTTCGGCATCATCGCCGCGGCAGGCATCCGCATGCTCGTCGAGGCGGGCATCGACTTCTCGCAGAAGCGCAACCTCATCATCGCGTCGGTCATCCTCGTCATCGGCATCGGCGGGGCCAAGATCCACATCGGCTCGGTGGAGATCGGCGAGATGTCGCTCGCCACGTACGTGGGCGTGCTGCTGAACCTCGTGCTGCCGCGCAGCATCAACGAGAAGCCGGTCACGGCCAGCGTGAGCGCGCGGGCTTCGGCGGCCGACGCGTAGGCTGTACGAGTCCCGGCGGGAGGGTGGATTCGCGCGCCCGCCCCCACGCCGGCGTTCGCGCTCTCGGTGGCGGCGCCGACCAGACACCTGACGCCGCCCCCCCGGTCCTGCTATGCCGCCCTCATGATCCTCCCGCTCGTCATGACCGCGCTGCTCGCGCCGGGTCTGTCCCTCGGCGCGGAGTCAACGACCCTCGACAACGGGCTCGTCGTGCTCGTGTCGCCCGACCACACGGTGCCCGGCGTCGCCGTCGATCTCTGGTACCAGGTGGGCTCACGCGACGAGGCGCCGGGGCGCACGGGCTTCGCCCACCTCTTCGAGCACCTCATGTTCATGGGCGCGCGGCACGCACCCTACCCAGAGTTCGACACCATCATGGAGGCGGCGGGTGGGGTGAACAACGCCTTCACCAACGAGGACTGCACCAACTACCACGAGGTCGGTCCGGCCAACTTGCTCGAGACCTTCTTGTGGCTCGAGGCCGACCGCCTCGCCACGCTCGACGCGATGATGACCGCCGACAAGGTGCAGGCGCAGCGGCTCGTCGTGCGCAACGAGCGCCGCCAGAGCTACGAGAACCGGCCCTACGGCATGGCCGAGCTCGTGATCCAGGAGCAACTCTTCCCCAAGGGGCACCCGTACTCGTGGCCGGTCATCGGCTCACACGAGGACCTCGAAGCGGCGACGCTCGCCGACGTCGTGGCCTTCTTCCGCACCTGGTACGTGCCGAACAACGCCGTCCTCGCCGTGGTGGGCGACGTCGAGCCCGCCCGCGTCTTCGAGCTCGCCCGCAAGTACCTGGGCTTCATCCCCCGCCGCGAGCTGCCCGCGCGGGTGAAGCCGGCTACGTACGCCATGCCCGCCGCGAAGCGCGTGTCGCTGACCGACCGGGTCGAGGCCGAGAAGCTCATCATCGCTTGGCCGAGCCCCGCCCTCGCCACGCAAGCCGACGCCGAGGCCGACCTGCTCGCCGCCACCCTCGCGCGCGGCAAGGCCTCGCGCCTCTACGAGCGCCTCGTGCACGAGCGGCAGCTCGCCACCTCGGTGAGGGCGATGCAGCGGTCGATGGAGCTGCAAAGCTTCTTCGTCATCGAGGCCATGGCGGCCCCCGGCCACACCACGCAGGAGCTCGAGAAGGTGATCGACGAGGAGCTCGCCCGGCTCGTCGCGGGCGGGCCCACGCAGGCCGAGATCGACTCGGCGCGGGCCCGTCACGAGAGCGACGTCGCGCGCGAGCTCCAGGGGCTCCGGTCGCGCGCCCAGCAGCTCGCCCAGTATCAGGCGCAGTGGGGCGACGCCGGCGCCCTCGCGCGCGACCTCGAGCGGTACCAGCGGTCGACGCCCGCCTCGCAACGAGCGGCGGCCGCGACCCTGTTCGTGCCCGGACGTCTCGTCGTCGAGGTGAAACCTGCGCCCCCCGGGCGCCCCGTGACGGGAGGTGCGCGATGAAGCGCCGGGTCGTGCTGTTCTCGGTGCTCCTGGGCGCCTGCGGCGGCGCGCGGCAGGCCCCCGTGGAGCCCCGCCCCGCCGCACCGGCGGCGGCCACGTCCGAGCCGGGACGGCTGCCCGGTGAGCAGGTGCTCGACCCGCGTCCGGCCATCCCGCCCCTCGGCGCCTTCACCGCGCCGGTGCCGCGAGAGCTCACCCTGGAGAACGGGCTGCGGCTGGTGATCGTCGAGCGGGCCGGAGCGCCCATCGAGGCGCTGGCGCTCGTCGTGCGGCGGGGCTCGTCGTTCGACCCCGCGGGCAAGGCAGGCCTCGCGTCGATCACCGCGGCGATGCTCGAGACGGGCGCGGCGAAGAAGACGCAAGCGCAGCTGGCGCAGCAAGCCGACGCGATGGGCGCGGCGCTGCGCACCGGCGCCGACCCCGACGCCATCACGCTCTCGATCTCCGCGCCGCCGGCGCGGCTCGAGCCGATGGCGAGCCTGCTCGCCGACATCGTCCTGCGTCCGACCTTCGACCCGGCCGAGTGGAAGAAGCTGCAGGCGCAGCGCGTGGCGCAGCTCACCGAGGGGCTCGCCAACCCGCGCGTCGCCGCCGCCAACGCCTTCGCCGCGGCGATCTACTTCGACGGGCCGCTCGGGCACCCCGCCGAGGGCACGCCGGGCACGGTGCAGGCGTTGAAGCTCGACGACCTGAGGCGCCTGTGGAGCGGCGTCGGGCCCGCCGACGCCACCCTCATCGCCGTGGGGGCGGCGAGCGCCGGCGAGGTGCAGAAGCTCGCGAGCTCGCTGTTCGGCGGCTGGAAGACTCGGGCCGTCGCGGCGGCGGTCAAGACGCCCGTGCCCGGGTGGCCTCCCGTGATCCGAAGCGCTCTCCGCCGCCCCCGACTGGTGCTCGTCGAGCTGCCAGGCCGGCCGCAGACCGTGCTGCGCGTGGGGCAGCCCTCCGTGCCGCTGGCGTCGCCCGACGCGATGGCGCTGCGTCTGCTCAACAGCGTGCTCGGCGGGTCGTTCACGAGCCGCCTCAACGCCAACCTGCGCGAGAAGAACGGCTTCACCTACGGCGCCGGGTCGCAGTTCAGCTTCGGCCGCGGCGACGGCCCGTTCTTCGCGTCGACCAGCGTCAAGACCGAGGTCACAGGCCTCGCGCTCCGCGAGATCCTGCACGAGCTCCAGCGCATCATCGACGAGCCCCTCTCGACCGCCGACCTCGACAAGGGCAAGGCGCTACTCGCCTACCGGCTCGTCGACGACCTGCAGACCGCCGAGGGCACGGCGAGCCTGGTCGGGGAGCTCGTGGCCTCGGGCGTCGGCCTCGACTGGCTGAGCACCGTGCTGCCGCGGCTGCAGGCCCTGACGGCCGCCGACGTGCAGGCGGCGGGGCAGCGCGCGCTGGATCCGGCGACCATGACCGTGACCGTGGCGGGCGATCCGGGGGTGCTCGCGCAGCTCGCGCAGGCGGGCGTCACGATGCCGGCGCCGGAGCGGCGCACGGCGACGGGGGCGAAGCGATAGCCGGGGCACGGGACAGCAGGGCCGGTCGAAGCCAGGCGATGCCGACCCGTCACCAGGGTAGGTCGTACCAGACCCCCAGCAGCACCTTCCACCGGTCCATCGGCGTCGTCTCCTGGTGCTCGTACCCGGGCGCCGGCTCGGTGAGCGGCCCCGCCGCGTAGGCGTCGCGGTGGGTGGCCGCCCAGTTGCACACGAGCCGCCAGCGCAGCGCGGTGAGCCCGGGCGCGACGCCGTTGACGGCGAGGCGGAGATCGAACAGCGCCGGCGCGAACGGCGTCGGATCGAACGACGTGCCCTCGACGAGCCGCCGGCCCACGTAGCGCGCGGCCAGCGACACGGTCGGCAGACCCTCCCCCAGATCGTAGGAGACGCGGGCGTTACCGAACACCTCGGCGGCCGCCGGCAGGCGCCGGCTGGCGTCGCTCTCGATGGCGCGCGTGTGGGCCACCGTGAGCGCGAGGCCGTACTGGAGCTTTCGGCCCGGCGCCACACCCTGGTACCCGAGGTCGAGGCCATAACTCTCGACGCGCGACAGGTTGCGGTACTGCGAGCCTGAGCTGACCCCCTCCTGCAGCCGGCCCGCGGCGACGTCGGCCTGGAGCTCGTCGGGCGAGAGCATCACCGCGGCGACCATGTCGCTCCACCACGAGCGATAGACGCTGGCGACGATGCGGTGCAGGCCGACGTGCTGCTCGAGGGCGAGCTCGACCGAGCGCACCGTCTCGGGCGCGAGCTTGTCGGCCTTAACCCAGGCCGTGGGGTCCTGGTAGTAGCTCTCGAAGGCGTTGGGCGCGCGGAATGCCTCCGCGTAGATGAGCTTGAGCGAGCTCTCGTCCCAGGGCGACACCACGAGGGCGGCGCGCGGCGACAGGTGCGAGCCGAAGCGCTCGTCGGCGTCGAACCGGGCGCCCAGGTTGAAGCCGACCCGGGTCCAGGGCTGCAGGATCTGCTCGGCGTAGGTGCCGATGGCCCTCTCGCCATACTCGTAGTCGCTCAGGGTCTGGTCACCCGTGCCGCCGTCGCCACGGTACTCCTCGGTCGAGCCGATCCGCCGCAACCGGCCGTCGACGCCCAGCAGCGTGGGGAAGCGGCCGTCGCCGGTCCAGTCGAGGCGCAGGCGCGTCTCGAGTCCGACCCACTGCGAGTGACCGTCGAGCTGTGCCTGACAGCCGTTCGTCTGACCCTCGAGGCACGCGTCGGGGGAGGGCTGGCTGAGATGCCAGCGGTAGTCGTAGAGGTCGCCGTAGAGGCGCGCGTCCACCGACGCCACGTCGCTCAGCGAGTGGCGCCACCGCAGGTCGGCGGACAGCCAGCGATCGCGCTCGAAGTTGGCCGTGTCGTTGAGCGACGACGACGCCTCGACCGGGTCACCGCGCTTCGACATCGCGCCCCTCACCGCGAGCGTGAGCTCGCCCAGGCGCACCCTGGCGTAGGCCGAGGGCACGTCGGCGAAGCGGCCGTCGAGGATGCGGCCGCCCCAGTCGCGGCCGGTCTTCGGGTCGGCGACGGGCTGGGGGCCCAGGTCGTAGCCCGGTCCCACGGACTCTAGATAATCGAGGTGGAGCAGCGCCTCGCCCGAGACCCCGCCGACCTCGAAGGTCTTGCCGAGGCCGGCGCCGAGGCGGATGGACGAGACCAGCTGGGCCTCGACGGTGGTGTGTACGCCGTCGAAGTCCTTCGCCCGGCGCGTGATGATGTTCACCACGCCCAGCATGGCGTTGGAGCCGTAGAGCACCGAGCCTGGACCGAGCACGACCTCGATGTGGTCGATGAGCTCGAAGGGGAGCCCGAGGCTGCGGTCGAGGTAGGCTGTGCCGTCCCACGCTTCGTTGAGCACGTGCCCGTCGAGCAGCACGAGCAGGTGGTCACCGTAGTCACTCGTGAACATCACACCGCGCGTGTTCACCTCGGCGACGTCGACGTTCATCTCGGCCATCATGCCGAGCGAGAGGAAGCTCAGCGCCTCGGCCACGGTGGTCACACCGGCGCGCTGCATCTCGGCCGCGGAGATCGACCAGACGGTGGCCGGCGCCACCTGCGCCGACTCGGCCTCGAGTCCCGCCGTGTCCTCGGCCTCGGCCGAAGGCGCGCTGGGGCCCGCGGGCTCCGCGCCGGGCTCGACGCCCATGGCCGGGGCGGCCGCCACGAAGGAGGACAGGGTCGACCAGAGCAGGATGCGATATCGGCGCGTCATTGCACGACCCTCGCCAGGCTCAGGAGGGTCGCGGCGAAGACGACCCCCTGCTTGCGGGCCTGTGGCAGGTTGACCAGGATCTTGGGCTTGCCCTCGACGAGGTCGAAGCCGACGACGGACCCGGCGGGCACGTCGCTGGCCGCGGCCGATGCGGTGAGCACGTTCACTCCGTCGAGAGCCTTGGCGATGGCCCGCACCTCGGGCTCGGCGAAGCCCGGCGCGAGGTAGACGAGGTGGATCTTGCGCTCGGCGCACGAGGCCGCGAGCGGCGCGGCCCCGGCGTAGGTCAGGATGTCGAGCGTGAGCGGCACGCCGGCGAGGTTGGGCTGCTGTACGAACCGCCCGCGGATCTGCTGCGCGGCGCGATGCGACTCGCCGTTGCCCGGGACCTCGACCACGACCACGTGCGCCTCCGACCCGACACGGTCGCGGAAGCCCCGGTCGAAGGCCACGAGCTTCGACAGCATCTCGACCTGCACCGGGATGGGCACCACGAGCTCGCCTGCCAGGCCGACACGACACGCCAGGACGACGCAGCTAACTACGAGCCATCGCATTACGGTGTCGTCCATTCAGGAGACCCTCGCTGCCATCTCAACGGTCCGGGGGCACCTCCTGGTCAGCCCTGAATTTGCCGAAAGCGCCCTGCAGGCGCGCCGCCTGCTCGCGCAAGGACTCGATCGATCGCTCGAGGGCCAGGAGCGCGGCGCTCTGCGCCTCACCGCTTCGCCGCGTCTCGTTCGTGGCGCGTACGACCTCGGTAACGGCGTCCGCCTGGGCGACGTGAGCGTCGGTCACGGTCGTGACGGTCTCGGTGATCCGCGTCATGAGCTCCGTGAGCTGGCCCGAGCCCGCGGTCTGGGCACGTCCGGCGGCGAGCACGCCCGCCGCGAGGCGGCTGACCTCGGCCGTCGCCTGCGACATCGCGTCGGCGCGGCTCACCTGGGCGCCGCTGGCCTCGCGCAGCGAGCGCATGTCAGCGGTGACGGTGACCATGGTCTCGGAGACACTCCGGGCCCCCCGCGCGTGCTCCTCGGTGGCCCGCGCGATTCCCCCGACCATCTGGCTGCTGCGCTCCGAAGAGGTAAGGATGCGGTCGAACGCCTCGGCCACCTTGCGGCTGATGACCATCCCCGCCTGCACTCGCGTGGCGCTGTCGCGCATGCGGGTCTCCGCCGCATGCGTGTGCTCCTCGATCCCCCGAACGATCTCGACGCTCTCGGTCGTGGCCCGGCGAGTCCGGTCGGCCAGCAGTTTGATCTCCTCGGCCACGACGTTGAAGCCGCGCCCCTGCTCCCCGGCCTGGGCGGCGATGATCGACGCATTGAGTGCGAGAAGGGACGTCTTGTCGGCCACGTCGGCGATGATTCCGAGGACGTCGCCGATGTGCTCGACCCGCCGCTGGAGCTCGATCAGCGAGCCGCTGGTCGTGGCGAAGCCGGCGCCAATCTCCTCCATGCTTCGCCGCGACTGCTCCAGGGTGTCGGCACCCGAGCGCGCCGCCAGCGCGGCATCGTTCGCGAGGTCGGCCGTGGCCCGGGAGCCCTTCTCGATGTTCTCGACGGTGGCCCGCATCTCGCCGACTGCCGACGTCGCTTGCTCGAGAGCCTCGTCGACGCGCTCGATGCTGCGCGCCGTCTCGCCGGCCGACGCGGCGATCGCCTGCAGGCCGACCATCGTCCGCTCGGTCGAGGTCACCATCGAGTTGATCTGGCCGACCGCGGCCCGATTGGCGCGGTCGATGTCGTCGATCGACGCGCGACCCGCGCCGGCGCCCCGGCGCAGCACGGCGATGCTATCGGCGAGTACGGCCCCCGCGCGCTCGAGGGCGTCGGTCGCGCCCCCGGCGACTTCCATCTGGGCCCGGATACGCTCGGCGCTCCCGGTGGCGGCGCTGCCCGCCGCCGAGAGCTGGCCGACGACGTGTCCGAGCCCGCCCGCGGCGTCTCGCTGGGTCGAGACCATGCCGCGGAGGGACCCGACGAGACCATTGAACGCGCGGGCGAGGACGCCGACCTCGTCGCGGGAGGCGACCTGGAAGTCGCGCGAGATGTCGCCGGTGTGCGCGACCTCGGCGGTCGCCGCCGCCAACCGCAGCAGAGGAGTGACCAGGTAGCCCCCGAGCGCCATCCCGAGCGCCAGGCCGAGGAGCACGACCACGAGGGTCGCCACCCCGAATACGCGGAAGCTCTGAGCCCGGGTCTGCCGCAGCTCGCCGTCGTCGAGCCCCAGCCGAACCTGCGCGATGGGGTGTCTGGCCCCCCGGCTGTCGGCGCCGGACAACACCGGGCTCACGACCTCGGCCGCCGCCGGTGTCGAGGGATCAACGCCCGGGCGCGTCCACCGCGCGAGCTCCAGCCCGTCCCTGGCCACGACCGCGTAGATGGCGTCGGGCTCGGCGCGGATCGTCGAGAGCACCTCGGCGGCGCCGGTCGCGTCACCGAACTCGACAGCGGCCCGCAGCCCCAGAGCCAGCTGCTCGGCCGCGACCCGCGCGTTGCGCTCAGCCCGGCTCTGCAGCATGGCGCCCGTGCGCCAGTCGAGAAAGCCCGCAAGGCCGGCCGACAACACGCCGAGGCTGACGGCCACCGCGATGCCGACCTTCAACCTGAGCGAATGCTGAAACTCTCTACCGATCGGTTCCCCCGGCCGGTCAGGATCGTTCCCCGCCAGCGCCTCCCGAGCCCGAACTACGTCCCCGAGCTGGCGCACGCAGAGAGTGGCCTCGCCGCATGCGCGGCGCGATCCGGACGAGCCAGTCTCTGATACCGGAGACCGACGACGGGGTCGAGGGGGTTGCGCCATGACGCGCCTCTCTCGACGAGTCCGGTCGCCAGCCGACTGTGCGGGCGCGAGGTGGAGCGAGCCCGCCGAGCCTTTCCACCGTCGCGCTTCCGTGCTACGGGGCGCGCCCCCGAATGAGCACCGCCACCACCGAGCTGAGCCCCGCGGCCCGCGCCGTCATCGCCGAGGAGGAGGCCCTCCTCGCGCGCGTCGGCGCGGCCCTGGTCGCCGCGATCGAGCCGCAGCGCAAGGCCGCGCGCCTCGACAGCCGCCAGGCGGCCGGGCTCGCGAGCCTGCGCGAGCAAGCGGGCGAGACCTCCGACGAGGACCTGCCCACGGTGCTGCACGACATGGCCGTGCGGCACAGCGTGCTGTCGCGCGAGCAGGGGCGGCAGCTGCCGAGCCCCCTGTCGCCGTACCTCGCGCACCTGCGCCTGCGCGAAAACGGGGTCAGCAAGGACTACCTGCTCGGCCGCGTCACCTTCCTCGACACCGCGAGCGAGGTGCGCATCATCGACTGGCGCGTGGCGCCCGTGGCGCAGGTCTTCTACCGCTACCGCGAAGGCGACGATTACGAAGAAGAGCTGCCGGGTCGCATCGCCACGGGCAAGGTCGAGGCGCGCCGCATCGTCGTCATCGAGGGCGGTCGGCTGACCCGCATCGTCGGCGACGACCTCGCGCTCGAGCGCACGGCCGCGGGCGACTGGGTCGACGCCAACCGCGCGGCCCTGTCGATGAGCACCGGCGGGGCCGGCAGCGCGGCGCGCCCGGGCATCCTGGGCGTGGGCGCGGGCCTGCGCGACCGCGCGGCCTCGGGCGACATCACGGCCCTGCTCGACGGCGACCAGTACGCGGCGGTGTCGGCGCCGGCCGACGATCCCTTGCTCGTGCTCGGCAGCGCCGGCAGCGGCAAGACCACCGTCGCCCTGCACCGCCTCGCCCGCATCGGCGCCCAGGACCCCAAGCGCTACCCGCTCGACGGCATGCGCGTGGTGGTGCCCGAAGAGGGGCTCGCGCGCTTGTCGCGGCGACTGCTCGCGCCGCTCGGCGCGCGCGAGGCCCAGGTGCGCACGCTCGACGCCTGGGCCATGGAGCTCGTGCGGCGAGTCTT
>Ga0315268_10009024_pt1 | contig 10374 bp, 9 predicted proteins | sample C1_top_MG_FD_204535 | JGI IMG/M metagenome (GOLD analysis project Ga0315268, IMG submission 204535) | Sediment microbial communities from Yellowstone Lake, YNP, Wyoming, USA - C1_top | ecosystem: Environmental > Aquatic > Freshwater > Lake > Sediment | place: USA: Wyoming | collected 2017-08-01 | reverse complement strand
CCAGCATCCAATGCGGTTCATCCCCCCGGGCGTGGGGAACACCTACTGTTACGCAGATATCTGTTGTAAATACTCGGTTCATCCCCACGGGCGTGGGGAACACCCCTATGTCGAACATGGCAAAGATCAACGTGCCGGTTCATCCCCACGGGCGTGGGGAACACTTTTGCGTTAATTTCTTTTTGCAACAGTGTTGCGGTTCATCCCCACGGGCGTGGGGAACACTTTGCCAAATTCAGGTGAATCGGGGGTTTTAGCGGTTCATCCCCACGGGCGTGGGGAACACGGCCGCGGGCGGATTTGCGTAGCTTACTCATCCGGTTCATCCCCACGGGCGTGGGGAACACATCGGGGTGATATCCTCGCCCTTTGAAAACGCCGGTTCATCCCCACGGGCGTGGGGAACACTCCAATCGCCGGGAGGGGTAAGCTGTTCGTCCCGGTTCATCCCCACGGGCGTGGGGAACACCGGATGGCGCGCCGTTAAGCCTGGAAGCCGCGCGGTTCATCCCCACGGGCGTGGGGAACACTTCTGCTCATAGGTCAGGGTGCGGAGGATGGACGGTTCATCCCCACGGGCGTGGGGAACACCCATGCGAACTCAAGATCAGCAGAATCAAAATAGGTTCATCCCCACGGGCGTGGGGAACACTCCAGCTCAGGCAATCGCAGTCAACTGGCCAGCGGTTCATCCCCACGGGCGTGGGGAACACTTTCCACACCTGACCGACTCCGGCGATCGGGCCGGTTCATCCCCACGGGCGTGGGGAACACGTGGCGATTAGCCCGTGGATGTCCGTGTCAGGCGGTTCATCCCCACGGGCGTGGGGAACACATAACCTCCTGGTCACTTAGTCCGGCCCCATACGGTTCATCCCCACGGGCGTGGGGAACACGCTACGGGCCAGTATTCCGTTGCCGCTGGGGTCGGTTCATCCCCACGGGCGTGGGGAACACTTCGATAATTGAGCACACCTCCAGCACGAAGACGGTTCATCCCCACGGGCGTGGGGAACACGCGGCTACCATGAGCGATATAGAAACCTCAGTCGGTTCATCCCCACGGGCGTGGGGAACACACTTCTTCCTTCTCGCTGAATTTACAGCGATTTTCTGACACCTAGAATTTCACCACTTAATTTGCTGGAATCCAGCCGCAAAATATTACTGTATTTTGCTCGCCAGCCTGAAATATTTTCCCGTTTTTTTAAAGAACCGTTCCGTCATCAAACGGCAAGAAAGATACAAGCTTGGCGCCGTCCATCTCTACTGGAATCCGCCTATTTGCACCCAAGGTCACAAAGTCGAAGCCAGCCTCATTATTGGTGCGCCAAGCCATCACCGCGTTACCTTCCTCGATCCCGTCCTCGACTTGTTTCCAGATAAAATCACGAACCTTGGCGGAATAGTTACCCACATAAACGCCAGCGCGTATTTCCAGTAGCCAAATAGCAATGCGGCCACGCAAGCGAGGCGGTGCGTTTTCAAGAACGATGACCAGCATCGCCCAAGCTTTCAGAATTGGGAATTGCCGGAGGAACGGCTTCTTCGTGTGGCGCGGGTGGAGCAATTCCTCCCGCAGCAAGCATTTCCTCGATAGTTGGGATTATTCGCTCCAGCAAATGCGTTTCGCGGAATGCATCACGACATCCAAGGCGCACCTGCTGCTCGGCATTGTGCGGGCTTTTTGCCGCCACACGGAAAGCCACAGGGACAACCGTCTCAAATTTGAATATGTCGGCGACATCGTAAATGAACGACAGCGGCTTTCCGGTATGAATGAATCCTACCGCCGGGGCATAGCCTGCCGCGAGAACCGCCGCTTCGGTCACACCATAAAGGCACGCGGTTGCCGCGCTAAGGCAGCGGTTGGGGATATCCGCCTTATCCCACTCGCTGGTGTCGTAATTGCGCGCCTTCCATTCAACGCCATATTTCTTGGCCAGCAGTTGATAGGTTTGCCGTACGCGAGCGCCCTCGATGCCGCGCAACTGTTCCACACTGCGGCGGCTGGGCGGCTCCTCGCCGAATCGCATGGCGTACATCTTGCGCACCACCTTGAGCCGTAAGTCGTCATCCAGCGCCAGCTTGGCCTGGTAAAGCAGCCGATCCGCACGCGCCCCACCCGGCTGGCCGGACGAATAAAGCCGCACTCCCGCTTCTCCCACCCATACCAGCAACGTACCCACGCGGGCGGCCAGCGCCACTGCCGCATGAGAGACACGGGTGCCGGGTTCGAGCATCAGGCAGGCCACACCGCCCACAGGCACATGGATACGGACGCCGGTTTTATCGACCACGACAAATGCGCCGTCCAGCACATCGAGATGCCCTTTTTCAATGAACAGGATGGAAAGCCGTTCCTTGATGGCGATGGGTTTGAGGGGTGGAAGTAGGCCGGCCACTTTTCTATTCTCCCGATGCCGTCAAGGCGGCTGAAATCACAACCTCGCTCAGAAAATAACCCGATGCTGAAAGGTGTTCCAGCAGGGGTTGCACCAGAAACACCAACCCTTTGCGTTTCGCCAGCACCAGCGCACCTACCGTCCCGATCACGGGTATACCAAGATGCATTGCCGTGCGGCGGCCTGCCTTGTCATCCATGAGTACGCCGCACCCGCATTCAATCGCCATTGCAATCGCGCTCGCTTCACCGGCATCAATTTCTTGTACGAAAGCGGAAAAATCGGGCGGCGTACAGAGTTCCAGATGCTTTGCGGCAACCGCCTCCAGGATGAGCGGGCCTTCTGCAAAACCCGGTCTCCCCGCGCACTCGCCCAACACGATGTCTGTAACCCGCACTTGGCCAAAAATCTGCGACAGCAAGTCCAATCGATGAAGACGAGCAAACGCGATTAGCGGACCCGCATCCGCAATAACGACCTTATTCAAAAGCCGCCAACTCCTGCTCCAATTCCTCCTTGCCATAACGAACCACTGGAATCTTCAACGCGCCGAGATGGTCAATGAATTCGCTTTGGGCCATCCCGGCAAGCTTCGCGGCCTTGCCAAGACTAACCACTTCATCGTCAAAGAGCTTGACCGCCAGCGCAACGCGCACGCCCTCCTTGAGCAAAGTCTCGTCAAACGGCACCGCCAGGAAAACCGGTTGCCCATGTTTGGTTACGAGCGACAGCTTGCCCGCCTCGGCACCCCGAACCAGATCGCCGGTGCGTTCTCGCAAGTCGCGGATAGTGAAAGTGTCCATTGTTTGACCTCATTAATTGTGCTATCAAATGATAGCACAATACATCAGATACGTCGGACAAGCAGGAGGCCGCAGCCGAAGGCTTTGGCGTGGCCGATGCCAACCCATAGGCAAGAGCACTACGAAATCCTCGCCAACGAAAACAGCCCCAGCCCCCAGGCCTTACCATGACCAAGACCGTTACGCACAGCCAGCCGCAGAGGTTCAGAATCAAACGCTTCCAGAGTTCCCTCAAACGCAACTGTCTGTATGATGATCCGTTGCCCCGTGTTGCCCCGACGCGACTGGATGCGCTCACTGCTCCCCCGTACACAGGCCAGGACGGAAAAGCCGTGCTTTTCGCCTTGGCGTGCAATCCAAGCAAGTTGCTCGCCTTCCTTGCTCAAGCCATATCGTTTGCCATCCCGCGTAACCGTAGGGTTGGCCAGCAGACGGAAGCGATAGCGCGCTCCGGCCTCGATCAGTTTCTCTAGATCAACAGGCTTGTTCCCCAAGACTTCCGCCGCGTATCCGCGCATAGGGTCCAGCACCGACCAGTCTGCGGGCACATCAGATTGCACCAGCAAGGATGAGGACGAAAAAGCATGGAAGCTGGGTTCCAGCCGCCAGAGAAAGCGCGGTGGCGGGGTAAGGGCGTCTGGTGCGTAGGCGCGAGCCAGGGTACGGTGCATTTCGTAGGCATCACCCAGATCGCGCCGGGCTTGGGGGTGCTGTGGGTCGAGGGTCAGTTTAGACAGGAACATGGACGGCCTCCGAGGCAATGTAGCGCGGGCCGAAGCGGCGCTGGGCGAAAGGCGCCACCGGTTGGTCGAGTCGCACCGCCCCGACGCTTTCATGTTCTAGGATTAACCTGACGGGACTGTCGCGGTGTTCATGCCGGACTGGCGTGATGCGCGCGTAGGCAATCAGAGCCGCGCGCAATACCTCGTCACGCAAACCATCGTTCAGCCACACCGGTTCACCGGGCGGAAAACTCTTTCGCCCCAGTGCCAGCGGCCAGACTGGCGCGTGTAGGGCACCATGAATCTGTTCGAGAAAATGCCAGTCGGCGCCTTCCAGTCCAACCAGGAAGGTAGCGTCAGACAAGTAATAACGCGGGCTGATGACAGTGCGTCCCAGGTCAACCTTTCCGGCAGCGCTCATCACACCGGTGGCCGTCTGGTAATCGCGCATGAGCAACCCCTCACGATCCACCCGCACACCCATCTTGAGATTGGCAAGATCGTCCACAGGCTCGGCGCGATCTCGGCCCAGCGCCGCGCAGACTAGACCGAGCACACCCGATTTGGAGGGTTCCAACTGGCTGTCCCGTTCATCGAAACGACTGGTCGTACCCCAGGACTGCATGGGGCCGGACAGCCGCAAGAGCAGTGTTGGCATGGTTCAGCCCTCCAGTCCGGTGCGCACTTGGTCTTCCACCCACTTAGCAAGCGCATCCAGATTTTTCTGATCCGCCCCCTTGTCTTTCGGCCAAGTGCCGGTCAGGTCCAGATAGGCCCAAGCATCTTTGCCATCGCCATAGACTGTAGAAATCTTGTTGTCCTGTTCCGCCAGCCGTTCTACCGACAAGGAGGTAAGTTCCTGGTCCTGCTTGGGCCAGATCGGTTTTTCGAAAGCATTGGCCAAGTTGAACGGGCTGGCATGGCGCAGCACCACGCCCACGAAGCTGGGCGGATTGTGGGCGGCAAAGGTGTTCTGCTTGCCAGTGGGAATGGCGCGGGCCATCGCCTGGACGAACGCCTTAATGCCGGTGAGGGCGAGTTCCTTGTCCTCGTGCAGGTTGCCCACCAGCTTGTGGGCGTCAATTACTGCGTAGCGGTAGAAGGTGGCGGAATTGAATTCCACTTGGCCGATCATGCCCGCTCCGGTTTCATCGGCACCGCCCTTGTCATCCACGGCTGTAAAATAGTCGAACTCTCGTTCCACGCGGTGAGTGGAGAGGGCATGGGCGACTTGGCAGGCAGCGTCCTGGTTCACGCCTGGCATGTCAGCCAACATGCGCCCGAACATGGCCACGTCCACAGCTTTCTTGCCATCCAGCAGTGCCTTAGCTTCCTTCACCACTTCGGCGGGAGCGCTGGCTTTCGCTTCCTTCTTGGTTTTTTTTCCGTCCGTGGAGGGTGATGCACCCAGTTCATCCCAGTATTTGTGGATCAATTGCGCAAAGCCTTCAATCTCGCCCTGCCCGAGAAACAGCAGGTATTCGGTCTTGCCATCCTCCTTGACCTTGAGTCCGGCAGCAGCCAAAGCCACTTCGATGCGTGGACCGGATTCCGGGTGGTCGAGTTCGACGAGCCTCTTCTCCAATAACTCTTTAAGCTTTTGGGTACGCACCGCCTGATATTCCGCCGGGATCATCGCCATTTCGGCAGACTTCAAGCGAATCGCCCGCTTGAAACACTGGCTGCTCACCCGCGCTCGGCGGTGCCCGCCGAAAAGAGCATCTTTAGGCGCGCCGGTGTCGTCACGGTTAAGATTGGAAGGGGCAAAATTTTGGATCAGGTGAAATTCGATAAACAGGCTCATGGTGTCCTCCGGGTTAAAGGGTTTGTTCGATTTGGGGAATAGATGAATCAGCGTCGTCCACAGACTCAGACGCGCTATCGTAGGCACGGTAGAAATCACGCGCCCAGCGTTGCCGCAGGCGGTCTCTCTCTTCGATGGCATAAGGGTTGAGCCAGCGCGCCAAGTCGTCGAGCAGGCAGACGAAATCACAGCCATAGCCATCGGCGTCCAGCAGTGAAACGGCTTGGCGCAACATGGTCGGCAGGCTTTCCGGCTCGGCACCCAAGAGAGCGATGAAGCGCTGTTCGATGCTGGCGCTCTCCCGAGCACGGCCCAGCTTGCCGAAGGCGGCCGCGAAGCTCACGCCTTCCTGTTGCTTGGGGTGGAACGCGAACAAGCCAGCGGCAAGATAAAGCGCCTTGCGCCAAGGGTCGTCGGCGTGACGTTCCGGGCCAACGAAGCGTTCGACGTAGGGGTAGGCGGGCGGGTAAGCGCCGGGATCGAACCCCAGGCTGCGCTTGAGTTGCGCCAAGGCACCCCGGTCTCGTTCTTTGAGCCCGGAAAGATGGGCGATGAAGGATTGAGCGTGTTCGCTCATGGTGTGGCCTCCTCTTTGTTGGATACGGTTTCGGGTTGTTCCAGGGAATGCAGCAAGCCCCTGAACTTGGGGTAGGCGCGGGCTTCCGCTCGCATTACAACGGGCGAATCTCCGAGGCTCTTGCGCGTAACTTCCCAAGCCTGCACAGCGGCATTCTTGAGCGCCACCATCCAGTCCTGGTGAGCGGCGTCGATGTCGCCAGCGGCAATCTGCTGCATCAGCTTGGGAAGTGCGCGCTCGGCAGTCGAAAAAAACACGGCTGCTGCCGGGCTGTTTTCCTGAATGGCTTTGGCACGGGCTTTAGCTTCTTTGTGTTCGGGATTGGGCATGGTAGAAGCGATCATTCCGGCGCAGACTCTGCGCAGCTTCAAATAGATATCTTCGACAAGACGAATCTGCTGGCGCAACTCCGCCGCCAAGTCAGGTTCAGTGAGAAAAGAACAAGGCAACTCGATCCGCTCGGCCCGCCACCGCAATAGCTTGGCCTGATTGCTAGCAAGACCGGCAGTGAGAATCTGAGCCGGGGCATCCCATTGCCCCATGACGTTGTACAGATTCGCCGCCCAGCCCAGGATAGCGGCGGGCATATTATGTGTCGCGCTTGCATCCGGCACCAGCGAAGGCAGTTCGCGCCAAATGGAACGCCCTTCGGTGAACGAAATGCGGATGGCCTTTCCTTCATGGTTGATCCGATGGCATGCCATCGGATCGGGGGCGTTGGCATCCTCTTTCAGGGCCAGACCAGCGGCGAAACGGATGTAACGGACGCTGTTCACCTCATCCTCCGGGATCAGCAATACGGCGCGACTCAGGCGAGAATAACGATCATTCTGGCCAGTGGCCAAAGTCGGTGCGGCACGAAGCTCGGTAATAGCCGGCGCGGGACGTTCCCAAGCTGGCAGATCATCGGCTCGCTTGCCATCCCAAGGATGCAATCCCAACAAGAGGGTTTCCGCCAAGGTTTGGCCTGATGGCATGGCAGCGGCGGTATTGGATAGCGCGCCAGCCTTGTCCGCATCACGAAAAGTTTTCACAAGCCCGCCCGGCGTGAATTGGAGAAAGCCAAGCAGGTTACGGCAAGCAAGTACGAATGGGATTGAGACGGGGGCATCGTCTAGAGCATGGTCAAACATGACAGGCGTATTGCCATTGGCGCTTTCCAGCGCAATCTGCGTCCAAGGTTTTTGCTTGTCCCTCGTTTCCTCCGCCTCCGCCAGTGCAGCCACCTGCATGAACGGATGCTGCGGATGGAACAGCCAGAAACGTTCCCTCCATTGTTCCAGGTAAACCCGGATCGGCTCCTCGGGCAAACCTTCGCGGAACCAGCGGGCACGGTCAGCGTCGCGCCAAGCGCCATGGTGATTGGTCAGCGCCCGATGCAGAACAGCTAGCAGCAGACGATACAGGGCGATGAGGTTGGGCGGCGAAGTTTCCGCTAGCGCGGCGAAATCGCGGGCGTTCAGCAAGGCGTCAGTCAAACTGACATCACGTACCTCGCCACCGAGCGTTCGCACCGGTATCCAGGGTTCGTCGAGCAGGTTGAAGGCAGGTTTCGTGTCGTTGGTCATGCGCCCTCCGGGGTTGGTGTAAGGGTTTCGTAGGTAATGCCAAGTTCGGGGTCGAGACGGACACACAGCCGCCCGAAGTCCGCGACGCCCTCCCGCAACGATAGCGCTTTAAGGTTCTTCAGCAATGGATGCCCCTCGAAAGCTGTGGGACCGGGCTGGGCGGCGAGGGAGATTACGATGTCTTTACGTGCAAGCCGAACCTGACGCTGATAGATGCACCGCGCCAAGTCATCATCCGGCACGGTTTCCGGGTTGAATGGAGCGCTGTCCGCGAACAGGCGCCAACCGTCTTCGGCTATTAGGATGGGCACCACGCTGATGCTGTCTTCCCCGAGGCGGGTGACTGCGGGGATACCCCACCCCTCTCCATCCTCGTTTCCAGGCACCTTGCCGATGTAGGCATTCTGGGGCTCGGCTGTAGCATCAATAGCGGCATTGCGCGCCAACAAATCCTGGCACTGATGTAACGCGATGGACTCTCCGTAAGCGCCAACCTCGATTCGATCCAGCACATCTTGGGGCAAGTGCTCTGGCAATGGCGCATTGCCGTACACTGCCTGCACCAGCCGGTCGATGTCCGCCGGCAAATGCCAAACCGGCTCTTTGCCCGCAATGGCCCAAGTGCGGTAGAGCACGTAAGCGTCGTAGACAAACTTCCATGCGGTATTCAAGAGTTCCGGCAAACGCTCGGGCAGGAACCCTGCGATGGCCAGCCTGGGATCGGCGTGAGCTGCCGGTCGCGAGCGCTCGTGCCGGTGAAGGCGCCCGGCGCGTTGCAACAGCAGGTCCACCGGGGCCAGGTCGGAAATCATGAAATCGAAGTCTAGGTCCAGGCTTTGCTCGACCACCTGGGTGGCAATCAGCAGGGCACGTGCCGGGCGGTTCACTTCCGGCCCTCGACCGAAGCGCGCCAGCACTGCCCCTTCGCGCTGGCTGCGTTCGTCCGCTGGATAGCGGGCGTGGAAGAGCAGCAGTTCAGTATCGTCTTCCACGCGACTTTTCAGCAGGGTGTAGAGGCCTTGGGCACGCTGCACAGTATTGACGATGACCACGCCACAGCCGCCGCCCAACAGTCCGCCCAAGGCGGAATCGGCCAGCGCCTCCAAGCCTTCGGCGATACCCGAGACGGTGATCGGCGCAAGCGGGCGACAGGGAACCTCTTTTCCAAGTGTGCCTTGGGCACTGGTCATCAACACACGAGGATAGGGGATGTCCGGGCGGTCATCAGCGCCCCAGGCTTGCAGGAATGCCGCCCGACGCTTGGCCGGCAGGGTAGCGCTCATCAGCACCACCGAACAGTTCATTTCCTTGAGCCAGCGCAGCAGGGCCTCGATCAGGCCGCTGGTGTAGGTGTCGTAGGCATGTACCTCGTCCAGCACCACCACCCTATTGGCCAGCCCCCACAGGCGCACGAAGTGATGCTTGACGTTGAGGGTACCGAACAAAGCTTGGTCGATGGTGCCCACGCCATAAGGCGACAGCAGAGGACGCTTGCGCTGGGAAAACCATGCGGACGAAGCAACAGATTCCTGTATTGATGCATTCACGCCGCGCAGATGGTGAATGCGCTCGTCCAGCATCGCACCTCCGTGGGCCAGCTGGATGTCCAGCCGCACGTCGGGTGAGAAGTTCTTCAAGAAGATCAGTGCCCGGTCGAACATGGCGTTGCCGGTCGCTTGGGTGGGCAGGGCCACGTACAGCCCGCGATGCCCGTTGGCGGCCTGGAGTCGCAGATGGGCCAAAAAAGCCAGTTCTGTTTTGCCCTCGCCCATCGGCGCCTCGACGATCATCAGAGTTGGGCCGGTTGCATCATCGAGCAGTCGGTCGGCAAGGCGCTGGAGCGGACGCGCCTCGATTCGTGCTTCGGGATACCCCAGAATGCGCCGCACCAGCGAGTCGGTATCTGCTCCCTCTTTGAGCAGGGGGGAAAAGCCCGGCCAGCCGATTTCATCCAGCGCCCGCTCCGCCAGTTCACTCGCTTTCCGGTAATGTTCGGCCAACAGATAGGCGCGCTCCCCAGGCGGAAACCAGTCCTGGTTGGAGCCGATCCAGTCGGCCACGCTGGTCAACCCGGCCAGCCAGGCGGCTGCCGGGAGGGCAATATCTGGAAATGATGGCTCGCCGTCAAGTTCCAGCGCCTGCCAATAGGCATCAAACAGTTCTTGCCGGGCATCTGGCCAGCCCTGCCCCTCGTTTCTGGGCGCTGCGCCTTGCAGGTCGGAGGAAGTAGGCATGTAGCCGTGGTGGGCGCCCAGCGCCTGCGTCACAGGCAGAATCCACCCCGAACCCGGAAAGCGCGTAGATAGTTGTCTACGCAATAAGGCAGCGCTGGCAAGATCGTGCCGGTCAACACTGAGGGCCGACGGTTTGAAGGACAAGCCAGCCGCCTCATCAGCCAGTTGGCCTTCCGGCCACTTGTGTTGGAAACCTGGGATCGCCTTGCCGAAATCATGCAAGCCCACCAAGGCGGCAAACCATCGCGGCGCCAACTCAAC